>Ga0194126_10000862_pt1 | contig 51301 bp, 36 predicted proteins | sample TA2KigC150mmetaG_FD_148641 | JGI IMG/M metagenome (GOLD analysis project Ga0194126, IMG submission 148641) | Freshwater microbial communities from Lake Tanganyika, Tanzania - TA2015035 Kigoma Deep Cast 150m | ecosystem: Environmental > Aquatic > Freshwater > Lake | place: Tanzania: Lake... | reverse complement strand
CCGGGGAGGGGATGGCCACCGAGTTGGGGGAGACCGAGTTCGCGGGTCGGTGCCGGGCCATTCTCGAGGCGGGGCGACGCAACCTTGCCGCGCGCCTGTTCAACGGCGAGTACTTCATCAACCGGGTCGACCCGGCGCACCTGGACGCGATCAACTCGGGGACGGGCTGTCACATTGACCAAGTGCTGGGCGATCACTGGGCGTGGCAGGTGAACTTGGGGCGGCTACTCGAGCGCACGCAGGTCACCAGCGCATTGCAATCCTTGTGGCGCTACAACTTCATGCCCGATGTGGGGCCGTATCGGGCGGCTCACCCACCGGGCCGCTGGTACGCCATGCCGGGCGAGGCGGGCCTGCTCGTGTGCTCGTTCCCGCGCGCCGACTGGGACTATGCCAAGGCGGCCGGCAAAGGACCCGGATGGGCGGCGGGTTATTTCAACGAATGCATGAACGGCTTCGAGTATCAGGCGGCGGCGCACATGGTCTGGGAGGGGCTGCTGCTCGAGGGCTTCGCGGTGACGCGCGCCGTGCACGACCGATATCACGCCACCCGCCGGAACCCCTGGAACGAGGTCGAGTGCGGCGACCATTACGCGCGGTCGCTGGCCAGCTACGGCGTGTTCTTGGCCGCCTGTGGGTACGAGCATCATGGGCCCAAGGGCCACTTAGGATTTGCGCCGCGTCTGACGCCGGAGGATTGCCGCTGCGCGTTCACTACCGCCGAGGGGTGGGGGACCTATTCCCAGCGCATGAGCATCGATAGCCGGGAATCGAGAACCGCACAGCGTGAACTTGAATCGGGCCTAACCCGATCCGCAATTCCCAACCCTCCAGCCGTACTCCCACCCCCGCCGACCGCAGCCCGCAATCTCAACGCCGAGATCCAGGTCAGGTGGGGCAAGCTGCGCCTGCGCACGTTCTCACTCGGTTTGCCGGCAGGGTTCCGCCCGACAACCGTGACCGCAACGATGGCGGGCACGGGTGTGCCGGCTGCGCTCTCGGTGAGCGAAGGCAGGGCCGAACTCACGATGCGCGACGAGCTGGTCATTGGAGCGGGTCAGTCGTTGCGAGTCGAGTTGGCGTGAACCTAAACGGGGTGTTGGGGTTGACTTGCGCCTACCTGCCCAACCCCAAGGAGCCTTGGCGCCCAGTCCAAAATCGCCGGCATTCCTGTGCAACCAGATGACCAACCGTTTTAAGAGATCGCGTCGACCCGCAAGTCCCGCAACGCGGTGAGTCCTGTCAGCGACACGCCGCCGCCCCTAATCGGCCGCGCCCCACTCCGCCGCTTCGACCCAAACCGCTCCCGATGCGCCAACCACACCCCGTCCACAAACCCCTTGGATCCCAAGACCACCCCATCCGTCAGGTGCCGTATTCGCAACCGCAGCACCTCGCCCACACTCAACTCCCCCCCCTTCTGCAACACCCGCCTAATCTGCTCCCGACTCAGCGCCACCTTTCCGCCGCTCCCAGACACCCCCGCACGCACAAACATCCGCTTCCGATACCTCGCCCCCACCTCCTGCCACTCACGCACCTTCACCTTTGCCTCCCTCGACTCCTCGCCCTGCACTGCAGCCTCCGAGCCGGTCAAGAGCGGAGCGCGGGCATCTTGCCCGCGGGGCCCTGTCCCGACCCCATCATCTTCCCCTGTCGCCCCGGCTACCCGACCCCCTCCAGCCTCAACCCCGATCCGAGACGCTCCTTCACGTCCGCCCGCGTACAAACTCAACAACCCCGACCGCGCCTTCCCATCCCCAGCCACCGCCGCCGCATACCCGCAGTGCCGGTAATCCTTCGGATCCTCCACCAATCCCGCCCGCACCGCGTTCAAGTCGATGTACGCCGACACCGTCTCCAGCACCCCAGGCTGATCCTCGACCAACACGCTCCGGAACCGTTCCGCCCACAACGTCCCAAACCGCTGATGCCGTATGTTGTACCACTTGCTGAACCGTTGTTTGAACGCCTTCATGAACTCCGACACATCCCCCATCCGTGCCAGCATCCGTTCCCGAATGTCCGCGTCCACCCGACCATGCTCGTGCAACCCCTTCTCGGCCTCGGAGAGCAGGCCGGCCTCTCGGGGCTTGGCCTTCCCGTAGAGCGCCTTCATGCGCTCGACCAGTTCCTCGTCGGTCGGGTTCTGTTCGGCCGGAACGCGGACCAGGACATGGAAGTGATTGGACATGATGCAGTAGGTGATGACTTCGAGGCCGCAGAAGGTGGCCAGGCGCCGGAGGAGCCGGACCAAGGTTTCTTTGCCGAGGTCATCGAGGAGGCGTTGGGCACCGACGATGCGGGAGACGCAGTGATAGACGGCCGGTCGGCCTTTGACTTTGATGCGGGTAGTTCTCATACAAGTTCAGGTTCGTCTGCGCTTGCTACGGTGAGACTGTGCCGAGGGACCGATTGCTGTCAACTACTAAAATAGCGTCATTTAGTCTACAGTGACCATGAGGGTGAGGTCGACGCAGGGGAGACGCTTGGGGGGAGGGTGGGACGCCGTTGGACTTCGAGGCGAGCGATGTCAATAGGTTCATACGTATTCCGGTTTCGGCGCGGTCAGGCTATGAATATGAAGGGGAACCGTCTGCTGTCAATGACATGAAATCTGGAATATTGAATGAGGATCGCTGCCGAGACAGCACCGGCGCCGCCGCGCGCGGGCAGTGACCGTACGACTCCGGATTCTCCGCTGGGCCCGCTGCAACGGGTTCAGGTGGCTGCACGCGGTATCGCCGAGAGGGTGTCCGGGTGTTCGTCAGTCGGGAGGAGTCGGGACCGTTCCGTCCACCGTCCACCAGGCTCATGACGGTCGTGCGCTGGAAGCTCGGTCGGGCGGCGAGGGCGAGAGGGCGAGTGAGCCAAGTGAGGCGCGAATCGGGAGTTGTCACTTTCGGATGGGGAACCCACTCTTCGGCGGCTAAGACGGATGTTGAGTGAATGTGAGTGAGGTATGGCGACCGTGGCGGACAAAGGGTTGGGTGCGGCGTCAACGCGCGAGTCCCTCGGGCGTGGGGGCGACGGTTGGCCGACGGCGATGGGGAGCGATTTGGCCTGTCGCGCGATTGCTGGCGAGGCGGTGCCTGGGGATGAGATGCTGGGGATTATCTGCGAGCGGATTCGCGAGGCGGCGCAGACGCTGGGGTTAGCGGGCAAGGATCTCGAGCAGATTTTTCGCACCTACACCTTGTTCGAGGACTATGCCACGGCCGAGTTCGAGGGCGCCGAGCAACGTTTCCTGATCGTGGAGGCGCACCATGCGATTCAAGGCAAGGTGGGCAAGGGCGCCTTGAAGATCGTGGTGCCGGCCGACCTGGTTGCGGCGGGGCGGAGCTTTGTGACGGCGGGCGGGGGTGGGGCGGAGGTCGTTCCCGCTGTCCCGATCGCAGGTTGGCGCAGCGCGGAGGCGGCCTGGGAGACGGTCAAAGCGTACCTGCGCGACCTGATCACGGGCGAGACACTCAGCATGAGCCTGAAGTCGCAGGCGACCGGGGCGCCGTTTGCCGGGAGCGAAGGGGTGATTCTCTGTGCGCTGGGGGACTACCAGGAGGCCACCGGCCGGTTTTTCCTCAGGCCGGTGCTGGCGTGTCCCGAGGCGCAGACCGAGCGCGACAAGGAACTGCTCGAGGCGGTCATGAACTCGGCGGCCGAGGTCCTGACACGCGCCGGCCGGATTGCCCACGACCGGATCGTGCACGCGGCGGAGACCAACAGCACGCGGACCTCGCGGCTGAAGCTGCAACTGCCGACCAACGTGGTGGAAGGCCACCTGCGCGCCCTGCTGCACGACGATCCTGGGATCGTGATTGGGGACGAGGACATGACGGTGCGGTTGCGCCGGTTGCTGGCGCGAGCGGACTATCGACCCACCGCGTGCGCCTTGGCGCGGGAAGCGGCGCGTTTACAGTTGGAGCATTCCATTTTGTTGCCGGTGACGCGGGAGCGGTTGCGGACGATTCTGGGGGCGCTGGCGCTCGAGGGGCAGCCGCGGCCGGATCAGTTTCAAGAGATTGTGGGCTTGTTTTTCGGCTCGGGCGAAACCCAGCAAACCGAGGATCAGATCTTCCACCATCGGCAACCGATCTTGCGCAAGCTGGCGTCGGCGCTGTCGGCGGGGCGGTTGGATGAATGCGCCGACCCTGCGGTGCTCGAGTTTTATCTGCGGGTCCTGCTGGACAACCAAGTGCGCATGATGAAGGCGGCGTTGCTGGAGCGGTTGCCGCCGGAGGAGGCGTTGGCGGTCGATTGGATCGAGCGTAACCCGCTTTTTACACCGGCGCAGGAGACGGAGTTGGCCGCCCGGTTGCCCGCGGCCACGGCGGGCAAGGCCGAGGTACAGCGGGGGTTTGCTTGCGTGCTCGATGTGTTGACGGGGCTGCTGGAGGCGCTTCCCGAGGATCCGGTCGAGCGCTACTCGGCGGCTCGCCGCGCGGTGGTCCTGGGCGCCCTCCGCGCCATCACGGTCGGCGGCGAGATCATCCCTTCGGTGGATCGGATACGGTTTTTCGCGGGTCCGTTCACGTGCGAGAGTCTGACGCCGAAGCTGGGGGTGGTGACTCGAAAGCCGCTCGAGGTGTGCGGCTCGGAATTGCGGCCGCAGGCGATGTCCGCGGGGGCGGTGCACGCCCTCGAGCTCTGGATGCGGGCTCGCGGGGCGCCGAAGGCCAAGCCTTTCGAGGGGTTGACGGTAGCGATCCAAGGGTTGGGCAACGCGGGCAAGGGGGTGGCGCGGTTGCTGGTCGATCGCGGGGTGCGGGTGGTGGCGGTGAGCGACAGTCGGGGCGCGATGATTGCGCCTGGGGGTTTGAACGCGGCTCAACTAACGGCCCTGCTCAGTCACAAGAGCGCGGGCAAACGGCTCGATAGTTACCCGCTGTCCGCCTCGGCGAACCCGGAACTGATTCTGCATCGCAACCCGGACGCCCTGATGACGGTGAAGGCGGACCTGTTGGTGTTGACGGCCAAAGCCGCGTCGTTGCATCGGGACAACGCCAGCGGGGTGATGTGCAAGGTCGTCTGCGAACTGACGGGCGCGGCCGTTACGGGCGAGGCTAAGGCGGAACTGCGCCGGCGTTCGATTCAGGTGATTCCGGACAACGTGGGCAGCTCGGGTGGGCTGTTGGTTTCGCTGTCGGAGATGCTCCAGAACAGCTATGGCCAGCAATGGGAGAAACGCCTCGAGGACGACGCGCTGCGCCACCAGATCGAGCAGAGCTACGAAGCGATGGGCAAGCTGGCTCGCCGACACGAGATCGACCTGGCAGCGGCGTCGGACCTTCTGGCGCTCAAGCGCATGCATGCCTTGGCGGTGTACCGGGAGAACCTGGAGGCCACCGCCCGGCGTTTGCGCGAGGAGATTCGAGCGATCAGCCCTGGGGAAACGGTCCTGGTGGCTAGCGACGACGACGACGACGGCGTGGCCTCGGCGGCGATGTTTCGGGCCTTGATGGCTCAGCTCAACCCCGGCTGCGAACAGCAGGCCCTGCACCTCAACGAGTCGTTACGGTCGCGAGCCATTCTCGAGGCCATCGAGGCCAAGGCAGCGGCGGGGATCGCAGTCCAGCGCGTGTTTGTGTTGGACCGGGCCTTTCCCATCGAAGCTCGCGGGCAACAGGCCGTTGCGGAGTTGGCCCGGCGCTGCAGCCTGGTTCTCATCAACAACCATGACCTGCCGGACCATCTCCTGGGCGCCGAGGGCCGCGCTGCCGCCAAGGCCAGGCAAGCCCAGGCCAAGACGCCAGCCGAGTTGGGGATCTGGCTTATCAGTCCGCAGACGTTGCGCGCTTGTTTGCCGGCGCGTCATTTCTCGACGGCCCTACTTTTACGCGAGCTGGTGCACCAGTTGGTGACCGATCCGCTGATGCTGATCCGGCTGGATTGGCAAGCGGCGATCGGGAGTTGCCTGGATGTGTCGCCGGAGACGACCGACGACTGGCAGCTTTTTTATGCGCAGTTTAATGTGGACCAGATGATGGAGGCAGCGCGGGCGGTGCGGATGATGGCCCAGGCCCGCGGGTGTTTGAACGCGATCCAGGCGGTCGAGGGAGTGGAACGGCCAGACCAACTCGAGACGAACAAGCCTTGGGAAGCGTTTGTGAACGCCTACGGGCGCTTGGCGGAGCGGGTGCAGTTATTGGTGGGGAAGATCGTGGTCGAGAATGTGGGCCGACCGTATGTGGCGCACTTGTTCACGCCGGCGGAGGTAGCGTCGCCAGCCCTGCCGGTGGGCGAGGAGACGCGGTACTTGGATCTTTACCCTTGGATCTCGGAACACCTCACCAAACGGGCTGACTTTTCGGAGAAGCCCATCATTGTAGGCCAAGTCATTCGGGACCGGCGCGGCCGCCTCCACCTGGGGGTGCGCATTCGCAGCCCGCGCGGCGTCGAGCTCATGGAGGTGGGGTTGCCGGAGGCTTTCCGCACGGGCGGCCTGCCGAACACGGCGGTGGCGCGGATTCCGCTCGATGACCGGGTGACGCCGGAGCAGCAATTCCAGAGTATGGTGGAGGACATTTGGTGGAAGACCATCAGCCCGACGGTCCATTTGAAGAAGGCGCGGAGCGCGGCTGGGTGACCTTGGCGGGAGCTCCGGATCAGTTCGGGCGGTTGCAGAACAACTTTGATGCAGGTCAATTCGCTGTGGCGACAGCGCTGCTAATCGTATCCGTGTGCTATGGCGCCCGTTTCATGAACTCTGAGAGCCCCAACCTGGATGGCGTGCGCCGGTCGAGCGCGGCCGGCGCCGAGGACGACCTGAGCCGCGCCGGGAAGACTAACCGCCGGCGGTTCTTGCGACAGGTGTTGGCGACGGGCGCCACGGGGGCGCTGGCGGTCGGTTGTGGACGCCAGGCGGGCGTGCCGGCGGCGTCGGCGGAGGAGTTGCGGAAGAAGGCATTGGCGGGGGCCAAGGTGACGAAGGGGGTGTGCCGTTTTTGTGGCACCGGATGCGGGGTGTTGGTGTATGCGCGCGGCGGCAAGGTGGTGGCCACGGAGGGGGATCCTCGCACGCCGGTCAACCAAGGGCTCAACTGCATCAAGGGCTACCACCTCTCGGAGATCCTCTACGGCCAGGATCGCTTGACGCGTCCGTTGATACGCCGGGCGGGCGAGTTGGTGGCCGCGAGTTGGGAGGAGGCTTTGGATTTGGTGGCGGCCAAGCTGCAATCGGCGCTCGCGGAACTGGGCCCCGACGGCGTGGGGATGGCGGGCTCGGGGCAATGGACGATCTACGAGGGATACGTGGCGGCGAAGTATTGGAAGGCGGGGCTGAAGTCCAACCACATCGATCCAAACGCGCGGTTTTGCATGGCCTCGGCCGTGATGGGGTTCATGACCACCTTTGGCAGCGACGAGCCGATGGGCAATTACGAAGACTTGGATTGCAGCGATGTCTTTGTGACTTGGGGGGCCAACATGGCCGAGCAACACCCGATCCTGTTCAGCCGGTTGTTGGCGCGGAAGCAGTCGGCGCCCGGCGTCGAGCTATGGGACTTAGGGACGCGCCGCACCCGGACGAGCGAGGAGGCGACGCAGTATGTGGAGTTCGAGCCGGGGACGGACTTGGCGATCGCCAACGCCCTGGCCCAGGTGATCGTCGAGGAGAAGCTGTACGACGAGGCGTTCATCCGGCAGCACGTCCTCTTCAAACAGGGCCCGACCGACATCGGCTACGGGCTGGACAAATACAGCGCTCCGCACCTGTCGGACCAGGAATGGGATGCGCCGGTTCCTGGGGCGCCGGCGGCCACCGACGCCCTGCCGGCCACATGGGACGACTACGTGCGGTTCCTGGCCGACTACACGCCCGAAGCGGTCGAGAAGCTGAGCGGTGTGCCGGCCGAGAAGCTGCGGCTCTTGGCGCGGCGCTACGGCGATCGGCATCGGCGGGTGATGTCGCTTTGGACGATGGGGGTGAACCAGCATTACCGGGGCACGTGGATGAACAACCTCATCTACAATCTGCACCTGCTGACGGGCAAGATTGCGACCCCGGGCAATTCGCCTTTCTCGTTGACGGGCCAGCCGAGCGCTTGCGGCACGGCGCGCGAGGTGGGGACCTTTGCGCACCGGTTGCCGGCGGACATGCTGGTGACGGATCCGGAGCACCGGGCCATTGCGGCCAAGATCTGGCTCGGTGAGGCCGGCAAGGCCGACGAGATTCCGGCCAAGGTCGGCTACCACCTCACGGCGATGCTCCGGGCCTTCGAGCGGGGCAAACTCCGTTTCCTGTGGGTGTCGTGCAACAACCCGTTCGCCGCCGCGCCGAACCTCAATCGGATGCGCGCCTGGCGGAAGCAGAATCCGCGGGGCTTTCTGGTGGTATCGGACGTGTATCCGAACGCCTCGACGGAGTTGGCCGACGTGGTCTTGCCCAGCGCCATGTGGGCCGAGAAAGAAGGCGCGTATGGGAACGCCGAGCGCCGCACGCAGTTTTGGAAAGCGGCCGTGCCGCCGGCCGGAGAGGCCAAGCCCGATGTCTGGCAGTTCCTCGAGGTCGCGCGACGGACTGGGCACAGCCACCTGTTTCCGTACCAGGCGGAGACGCTTTACCGCGAGATTTGGGACGAGTACCGGCAGTTCGGCAACGGCCGCGGCAAAGACCTTGCGCCGTACGACTGGTACCACGAACGGCACGGGGGCGGCCGGTGGCCGGTCGTTCAGACGGGTACCGAGGGCGAGTGGCGGGAGACACCCTACCGGTACAACGCGGCCTATGATCCTTACGCGGCCAAGATCTTGGGTCGGCCCGAGGGCATCTGTTTCTACAAGAAGAAGTGGCCCAAGCCTGGCGCGGCCAAAGACTCGACCGACCCGAACGATTTCGAGTATCGGGCGGTGGTGTGGTTGCGCCCCTACCAACCGGCGCCCGAGCGGCCGGACCTCGAGTGGCGCGGGAAACCGGCCGGCGACGTGCCGGCTGACAAGTACCCGTACTGGCTGTGCACGGGCCGAGTGCTCGAACACTGGCACACGGGGACGATGACCCGGCGGGTGGCGGCCTTGCATCGGGCGATGCCGGAGGCGTTCTGCGAGATGCACCCTGCGGACGCCGCCGTGGCGGGCCTGCGGCAGGGGCAGAAGGTCAAACTCAAGAGCCGGCGCGGTGAGTTGGTGCTCGCGCTCGAACTGCGCGGGCGTGGCCGACCCGCCCGCGGATCGGTGTTTGTTCAGTTCTTCGACGAATCGCGCGCCGTCAATCTGCTGACGTTGGATCATTACTGTCCGATCTCGAAGGAACCGGACTACAAGAAATGTGCCGTGCGGGTCGAGCCGGCCTGACGGGGCCGGCCAGGTGACTGGAGCCGATTTTCCTGTGACGACCGCCACCGCCAACTTGAAGCTCTCGCGCCGCGAGTGTGCCACCGCGGGCCTTGGCGCCTTGGGCGTCGCTGCACTCGGCCTTTGGGCGGGGGCAGCCACGCGCGGTGTCGCGGCGGAGCGGCGGTTCCTCGAGCGGTGCGTGCGGTGCGGGCAATGCGGCGGGGCCTGTCCGGAGCAGGAGCTCGATGGGGAGCGGCGCAAGGCCATCCGCTGTTACGGGGTGAGCGCCGGTGCGCAGGCGGGGACGCCCTTCATCACGCCGCGGTGGGCGCCGTGCTTGATGTGCGTCGAGTTGCCGTGCGTGCGGGCTTGCCCGAGCGGGGCGCTGGATCCGCGGTTACTGGACATTGACGATGCGCGGATGGGGACCGCGTCGATCGTGGATCGGGAGGGTTGCCTAGCCCTTCAAGGGCTACGGTGCGAGGTATGCTTCAACCGATGTCCGAGGCGCGGTGTGGCGTTGACGCTGCAGCACACCTTGAACCGCCGGACGGAGCGCCACGCCGTCCTCGAGCCGGTGGTGCACAAGGACGCTTGCACCGGGTGCGGCCTGTGCGAGCGGGTTTGCGTGCGCGAGGAGCCGGTGAACCCGATCAACGCGTTGCTACGATCGCTGCAGCACGTGACGGCGGGAGGGCTGGGGCTTGTGGCGGGGGTGTTGGCGCTCGAGGCGTTGACCGAGCGCAGGCTGTTCTGCCGCCCCCTCTGCCCCGTGGGCGGATTCTACGGGACGATCAATCGGTGGGGCGCAGTCGGCGTGGCGATCGACCCGGCCACGTGCACGGGGTGCCGGCAGTGCGCCACGTTCTGTTTGGCGGCGCCGGAGCTCGAGGCGGCGATCGGGCAGGCGCGTAGGGCGAAGGTGCGCGCGCCGGTGGAATCGGCCCACTGCACCTTGTGCTGGGCCTGCGCGCGGGGCTGCGCGCGGGGCGGCATCCGGGTTCATCACCGGTGGCGGCGCTTGGCTCCGCCCCGGGCAGCAACCGTTCTGCAACCATGAAGGCGAGGTTGGGCGACCGACAGAGTCGAGTGAGGTTTGGCCGAGCGCAGGCAGCGCAGGTCGCCCGGTGTGGGGGCGGGCGAAGGGGCCGCTGGCTGGTGGTCTTCGGGGTCGGGGTCGGGCTGTTGGCGGCGAGCGTCGGCTGCCGGGATGCGCCGGCCAAACGCGAGGACGCGCGGATCTTGGCCGAGTTCCGAGGCCCGAACTTCATCGCATCGGATGAGCGGCGGGCACAGCCGCTGGGGCCGCCGTTGGTGCCTCACGTGGTGTACGCTCGGGATTTCGATTGTCTAGTCTGCCATGGCCACCGGGACTTCGTCTTTCGGGGTCAACCGGTCAAACAATGTATGCATCCCGAGCGCTCGGCCTGTCTCCAATGTCACGTGCCGATCCAGAACCGGGAAGCTCCGTTCCGGTTCGAGATGCTCGGCTCGGGCGCCTCGGTGGCGGCCACGCCTCCACAGCCTTGATTCACTCGTCTATGAATGCGCACGCTTCCGAATGCCCTTCCGAGAACTCCCGCCCGACGAACGAGGCGACCTCCCCGGTCTCGGCCGCGTCCGACCCGGCGCAGGCGGCAGCGCCACCGACGCCGCGACGCGATTTTCTCGCGTCGGTGTTGGCGGTCGGCGCGGTGGCGCCGGTGGCGGTGGGTGCGGTGGCGATGGGGCTGCGCTACGTGTTACCGCCGACGAAGATGGCCACGGCGGATTTGTTGATGTGTCGGGCGGACGAAGTGGCGCCGGGCGAGTCGCGGATCTTCAGCAATGTGTTGGGGAATCGGATTTGCCTGTTGCGGGATGCGCAGGCGCGGCCCGCCGAGGCGGAGCCGGGGAACGGATGGCCGTTCAAGGCGTTTTCCTTGCGTTGTTCGCACCTGGGCTGCTTTGCGCACTGGGAAGGCGGGCTGCGGAAGTTCGTTTGTCCGTGTCACAACGCGGTGTTCGACGACGATGGCCGGGTCATTGCCGGCCCGCCGCCGGTGGGGCTGACCCGCATCGCGGTCGAGGTGCGGAATGGGATGGTCTACATGCAGATTCCCTATGCCAAAGCCTGACGCACAGGACAGCCGTCTGGTCCGGTGGTTCAAGGAGCGGGTGCCGCTGCAGATCGAGGTGTTCGAGCAGCTCGCCAAAGAGCCCATCCCCAACCACATGAAACGCTGGTGGTACGCCCTGGGTGGCACGCCGCTGGTGCTCTTCGGGATCCTGTTGGCGACAGGCATTTGCCTGACCTTCTACTACATTCCGGAGCCGGGAAAGGCCTACCAGTCGGTGCAATACCTGACTGAGCAGGTCTACTTTGGATGGTACCTGCGGTCGATGCACCGCTGGGCGGCGAACCTGATGGTGGTGGCGGTCATCTTGCACTTGTTTCGGGTCTTCTTCACCGGGGCCTATCGCCGGCCGCGCGAGCTCAACTGGATGATCGGCTGCGGCTTGCTCTTCACGGTGCTGGGGTTTGGTTTTACGGGTTATGCGCTGGTGTTCGACCAGCTCTCCTATTGGGCCGCCCAGGTGGGGACGGGGTTGGCCGCCAAGACGCCTCTGGTGGGCGGCTTTTTCCAGCGGTTCATGCTCGGGGGCGAGGTGGTGGGCGAGAACACGCTGTCGCGGTTTTTCGTCTTCCACATTGGCGTCTGGCCGACGGTGCTGACGGCGCTGCTGGGGGCGCACATTTTCCTGTTCCGCGGTTTGGGGATTGCGGACATCGGGGCCAAGCAGCTCAGTGCGGCGGAGGCGCGGGATCACGCGGGCATGCTCAAGAGCGGGCGTTATTTCCCGTTTTTTCCGAACCATGCCATGACGGAGATCGTCATTGCGCTGGCGATTCTGATCGTGCTGACGCAACTCTCGATCGTGTGGCCGGCCTCGTTGGTGCCACCGGCGGACCCGCTCAACACGCCGGCGCACATCCAGCCGGAGTGGTATTTCTTCTTTCAGTTCCAACTCCTGAAGCTCTTCCCCGAGAAGTTGGCGCTCGGTCTGCAACTGGTCATGGTGCTGATCTTGGTGTTTTGGCCGTTTATCGACCGGGCGTTGTTGCAGCGCTGGAACAACCCCTGGATTTCGCCCGCGTTTGGGTTGGCGGGTCTGGCGGTCTTCCTGGGGTTGACCCTCAACGAGGCTTTTCATGGCTATGTCCTGTTTGACGATTGGTACCAACGGCTCCTAGCTGGCCGGTGAACCGGCGACACGCCCGACGTTTTATGAGCATGACCCCCGCCCCTGAATCTGGCCGCGACGAACTGCGCTGGAAGAAAGTCTTCGTCGCCCTGGCCGCCCTGCTGTTCTTCATCACGATGGTCTCGGTGGGCTTCATCGAGATGTGGCGCCTGAAGCCGCGCGACCAGACCGCCCTGGCCTATACCCCGGCGGACTCGACGAGTTGTGTCGAGTGCCATCAGAAGACCACGCCCGGGATTGTCAGCGACTGGATGCTGAGCCGGCACTCGGAGAAAGGGGTGGGTTGCATGAGTTGCCATAGCTCGGAGAAACACGAGCCGGACGCCTTCGAGCATTACGGTGCGGTGGTGGCGACGCTGGTCTCTCCCACCGATTGCAACAAGTGCCACGCCCAGATCGGCCACGAGTTCCAGATCAGCCACCACTCGAAGGCCGCCCAGTTCATCGGTTCGCTCGACAATTTCCTGGGCGAGTTCGTCGAGGGCCGCCAGGCCGCGGTGAACGGCTGCATGCAATGCCACGGTTCGACGGTCAGCGTCACCAAGGTCTTCGCCGACGGCCAGGAGTATACGCAGGACACCGGCGCGCTCCTGGACCGCGCGCGCGCGGCCTTGGCCGCGGAAGGGGCGCGCGGCCTCGAGGCGAAGGTGCGCGAGTGGTGCAGTGGCGCGCCGGGTTTGGCCGAGCGGGTGATGGCGGCGAAAGATCTCTCGAGCGACCAAGCGGTTTTGGCGGTCATGACCCATCAGGATTTTGGCCATGTGGTCGAGCGCGAGGAGCAGGCCAAGAAGCTGAGCTATCGTCTGCTGCTCGAGAGGGGGCGAGCGTTGGCCCAGGCGGACTTGGCACAGGCGGGGCTGCACGACCGGTTGGCGGCCAAGGTCAAGTTCGACCCCGACGGCTGGCCCAACACCGGGATTGGCCGGATCAACCCCGATTTATCGAACGGCTCATGCACGGCCTGCCACAGCCGGCACAAGTTCCAGGTGAGCATGGCGCGCGAGCCGGAGAGCTGCGGCAAATGCCACCTCGGCCCCGACCATCCCCAATTCGAGGTCTACAACGAGTCCAAGCACGGCATTGCCTTCCGCGCCAACCGCGAGCGGATGAATCTCGAGGCGCGTCCGTGGGTGGTGGGCCGGGATTACACGGTGGCGCCGACGTGCGCGACCTGCCACATGGCAGCCACACGCACCCAGCCCAGCACCCACGACGTGGGCCAGCGCATTTCCTGGACCCTGCGGCCGGCGATCAGCACCAAACTCGAGCATTGGGAAGAACGCCGCTCGGCTATGCAGGAGGTGTGCTCGACCTGTCACGCGCCCCAGCAGGTCCAGAATTTTTACATGCAATACGACGGCTTGGTCACGCTCTACAACGAGAAGTTCGCTAAGCCTGGCCTCGAGATCGTCAACAGCTTGGCGAAGGTGGGCGCCATCACGCCTGCGCCCACGCAGTTGAATGTGCCCGGCGTGGCCGAGGCGGTCCAGACGCTCGCCGGGCGCGGCCTGTCGCCCAACCCATTCGACGACGAAATCGAGTGGACCTGGTATTTGCTCTGGCACCATGAAGGGCGGCGGATGCGTCACGGCGCGTCCATGATGGCGCCGGACTACACGCAGTGGCATGGCGCGTTCGAGGTGGCGCACCGGTTCTATTTCGAGTTGGTCCCGCAGGCGCGCGAGACCCTCGAGCGGGCGCTGAAGGCGGGCCGGATTACCGCGGCCCAACAACATGAGGTCGAGCAGACGATCGATCGGATCTTGGCGCGGCCGGATCACCAATGGCTCAAAGGGCTCAGCCCCGAGCAGCGCCGCGAGCAGATGAAGTTCTATCGCGAACGCTATGGACAGTAGCATCCGGCAACTCTTCCTTTCGCCCGGCCACAATTACTTCGGCCACCACGGTCAACCGGCCGGGGAGCACCCCCTGATCGAGGTCGAGGCGATCGAGTGCGTGGCGGGTCGCGGGATCCGAGGCGACCGTTTCTTCGATTACAAAGAGGGTTACAAAGGCCAGATCACCTTCTTCGCGTGGGAGACGATCGAGGCCTTGCGCCGCGAACTCGAGTTGCCCCACGCCACCGCCGCCGCCACGCGCCGCAACGTGATCACCCAGGGCCTGGATCTCGCCGCCCTGGTTGGCCGCCCGTTCGAGGTGCAGGGCGTCCGGTTCCGCGGCACCGAGGAATGCCGGCCTTGCGCGTGGATGAACGGCGCTTTGGGCCACCCCCAAGCGGAGCAGTGGCTGCGCGGTCGGGGCGGCCTGCGCGCCCAGATCCTATGCGACGGCTGGCTGCGCCGGACCCCCTGAGGGATGGACTTGAGTGCGGTCATCCTGGCCGGAGGCCAATCGCGTCGCATGGGCCGCGACAAGGCCTGGATCGAACTAGGCGGCCGGTCCCTCTTGGCCCGGGCCCGCGCCACGATCGAGCCCCTCGATCCGGTCGAGATCTTCGTGTCGGGTCGGCCCGGTGAGGATTACTCGGCGCTTGGTTGCCCGGTGCTCTACGATCTCGAGTCGGGCTGCGGTCCGCTCGGCGGTGTCGAGCGGGCCTTGGCGGCCGCGCACGCGCCGCTGCTGCTCGTGCTGGCGGTCGACCTGCCCCAGATGACCTCGATCTTCCTGGGCCGGCTCCGCCACGCGTGCGATGCCCTCACGGGCGTCGTGCCCGAGGTGGCCGGCGCGCTCGAACCGTTGGCCGCCATCTACCCCAAACGCTGCCACGCCTTCGCCCGCGAGTTCTTGGCTCGCCAACGACGGTCCGCCCGCGAGTTCGCCCAGCTTTGCCTCGCGGAGGGAGCGGTGCGGCGATTCCCGGTGCCGGGGGCGGAGACCGGTTGCTTGGCCAACTGGAATTGCCCCGAGGACCTTACCGGGCCTGGCGGTTCGACCGGAGTGCGGCTCGTGGCTACAGACCGTCCGGGCCTGGCCCAGGTCAAGCGCTTGACTCGCTCGAGATCAGGCGATGTCGGCCGACGAAAAAACTTTCGGTGATGAACCGGATTATGGGAAGCTTGCTGCCGTGATGTGCGCATGAAGCCGCTCTCCCGAAGCCAACAGCGCCGTGGTTCGGCTCCCGCCGAGTCTGCGTCCGTGCCCACTCGAGCTCCGTCTGCGGCTGGCAGGTTCAGCCACCTGGACGCTCGGGGGGCAGCGCGGATGGTCAATGTGGGGGCCAAGACCGTGCAACGTCGTCGGGCGGTAGCCGCGGCGCGGCTGGTTTGTCGGCCCGCGACTCTGCGGGCGCTGAAGGCTCAGGCGTTGCCCAAGGGCGACGTGCTGGCGGTGGCGAACCTGGCCGGCCTCCAGGCGGTGAAACGCACGGCGGACCTCATTCCGTTGTGCCACCCCCTGCTGGTGGATCATGTCGAGATCCGGTTTACGCTCGAGCGGTCGGGCATTGCCATCACCTGTGCCGTCGAAACCAGCGCGAAGACGGGGGTCGAGATGGAGGCGCTCACGGGGGCGAGTGTGGCGGCCTTGACCCTGTACGACATGTGCAAGGCGGTCGATCCGGGCATGCGCATCGAGGGCATTCGGTTGCTGGCCAAGATCAAGCAATGAAGATCGGCCGCCTAACCGTCAGCGACCGCGCCGCCGCGGGCGAATATGCCGACCGCAGCGGGCCGGAGATCGAGCGGGTCCTGCGGGCGTGTTTCGGGGAGGACAACCAGTTTCTGCGCGCGGTGGTGCCGGACGAAGCGGACCAGATCGCCGCGCAACTCCGGGCCTTCGCCGACCGAGAGGGTTGCGACCTGATCGTGACCACGGGCGGCACGGGTGTCGCTCCGCGCGATGTCACTCCCGAGGCCACGCTGGCCGTGCTGGACAAGGAACTCCCCGGGTTTGGCGAGCTCATGCGCTCGGAGTCCATGAAGCGGGTGGCCACCGCCATCCTGTCGCGCGCGACCGCGGGCACGCGGGGCAAAGCGCTGATCGTGAATCTGCCCGGCAAACCCACGGCGGTGGCTGAATGCCTGGCGGTCTTGGTCGAGGCCATTCGTGAAGGAGTCGAACACCTCGGCGGTCGGGATCCGCACCAGGCTCGGGTGGCGGGGGCGGCCTTGCCCGCGCGAACTGGGTGAACGCCTATGGACGCTTTCGGACGCAAGATCGATTACCTCCGCATCTCGGTGACCGACCGGTGCAACGAGCGATGCGTTTACTGCCTGCCCGAAGGGTACCGCGGTTGGCAACCTCGAGCCGAGCACCTCGAGGTGGCTGAGCTCGAGCAACTCGCGCGCGTGGCGACCGAGTTGGGCGTCCGCAAATTCCGGCTCACCGGCGGGGAACCGCTTCTGCGACGGGACTTGCCCGAGATCGTGAGCGCGATCGCCAAGCTGCCGGGGGTCGAGTCGCTGGGGCTTTCGACCAACGGAACGCGGCTGGCCTCGTGCGCTGGTTCGTTGCGGTTGGCGGGTCTGCGGACTGTGAACGTCAGCCTGGACGCGTTGAATCCGGCGGTCTATCGCCGGATCACGGGCGGTAATCCGCAGGCGGCACTGGACGGCGTGCGGGCCGCGCTCGCTGCCGGCTTCGAGTGCGTCAAGTTGAACTGCGTGCTCATGCGCGGGGTGAACGAGGCAGAGATCTGGCCGTTGGTCTTGTATGCCGGCGAATTGGGGGTGCCGCTGCGCTTGATCGAACTGATGCCCGTGACCACCTCGACGGTGCTCGACGAGTCCAATTTCCTCCCGGTCAGCGAGGCGATGCAGCGGTTGGGTGAGCGTGACGAACTTGTGGCGCTGCCCGAGCGCCACTTTGGTTGGGGTCCGGCGAGATATTACCGCTTGCGGCACACCGGCGCGGTGGTGGGATTTATTGGCGCCTTGACCACGCCGCACTTTTGCGACACCTGCAACAAGATGCGCTTGACTGCGGATGGCAAGATCCGTCCCTGCTTGGGCGATCACGGCGAGTTGGACTTGCGCCCATCGTTGCGGCAGGTCCGATCGGACGATGCCGTGCGCGAGATGCTCCTTTTGGCCATGGCGCGCAAGCCGCGCGAGCACCAATTCCGCAACCAGTACCAGCCCTGTCGGCCGATGACTGCAATCGGAGGTTGACCGCACCGCTGCGGTAGGACCGGTAGGGAGCTTGGCGGCGGCGCTGTTTAGGGGGGGGCGCGCAGGGGGGTGCGCGCTCGAGCCTACAGCGGTTGTCCGTCCTGGGGGCCTGGGGGCCTGTCCCTGCACGAGCGGCAGGAAGGGAAGGGAGAGGGGCATCGAACCCAACCTGCGCTTTTCGCTGTTGGGCCTGATCCTTCCCATCCCATCCCGGCCATCCATCCCGGCTATCCCGATCCCGGCTTTGGTAGAAAGGCTTTGCCGCAGCGAGAGTGCAGGGCAGGGCTCCGCCCGGATGCGACCTCGGCGCTGCCGTGGAGGCTTGCGAACATCGTGGCTGAGCCGGTGGGGTGCGAGCAGCCAACGGCCGAACGCCCGAACCGCATGGGTACGAGTTGTTTAAGCCCACCTTTCTTGCTCGCTGCCGTTGCCTTGCCATGCCTTGTTTCTTGTTTCTTGCCGCCTGCTTTTGCTGCCGCCTGCACAAAGCAATGAACCGCAAGAGATGGAGAGGCTTGCCTAGTTGTTTATTCGCCAGGCGATTAATTGTTGACAGGGGGGGAGAGGCCGCTAACGCCTGGTACCCTCCCCCCGATCATCTCTCCCGGCTGCTTTGGTTAGGATTTGGCGGGACCGCGAGATCCTGGGGTGGCGGACGCGTAGGGACTTGAGTTGCAGATATATATAAATCGACAGCTCAATAGCACTTGACACCGGATCGAGGCGATGGGCATGGGCTTTGGGGCATTAGACTTAGCCCTTGGGCGCTGGCGAGGACGAGGGACGAGTGGTGAGGGGGATTCTCCGTCTCAGTCGGCGGGATTGGGATTGGGGGGGGGGGGGGGGCGGATGGGTTGGGTGAAGTCGGCGATGGGGTCATGGCGCGCATTGCCCGCGGGCGAGAGGTCGAGCGGGGCGATGGGCAAGGGGAGCGCCTGGCCCTGGAAGTGGACCTGGTCGAGCCGATCGCGTTGCAGGGTGGTGCCAAGGCGTTTGAAGAAGGGAAAGAGGTCTTCGCCGCAGGCGATGCTCATATCCTCGACCATTTGGTCTAGGGACAACTGACGGTGGGGTTGGTCCTGCCAGCGGGTGTGCTGGACCCAGCGCCAGCGTGGATACCAGGTGGTGCCGTAGCGGTCGTCGAGCTTTTGCCAGATCCACCAGAGTTTCTTCCAGACGGCGCCGTTGCCCCATTTCTCGTAGGCGCCACGGTTGGGCAGGCCGAGATCGACGGTGGCGGCGTTGGGGTCGATCTGGAAGAGCGTGTTGCAGTCGCGCATGGACTTATTGTCGCTATAGAGCGCGAGGATTTTGCCCTGCCACCAACCGGCGTGGGCTTCACCTTGGTTGCCATCGAACCAATGGGCCGCGGCTTCGCCTTGGGCGTTGCGGGGTCCGCTCATGGTATGAGCCAGTTCGTGGGCGAAGACGCCGAAGAGGTTGACTGGGTCGAGCGAGATGGTGCCGGTTTCTTTGGGGTAGAAGGCGTTCACGGCCCAGCCACCGCCTCCGCCGGCGGCCAGGATGATGAACATCGGTTCTTCGGGCACGGGCGATGGGAGCCAGGCGTAGAGGCGCCGGGTAATGGTGGGGATTTCTTGCCGCACCGCCGCGAGCAGGCGTTCTTTTTGGTTGCGTGCGTAGTAGACTACGGCGCCCTGCTGGCGTTCTTCGAGTTCGGGGTAGATGCCACCTCCGCCGCCGTGCGTTTGCGAGAAGCGAGCCTCGCCCCCGACCGGTGGGCTACCGGCGGCGGCCCAGGTGACGATGTCCTTGAGCAAGGCCTGCTTGGCATCGGCCAGCGTTCTTGGGGCTTGGTTGCCTGGGTCCAACTCGGACAGCGCCGAGACCAGGACGATCCGGCCTTGGCCCGCGGTTCGGCTGAAGACGCCGGCGCCGGGGCGGTCACCTTGGTGCATGAGCTCCCAGGTCGAGTCGAGGAGGGTACTGGTTTTGCCGGCGATGAAGGATTGAAAGTCGACGCCGAACGAGGTGGCCAAGCTGTGCTCGGCCCAAGGTTCGAGCCGCTGCTTATCCGGGCGGGCGAGGCCGTTGTCGACGATGACTAAGCCGCCGCCGTTGTGGACGAACGCCGCCACGGCGGACCGTTCGTCGGGCAGGTAGGGCTGGGCCTGGGGATCGGACTGATAGGTGATGAGCACGTTGAATCGTGGGTTGGGCACCCAACCGAAGGGGCGCAGCGGTTTGCCGTCCATGGCCCGGCCGACGGGGACGCGGGCGCGGCTGAGTTGGCCTGGTGTGAGGACCGTGTGGAGGGAGGCGTGGCTGACGATGGAGCGGAAGCCGAGCGGATGGAGTTTGGCGGGGAGACCCCACATGGTGGCGAAGGCGCACTGATGGGCCAGGTCGACGAGCACATTGATGCCGGTGTCGTTGGGCACCTGCAACGGCGGGTTGGGGAAGCGCGCGGCCACCTCGGCCGGCAGGGTCTGGCCCGATTTCCAGATGCGTTCGACCTGCTGGAGGTTCGGGTCGGTTTGGGCGTTGAGGAGGGTGGCGGACAGGGTTAGGCACGCGGCCCTCAGCGTGAGTGAGATCCACGATTGGCGAAGCAGTGTGTGCATGGGGCAAAGCTCTAGTGTGCGGCGGCGGGTTCGAGTGGAGGTGGCTGGCGTCCCGCCAGGAGGGTGGCGAACGAGCGGCGCTCGACGAGGTCGGGGAGGTGGGCGGTATCTTCGTCTTGGACCCAAAGGGTGCGGGACCTGAACCAGGCGCCGTCGTTGCGGTGCGGGGCTGCGCGGACGATTTGGGGGAGCGCGCCGGGGTCGCCTCGTTGGCCGGAGGTCACTTCGCGCGCCCACCCGACGTGGAAGCCGAGGAACAGCTTGGGGACATAGAGGTGCAGCGCGAAGCGTTGTTGGTTCGAGACGAGGACATCGTCGTAGCCGTCTTCGTTGACGTCGACGAAGCGCAGGCCATCGTCGAGGCCGGCCTCGTTCACCAGACGGGCGCCCTGGGGCAGAGCTGCAGGTGCGGCTAGGCGAGGTATGCGCAGCGGTTTCATCGGTTGGCCACCGGCGGGGGCTCTGGGTCCGGGTGATGGTGACGGTGATTGGCCCGCATCCGCCGTCAGCATACGGTTGGGTGGGGGCGTTCGACAAGCCTTGTGCGCGGTCGTGTGAGGTCGCTGGGGAGGCGCGACTTGCGTTGGGGGCCGACTGGCCGCATCATAGGGGTCGATCAATCATGAGTGAGAAGCAAGCTAAAGCTGAGACCTACGGGGCGGTAGGCAACGTCCGGCCGGGTGTGTCGTTGTTGACCGATGACGATGTGCACTGGTTCAACGAGGGCACGCACTTTCACCTTTACGAGAAACTCGGGGCGCACCCGGGCCAGCACGAGGGGCGCGCGGGCACGCATTTTGCGGTTTGGGCGCCGAACGCGGCGGAGGTGTTCGTGATGGGGGATTTCAATGGCTGGAACAAGTCTCGGCACGAGCTCGAGGCGCGGGGCGGCTCGGGCATATGGGAGGGGTTCATTCCGGGAGTTCGCGCGGGGGCGACCTACAAGTTCCACATTGTGTCGCGGCTCAACGGGTACCGGGTGGACAAGGCGGACCCGTTTGGTTTGCGCCACGAGACGCCGCCGAAGACGGCGTCGGTGGTATGGGACTTGAGCTATGGCTGGTCGGACCAGGTCTGGATGGAAGGGCGGCGGGAGCGGGCGAAATTGGACAAGCCGATGTCGGTATACGAGGTGCATTTGGGGTCGTGGATGCGGCTGCCTGAGGAGGAGGACCGGTGGCTGACGTACCGTGAGCTTGCGCCGAAGTTGGCGGCGTATGCGCGCCGGCTAGGGTTTACCCATGTCGAGCTGCTGCCGGTGATGGAGCATCCGTTTTACGGTTCGTGGGGGTACCAGACCACGGGGTATTTTGCGCCCACGAGCCGGTACGGGTCGCCGCAGGACTTGATGTATTTGATCGATTGCCTGCACCAGCACGATGTGGGGGTGATTTTGGACTGGGTGCCGTCCCACTTCCCGACGGACGAGCACGGGTTGGCGTATTTTGACGGGACACACCTCTTCGAGCATGCGGACTTGCGGAAGGGGCTGCAGCGGGACTGGAACAGCTACATCTTCAACTACGACCGGCACGAGGTGCGGGCGTTTCTGATCAGCAGCGCCTTTTTGTGGCTGGACAAGTACCACGTGGACGGGCTGCGGGTGGACGCGGTGGCGTCGATGCTCTACTTGGACTACTCACGGAAGGAGGGGGAGTGGGTTCCGAACCGGCACGGGGGCCGGGAGAACCTCGAGGCGATCGATTTTCTGCGGCGGTTCAACGAGGAGGTGTACCGGCGGTTTCCGGACACGCAGACGGTGGCGGAGGAGTCGACGGCGTGGCCGATGGTGTCGCGGCCGAACTACCTGGGGGGATTGGGTTTTGGCTACAAGTGGGACATGGGCTGGATGCACGACACCCTCAAGTACTTTGGTAACGACCCGATTCACCGGAAGTATCACCACCACCAGTTGACTTTCCGCGGCATGTACGCTTTCGCGGAGAATTTCGTGTTGCCGCTTTCCCATGACGAGGTGGTGCACGGGAAGGGCTCGCTCATGGGGCGGATGCCGGGCGACGAATGGCAGCGGTTCGCCAACTTGCGGTTGTTGTTGGCGACGATGTACGCGCAGCCGGGCAAGAAGCTGCTGTTTATGGGAGGGGAGTTTGGGCAGTGGAACGAGTGGTACCACGAGGGGAGCTTGGATTGGCACCTGGTTCAAGAGGGGAATCTGCATGGCCAGTTGCAGCGTTGGGTGGGGGAGTTGAACTGGTTCTATCAGCGGGAGCCGGCCTTTCACCAGACCGACGCGAACCCCGAGGGTTTCGAGTGGGTGAACTGCGACGACGCGGAGCAGAGCACGCTGAGTTGGTTGCGCCGCAGCCCGACGAGCGGCGAGGTGATTTTGGTGGCGCTGAACTTCACGCCGGTGCCGCGGTACAACTACAAGGTGGGAGTGGCGGGTGGTGGGTTTTGGCAGGAATTGCTCAACAGCGACGCGGTCGAATACGGGGGCAGCGGGCAGGGGAACCTGGGCGGGCTCGAAGCGGCGCCTTTTGGCTGGCACCGCAAGTCGCATTCCCTCACGATGACGTTACCGCCGTTGGGGGCGGTATTTTTGAAGCGCACACCTTAGCGACGACGAGGCCCGTTCATGCAGCGATTTATCTGTTTACACGGCCATTTTTATCAGCCGCCGCGAGAGAATCCCTGGCTCGAAGCGGTCGAGCTGCAGGACTCGGCCTTTCCGTACCACGACTGGAACGAGCGGATTGCGGCCGAGTGCTACGCGCCGAACGCCTACGCCCGGTTTCTGGATGGCGAGGGTCGGATTGCGCGGATCGTGAGCAACTACTCGAGGATCAGTTTCAACTTCGGTCCGACGCTGCTCTCCTGGATGAAGGAGAACGGGCCCGACATTCACCAGGCGATCGTGGACGCGGACGGGGTCAGCCGCCGACGTTTTGGCGGGCACGGTTCGGCCTTGGCGCAGTGCTACAACCACATGATCATGCCGCTGGCCAATCGGCGCGACAAGTACACCCAGGTGCTGTGGGGGATCCGGGATTTCGAACACCGCTTCGGGCGCGCCCCCGAGGGGATGTGGTTGCCGGAGACGGCCGCCGACAACGAGTCGCTGGATGTGCTGGCGCAACTGGGGATCAAGTTCACGATCCTGTCGCCGTTTCAGGCCAGCCGGGTTCGCTCGCTCAAGGGCGGCAGTTGGCGGGACGTGAACGGTGGCCGCGTCGATCCCACCTTGCCGTATCTGGTGAAACTGCCGGCGGGACGCAGCATCGCGGTGTTCTTTTATGACGCGCCGGTGTCCCAGGCAGTGGCCTTCGAGCGGTTGCTCAACAACGGCGAGCGATTCGCTCACCGACTCATGGATAGGTTCGACGACGGGCGCCACGGGGATCAGCTCTTGCACATTGCCACGGACGGCGAGTCCTACGGGCACCACCATCGGTATGGCGAGATGGCGATGGCGTACGCGTTGGACTTCATCGAGACACGGCAGATGGCGCGGTTGACGGTGTACGGCGAGTATCTGGCGGGGCACCCTCCGACGCACGAGGCCCAGATTCATCAGGGCAGCGCCTGGAGTTGTTCGCATGGGGTGGATCGGTGGCGGCGGCATTGCGGCTGCAACTCCGGCGGGCGCCCGGGCTGGAACCAGAACTGGCGCCAACCTTTGCGGGAGGCGCTGGATTGGTTACGCGACCAATTGGCGCCGGCGTATGAGGCGAAGGCGAAGGAGCTTTTGCGCGATCCGTGGGCGGCGCGGGACGATTACGTTGCGGTGCTCCTGGACCGATCGGTCGAGAACCTGGGCCGATTTCTGGATCGGCACGCGGTGCGGGCGTTGACCGAAGCCGAGCAGGTGAGCGCGTTGCGGCTGCTCGAACTGCAGCGGCACGCGATGCTGATGTACACCAGTTGCGGCTGGTTCTTCGACGAGATTTGCGGCATCGAGTCGGTCCAGGTCATTCAGTATGCCGCGCGGGCTTTGCAGATTGCGGCGGACCTGTTACAGGCGGATTTCGAGCCTGGGTTTCTCGAGGTTTTGGCCAAAGCCAAGAGCAACCTGCGCGAGCACCGCGATGGGCGGCACATCTACGAAAAGTTCGTTAAGCCCGCCATTATGCACCGCGAGTCGGTGGGCGCGCACTACGCGGTCAGTTCGCTCTTCGAGTCCTATCCGGAAGAGGCGCGCATTTATGCGTACACGGTGACGCAGGAGGACCGGCAGTTGCACACCGCGGGCAACGCGCGGTTGGCGCTGGGCCGGATCAGGGTCACGTTCAACGTCACGCGCAACTCGGATGTGGTCACGTACGGCGTGCTGCACATGGGGGATCACAACCTCAACTGCGGCGTGCGCCTGTATCAGGGGCCGGAGGCGTACGGGGCCTTGGTGCAAGAGATGCGCGAGGCTTTCGAGCGCGCGGATTTTGCCGCGATAATTCGGATGATGGACCGGCACTTTGGCGAATCCAACTACTCGCTGAAGAACCTCTTTCGCGACGAGCAACGCAAGGTTCTCAACCGGATCTTGGAGTCGACCCGGGACGAGATTCACAGCACTTACCGCCTGCTGACCGATCGGCATGCGCCCTTGCTGCGGTTTCTGTCCGATCTGCGCGCGCCGGCGCCCAAGGCGCTCGAGCTCGCCAAGGAGTTCGTCCTGAACAGCGAGTTGCGGCGCCAATTCGAAAGCGACAAATTGGACCTGGAGCGGGTACGCGCCTTGCTCGAGGAGAGCGAACGCGACAAGACGCCTCTGGACGCCGAGACCCTCGGCTACGCGCTCAAAGGGCACTTGGACCGATTGGGCGGTCGCTACGAGCAGGCCCCGCAGGACTTGGCCCTCCTGGGACAACTCGAGGCTGCCGCCGGCCTGGTGCGGTTGATGCCCTTCGAGGTGAACCTGTGGAAGCCCCAGAACCTCTACTACACCATGTTGAGCACCGTGCGCCCGGAGGTGCAGCAGCGCGCCGAGCAAGGCGACGAGACTGCGCGCGAATGGCTGGCGCAGTACGCCAAGTTAGGCGACAACCTCGGCTTCTGCGCCAGTCCCCAAGTCGAGGCACACTGCGCGGTGGAGTCGCCACCGGCACCCTCCGGCACGTGAAGGGGACGGGCCACCCAGCCAAGCGGGGCGAAGCGACTACGCGCGCGGGGCGCGGGTGGGGAGTTGCCACCCGGCGGGTTGCCGGCGTCTGGCGGGTCGGTCGAGGCGGCGTTTGGCTTTTAGTCTTGGTTTGATGTGGCGAACCCTCAACCCTGTTATTCCCATGACTGACATCAAGTTTGCATGTCCCAGTTGCGGCCAGCACATCAAGTGCGACTCGAGCCACGTGGGCCGGAAGATGTCGTGCCCAACGTGCCACTCCCAACTCAAAATCCCCAAGCTCGCGCCGGGCCCGACCAAGGGACCTTTACCGCGGGCGGAATTGATCGCGGCCATGCCGAGCAAGACGCAGCCAATTCAGAAAGGGGTCGCGGCGCCAAGCCCCGCCCACAGCGCGTCCGCCAAGAAGCAGTCTCAGGCGCTCCCGGCCAAGAAAGCGGCCCCCGCCCCCGCAACTCCGGCCAAGGAAAGCCCACGCGTCGCACTGCCCAAGAAGGATGAAGATAAGGGCAGCCCGAGCGTGTCGCTGCCGAAGAAGGAGGCCGCTCCGACTGGATTGGCCAAGCCCACTTCGCCAAGTCTGGAGCCGTCCAAGCCCAAAGCGGCTGTTCCGGCCGTGGCCCTGCCGGGGCGCGAGCGTGTGGAGCCGGCGCCGGCCGGCCCGCAAATAGCGTTACCGACGGCTACGGAGGCGGAGGTTCGCTGCGTTTGTCCGGTGTGCCAATCGGAGCTCAGTCTTCCAAAGGCGCTTGCCGCGGGAGCGGCAGAAGGGGAACTGCCCAGGGCAAGACTGGTGCGGCGAGGCGAGCCCGCTCGGCCTGACAGCGGAGCGGCGACACCCAAGGCGCCTCCGTCGAGTCCGGAGGTCGCGGTCACGCCTGCGCCGGCCCAGGAATCTTCCGCGGCTGGCAGCGCGGCGGAGTCGTCCAGCCCGAGTGCGACGCCGGGTGCCTCGAAGGGCCAGCGTGCCCGGCCTGGGGGAGCGCTGAAACCGCGCATGTCGTATGTCTTAACGGGCAAGCCGCCCGCTCAGGGGAGGGAACGGGGCACGAAGGAAGGTGAAGGGGCTGGAGGCGAGGGGAGTGCGTCCAACGCGGGTAGTTCGGCCAGCGCGGGCGACGCCGAGGCGCCGGATCGGACGCCGCCGGAGGCCGGCCAAGGAAGCTAAGGGCTGGGAGCTTACTGATGAGAGGTCGGGATAGACGACACATTGCAGGGCGCGCAGTCCTCTGCGCGCCGTCAACCACTGTGGACACAGGAAACCGCGGCGCGCAGAGGACTGCGCGCCCTACCGCCGAGTTGTAGTCCATCTCAGTGAGTCATCAGCAGGCTAGCGACGGCGGCGGTAGACAAAGTGGTGGCAGAGTCTTTGCCCATGAAGTCTGTTGAACCCATCGGAACCGGGCCTGCGGCAGTGAAGGTTCCGCGTGCGACTTACCGGCTGCAGTTCCACGCCGGGTTTAAGCTGCGGGATGGACTCGAGCTGGTGCCATATTTAGCGGCACTCGGGGTGAGTCATCTCTATGCCTCGCCTTTGCTCAAGGCGCGCCCGGGCAGCACGCACGGTTACGACGTCTGCGACTGCACCCAGTTGAATCCGGAACTCGGGACGGAGGCCGATCTCGAGGCGTTGGTGGGGGCGCTGCGGGAACACGGCCTGGGGTTGGTGCTCGACATTGTGCCCAACCACATGGGGATTGGCGGGCCGGAGAACGCGTGGTGGTGGGATGTGCTGGCGCGCGGTTCGGCCAGTTCTTTGGCCGGCTACTTCGACATCGACTGGGAGTCGCCGGATCCGCGCTTGCGCGGCAAGGTCCTGTTGCCGGTCTTGGGCGATCGGTACGAGCGGGTGCTGGAGCGCGGCGAGTTGCGGCTGGTGGAGGAGGGGGGGGCGGTGCGGCTCGCCTACTTTGACCACCGGTTCCCGCTGGCCGCGGGCACTGGCCCGGAAGGGACCGAGGCGGCCGGGGCCGGCGTGGCGGAAGTCAATCGGCGCCCGGATTTGCTGGATGCGTTGGTGCAGAAGCAACACTACCGGCTGGCTTTTTGGCGGTTGGGCGATAGCGAGCTGAACTACCGCCGCTTCTTCAACATCACCACTTTGGTGGGGGTCCGCGTCGAGAATCCCCGAGTCTTCAGCGATACGCACAGCCGGATTTTGGAGTGGTGCCAGCGCGGCTGGATCGAGGGGTTGCGCATCGATCACCCGGATGGCCTGCGGGATCCGCAGGAATACCTCGAGCGGTTGCGCGCCGCGGCGCCGGGCGCCTGGGTGGTGGTCGAGAAGATCCTCGAGCCAGGCGAGGCGCTACCCGCGGATTGGCCCGTGGCGGGCACGACCGGCTACGACTTCCTCAACTGGGTCGCCGGGCTCTGGGTTGACCCGGAGGCGGAGGCGGCCTTTACAGAGTTCTATGCGCAGTTTACGGGTGAGCCGACGGACCCTGCCGGGCTGGTGCGGGAGAAGAAGCGGGCGGTGCTGCGCGAGCTGTTGGCGGCGGAGGTGGAGCAACTCACCCACCTGTTGCTGCACCTGGCGGCTCATCGTTGGCCGATCCGCGACTGCCGCCGGCGCGAGCTGCGCGAGGCGATCGTCGAGTGGGCGGCAGCTTTTCCGGTGTATCGCACCTACGGGCAGGCCGGGCGCAGCGTGGTGAGTGCGGCGGACGCGGCTTGCTTGGGGCAGGCGTTGGCGGCGGTGCGGCATCAACGGCCCGATTTGGATTCTGGGCTGGTCGAGTTTGTGGGGGCGCTGCTGCGGCGGGAGGTGCGGGGCGACGTCGAGACCGAGTTCAGCCTGCGGTTCCAGCAACTCACCGGGCCGGCGATGGCCAAGGGGCTCGAAGACACCACCTTCTACTGCTACAACCGGTTTGTGGCGCTCAACGATGTTGGGGGCGACCCCGCCCGCTTCGGGGTGGACCCGGCGGCGTTTCATCGGGCTTGCGCACAGGCGCAAGCGAGTTGGCCGACCGCGATGTTGGCCACCTCGACGCACGACACCAAGCGCAGCGAAGACGTGCGCGCGCGTCTGGGGCTACTGTCGGAGATCCCGCGGGCTTGGTTTGCCGCCGTGCGGCGGTGGTCGGCGCTCAACGAACCGCGCCGGCGACACGGTTGGCCGGATCGCAATCTCGAGTACTTGTTCTACCAGACGGCGGTGGGGGCTTGGCCCTGGCCGGTCGAGCGCGCCCTGGCCTACCTCGAGAAGGCTGCCTGTGAAGCCAAACAACACACGGATTGGACCCGCCGCAACGCAGCTTACGAAGCCGCGTTGCGGGACTTTGTGAGCGGCGCGTTGGGGGATCCGGCTTTTGTGGACGATCTCGAACGGTTCGTGGCGCCGTTGGTGGGCCCGGGCCGCCTCAACGCTTTGGCGCAAACCCTCGTGAAACTGACGGCTCCCGGCGTACCCGACCTCTACCAAGGGACCGAGCTGTGGGAGTTGAGCTTGGTTGATCCGGACAACCGTCGCCCGGTGGACTTTGCCCTGCGGCGCGCGACCCTGGCGGATGTCGAGCGGCGATTTCCGGCAGGGACAGTTCCTGCCGCGGCCGACCTGCGGCGGTTGGTCGACGAGGCGGGGGCGGCTAAGCAGTACCTGATCTGTCGGGTCTTGCGCTTTCGGCAGGGACATCCGGATCTATTCACCCGAGGCGAGTACGTGCCGCTGCGGGCGGTCGGGCCACAGGCCGCTCGGGTGGTGGCCTTTGCCCGGGTCTTGGGCGCTCGGGTTGCGGTGGTCGTGGTGCCGCGTCAGCTCCTCGGCTTGGGGGGCGAGGCTGGGGCTTGGCCGGTGGGCGGGGCCGTTTGGGGCGACACGCAGGTCGAAGTGCCGGCCGGTTGTGGGCAGGGGGCCTACGTGAACGTCTTGACGGGGGAGACGGTGGCGGTTGAGGCGAGGGCGGACGGGGGAGCTCTACGATTGGCGGAGGCACTGGCCCGATTCCCGGTGGCCTTGCTAGCGCGCGCATGAATTACCAGGCGATCGAGAACCACGGCGTCATTGGCGACCTGCACACGGTGGCTTTGGTGGGCATGGATGGGGCGATCGACTTCATGTGTTTCCCACGGTTCGATTCGCCGACCATCTTTGCCGGGCTGCTGGACCACGTCCGCGGCGGCGTGTTCCAGATCGCGCCGGTGCTGGGTCGGGTGCCGACCAAGCAGATTCACCTGCCGGACTCGAACATTCTGCTAACCCGCTTCTTGTCCGAGGACGGGATGGCCGAGGTCTGCGATTTCATGCCGGTCGAAGATGGGCCGCCCTGTCACAATTTGGCACGCCGGGTGCAGACCGTGCGGGGCGAGGTCGCCTTTCAAATGACGTGCGCTCCCCGGTTCGACTACGTGCGGGCCGCGGCTGCGTCCGCCCCAACCCAACCAACCCAAGCGCGAACCATGTCCAATCCTCACGACTCGACCTCAGCGACCTCGACCCCTGGCTCCGCCCCCACGTGGCGGGTTTGGGCGCCTGCGCGAACGCAAGTCCAGCTCCACCTGGAGGGCCGCACCGTCGCATTGGCACGGGGCGCGGACGGTTGGTGGTCCGCCACGGTGGCGGAGGCGAAGGCCAGTGCCGACTACGGGTTCCTTGTGGATGGCGAAGGGCCGTTGCCCGACCCGCGCTCGCCGTGGCAGCCGGCGGGGGTGCACGGGCTCTCGCGGCGCGTTGACCACACTGGGTTTGGCTGGACGGACGCGGGTTTCCAGGCGCCGCCCTTGTCGGGCGCGGTCATTTACGAACTGCACTTGGGGACGTTTACCGCGGCGGGCACGTGTGAGGCGGCGATCGAGCGGTTGGATCATCTGGTGCGCTTGGGCGTGACGCACGTCGAGCTCATGCCGGTGAACGCGTTTTCTGGCGACCACGGCTGGGGCTATGACGGCGTGGCCCTGTTCGCCCCGCACCAGGCGTACGGCGGGCCCGACGGGCTCAAGCAGTTGGTCAACGCCTGTCATGGCCGAGGTTTGGCCGTGTTGCTGGACGTGGTCTACAACCACCTCGGCCCCGCAGGCAACTACCTCGGCAAGTTCGCCCCCTACTTCAACCCGCGCTACGCCACGCCCTGGGGTGAGGCGGTGAATTTCGACGGCCCGCACAGCGACGAGGTGCGGCGGTTCTTCTGCGACAACGCCCTGATGTGGCTACGCGATTACCACTTGGACGGCCTCCGGCTCGATGCTGTGCACGCCATCCTGGACACCTCGGCGCAACCCTTCCTCGAGCAGCTCGCGATCGAGGTCGAGCAACTCGAGGCCGCCACTGGCCGGCACTTGGTCCTCATTCCCGAGAGCGACTTGAACGATCCGCGGCTGCTCTGGTCGCGTGAGCGGGGCGGGTTCGCCCTCGACGCACAATGGAGCGACGACTTCCACCACGCGCTGCACACTGTGCTCACGGGCGAGCGGCGAGGCTACTACGAGGATTTCGGCTCGCTGGCCGACCTGGCCAAGGCGTTGCGCCAAGCCTATGTCTACGACGGCGGCTTCTCCGCCCATCGCCGCCGCCGACACGGCCGCGCGCCGACCGGTTTGAGCGGCCATCGCTTCCTGGGTTATGCGCAGAACCATGACCAGATCGGCAATCGGGCCCAGGGCGATCGCCTCAGCCACCTCCTGTCGCCCGGCCGCCTGAAGGTCGCCGCCGCGTTGGTCTTCGGCTCGCCCTTTGTCCCGATGCTCTTCCAGGGCGAGGAATGGGGTGCCACGACACCCTTTCAGTATTTCACCGATCACCCCGAACCCGAGTTGGCCCAGGCCGTCCGCGAGGGTCGCCGCCGCGAGTTTGCCGCCTTCGGCTGGAAACCGGACGAGGTGCCTGACCCCCAAGCGCGCGAGACCTTCTTGCGCTCGAAGCTCGATTGGGCCGAGCTCGAGCGTAGCCCGCACGCCGAACTGCTCGAATGGCATCGCCGCCTCATCCACCTCCGGCGACGCGAGCCGGCGTTGAGCGATGGTTGCCTGGACCGTGTCGCGGTGCGCTACGACGAAGCGGCGCGGTGGTTGGTGTTGGAGCGGGGCCCGATCAGTCTCGCCTGTAACCTGGCGCCGGCGCCGCAAGCAATCCCCTTGCGGGCAGGCTCGCGCGAGGTTCTGCTGGCCTCGGCCCAACCGATCGAGGTGAGCGCGGGGGCGGTGCGGTTGCCGGCCGGATCGGCCGTTTTCTTGCGGGATCGAGGCGAGTTGCGGGAGTCTGGCTGAGCTAATCTAGAGCATTCAGCGGTCTGTCCACCTAGAATTTCGCTGGCGTTCTCGCCACCGAGCCGCGACGATGACTGGCAACGGGTCGCCACCTGGACTTCGTTTTGTGCCTGGTCATGAAAGTTGTTGAACGGCTGTTTGAACTGCAAGAGCTCGAGATGGGCCCTCAGGCTGAGGCGGCGGAAAACCGCCGCGCGGCTGAGAACCTACGCAAGGAAATCCCAGATCCGATCCTGGGCCACTACGACCGTTTGCGGGCGCGCGGCAAGAAAGGCGTAGCGCTGGTTCGCCATGGCGTCTGCACCGGATGCCAAATGAAACTTGCCTCCGGCCCGTTTGCCGCCCTGCGCCGGGACGACGACATCGCCATGTGCGATAATTGCGCCCGTTACTTGTTGCTCTGCCCTGAGCCGGCGGCGCCAGCCGCCAACCCAGCGGCGCCGGCCAGCAAAAAACCGGCGGCGAAGCGGGGTCGACCCAAGGCGAAACCGGCGTTGGTCGAGTAGGTGGGGGTTTTCCGGGGCCGCGGGTTACCAGAATTGCCACTGACCGCGGCCAACGACCCACAACCCGAGGAGGAGGTTGGTGAGGGCATGGGCGGTGAGGGCATCGCCGAGTCGGCCTTTGCGGAGCACCAGGGCCTGATAGGCCGCCCCACACAGGATGCCAGCCACCCATTCGTAGTGGGCCAGCCCGAAGATGCCCGCCGACACGCAGAACGGCACCAGGGCGAAGCTGCGCAAGGGCACGGAGAGGAAATCGGGTTTGGCTAGGTAGCGGTAGAGGAAGGACCGGTAAAAGACCTCCTCGAGCGGCGGCACCACCACGGTCGAGCCAACGATCCGCACGACCACAAAGAGCCAGCCCAGGGCCGAGCCGGCGCCGAAGTGGGCGAAGGGATTCCAGGGTGTGCCGGCCCCACCGAGTTTGGGATAGAAGTCGTTCAAACCCACCCAGGCGGCAAACACGGCCACGCCCACGGCGATCGCTTCCCAGCTCACCGCCCACCGCAGCTCGGCCACCAGCGGCCGGATCAGCCAGATGAACCACGCTCCCACCAGGGTCTTTGCCAGGTAAATCCAGTAGCGCGACTCCTCACCCAGTCGCCCCTGGAGCACCGTCAACAGGATGAACACTGCCAAGGGCGCCACGCGCACCAAGATCGGTGACGCGCCCAGTTTGGCTCGCAGGAGCGCGATGGGCGGTCGCGACTCACACTTTGGCTCGGTTGGTCGATCGCTTGACACGCGGCGACACTAGCAAGTCGATCCGCGGGATCGCAAAACGAAACCTCGAGGACGCAAGGTGCCTGGAGCCGAACGCGGGGCGGAGGCGTCCGCGGCGGGCTGAGCTCATGGGGCCCTAGCCTGAGTCTGGACCGATAGGGGGCGCAGCAGGCCCTTGACGTCGCTCACCAGTCGCAGTTGACTCGGATCGTGATCGCGACCAGATCCAGAGCCCCGACCCGGCCTGCGCCACCGCGGCGGTGGACCTTTGCAGAGCTGGCCGCCGAGTTGCCGGAGACCAACCTCCCCACGGAGTTGTGGGACGGAGAACTTGTCATGTCACCAGCCCCTTCCTTCTTCCATCAGGAGGTCGTTGCCCGGTTTTACAAACTGCTGGATGCCTGGGTGGCGCGGCGCCGATTGGGCAAGGTGGCTCTGGCTCCGCTGGATATGGTTCTGACGCCGCACCGCGCCGTGCAACCCGACGTGATCTTCATCTCGAACGAACGGCTTGGCCTGATCGGCGAACGCGTGCAGGGCGCGGCGGACTTGGTGGGCGAGGTGGTTTCTGCCGGCTCCCGCCGCCGCGACCGCATTGACAAACGTGACCTCTACGAACAGCACGGCGTGAGGGAATACTGGCTGATCGATCCCGAGGCCCATACGGTGGAGGTGCTTTGGCTTGAACGCGGCGAGTACGAACTCGCGGGCCGCTGGCGACCCGGCCAGCAAGCCGCCTCTCGGCTCCTCAAGGGGTTCAAGGTCCAAGTCGATCGACTGTTGGAAGCGTCAAGCGTAGCGTAAGGGCCTGACGGGTTCGCGGCTCGGTTTCGCCTTGAACGCTCTGGTGTCGCTGAAGGCCCAGCAAGAACGGTGCATGGTACGATGGGATCGGGTGCGGGAACAGATCGTCTAGCGGACGGGCTCACGGTTGCCCGACCTCCTGTGGAACCGACCCCAGCGGCAGCGTCTTGCGTTGGCCTTGCCATTCGACGGTCACCCGGTCCCGCTGGATGGCCACCAAACGCGCGCCGGCGATCGTGTCCCCAGTGGCGACCGTGCGGCCGTTGATGCGGGCGGTCGAGCCGGACAACCGGATGAAGATGGCCTGCAAGCGCAACTCGGGCCACTCGCCTGGTTGGGCGCCAGCGGTTGCGGGTGGGCTGAGGGGGTGTTTCTGGGCGTCTATGCCGGCGGGGGCAACGTCGGTTTGGTCGGTGCCCGGTTGGCTTGGGACCATCCCCTCGGCGGCCAGGTTCAGCGGTGCGACGGGCAAGGGCAATGGACCAGTCTCCACCGGGTTCAGGGCGCGCCAGATGAGCCAAGCTCCGCCGGCCACGACGATCAACAAGGCTTGGGCGCCGAAGAGCTTGGCGAGCACGCCGACTCGAGGAGCGGTAGGGGCGACGGGTTCGAGGGTCGAGGCGAGGCGAGGCTTCGCGGGCGGGGCGGAGGTGTGTGGGGTGTGGCTGAGGCGCTTGAGCGCGTCGTTGATGAGGCTCATACGCCGATGGCTCCTTCGAGTTCGCGGATGGCGAGTCGCACCAGGCGGTAGTCGACCTGGTCGCGGCGTTGGACGAAAGCGGCGAGGAGACAGCGGTCGCAGACGGCGTTGACCAACCGTGGGATGCCTTGGCTATAGCGGTGCACGCGCCAGATGGCCGGGGCGGTGAAGGTGGGGAGGCCCTTGGCGCCGGCCAAGTGTAGCCGATGTTGGATGTACTCGCCCACCTCGCGCAGGCGCAACGGTTCGAGGTGATAGCGCACGGTGATGCGTTGGCGGAGTTGGCGGAGTCGGGCGTGGTTCAAGCGCTGGCGGAGTTCGGGTTGGCCCAACAAGACGATCTGCAACAACTTGTGTCGGTCCGTCTCGAGATTCGAGAGCAGGCGCACTTGCTCGAGCATGGGGTCGGTCAGGTCTTGGGCTTCATCGATCAGCAACACGGCGGTTCGGCCTTCGTGGGCGAGTCCGAGCAGGAACTGGTTCAACGCCGCGATGGTCGCGAGCCGGTCGAGACCTTGGACCTCGAGCCCGAACTCGACGGCGATCGCGCGCAGCAACTGCTCGAAGTCTAGCACCGGGTTGAGGATCAGGGCCGTTGCGTGCTGGTGGTCCAGTTGTTCGAGCAGCGCGCGGCAGAGGGTGGTCTTGCCCGCGCCCACCTCGCCGGTGAGTTGGACGAATCCTTTCCGCTCCCGGATGCCGTAGAGGAGATGATTGAGCGCCTCCCGGTGTTTGGGGCTGAAGAAGAGAAACCGCGGGTTCGGCGCGAGGTCGAACGGCGGCTCGGTCAGCCCAAAGTACTCCAAATACACTGGGCTTTGATAGCGCCAATCCCCCCACCGGAAAAGCAAAACGTTGCGCGCGTGGCCGCCTTTGCCATGCTGCAGGGCGTGACGCCGGTCGGGCGGTGCCGAGGCGAGCGCGCCGCGCGGCGCGGGGCAAGGGCCTGGGGGCGTCCAGGCGCCATGTTTGAATTACTCCAGACCGATCCTGCATCGAAGGCCCGCTTGGGGCGGCTGCTCACGCCGCGCGGGGCGATCGACACGCCGGTCTTCATGCCGGTGGGGACCCAGGCGAGTGTCAAGGCGCTGGACCCGCGCGAGTTGCTCGAGATGGGAACGCAGGTGGTGCTCGGGAACACATATCACCTCACCATCCGCCCTGGGTTGGACATCATCCGGGGCGCGGGTGGGCTGCATCCGTTCATGGGTTGGCCGTATCCGATCTTGACCGACAGCGGCGGCTTCCAGGTGTTTAGCTTGGCCAAGATTCGAATGGTGAAGGCGCACGGGGTCGAGTTCCGTTCGCACGTGGATGGCTCGGCCTTTTTTCTTGGGCCGAAAGAAGCGATGCAAATCCAACGCGAGCTCGGGGCCGACTTGGCCATGGCCTTTGACGAGTGCCCTCCGCACGATGCCCCGGCCAAGGCGCAACGGCTCGCCGTCGAGCGCACCATCCGCTGGGCGCGCGAGTGCCGCGATCAACCCCGGTTGCCCGGCCAACAGGTCTTCGGGATTGTCCAGGGCGGCGCCGATGCCGCCCTCCGTGAAGAGTGCGCCCGCGCCTTGGTCGCCCTCGAGTTCGACGGCTACGCCATCGGCGGGGTGAGTGTGGGGGAACCGGAACCGGAGATGATGCGGGCGATCGAGTACACGGAGCCGTTTTTGCCGGCGGGTCAGGTGCGCTACGCCATGGGGCTCGGGACGCCGGCGCAGATGGTCGAGTTAGTCGCGCGCGGGGTGGACCTCTTCGACTGCGTGCTGCCGACGCGCGTGGCGCGCAACGGGACCGCCTTCACGCGGCGTGGGACCTTTGCGGTCAAAGGGGGGGCCTGCAAGGCGGAGCACCGCCCGATCGACGAGAGCTGCAACTGCTACGCTTGCCGCAACTTCACCCGGGCGTACATCCGGCATTTGCTGAATGTGAATGAAATTCTGGGGTTGCGGTTGGTGAGCATCCACAACACCCATTTCTACCTGCAAGTCATGCGAGACATCCGCGCCCACCTTACCGCCGGCACATTCGCCCAATTCCGGCGCGAGTTCGCCGCCACGTACGTGCCCACGCGCCGCGTGCTCGCCGCCCGTCAAGGAGCCGGCGAGCGCGCCTGAAGCGGCGTCGGCGGCTCGGGCGGATGGCATTTTTGTTGGCGTGTGGCGCGCACCCTGCTTATAACGGCCGCATGGAAACGGCGCAGACGACCGGGAGCGGATGCCATCGCCAGCGGCTGGAGAGATGGAGGGGCCGAGGCTGGAGCGGCTTGCTGGCGGTGGCGGGGTGCGTGGCTTGGCTGTTGAGCCAAGGGCAAGCGGTGGCGGCTTCCGCCGTGTCGATCCGGATTTGGGAGGTGGCGACCGGCCTCGAGCTGCGGACTTGCTCCGGCCACGAACGGGCGGTGACCGCCCTTGCCTTTTCGCCGGACGGCCAGCGGTTGGCTAGTGGCAGCGGCACACCCGAGTGCCGGCTCTGGGAGGTGGCAACCGGCCGGGAACTGAGGTCGTACCGAGCGGACCGTCACCTCGCCACCGAGGGCTGGATCCGGTCGGTGCAATTCTCCGCCGATGGGACGCGGTTGATCACCGCGCGGGACCGCGGCACGGTAGCGGTCTGGGAGGTCAGCACCGGCCGGTTGCTCCGCGAGTTCACGGGTCCGATGCCGGGCTTCCGGGCAGCCGCTTTCGCCGGCGATGGCCGGGTCGCCATCGGGGTGAAGGCGGATGAGGCGTCGGTGTATTGGTGGGATGTCGAGTCGGGTCAAACGCTGCGGGTGGTCGAGGAAGCCCGGTTGGGGGGGACGCGGTTCTACGCTTTGCTGGTGGGGGGCGAAGCCCAGAGTTGGTGGGACGCGCAAACCAGCGCCCAGGTCTTTGCCGCAACGCTGCCCGACCAGAGCGAGATCAGCAAGGGCGCCCTAGATCATGCGGCCATTTCGCCCGACGGCCGCATTTTGCTGACGTGGAGCGGGGTCAGTGTGGGCCCACGCGCCGAATGGGCGCGCGGTTGGGAGGTGGCCGGCGGCAAACGATTGTGGACGGCAACCGAATTCCCCGGGTTCCGCCCCAACGTCTGTTTCAGCCCGGACGGCAAGCAGTTCCTGACGACCAGCGACCAAGGGGCCGCACAGCTCTGGGACATTGCCACGGGCAAGGTCCTGCGTCTGCTTGGCCCGCACCAAAAGGCCACGGCGATCGCGCTCGGGCCTAAAGGCGCGCGCGCCTTTACCTGGGGCGTGGACCACACGTTGCGGGTGTGGGCGCTAGCCGACGGTCGCCAGCTCGGCAGCTTCGCCGTGCCGGTCGTGCGAGCGTTGGCGGTCGCGCCGGACGGACTGAGGTTGGCCACGGGCGACCTGGGGGGCGCGAGCGGGCCGTAGGCGCGGGGCGAAGGTTGACGGTCGGGCGCGGGCGACCTACGCTGGGCGAAAAGTGGAACGGCACACGCACACTCCCCCCCCACGCCGCCGTGGTGGTATGCGCCCATGAACACTCGTTGGCTCGCTTGTTTGCTGGTTGGCTCGACACCCTTGGCCTGGCCGGTTGGGACGGCGGCGGAGTTGGGCGACCCGGCTCCCGCACTCGAGATCGCCGAGTGGGTGAAGGGAACGCCGGTGCGGTTGGCGGACGGGCGGGGGAAACACGTGTTCGTGATCGAGTTTTGGGCGACCTGGTGTCCGCCGTGCCGGGCCAGCATCCCCCATCTGACCGAGCTACAGGCCAAGTTCAAGGACCGGCAAGTGGTGGTGGTAGGCATCAGCGACGAAGCCCCGGCGGTGGTCAAGCCCTTCGTCGCGAAGTTGGCGGAGAGCATGAACTACTCGGTGGCGATTGACCAGGACCGCCAGACCGCGCGCCGGTATCTCGAGGCGTTTGGGGTGGGCGGCATCCCGCATGCCTTCGTGGTGGACACGCAGGGTCGCATTGTCTGGCAAGGCCATCCGATGGCGGAGTTGGAGGAGACTCTCACCGAGGTGGTGGCGGGTCGGTACGATCTGGCCCGGGCCCGCAAGCGTGCCGCGGGCCAAAAGCTGCTCGAGGAATTCCTGGCGTTGGCAGCCGACGATGCCCAGTCGGCCCGGCTCGAGGAACTCGGCCAGCAGCTCGATGCGCTCGACCGGGAGGTGGGCGGTCTGATTCGCGGTCAACCGTTCCAGGCGGAGCAGGTCCGGCGGCAGGCCAAGTTCAATCGCGCCCTGGGCGAATACCAACGCGCCATCTTCAGCGAGGCAGCTCCCGCCGATCTACCCCAACTCGAGCAGCGGGCCGAGGCGCTCGCGCCTCCCGGGCTGGACTTCAACGCGGTCAAGCAAGACCTGCGGGCGCAGGCCGTCTTCCTCAAGTATTATCGTGCCGTCGGCCCAGAACCCGACGCGGCGCGTGCCGCGGTGTTGAGGGGGGAGCTCGAGGCGGTTGCCGACAGGAATCCGATGCTCCTCAATGAAATGGCATGGCGCATTTTGACCGACGCCCAAGTCAAGCACCGCGACGTGGACCTCGCGATACGGCTGGCCAAAGCGGCCGTCGACGCTAGCCAAAGCCAAGACCCGAACATCCTCGATACTTATGCGCGCGCCCTGTTCGACGGGGGCAAGATCGCGGAGGCCATCCGCCGCCAAGAACAGGCCCTGCAACTGGCCGCGGACCAGGACATGCGCGAGCAGCTCTCCGCGAACCTTAAGCGCTACAAAGAACAGGCCGCGACCCAGTAGCTAGCGCCCTGGTTTTGGCCGCTCAGGCGGCGGGCGCGGGACCAAAGACGCGCCGGAGATACTCGAGGCTCTGACGGGCGATGACTTCCGCTCCTTCGTCGAAGTCAAACACCTCGACCGAGACATAGCCCGCATAACCGACCTCCCGCAAAGCGGCGGCGATGGGTCTGAAGTCTACATCGCCAAAGCCTGGCCCCTTCAAGTTGCGGTCGTTCGCATGGAAATACGCGAAGTGCGGCCAGGACGCCCGGATGATCTCCGGGATGGAGAGCGACTCGGACGCCATCGCTTTCACGTCGAGAATGATCTTGAAGTTGGGCGAGTCGAGCTGGCGAATGAAGCGCACGGCCTCGGCCGCAGTGTTGATGAAATCGGTCTCCGCGGGCGCGAGCGGTTCGAAGCAGAGCGTCACCTCCCGCGCCGCGCCCCGCGCGACGGAGGCGCGGAAGGTCTCCGTGGCCCAGTCCCACGCCTGCGCGTAGGTCACGCCCGGCAGCAGGCTCCGCTGTTTAGGCGACCCCACCACGATGGTGCGCCCGCCGACGTCGGCGCAGAAATCCACCAAGTCCACCAAGTACCGCGCCGTCCGCTGGCGCACCGTCGGGTCCGGGTGCGTCAGATGCATGCCCTCGGCCTTGACCAAGACCCAGTGGATGCCGGAGATGGCGAGGCCCGCGTCGGTCGCCGCCGCGCGAATGCGCTGGCGGTCGGCGGCGGCAATCTCCGTGACGTCATTCGCCAGGGTGAACGGGGCAAGCTCGATCGCGTCGTAGCCGCAGCGTGCGGCAAACGACATGGCGGTCTCGAGGTCCCAGCCCTGGAAGATCTCATTGCAGATGGCGAATTTCATGGTGTTGCAGTGCTGACCGTGTGCGATGAGCGTGCCGGAAGTTGGGGCGGCCGGCAAGCCGCCGTTGGCCGAGCGTGCGCCCCTGAGATTCTTGCTGTTAGTACGCGTGGATTGACGCCGCGGCGCGGCGCTGGGCACAAGCCTGCGCGAAGCTCACGCATCGCGCGTGAAATTCGCACCCTGGCGCGCCCCGGTTCGTGTGCGGTCGGCCGGAGATCTGGGGTGCGGCTGGGCCGGACTGAGTTCGGCACCGATTCTGCTAAACAGACATGCGGACGGTTGGTTTGGGTTGTCTGGCATCAACATGCCGGATGCGAGGCTGGACCTGGCGATGATCTCGGTGTTGGCAGTGGCCGTCCCACCAACAGTGAGGTCCTCGGGTGGCGCGGTTCCTGGCAGGGACTGAGCTCACACGCAAGCTCAGAGGGTTGAGCTAGGACGCGTTGTCACGCCAGGTCCAGTTCTTGCGCATCTTCGCCTAGCCTCCTGCCTGCTTCCCAGGGTCGCGGTTAGGCCAAGTCCACGGCACAGCGAAAGCCAAGGGTGGCGCACCGGTCCAAGCCGGGCCAGTGCCGCAGAAACTTCGCCGCGAACACACACGGTTGCGGACCGCCGTCCATGTACCAATCCGAGCCGCGGGCGCGGTAGAAGGAGCCACCACGCAGCAGGCAGAACCGGGTGGCTCCGTCACGGCGCTCGCTCTCGGTCCATTCCCAGACATTGCCGCAGAGGTCGTAACAGCCGAAGGGTGACTGGCCGCTGGGGAAGGCGGTGACGGAGGTGGTCGTGCCGGTGGCGCCGGTGTTACAGCGTTCGTCGGGTGGCTCGTTGCCCCAAGGATAAAGCCGGCCATCGGTGCCTTGCGCGGCGAACTGCCATTCCTCATCTGCGGGCAAGCGTTTGCCGGCCCAGCGCGCGTAAGCCCGCGCGTCGGCTAGGTCCACGTACACGACCGGGTGATCCATCTGGCCGGGTGGCGGCGCCCCCTGAGCCCAGTGCTTGAGGAAGTTCTCCGGTTGCGGCGGGCGGTAGGCCGTGGCCGCGAGGAAGGCCGCAAACTGTTCGTTGGTGACGGGCGTTCGGTCCAAGGCGAAGGGGCCCAACCGCACCGTGCGCTCGATTTCGTGGCGCCGGTGCAGCCGCTGCCAAATGACCGGGTTCGGCGGCGACGATTCGTAGAAGCCGCACTCGCGGATGCGGAAGACGGTCTTGAGGACGACCGTCGCCGCTGGGATTGCGACCATGCCGCTAGGCGCCGCGGTGACCCGCGGGCTCGGCGGGCCCAACAGGGGCTGCGTGGTCAGGTGGACCGGCGAGGTTTGGTGGTTGGCCTGGCGCGCTATCGCGCGTTGCCGATCGAGGAATTCATCGAAGTCTGCGCCTAACCGCGCGGGCGATGCCTCGAGGAAGCAGCCAAGCCCGCGCGGAGGAATCGAGCCGGCGAGAGCAGCCGCAGGGCCGTCGTCGAGCGCGCGAGTGCGAGGCCGGGTCAGGGGACGGCCGCGGACGAGGTCGAAGCGTTCGCCGGGAGGGCTGCTCGGGGAGGAGGGGAGGGCGAGCAAAGGGCCGGCAACGGTCTGGCGACTGCGGTTGACGAGGGTCCACAAACGGGCGTCTCCTTGCTCCCACAAGCTGGCGTAGACATCGGGGTGCAGGGTGGGGACCAGGGGTGTCCAGTGTTCGCCGCTGAACCAATCGGCAAAACGCCGTTGGATCGGGAGCATGATGCGCAGGAGGGTCTTATCGCGTTCGCACCAGCCCACCCAGGAACCGAACACGTTTTCCCAGACCAACATCCCGGTGCCGTTCATCCAGGCGGTGTGGAGTTCCGCGGTGTGATCGGCATTCCAGCGCTGGATTTGATGCAGCATGTGGCGGCGCTCGAACCATTTGTTGCGCAAGATGCCCGGCGCCTGGCTATCGGAGAACCACTGTGCCCAGGAGAGATGGTGATCCCAGACGCGGTCCAGCGGGAGCGCGATCTCGCCCTCGAGCGCCACGCCAGGCCGCACCGCATCGAGTCGGGCCCGGAATTCGGTCGCCCCGCGGTCGAGCGTGTCGAGGAAGATGCCATCCGCATCCAGGGCACGCACCAACTCGGCCAGGGCCTCGAGGTCGGCCACAGGCTCCCGGCGGGTGCCGGTGTCCCAGGGGTTGTAGGCCACAAACACCTTGACGCCGCGGTGGTGGCATTGGGCGGCGACGGTCCGCAGGCCAGGCAGGCCGCCGGGCTGGTCGCGGTAGAAGTCGAATTGGTTGCGATCGTCGAGTCCGATGCGGGGGTAAGCCTGCCACAGGACGAGGGCGTCGCAGCCGCCAAACTCGCGCTGCGCAAGGTCCAGATAGCTCTGGACCGTCGAGCGCCCGCGCCGCCATTCGTAGAACCGCTCATCGTTGAGCATCACGAAATGGCACGCAAAGGTGCGGGGGACCCACCCAAAGTCGGGTCGCCGATAAAGCGCGTCATCGTACTCGAGTTGCTGTCGCGCGGTTCGCCGCCACTCCTGGAGGCGTTGGCGAAAGCTAGGCCAATCGGCCGGATCTGCCGGGGCCGGGATCAGGTGCTGGGCCGGATCGAAGGCCAGGCCGCCAGCAGCCCACAGGCGCCGAGGCGCCCGCGCCCCCAGAGCGACCCACCCGAGGCCCCGTTGCAGAAAACTGCGTCGCGCGGACCGTGTCATGGCCCGAAAAGCCGGCGCCACCAAGGCTTCCTCGGCTGCGGTTCCTGGGCGATGGACCGCTGGAGGCGGTCGCGGACGCGCTCCGGCACGGTGGTATGACGGGCGTCCTGGCGCAGCAGTTCCTCCGGCGAACCGACCTCGTGCGCGGCGGCGGTCGTTTGGGCGACTTGCTGTTGTTCGGCGAGTTGCTCTTGCTGGGTCAGCCGGGAAGCGGGTGGGCGAGGGTCCATAGACACGTTCAAGCCGTCTTGGCGAAGGCGGCGGCAAAGACTTTTCTGGCGCGATGCAGTTTGCCCCTCACCGCGTCGGCCGACTGGCCGGTGAGTTGGGCGACAGCGTCGTAGCTGAGGTGTTCGTCGGCGACCAATAGCAGAAGGAGCCGGTACTCGGCCGGGAGCGCCTCGAGCGTGCGCTGGATCCGTTCGCCCAGCTCCTTGGTTTCGAGGATGCGCAGCGGGGTCTCGGCGGGGCTAGCGGCCTGTTCCCACACCGATTCGTCGGCGTTGCTGCGCATGGTGCGGGCTTGCCAGGCTTGCTGCAGGTTGCGGCAATGGTTGATCGCAATCCGGTATAGCCAAGTTCGGACCGCGGCGTCGCCACGGAAGGTGGCGAATTTACGATAGGCCTTCAGGAACACATCGTGCGTAGCGTCCTCGGCTTGGGTGGGGTCGCCCAGCAAGCGCAGCGCCAGATAGTAGATCGCCCGGGCGTGCTCGGCGTAGACCCCGGCAAAGCCACGGTACTCCCAAGCCGCGGTTTCCGCCTGCGGCCCCGGGAGTCGCGCATCAAAACTGCCAAGCTCGGCCACGAGTTGCACCTCGATTGGACACCGGTTCCCTGTTCCTGTCACGCCTGCAACTTGACCTACCAACCCGAGGTGCGGACACCCGAGCCGCTCGAGAAGCCCGAGGAGCGCACGCCCGAGCCTGAACTGCCCCAGGAGGAGCCCCCACCGAATTTCGCGCTGCCGCCCCAGCTCGAGGTGGATGAGGCCCAACTCTGTCGTCGCCGGGCTTCCTCGGCTTGGCGCTGGCGGCGCGCGCGTTCGCGGCGTTCCTCTTCCTCGCGACGCCGTCGGCGCAGTTCGGCTTCGGCTTGGGCCACGGCCGTTAGGGCGGACTGCCGCGCTTGGTCGGCGATGCGCCGAGCATCGGCATAGGCGCCATTCTCCAACAAGGTGCGCGCGCGGCTCAAGGTCTCGGACCCAGGCGCGCCGAAGATGGCCACGCCCAGGCTCCCGGTCCAGCCGGCGGCGGCGCGGACTGCCGCGCTGGCCTGCGCCAGGGCGCTGACGGCCTGTTGTCCGTGTTCGAGTTCGCCCCGCAACGTGGCGGCCTGAGCGGCGGCGGCGCTGGCGATCCGGTCCGCGTCCACGTCCACGGCGGGCCAGTCTCCGTGATCTTGCTGGAGGCGAGCCTGCGCGGAGGCCAGGGCGTTAGTGAGGCCGGCCAACTCGGGGCGCGCCCGGCGAATGGCATCGCTGTCGGCCACCTCATCGTGCAGGGCGGTCGAGAGCAGTCGCTCCGCTTGGGTCAATTGCGCCGCAGCCGCCTGCACGCTGCGCTCGGCTTCTTGGTACAGGTCGAGGTCGCACCGGGCCTGATCTGCAACGGCGTCGAGGGTTTGGCGCAGGGCGGCCAACTGCGCCGCACTGGCGAAGGGATCGCCGGCCGGAGCTCGGATGGCCGAGCGGATGCTGGCCAACTGTTGGTCTGCGGCCGCCGCGGCTTGCACGGTTGGGGTCTGCGTGGTGCGCTGCGCCGCCAACCGATTGCACTCTGCTTGGCGCCCTTCCAGGTCGCTCAGGGTGGTTGCGTTGGCCGACTCGGTAGCGGCTAAGCGTTCGGCCTTCTCGACAATCTCGGCGAGCCGATGCTTTGCCGTCTCGTGTCGGCCCTCGACTTGGTCCAACTCCCCGACCGCCTCGAGCAGGCGCCCCTGACGGAACGCCGTTTGGGAGTCGGCCAGTAACTTCCGCACCGCCGCCAGGTGGTCCCGGACTTCGGTCAGATTGTCGGCCATGGTGCCGTTGGCGTCCGGGTGAGCGGGGTCTCCGGCGTTGAGGAGCAGCACGCTGGGGGCGTACTGCGCATCGAGGCGGCGCAACGTCGTTTCGTGTTCGGGCACTAGACCGGCGAGTCGCTCGGTCTCCGCGCCCAGGTGGGCCCAGCGGGCCGGGTGTGATTGGTGGGCCTGGCTGGTGGCGGTGCGAATGGCTTCCGCTCGACCGACTGCCTGACGCGCCGCGTCGAGCGCGGCCTCGGCCCCCGCCACGGCGCCACGGTTCAGCGCGGCCAGCGCCGCAGCGGTCTGTTCGGTGGCGTCTGCCAGGGCCGCGTCGGGGTCGGCCTCGCGTTCGTGCAGGAGTTGTGCGGGAGGCAGGCCCAGGGCTTGACCCAGGCTTTGGCGCGATTCCTCGAGGTCCGCCTGGGCTTGTGCGAGTCGCGGCTGCACCTCGTCGCGGCGGGCGAGGTCCAACTGGACCGCCGTGGCGGCGCGTTGGACGAGGGCCTCGAGTTCGGAGCGTCGGGCGGCGATTTCCTCGTGCGCGGCCATTTGGCAGGCGCGCGTTGCCGTGGCGTCGGTGGCGAGCGAGCACTGGCCCAAGGTTTCTCGGATCCATTCGCTGGCCACGCCGCCTTGGACAAGGCGTTCGCCGCTCTCGAGCAGGGCCGGCAACCAGGTCTGGCGCGCTTGCTGTGCCCACCGCACCAGGGCGTGCGCTTCCGCGGCCTGGCGACAACCGATCGCCCCTTCGCCCTGCAAGGCGCCCACCGGATCGGTGAGAGCCAGCGCGGCAGCCTGGTCTAAGGCCCGCTGGGCGGCGGGGATGAGGTCGTCGAACACGGGCCGAAGTCCGAAGAGGCCGTCTTGCTCGGCGGCGGCCGTGAGGTCAGTCTCGGCGGCGCGCAGGGGGGCGAGGCTTTGTTGGACTTGGGCGAGCGTATCGCCGGCCGAGGCGAGGCTCTTCCCCACGGTATCAAGGTTGGCGAGGGCGCGTTCGGCGCGTTGGTTAAAGCCCGCGATCAGCTCGTTGAAGCTCAGCTTGAAAGGCTGGTAGGCCGCGAGGTCCCCAGCCAGCCGGTCCCGTTCGGTGCGCTGGCCCCGCACGACAACGGCGAGGCCTTCGTCGGGTCGGAAGGCGATGGGTTGGTCGCGCAACAGTTCGAGGGCGCGGGTGTAGCGGCCCTTGAAGAGCCGATTGGCCGCGCGGGCCCAGAGACTCGGCGGGGCGAGCAACGCGGTGGCATCGGCTAACACCCGACCGGCACAGGCCGCCATAATGAACAACTGGTCGACATCTTGGATGATCTGCTCGCCGAGTCGGAGCGTTTCGCCGCTGAACCGCTGGGCCGCCTCGTCGCGCGAGAGGCCGATAACGGTGGCGCGCCGGTCCAACAACTGGGTCAGGGCGTCCTTCTTTTCGTCGAGACCGCGCTGCCAGGTGGCGCAGAGGGCTTCGGCGGCCGTCTTGAGGGGGAGCCGGCGCCGGTTCAGTACCAAGCCGACCGCCAGCAAGGACAGCAGACCCGCTAGCCCGCCCACCCCGGCCAGGGTGCGGCGGGTTTGCGCCGCACGGGCCGCCGCCGCGAGGCTGGCCTCGACGGTATCCAGGGCGCGCGTGGCGGCGATCAGTTGGGCAGCGTAGCCCGAGTCGGCTCGGCGGTGGCTGGCCCGCGCCGACTGGAGGCTGGCGCTGGCAGATTCCAGCGAGGACCGGGCCGCGGTGGCAGAGGGTCGTTGTGCGAGGTCTTGGTATCGTGCCCCGAGTTGGCGGCTGATGTGAGTGATGGTGTCCCGGGCGGCATCGAGCACGCGCCCGCCACTGCGCATCGCCGCGATTGCCGGTCCGTCCAGGTTCCCGATCCACTGTTCTTCTCCTAAGCCGCGTCGGTCCTGCGCTTCCGAGCCGTAGTAAGAAAGGCGCCGTTCCTTGAGGTGCAGCACGAAGAAGGCCGCGTCGCGTTCGCCTGTGCGCGGATGGGACTGTTGACCAAAGGCCGTCTGGTTCATCAGACCCTTGCCCAGCGCCTGGCTGACGGCCTCGACCCCCTGGTACGAACGACCTTCGGCGTCGGTGTAACGCTCGTCATCGGCCTGCTCGACGAGCACCACCACCCAGTGGGCCGCGTGCGTGTCCAGCCATTGCTCGAACTCCGCCAGTGGCGACGCGCCCACCCCGAGGTTGCCTTTCACGTACAAGCGCTGGTCGGGGCGCCAAACGCTCGCAACCTCGGCGGCCCGGGCGACTAGCGCCGGTCCGGCTTGCCCCGACTCGGGCCCGGCTGCCGGGGGCGCTTGGGCCCGCAACCCTGCGGTCGAGAGGATGAGCATCACGAGGGTCAACTGCCGCGCCGTGCAGCGGTCCCGCCACCAATCGCCTGTCGTTTTCACGGCTCGACTTGTGGCGGTTTGCCTGGGCCGAGGCAATTACAAATCCGCCGCTGCATTCGACCCCGCTTGGGGCCGCGGCCGACCATGACGGCCTGGTTCAGGCGGCTGGTTCCGCGGGCTGGCGGACCCAACGTGACCAGAGCCAATAGGCTCCGAGGCCGAGGGCCAGGCTCAGGATGGCGTAGCCGATCAGGAAAGGTTTCGTCGTCACAAAGATGAAGATCCAACCGACCAAGGCCAGCAAGCACGGCAACGGATAGAACCAGATGCGGTAGGGGCGGTGGAGTTGGGGGGCGTGCCGCCGCAGGAGCATGACCGCGGCGATTTGACCGATGAACTGCACCACAATCCGCGTGACCAACAAGGCATCGATCACCGTGAGTAACGGGAGAAAACTGCACAGAATCGCCACCACGCCCACCAACACGAGCGCGCGGTGCGGGAAGTTCTTGCGCGGATGCAGGCCGGCAAAGACGCGGAAGAAACAACCGTCCCGCGCGGCCGCATACAGGATGCGCGAGTAACCCAGCAGCAAGGCGAACACGGATCCGAACGCGGTCCAGAGCACCATCAACGTGAAGACGTTGGCCACGCCGCCGCCATAGAGCCGCTGCATAAACCACGATACGATGGGCGGGGGCGGATCGGGCAACTCGGCACCTGGGGGTGGCACAAACTCACGCCAGGGCACCACCCCAATGATCGAGAGATTCATCGTGAAGTAAATCAGGGCCACACCGACAATGCTGATAACGATCGAGCGCGGGATCGTCTTGCCCGGGTTCCGCACCTCCTCGCCGATGTAACAGACGTCGTAGTAGCCCAGATAGTCATAGACCCCGACTCGCGTGGCGGCGCCCAACCCGAGCAGGAACCCGAACGAAAACTCAAAGGCATTCGGCGGGAAATCGAAGGCGCGCTCGGCATCGAAATGGATCGCGCCGGACACGATCACCGTGAAGGTGGTGAGCAAGGTGCCCACCCACAGGCTGACGGTGATGGTGCCAATGGACTTGATCTGGCGGTAGAGCAACAAGATGTTGAGCAGCCCGACAGCCCCGATGATCGCCCGCGTCCCCCAAGGGCCCAGTTCAGGCCAAAGATACTTGGTGTATTGCGCAAACCCGATGTAGCCGGAGGCGATCTCGAGCGGGCCGCTGAGAATGAACTGCCACACAAACAAGAAGGCCATCAGCCGCCCCAGACCCAGCCGCCGGAACCCCTCGCGCAGATACACATAGGTCCCGCCCGAGCCGGGCATCGCCGCCCCTAACTCGCTCCAAATCATGGCGTCGGGCACCGTGATCATCACCGCCACTAACCAACCTAGCATCGCCTGTGGCCCGCCCATCGCCGCCATCAACGCCGGAATGGTGATGAACGGCCCCACCCCGATCATGTTGGTCATGTTCAACCCCGTCGCCTGCAGCAAACCAAACCGGCGCTCCAGATGAGGGCCAGAGGCCGGAGCCGAGGGGGATGAACGAGGCGGATCAGGTTCAGTGGTCACGCGCCTTAGGAAAGCGCGCCGCGGCCCAGCCGGTCAATGCCGAACCACGGACTCGGGGGTGCCCCGAATCCTTCGCGGGGACGGAGTGCGGACGGAGCGCGGATGAAGCGCGGATGGCCACAGCCGCCCAATGGGTCTGGCGCCCCGCGCCGCCCAACCCAGGGCACGTGCGGGCTAGTGCCCCAGCGCTTGCGAAATCATGCTCGGACCGCGCCGCGGCCGGGTCCGGGCCACTAGCCAAACCGACGCGCCAATCCCCACGCCCAGCAGGGCGACGCCAGCTATCAAGTAGGCCCAGCGTAGACGCAGTACGCGTCGCGGGACGGTTACAGCGGCCAGGTTCGACCTCGGGGTGTCTACGGCGGTGGGTTGACCCCCAGGCTCGCTGTGCCCGGGCGATGCGGCGGGCGGGGGTTGGGGCTCAGCGGCTGTCCGAGCGCTCTGCGCTTTCACGGCGCCTTCCACCTCGGGCGGACGATCGGGCGCACTCTCCGGCGCGGGTGGTTGAAGGGGCGGCGCCGTATGGGGTTCGAATGGCTGCGGCGTGGAGGACGCTGGTCGTATCGAGGCTGCCGTCGGACCGACCGCGGTAATCGGGGCGTGCGCAACGTTCGGCGCCGGCGGGGTGGTGGTGGGTGGCGGGGCCGGCGCTTCGGGTGCAGGTTCAGGCTCGGTGGCAGGTTCCGGAAAAACCTCGATGGCCGCCGGTGTCGGGGGGGGTGGCGCTGGCGGCGGTGGTGGGGGTGAATCGGGCGCGGAGGCCTCGGCTGCAACAGCGAGGTTGGTTGGTGCAGTCGCGGAGGTGGGAATGGGGAGAGGCGTCGGTGTCGAAGCCAAAGCGGGGGAGGAAACGGGCGCTCGTGAAGAGCGAGCCTGGACCGCATTCTCCGGCCACAAGAACGGTTCACCTGCAAGGTGGATCGACCACGAGACGAAACGGCCCGTGGTCAATCCGAACCGGCAGATGATGGGTCGGCCCGTGGCGCGGGCTTGGGCGCGACGATCCTCGAGCGCGCCGTTCAGCAAGGGGTCGAACGGGGTCCCGCTGAGGCCCTGCTCACCATCGGTGATCAACAGGAGCGTGAGGTCCAGTACCCCGCCCCGCGCGAGGAGGACCTCCGCCAGCGCCCGATCCGGCCGGCCCGCTTTCTGGTACTTCTGATTGCGGACAAACTCCGCGGCGCGGCCCGCACCGGCTAGGTTCAACTCGCTCAGCCAGACCTGTAGCGGGCCGCGCTGCGCGTGGGCTTGTTGGTTAAACGCCCAGACCTCGACCACTTCGCCCGACTGCATCCGGCCGCCCAGGCCGTCCGCTATCAGCGTGTGGACAAGCTGTTGGTTGGCCTCAGCTAGAGGCTTCATGGAGGCGGAAGTGTCCACCAGGAACAGGTAGTGACGTCCCCCCGAGACACGAGGCGGTTCCGTGGCAGCGCGGCTGGGAACCGCACCGAGCAGATGGCACAGCAACGCCAGGCCAACCGCCCGCAGCGTGGACGCTGTGCGTGGGCCGTTGAGGCCGAGAGGCACGCCGAGCCGGCGCCGCCCCACTCGAGCCGGGCCGCCAGTTCCCCAGCCGATCGCAACGTGGTGGTTCATGATCTGCCCGGCCCCGAGGCGCGTGCGGCGCCGACGAGGGCAGTGGGCCCTCTCCCGGGACCTGACGGCGGCGTCTCGCGACCTGGCCTAAACGTAGTATCGTCCAGATCGCCAGAAAGCTGAAGTCCGCAGTCTCGGCCCCGCCGTCGAGCACCCCGCCCGCAGTCACCCGGCGGCACCCACTCGACATCCGCGCGCCCTGATGGCAGTGTGTCGACGTGCTGGCGGCTAGACTGGACAATTTGCGCGCGTTACTGAGCTCTTTTGGCTCGTGTGTGGTGGCCTATTCCGGGGGGGTGGACTCGGTGTTCCTTGCCTACGTCGCTCACCAAACGCTTGGCGAGCGCGCCTTGGCGGCGATCGCCGATTCGCCCAGCCTGCCACGTCGTGAGTTGGCGGATGCCCTTGCCTTGGCGGGACGGTTCGGTTTCCCGGTCCGTGTCGTGCGCACCCAGGAGTTCAGCAACCCGGACTATCTGGCCAACCCGAACAACCGCTGTTACTTCTGCAAGCACGAGTTGTTCACCGAGTTAGTTCCGCTCGCCCAGCGCGAAGGGTTCGGCGTCGTTGTGTACGGCGAGAACGCTAGCGATGTGGGCGACCACCGGCCCGGGGCGCAAGCCGCGGCCCAGTTCCAGGTCCGCGCTCCCCTCAAAGAGGCTGGCCTCACCAAGGCCGACGTGCGCGCTTTGTCGGCCCAACTGGGCTTGCCTACCGCCGACAAACCCCAGATGGCATGTCTGAGCTCGCGTATCCCGTACGGTGAGGCGGTCACGCCCGCAAAATTGAAGCTGATCGAAGAGGCGGAGTACGTGTTGCGAGACTTGGGGTTCTACGACGTGCGCGTGCGACATCATGAACTGAAACAAGGTCAGTTGGCGCGCTTGGAGCTGGGACCGACCGAACTCTCTAAACTCCTGGCCAACGGCGCGCACGAACAGGTGGCTCAGGCCCTGCGCCGGTTGGGGTACTCCCACGTCACCCTGGATCTGCTGGGCTATCGTCGCGGTAGCCTGAATGAAACCGTGCCTGCCCCGATCGCGTTCCGTGTGCCCGCGGCCGCCCCGCACGCTCAGGGCAGTAACCAAGACGCATCGGGTCCAGTGGTTGGAGCCTCTTGAGTCGCCGATGCGGACCGACAGATCGAAGTAGGGTGCGCAGCCCTCGGCGCGCCGGTGCCGCGCGGGTATACCGGGGTTTGTGGCGCGGCCTGGCTCACGCGCCGGCGTTACAGGAGGTTGACACGGTCTTTTCATTTGGAGCGGTGCTTGACGAGTGCGCGGAAAGGGATTTGGGGATCGTGCTGGCAGCGCTCTTGGAGTTCTGGCCAGGAAGGCTCGGGGTGTAGGTCCACTTTAAGCGCCAGCAGGCACACGCGCAGGG
>Ga0194126_10000860_pt1 | contig 51366 bp, 46 predicted proteins | sample TA2KigC150mmetaG_FD_148641 | JGI IMG/M metagenome (GOLD analysis project Ga0194126, IMG submission 148641) | Freshwater microbial communities from Lake Tanganyika, Tanzania - TA2015035 Kigoma Deep Cast 150m | ecosystem: Environmental > Aquatic > Freshwater > Lake | place: Tanzania: Lake... | reverse complement strand
ACCGGGCGTTTGAAGCATTCCTCAACGAGGTAGCGTTCATGCTCAGCTTGAAGATCGCCACCCCAACTAATTGGAAATTCAAACTTTTTTGTTGACTTTTCAAGGATGTCAAGTGCTTCTCCATAGGAAAGGCGTTCAAAGGCACTGCCGATGGTTGAGCGCAGGCGCTCAAAGAGGTCTTTATCGTAATGGGAGCTCAAAAATTCCAGGTCAGCGCTGCACTCATCCAGCGCGGTCTGTACAAGAAACTTGAGGAAATCTTCAGCAAGGTCCATGGTATCGGTGAGTTCATAAAAGGCCATTTCAGGCTCAATCATCCAGAATTCGGCCAGGTGCCGGGCAGTGTTGGAGTTTTCAGCCCTGAAGGTCGGGCCGAATGTATAGACAAGGCCAAGAGCCAGCGCGCCGAGTTCGCCCTCGAGCTGGCCGGAGACGGTCAGCGCGGTTTCGCGTCCGAAAAAATCCTGCTCATAGTCGACCGCACCCTGTTCGTTGGTGGGTGGTTCTTTTGCATCAAGCGTTGTAACGCGAAACATTTCACCTGCGCCTTCGCAGTCTGATCCGGTAATGATCGGGGTGTGCAGGTACACGAATCCGCGCTGCTGGAAAAAACGGTGGATGGCAAAGGCCATGGCATTGCGCACGCGCAGCACAGCGCCGAACGTGTTGGTGCGCGGCCGCAAATGGGCGATTTCGCGCAGGAACTCAAGTGAGTGGCCTTTTTTCTGCAGCGGGTAGGCCTCGGGGTCGGCACTGCCGTAAATCTCAAGCTCGCGGGCCTGGATTTCAACGCTCTGGCCTTTGGCGGGCGATGCAACCAGCAGCCCGGTCGCGCGGATGCAGGCTCCTGTTGTGACGGCGCGCAGTGCATCCGCCTCGATTGTCTGCAGGTCAACGACAACCTGAATGGTTGCCAGACAGGAGCCGTCATTGAGCGCGATAAACTGCACCTGCTTGTTGCCGCGACGTGAGCGCACCCAGCCCTTGACGGTAATCTCCTGGCCGGGCTGTCCGTGCGTAAGGACTTCATGTATGCGTGTATGCTGCGTTTTCATGGGGGAACACGGTAGCAAAGGCAGGCCTCAGTGTCAATGAGAATCATGTGTTGTGTTAAAAGCACAATTGACTGTCCGCATAAAACACAGTATAGTACTGCAGTTATCACAGTGGAAGTGGAAAGGTCACTGGTGGGCCTCCTGGACTTCAAATCCAGTGGAAGGCGTGAGAAGCGTCTTCGGTGGGTTCGATTCCCATGCACTTCCGCCATTTTTTTATTTGAAAGCAGCGATACAGCATGGAACGCAAACGTGTATTCAGCGGCATTCAGCCGACCGGTATCATTCATCTGGGCAATTACGTGGGGGCGATCAAGAACTGGGTCACCCTGACGAAAGAGTATGACTGCATTTTCTGCGTGGTCGATTATCACGCCATTACGGTTCAGCAGGACCCGGAGGCCTTTCAGCAGGGCATTCTGCGGGCGGCCAACACGCTGATCGCCTGCGGAACAACGCCCGAGTGCTGCACCCTGTTCGTGCAGTCGCATGTCAGGGAGCATACCGAGCTTGCCTGGATTTTCAACTGCCTGACCCCGATCGGCGATCTGGAGCGCATGACGCAGTTCAAGGACAAGTCCCAGCAGCACCGCGACAATATCAATGCCGGCCTTTTGACCTATCCGCTGCTGCAGGCGGCCGACATTCTGCTCTATCGCGCCCAGATCGTGCCGGTGGGCGAGGACCAGGTGCAGCATATTGAGTTGACGCGCCGCACGGCCCGCCGCTTTAACAGCCGCTTTGGCGAGACGTTTCCGGAACCCGACTGGCTGCTGTCGCAGACCCCGCGCATCATGGGCACCGACGGCAAGACCAAAATGTCAAAGTCGCTGGGTAATGAAATCGGCATTCTCGAGCCGCCCGAGGCGATCTGGGAGAAGCTGCGCACGGCTACAACCGATGAGAACCGCATCCGGCGCACAGACCCGGGCAATCCCGATATCTGTAATCTCTACACCATGCACAAGGCGTTTTCGCCTGCCGAAACGATTGCTGTGGTTAATGTGCAGTGCCGCAGCGCTGAAATCGGCTGTATTGACTGCAAGAAAATGCTGCATGAGAACATCATGCGCGAGCTTGCCCCGATTCAGGCGCGCGCTGCCGAGGGTGAGCGCAATCCAGGCTATGTGCGCGGAGTTTTGAGACAGGGCGCTGAAAAATGCAGGGCCCTTGCAGCGCCGCTCATGCAGGATGTGCGGGCAAAGATGGGGCTGCCCGGTGAGTAGGATACATTTTTTAACAGCGGATTTCTTCAGAACAACAGCCGCCTTCCTCAGGCGGTTTTTTCATCCATAAAAACAATCGAAGCATAACTGACCGTATCGGTGTAGTCGCCCAGGATGTCACCTGAGGTGTAATAGCTCAGAAGCGAGCCCCGGCAGGATGGCGGCAGCATGTTCAGCAGCAGCGCAATAGGGGTTGCGCCGCAGATGGTTGCCCCGGTTTCAGCGACATAGTTCAGAAACGCGCTGCAGTCCTTTGCCAGGATATGGTCAATGGCGCCGGTGTCGAGCGTTCGCAGGTTGTCGCGTACATTTTTGTAAAAAGGCATATAGCCGAAGCGGCGGCCGTAGTGGGTAAAGTCCGAGCTTGCCGCAATAACGGTACAGGTGTCAAGCAGGGCTGAAATTTCACGGGCAGCTTCAACACACTGATCCGGTGTCAGATGACCGGCCACAATCGGCAGCAGCTCACATGCGGGCGCAACGGTCTGGAGAAAGGGCAGGTGCATTTCAAGCGAATGTTCAGGCAGCTCGGCAGCGCGCGGCCCCTGAAACAGCAGGTGCTTTGTGAGTGCATCTGCGCCGGCACGGTCGACCGGAATGCGTCCCAGAGGGGTTTCATAGGCCGTAACGCCGGATACGGCAAGCCCGCGAAAGCCGTGATAGTGCGAGGGTCCGATAAGAATGACGCGCTTGACGCCGCTGCCGCGCAGCACCCCGTAGGCGCAGGCCGCAGCCTCGCCTGAGAATTGAATGCCGGCATGCGGCGCAATAAGGCCGAAGATCCGGCCCTGCAGCTTGGGCACATTCGCCTGCCGCAGCAGGCCTTCAACCAGTGCGCTCAGCTTGTGCCGGTCCCCCGGATACCATGATCCTGCAATGGTAGATGTTCGCAAGTTTTCACTCCTCAGCATGTATACCTATACTATGTAGTACAACGGCCGCGTTTTGGCAATAGGGGATGATGATGTTGAGATTTAACGGTACCGGGATCGCTTGCGAAGGTGTTTGAAGAGCCGATACCGATTCCGATAGCTATACCCAGATTTGTCCAACATAAATTATTCGATCGCTGCTGAAGGCCCTCTGGCCGGGGCCGTGCCGTCCCATCCGGCAAAGAAGACCTCATTGCATGTTCGGCCCGTGTGCCGGAATATTTCAAACGGGCCAGGCACGCCCCCGCGATTGTTCTATACAGTAGTGCGCCCGGGCCGTGTATACAATGAATGTTACAGGACGTGCCGTTGCATCGGCAGTGCACAAACTGCCGGATGGGACGGCACGGCCCCGGCCAGAGGGCCTGTTCTAAAATATTTTGGACACTACTAAGCGATATCGAATGATACACTGCGCGGCGGAATTATCCTTTTCACGATCAGCGCTAAACATGTTATATCTGCGGAGCGCCCGCCTTTGTTTGATCTGTGCCTGAGCGATGTAGTGGACTGATGTATATGCTGAGGAAATCCGTATGAAGCGATCACGCCTGCCCTGGCTCTATGTCCCCACGCTGTATTTTGCTGAAGGTCTGCCCTACATTATCGTCAATACCGTGTCCGTGATCATGTACAAGCGCATGGGCATGTCCAACGAGTTTATCGGGCTGACAAGTATTTTATATCTGCCCTGGGTCCTTAAGATGTTCTGGAGCCCGGTGGTTGATGTGCGCGCAACGCGGCGCCGCTGGATCATCTGCACGCAGCTTGTTATGGCACTGCTGTTCGCACTGCTGGCGCTCAGCATCAAGTCGCCGCTGTTTGTTCCGCTGACCCTGGCGGCCTTTGTCGCGATTGCCTTTGTTTCGGCCACGCATGATATTGCCGTTGACGGATACTACATGCTGGCGCTTGACAAGCGTCAGCAGGCCTTTTTTATCGGCGTGCGGTCCCTGTTTTACCGCCTTGCGCTACTGTCCGGTCAGGGATTGCTGGTGGTGTGGGCCGGAGGCCTCGAACAGAGAACCGGCAGCATTCCGTTCAGCTGGATGCTGACCATGTTTATTCCGGCCTTTGTTTTCAGCGCGGCCTGCCTGCTGCATCAACTCACCCTGCCGCGGCCCGGCTCTGATCTCTGCGCTGAGGCGGGTGCGCAGCGAAGGCATTTCTCCGGTGCTTTTGCAACCTATTTTACTCAGCCCGGCATCGCGCGCATCGTTCTTTTCATCCTGCTCTACCGCCTGGGTGAGGCCATGCTTGTAAAAATGGCCGCTCCGTTTCTGCTTGATGACGCTGCGCAGGGCGGTCTGGGCCTGAGCACGGAGACCGTCGGGTACGTCTATGGCACCGCCGGCATGCTGAGCCTGACGGTCGGCGGGCTTCTGGGCGGCTGGCTGATCGCGCGCTTCGGACTCAGGCGCTGCATCTGGCCCATGGCCATCATGCTCAATGCGCCCGATCTCGTCTATATCTACATGTCTGTCGCGCGCCCCGAATCCTGGCTGGTGTATATCCTGGTATCCTGCGAGCAGTTCGGCTACGGCCTGGGATTTACCGCTTTCAGCGTATATCTTATGTGCATTGCCCGCGAGCCCTACAAGACTTCGCATTTTGCGATATCAACGGGCCTGATGGCGCTGGGTATGATGGTCCCCGGCATGCTGAGCGGGTATCTGCAGCAGCGGCTCGGCTATACCGGTTTTTTCACACTCGTAACGGCATTGACGATTCCGGGCATGCTGATGATTTTTTTCCTGCGGTTTGATGGTGACGATGGGAATCGTTGAGATATGCGTGGTTGTGAGGTCGCCGCAGGGGCTGAGTGTTTTAAACATTTTTCCCACTGCTCTGCACCGTGCGTTCAACCTTTCGACAGTCTCAGTGCGAACGGACGGTGTTGTATTGCAGGCTATACTATTTAGATAAATGCTTTAATAACCGCAGGAGGAGTTCTGTCGGCTGTGGTGATTTCATGCACGAACCGCAGCTATGGTTCGTTGCCCTGGCGGCGTTTACCGACTGCCGCGATATAAATCGTGAATTCTTCCTCACCGTCCACGCCGAGAAGCCTGTCGCACGCGTCCTGGTCGTAGGCTGCGATGGCGCATGCGCCCGCTCCGAGCGCGGTTGCCGCAAGGTAGATGTTCTGTCCGACATGGCCGGCGTCGATGGCGATGACCTTGTGCGCTGCGCGGTCATAGCGCCACTCCATGCGTGCCGGTATCGTTGTCCAGAAAAAGGTCGCAGCAGCCGTCGCCACAAAGCCCTGTCCGAGGCAGGCTGCGGCTGCCCGGTTTCCGATTTCCTCATCGGTAAAAAGCAGCGCGAGTTTTCCATCAAAGGGCAGATAGCGGTACAGGCCCGGGTCAATGCCCGCAACCCTGTTGACCGCACTATAGGTTTCAAAGGCATGGCGCGCGCCGGCCGAGGGCACGGTGCGAAGCGCGCACTCCGGGCTGATCACTTCGCGCACGCCCTGCGAGGCCCACAACAGGGCGGAGAGTTCCTCACAGCTGAGCGCCGCTGCGCTGAACGAGCGCATGCTTACGCGCCGTGTTACCGAATCGGCAAAGCTCATCCGGCACAGATGCTTCAGGCATTCGCGGCCGTCCGGCAGGGCCGTCAGGATGGAATCGGCAGGGCAGGGCTTTTGCAGTGGCGGAGCCGGCTCGCCAAGGTTCTGCCCGGTCCGGTAGAAGTCTATTCTCTGCCGGATGGTGTCCTTCAGGAAGAAACGGCAGTCATCAAAGCAGCTGGCAGATTTTTTGCGTGTATGCATACGATGCCCTTTGTGTGGATGTGTCAGCGGAAGTGCAAGGATATGTGTGGTTTACATATTTGTCAATACGTCATTGACGCTATCTCGTGCCTGGCTGTTTGACCGGCAGGCTGATTTGTGAGATAACAGCGAGGCTATGAACTACCGCCACATATACCATGCCGGCAATTTCGGCGATGTTATGAAGCACGTTGTGCTGACGGTGCTGCTGAAAAGGCTCATGCTCAAGGATACGCCCCTGTGCGTGCTGGATACGCATGCGGGAATCGGGAAGTATAATCTTGCATCGGAAGAGGCCTGGAAAACCGGCGAGTTCAGAAGCGGGATCGCTGCCCTTCTCAAGGGGAGCACTCTGCCGGAAATTTTTGAGCCATATCGTGCTGCGGTTCGGCAGTGCGGCTGCCGGCCCGAAGACGTGGAAAACCCCGGCTGGTATCCGGGGTCGCCCTGGATCGTGCGGCACTTTCTCCGCTCCAATGACAGGCTTGTACTCTCAGAACTGCATTCCGAGGACGTTCAGACCCTGCGGAGCACATTTGCCGGCGACCGGCAGGTAAGCGTGCATCACCTGGATGCCTACAGTGCGCTGAAAGCATTTTTGCCTCCGCGTGAGCGACGGGCTCTGATCCTGATCGACCCTGCCTTTGAAGTTGAGAATGAATTCGAGCTGGTAGTTAACGGGATAGCTGAAGCCCTGGGGCGATTTTCAACGGGAGTATACGCGGTCTGGTTCCCCGTAAAAGCCCGCAGGCCGGTTGAGGTTTTTTACGATGACTGCCGCAGGGCGGGCATCGGGCGCATGCTTGCCCTTGAGCTGCTGGTGTATCCGGACATGCAGCCCGAACGTCTGAACGGCTGCGGCATGCTGATCGTCAATCCGCCGTGGCAGGTCGATGATGAGCTGCGCAGTGTGGTGCCGGTGCTGCAGGAGCGCCTGGGGCGTGAAGGCGGGGGTGCGCATTCGCTTCTGTGGCTTGCGGGAAACTGAATACAAGCAGGGGGTACTCAGGCTGTGTACGAACCGCAGCCCGGTCGGCGCTCATTGCTATTCAGGCTTGATGACCGTGTCCTTCCAGTGTGTCTGCCAGTAGTCGTATTCAAAAGGCCACGCCTCCTTCTGGCTTGCAACCAGCCAGCGCATGACCTCGAAGGTGTCATGGCGTGCGTCAATCTGTTCGGGGAAAACGGCCCGCGTAGCGATTGCACGGGCAAGTTTGGCGCCGAGTTCCCGGGCTTCCGCTTCTATGGCAGGCGCATACTCAGGATCGTGAATAAGGCCGCCGGCAGCAACCATGCTGCCGACTTTCCAGCAGCCGATATTGCCGATCTTATCCATAAGATAGTCTACGACCCGTTCATAGCGCGGCCCGCCTGAGGCCACAACGCAGGCACCGTATTTACCGTTGAGCATCTGGCAATGATACATGCTGAAACTGCGGTCAAGCAGGGCTTTGAGCTGTGCACTGACATCGTCAATATAGTTCGGGCTTGCAAGCACAATGCCGTCGGCTTCAAGCATGGCCTTGTGAATGGGCTGTAAGGCATCCTCAATAACGCAGTGGCCTTGTATCTGGCAGGTGTGGCAGCTGATACATGGTTTGACGGTGCCTGCCCCAAGTTCAAAAAGCTGAACCCCGGCTCCTTCCTTTTTTGCAGCTTCAAGCAGGGCGGCAAGGACTTTGCCGGTTGTACCCTTGATGCCGGACGGGCTTCCGTTGATGGCGACGATTTTCATGGGGGCTCCTTTTGTGGTCTGTCAGGTGCACCATACAGCACTTTGCTACGGAATACAATATGCAATGCATGACCGAACTCGAGCAAAATATTTATTGTCCACTTCTTCATGTCCACTCACTTCGTCCACTTCGTCCACAAAATTCTTCCTTGACAAGCATTTTTTAAGTGCTACCATATAGCTAAATAGCTATTTAGTTGGAGTGTATATGCGTGAACTTATGATTGTGCTCAAAGCAGTGGCGGATAAAAACCGCATGCGTATTTTGAAAATGCTTGAGAAAAAAAGCATGTGCGTCTGTGAGCTGGCCGCCGTACTCGGCATCAAGCAGCCGAGTGTTTCAAAACATCTAGTCATTCTAAAAAATGCAGGTTTGGTCGAGGACGAGCGCAACGGGCAGTGGATTGATTATTCCCTGTGCCGCGCGCGCATCAACCTGTATGCGCCGTTTATACGGGATGCACTCAAAAAATGGCTTAATGACGATCCGGTGATTGCGTTCGACCGCAATAAGGCCACAACACTCAACCGGGTTGATATCTGCAAAAAGTGATACAACGATACAACAAACACTGTGGGGAGGACCTTTAATGGAATGCAAACCGCTGCCGGATGACCGGAAAATGACCAGTATCTTCGAGCGCTATCTAACCCTGTGGGTTGGATTGTGCATTGCGGGCGGCATTGTGTTGGGAAAAATCGCGCCCGGTGTAGCCCAGACCCTTGACGGCATGGCTTTGTATGTGGGCGGTGCGCCCGTTGTCTCCATACCCATAGCAATCTGCCTTTTTTTCATGATGTATCCCATCATGGTTAAAATTGATTTTTCCAGCGTGATCAACGCGGGCACAAGCGGTAAACCGGTTCTGCTCACGCTGTTTATCAACTGGTGCATCAAGCCCTTTACCATGTACGGCATTGCCATGGTTTTTCTCGGATTCCTTTTCCGGGGCTTTATCGGCGCAGACGCCGTTGACCTGGTGAAGATGCCTTTCGGGCTTGATTTGCCGATCGGTGCAGCGCACGGCGCAGGCGTCGTGGTGCTGCAGGACGGCATTAAAATGCTGCAGGTGCCTCTGTGGCGCAGCTATTTTGCAGGCTGTATCCTGCTTGGGATTGCGCCCTGCACGGCCATGGTTCTTGTCTGGAATTATCTTTCGCGCGGCAACGACGGCCTGACCCTGGTCATGGTTGCCATAAATTCTTTGACCATGCTGGTGCTTTATGGTGTGCTTGGCGGTTTTTTACTGGGAGTTGGACGGCTGCCGGTCCCCTGGCAGGCCCTGCTCTTGTCTGTGTCGATTTATGTCGCGCTGCCGCTGGTTGCAGGCTATTTTTCACGAAAAGTTATAATCAAAGCCAAAGGCGTGCAGTGGTTCAATGAAAAATTCCTGCATGTTCTTACACCCATCACGATTATAGCGCTGTTAACCACGCTTGTGCTGCTGTTCAGTTTTAAGGGCGAGGTGATTCTTGCCAATCCCCTGACGATCCTTTGGATCGCTGTGCCGCTGTTCATACAGACGATTTTGATTTTTGCCCTGGGCTACTGGCTGGCAAAAATGTTGAAGCTGACCTATGAGGATGCGGCCCCGGCTGCCATGATCGGCGCATCGAATCATTTCGAAGTTGCCATCGCCACGTCGGTCATGCTGTTTGGGCTTTCCTCCGGTGCTGCACTTGCAACGGTTGTCGGGGTTTTGATCGAAGTTCCGGTCATGCTGATGCTTGTGGGCTTTTGCAAGCGCACTCGCGGCTGGTTCCGGCATGCGTGAGAGGCTTGCATATCGAAATTGATACAAAAATTCAACCATGTAGGCCGGACTGAGCATGCCCTGAGCGAAGTCGAAGGGCGCAGCGTGTCCGGCATGAATGCTGAAGCCTATGGCATAGCCAGGGAGAGTTTTGTACTATGACGAATGAACATAAACCAAAAACTCTTTTCCTCTGCACGGGCAATTCCTGCCGCAGCCAGATGGCCGAAGGCTGGGCCCGGCATATGAAGGGTGACGTGCTCGATCCGTATTCAGCCGGTATAGAAACCCACGGGCTTAATCCGAACGCGGTCAAGGTTATGGCTGAGGCCGGGGTCGATATTTCCTCACAGCGCTCAAAGCTCGTTGATGAATTTAAGGACATGGAATTTGATTATGTTGTCACCGTATGCGGCCATGCCAATGAAACCTGCCCGTTTTTCCCCGGCCGCACAAAGGTCGTGCATGTCGGTTTTGACGACCCGCCAAAACTGGCAGCTGCCTGTGCAACCGAAGAGGAAAAGCTGAACTGCTATCGCAGAGTGCGCGACCAGATACGGGACTACGTGGAATCGCTTCCGGAGGCGCTTGAAAGGCAATAATGAATAAAGAGTTTAAAATCCTGCTTCTGTTGATTGCAGCTTTTCTGGTTTGTTTTTACCTGCCGCTTGGCAACCCCCGTTTTGACGGGGCGATTTTTGAGGCCCTGCACCTTGTCAAATGGTACGCCAGGGAGCATGTGATCCTGTGTTTGATTCCGGCTTTTTTTATCGCCGGAGCCATTGCGGTGTTTATCAGTCAGGCTTCAGTGATGAAGTATCTGGGCGCGCGGGCAAACAAGGTGCTGGCCTATGGGGTTGCATCCGTTTCCGGTTCGGTGCTGGCTGTGTGCTCCTGCACGGTGCTGCCGCTGTTCGGCGGGATTTATAAAATGGGCGCAGGCCTTGGCCCGGCAACCGCGTTCCTGTATGCCGGGCCTGCAATCAATGTGCTTGCCATCGTACTGACCGCGCGCGTGCTGGGAGCAGAGCTGGGAATTGCCCGCGCAATCGGGGCGGTGCTGTTCAGTATCGTGATCGGCCTGGCCATGCATATAATTTTCAGAAAAGAGGAACTAAAGAAAGCCGACGCGCAGATGCATCTGCCTGAGCCTGATGTGGTACGGCCGCTGTGGCAGAATGTTTTGTACTTCGGCGCAATGATTGCGGTGCTGGTGTTTGCCAACTGGGGAAAACCCGCTGAACCGCAGGGTGTTTGGCAGATGCTGTATGCGTCAAAGTGGATTTTAACCGTCATATCCGCTGTGGCGCTGGCAGTGGTTATGGTTGCTTTTTTCAATATTACCTGGTGGAAAATTGCAGCTTCAGCTCTCATAACAGCAGTGTGCGCGTTTGTATTCCCGCTGCAGCCGCTTATCGCCTTCACGGTCGCGGTGATATGTCTGGCCGTGCTTTCAGCCCGGGATACTGAGGAGTCCGCCAACTGGCTGGAGGCCACCTGGGGATTTACCAAACAAATAACCCCGCTTTTGTTCTGGGGTGTTCTTATAGCCGGGTTGCTGCTAGGCCGTCCCGGCACGGAAGGCCTGATGCCTTCCCAGTGGATCAGCTCGCTGGTTGGCGGCAATTCCCTGTCGGCTAATTTTTGCGCATCGTTTCTGGGCGCATTCATGTATTTTGCAACCCTGACTGAAGTGCCGATCGTGCAGGGTCTTATCGGCAACGGCATGGGCAAAGGCCCGGCCCTGGCCCTGCTTTTGGCCGGCCCGGCCCTGTCGCTGCCCAATATGCTTGTGATCCGCTCGATCATGGGTACTAGAAAGACCGTCGTCTTTGTAACGCTGGTTATTGTCATGGCAACCATCAGCGGCATGTTGTTCGGGTATATCACGATTTGATTTCAGAGCATGTATTTTTTCTGTTGTTATTTTAAATGAAGATGTACACCCGTTCGTGGTGAGCTCGTCGAACCATGAACAGGGCTCAGCGTAAGAAACTTTGTCCGTTCAACCCTTTGACAGGCTCAGGGCGAACGGACGGTGTAGTGTTACCGGCTATATAGTACTTCCATAAATGCTATAACTAAGAAAGAAGCCATGAATATTATAATTATCGGTGTTGAACCTCCGTGCCCGCGCTGCCGGCTGTTGCATGAGATCACGCTTGAGGTTGTGCACGAATTGGGCCTGCAGGCTGATGTGGAAAAGATTGCCTGTACCAGCGATGAGGCGCAAAGGTTCGGCAGGACCGGCAACGCGCATGATATCGCGCAATGGGCCGGTATTGACGTTGACTGGGATACCGTGCATCGACTGGCGTCTGCCGGCTGGTCGCAGGCCCTTGATGATCTGCTCATGCCCTGCAAGGAAAAGGCTGCTACTGAAGGCTTATGACACCGGTTCTTGTGATCGATGGTAAGATTGCCAGCATGGGATATGTGCCCGATACGGAGCATATTAAAGAAGCAATACAAAAACACATGCAGGAGGTACTTCATACATGAAAATTGAAATTTTCGGAACAGGCTGCGCCAAATGCAAAACACTCTATGAAAACGCGCAGAAGGCCCTGGCCGAGCTCGGCAAAACCGGCGAGGTTTCCAAGGTTGAGGACATTAACCAGATCACCGGCGCAGGCGTTATGTTCACCCCGGCGATTGCGATTAACGGGCAGGTCAAAAGTGCCGGCAAACTCTTGAGCATTGAAGAGATCAAGAAACTTATTGCATAATTAAAAACGTATCAATCTATGAAGGAGGCTTACAATGAAGAACTTTGCAATCATGTGTGTAATGCTGTTGATGGCCTTTGCAGGAATCGGTTTGTCAGGCGGCGTTTGCTTTGCCGCCGATAAAGCTGCTCCGGCAGTGGCATCCGACTATGTTCAGGCGTATTATTTCCATGCGACGAGACGGTGTGCTACCTGCACAAAACTTGAGCAGTACAGCCGCGGCTCGATTGAGGCTAATTTCAAGGACCAGCTGAAAGACGGGACCCTGCGCTTTACGGAGGTTAATTTTGATGAGCCCGAAAACCGGCATTTTCTGCAGGATTACAACCTGATGTACCGCGCGCTGGTGCTTGTTCGCTTTAAGGACGGCAAGCAGGTTACGTATAAAAACCTCGATAAGATATGGCAGCTTGTGCGCAATGAAAAAGAGTTTTCAGGCTATGTGAAAACCGAAGTTGAAACCATGCTGAAGGACCTGTAATGGAAATGACTTCAGTTCCCGTTGTGCTGGCCCTGTGGCTGGGCATTTTGACGTCAATCAGCCCGTGCCCGCTGGCAGCCAACATTGCGGCGGTTTCATTTATTGTGAAAGGCGGCGGCAGTGCCTTTTCCGCATGCGCCTCCGGCATTGCCTACACGCTGGGACGCGCGGTTGCCTATGTAGCGCTCGGTGTTCTGATCAGTGCATCATTTCTTAATCTTCCGGCAGCATCGTACTTTTTACAGACAACCATGCCTAAATTTCTGGGGCCGGTGCTGATTATAACGGGCCTGCTGCTGTTCGGCGTGTTTTCATTTTCAATGCCCGGGCTTACGGTTTCGCAGGACCGTGCTGAAAAACTGCGCAAAGCAGGCGTTCCCGGAGCCCTGGCAATGGGCATTCTTTTTGCGCTCGCCTTCTGCCCGGTGTCAGCCGCTTTTTTTCGGCAGCCTCATCCCGCTTGCATTAAAGCAGAGCTCAGCAATCGGCCTGCCGCTTATTTACGGCCTCGGCACGGGACTTCCCGTGCTCGGGTTCGCGCTGGTTGTCATGTTCGGCGTGAAGCAGCTCGGCAGGCTGTTTCATGCGGTCACAAAGGTTGAATTTTGGGTGCGGCGGGCAACAGCTTCAGTGATGATTCTGGTGGGCGTGCACCTGAGCCTGCTGTATATTTTCAATATTGATGTTCTTGCGTGAGTGGGACAGGTTCGGGTTACTTTACATGCAGGTCAGGGTGCGCTGTGCGCACCTCAAGGCTACTTATTCATATGCAGCGCCAGCCACACGGCATCCTGCGAGCAGGACGCAACCCGATGCCTGACATGTGCAGGGATTAACAGGTAATCACCGGCTTTCAGTTCAACGCGCTCCTGATCGAGTTCCAACACCGCTTCACCGCGTACAAGCATCACCCATTCATCCCTGTCCTGGTCATACCAGAAACCCGGCGCGCTTGCCTGGCCGTTTGATACGATCTGCTCAAGCCTGAACCCTGCACGCTGCAGCAGGGGGATGAATGTTTCATCCGTTTCCCTTTGGTCATGCGTTTCAAATATATTTCCTGTGTTTGCCATGCATATATCCTTAAAAAAGCAAAGCGCAGAGTTGTGGTGCGCCGTGCGTACCGTTGCAGCAGCGCAGATTTTGGGCGATGCGCACTGCGCACCCTGTGCATGCAAAACAGACTGTTTCAACGACCGTTACGGCAGAGACAGCCGCGTTCTGTTTATAACAACCAATCCCTCGGCTGCAAGTTGCTCGATGATGGCCCGTACCCTCTCCGGTTCTCTGCCAATCCGGCGCATAAGCTCGCGCGTGTTCATTTCCTTTGTTTCCCCCAGAATCCTGACAATCATCCCTCGTATCTGGCGGTCCGAACCTTCAAACCGGCTTTGTACGCTGTGGTGCCTGCTGCGGCGGGCAGGGTTCCCGTGGAGTTTCTTGATCTGTACGCCATAGTCCATCAGGGCATTGTACCAGCGGCGCGGATCGCGTTTGTAGAGCGTGGCCTCGATAAGAGGCTTAAGCTGCGCATCGGATACATCCTGTGCGTCCGGGAAAAAGCAGTGGATGTAGACCGCGCGGATATTGGTTTCTATGAATACGCAGGGCCGGTTATATGCAAAAACGCTTACGGCCGCGGCTGTATACGGGCCGATGCCGGGAAGGGCCTGCAGACCTTCGCGGGTTTTGGGCAGACGGCCCCCGTGTTCGTTTACGATTAAGATAGCGCAACGGTGCAGGGCCTGTGCCCGCCGGTTGTAGCCCAGTCCCTGCCACATGGCGAGAACATCTCTGAGCGGGGCAGCTGCAAGTTCGGCCGGGTTTTGGAATCGATTTATAAACGCTTCAAACTTTGGAATAACCCGGTCAACCTGCGTCTGCTGCAGCATGATTTCAGACACAAGTATCTGGTAGGGGTCTATCGTATCGCGCCAGGGGAACTTACGGCCATGGCGGCGGTAGTGTTCCAACACATGTTTTTGAAAAACATTGATTTGTTCGGGGCGCAGTTGAAAGGCGGTCACGGGCTTGATCTTCTCAATATGGTGTGTTGCGGTGCAGTGGTAAACATAATAATTTGAACAGGCCCACTTCTCGAGGGTCTTGTATATGATTGTAGTTCACGATGAATTATGCCTTCAAGGACCATCAGATGTGCTGTGATGCAATGCGTAATCCAGGTATTTATATATTAAAAAATGAAGTAAATTCAAATAGTAATAAAAATATTTAATATTTTACGTTAGCTTTTTCCCCGGTTGAAGGGGCGGCCTTTTGAAGGGCGCCTGCCTCTTGAGTGCGGGGGCCTTTTGAGTGCATCTTTTTGCTGCTGTTTGCGGCGCATGTCGCGCTCGACGAACAGGGGTTTGCCGCTGAACGGATCGCGTCCGGTGTAATACATGAGCGTTGAAAATGTGGAAGGGGTCGGCGTGAAAATCTGCACCTGCTCAGGGAAGTGCTTGAGCTCCCGGGCAGAAAAATCACGCAGCTTCAGCATGTCTTCCAGTGTGCAGCCCGGATGTGCGGCGATAAAGTAGTAGGTGAGGAACTGCTTTTTTCCTGCCCGGATGTTGAGATCATTGAACAGAGAACGGAAGCGCACCAGGTCTTTTGTGCCCGGTTTTCCCATTGCGGTTAGCACGCTGTTAACGCAGTGCTCAGGCGCGATTTTCATCTGGCCTGACACATGGTGATTGACGATTTCAGCAAGGTAGGCCTGTCCGGCCTTTGTGTCGGCCAGCACCAGATCGCAGCGTATGCCGGAGGCAACAAACACCTTTTTGACTCCAGGGATTTTCCTGATGGTCTGCAGAAGTTTTAACTGCTTCGCATGCGCAGGCCGCAGCTCCTTGCACACGGATGGGTACAGGCAGCGCTTGTGCGCACAGGCTCCGTGCTTAATTTTTTTTCCGCATTCAAATCCGTACATATTGGCCGTGGGACCGCCCACGTCGTGGATGAATCCGTTGAAGCCGTCAAGCGCTGTCAATCGTTTGGCCTCCGCAACGATTGATTCGGGTGTGCGCGATACCACCGTGCGGCCCTGGTGCAGGGCGATAGCGCAGAAATTGCAGCCTCCGTAGCATCCCCGGTGCGAGGTGATCGAGAATTTGATCGTGTCCATGGCGCGCACCGTGCCCTGTTTCACGTAGAACGGGTGCACAGCGCGCTCGTAGGGCAGGCTGTACACGCGGTCAAGCTCCTCCGGGGTAAGCGGGGCGGCAGGGGGGTTGTGGATCAGGCAGCGGCCGCCGCAGCGCTGCACAAGGCCACGCGCGCCCGCATGGTCGCTGTTGAGCGCAAACAGCTTGAACATCTGTTCAAAAGCGCGATCATCGCGGCACACATCTTCAAAAGAGGGCAGTTCTAAAAACCCATCAGGAACATCGCGGCTGATACGGCAGGTGCCGGGTATGGTGTCGGTCGGCTCTCCGGCGCTGAGACGATTGGCGATTGCAAGCATCGGGCGCTCGCCCATGCCGTACACGAGCAGGTCGGCGCGCGCGTCAAAAAGAATTGAGCGCCGGATACGGTTGTCCCAGTAATCGTAGTGGGCCAGGCGCCTCAGGCTTGCCTCGATTCCGCCCAGCACGATTGGAGTTTTTCCGGTGCTGTAGCGCCGGATGAGATTGCTGTAGACAATCAGCGCGCGGTCGGGACGGCGCGTGTTGACGCCGCCGGCGGTGAGATCGTCCTGCATCCGTTTTTTCCTGAGTGCGGTATAGTTTGCCACCATGGAGTCGACGCTGCCCGAGGTCACGCCCCAGCACAGTTTCGGCTCGCCCAGGCGCATGATCTCGTCGGGACCGCTGACATCCGGCTGCGCGATGATGCCCACGCGAAATCCGCTGTCAGCCAGAACGCGGCCGATCACGGAAGCGCCGATGTAGGAGCTGTCGATATAGGTGTCGCCCGTGACAATGATAATGTCGGGTGCGTCCCATCCGAGCGTGTCGATTTCTTTTTTGGTCGTCGGCAAAAACATCAGATGTTCCGCCGGATAGCTGTCATATGCATTGCAGCAGTATAGCGGTTTAGCGAGGCTTTTCCAAGCGCCTTTCGAATGAGTCCGAAAATGCTTGTCTGTTACTGTTGAATACGTTATAGATGATCGGCAGACAATCTGTGATATACGCAGGGTGTAAACGCCATGGTCACAACACACAGCAGTAATGACCCGGTGCTCAGCCGGCAGGATAAACAGACGCTGCTGGATCTTGCGCGCGATACCATCCGCGCCAGGGCAACAGGTGCGCCGCTGCCAACAGTCAGTGCCGCAACTGACGTGCTGCGCCGCAAGGCCGGTGCTTTTGTATCACTGCATCGCCGCGGCATGCTGCGCGGCTGCATCGGCTATATTGAGGCTGTGCTGCCGCTGGCCGAAGCCGTGCAGGATATGGCCCTGTCGGCCGCTTTTCAGGACCCGCGCTTCATGCCGCTCACAGCCGACGAACTCGATGATCTGGACATTGAAATTTCAGTTCTGACGCCGTTTGAAAAAATTACCGACGCATCGCGTATCGAGGTCGGTCGCCACGGCCTGATGATCCGGAAGGGCCGCTCTTCCGGCCTGCTGCTGCCTCAGGTGCCCGTTCAGTTCGGCTGGGACCGCGCGACCTTTCTGGCCCAGACCTGCCAGAAGGCGGGCCTGCCGCCTGATGCCTGGAAGGATCCTGGCGCGGAGCTTTTTATCTTTTCAGCCGAAATTTTCTGAAGCGTTCTTAAAAAGTCCGGATACTGTGTTGCGCGTCATTCTCAGTCATTACGGCGTACGGTAGGGGCACGGCATGCCGTGCCCCCACACCTGCTGTCGCGCGCCTTGCCTGCGAACTTTTTATGAACGCTCCCGGCCGTCACCTGCGACGCAAGCAGTTTTTTTTCAGAATGTACTCGGGCCCGCATATGCGCATTGGCAAACACCGCCGGACAGTAGTGAGTAATGTGAAGACATTCGTGGCCTTCCTGGCCGCACTGCTGGCGGGTGCCTGCGGCAGTCCGCCCAATAACCCCCACCGCGCAGACGACAGCAGCTCGAATTATTACTATGACACGTTCATGGCCCCGCCCAAGCATTTGGACCCGGTGCGCTCCTACAGCATGGATGAGGCCATCTTTGTCTGCCAGGTCTATGAGCCGCCTCTGCAGTTCCATTTTCTGAAAAGGCCCTATGTGCTTGAGCCGCTCACCGCAGCGCACATGCCGGAGGTCAGCGAGCGTTTCATCGATGGCGCCCTGCATACTGTGTATGAGATCACGATCAAGCCGGGCATTCTCTATCAGCCCCATCCCTGTTTTGCGCGCGATGAGCACGGCGGCCTTCGATACCACGCTCTCACCAGGGCGGACACGCGGGGGTTTCTGCAGGTGAGCGATTTCGCCAACACCGGAACGCGAGAGCTTGTGGCAGCCGATTATGTGCTGCAGATGAAGCGCATGGCCGATCCGCGTCTGAATTCCCCGGTCCTGAGTACCATGGCCAAGTATATCCTCGGTCTTGATGACTATGCCGCCGGGCTGCGCAGCCAGCTGCAGGCCGAGCGCGCCGCCCGGCGAGAGTCGGGCGGCATGTTGTATAACCAGCGCGAGGATGAGAAACGTAATCCGATTCGCCTTGATTATGACGGGATTGAGTTTCCCGGCGCCGAGCTGGTCGACCGCTATACCTATCGCATTATTATCAAGGGACGCTACCCGCAGATCAAGTACTGGCTGGCCATGCCTTTTTTTGCACCAATGCCGCAGGAGGCGCTGGACTTTTACGCTCAGGCGCCCCTGATTGTGCGCGGCATTACGCTTGACCGTTTTCCGGTCGGAACAGGGGCCTACTACATTGAAACCTATCAGCCCAACCGGCAGATTATACTGGCGCGCAACCCGAACTACCGCTTCGAACCCTATCCGCACCAGGGGGAGCCGGATGACGCCGCTCTGGGACTGCTGAGCGATGCCGGCCGGCCGCTGCCGTTTATCGACCGGGCCGTGTATATGCTTGAACCCGAGTATATTACGGCCTGGAACAAGTTCCTGCAGGGCTATTATGATACATCCGGTATCACGTCCGACAGCTTCGATCAGGCCGTTACCATGACAGAGCGCGGTGTCGGCCTGACGGATTTGCTGCAGGACCAGGGCATCGGGCTGATTACCGCCGTAACGTCCAGTATCTGGTATTTCGGGTTCAATATGCGCGACAGTGTTGTCGGCGGGCTGGATGAAAAGCAGTGCAAGCTGCGCCGGGCGATCAGTATCGCGATCGATATAGAGGAACACCTTGATATTTTCAATAACGGCCGCGGCATACCGGCGCATGGCCTTATCCCGCCCGGTATCTTCGGCTATCTCGAGGGCCGCGCGGGCATGAATCCGTATGTGTATGACTGGGATGAAGATCAGCAGCGCCCGGTCAGGAAATCGATTGAGGAGGCCCGCAGGCTGCTGGCTGAAGCCGGATATCCCAACGGCATCGGGCCTGACGGAAAACAGCTCACCATCAGCTTCGACAATATGATGACCGGCTCTTCCTACGCGCCGTACCTGAACTGGATGCTCAAGCAGTTCCGCAAGCTCAACATCAATCTCGTGATCAACACAACCGATTACAACCGCTTTCAGGATAAAATAAATTCAGGTAACTTCCAGTTTTTCAGCTGGGGCTGGAATGCCGATTACCCTGATCCGGAAAATTTCTTTTTTTTGCTTTACGGGCCCAATGCCCGCCACGGGCACGGTGTTGAAAACACGACCGGCTACGTCAGCGCGCGTTATGATGAACTTTTCCGGCGCATGGAAACCATGGACGACACGCCTGGTCGCTGTGCGCTCATTCAGCAGATGCACGCGACCCTGCAGCATGACGCGCCGTTTCATTTCGGGTATTTCCCCGTGGGCTACAGCCTGTATCACCAGTGGTACTTTAATGCCAAGCCGAACCTGATGGGCCGCAATACGCTTAAATACAAGCGCATTGACGGCGAGTTGCGCGATCAGCTGCGCCGGGAGTGGAACCGCCCCGTTGTCTGGCCCCTTGCGCTGTTTGCACTGTTCGTCCTGCTCGCCTGCGTGCCCGCGGCCGTTATAGTCTGGAAGCGGGAGCACCGTCCATGACCGCCTATATTATCCGCCGCGTGCTGTATTCCATACCGATTCTTATCGGGGTGAACGTACTCATCTTTGCCCTGTTTTTTGTGGTGAATTCACCCGATGACATGGCCCGCACTATTCTGGGGGACAAAAACGTTACCCCGGAGGCGATCACCAACTGGAAGCAGGAGAACGGCTACCACCTGCCGTTGTTCTGGAACACGTCGGCAGCCGGAGCAGCGCGCCTGACTGAAACGATTTTTTTTACGAAATCAGTCCGCCTGTTCGTGTTTGACTTCGGCAACTCGGACCGTACCGGCATCTCGATCGGCGACCAGATCAGGCTGCGCATGGCGCCAAGCCTGGCCATTGCCGTACCAACCTTTGTTCTCGGGCTGCTTGTTAATATTACACTGTCCCTGATAGTTGCTTTTTACCGCGCGACCTATCTTGACCGCTGGGCCCTGGTGCTGTGTGTCGTGACCATGTCGATTTCCGCCCTTTTTTACATCATCGGGGGTCAGTATGTGTTCGCGATCAGCCTGCGCCTGGTGCCGATTTCGGGATTTGATACCGGCGTGCATATGCTGAAATTCGTCCTGCTGCCCGTTGCCATCGGTGTTGTTGCGGGAGTCGGTGCAGGCGTGCGTTTTTACCGGATTATATTCCTTGAGGTCCTCGGTAATGACTATATCCGCACGGCGCGTGCCAAAGGCCTCTCAGAGGTGCGTGTACTGTTCAAACACGTGCTGAAGAACGCAATGATTCCGATTCTGACCGGCGTTGTCATGACGATTCCGTTTTTGTTTTACGGCAGCCTGCTGATGGAGGCGTTTTTTGCAATACCGGGCCTGGGCGGCTACACGCTTGAAGCGATCAACGGGCAGGATTTTGCCGTAGTGCGCGCGATGGTATATCTTGGTGCAGTGTTAAACGTGGCCGGCCTGGTGTTGACCGACATCAGTTACACCCTGGTCGATCCCCGGGTGCGGCTGGGCTGAATGCCGAGCGTCTGCTGTTTTAAACAGGCCGTATACAGGTAAAAATTTTTGACAGAGTATTTTTATGCCGGCTGTTCAAAAAACTACACAGATGCACAGCGCTCGAAGTTTTGGTCTGCCGGGGCACGGCATGCCGTGCCCCGGCCCTGGGCCGCAGTGATGAATCATGAGCACTACGCAGCACATGTTTTTTTTCAACAGCCTGCCAGTGACGTAGAGAAGCCATGCCGGAAATTGTGCTGCACAATGTGATCGTGTTCCTGCTGCTGGCCGCGGTGTTCGGCCTGTGCCGCTGGTTCGTACGCCAGCCGTACTGGCCTTCGGCCAGGCGTGCGCTTGCCCGAAGGCGTGCGGCCCGAGTTTCGTTTATCGTGCTGTGCCTGTACGCAGCTGTCGGCATACTCGACAGTATCGCGTGGCGCGATCCGCTCAGCGATGATGAAGGCAACCGTGTGTATAACGCACAGGGCGAAGCACTCTATGAAGCGGTGCCGCTCAGTGTGCTTGACCGACTGTGCACTCCGATACGCACAGCGCATGAAAAAACCTATTCCGCTCCGCTGGCTTCCACGCAGTTGACCATGGAAACCGTGCATTTGGATGACGGGACTGTTGTGCGAATAACGCCGCCGCTTAATTATCCCGGCCGCCATCTGCTCGGCACCGACAAGGTCGGCAATGATGTGCTCTTCATCACCCTGAAGGGTGTGCGTACCGCTCTGATACTGGGAGTGTTCACGTCTCTGATCGCCATTCCCTGTGCCCTGCTGTTCGGTATTGCCGCCGGGTATTTCGGAGGACTGATCGATGACGCAGTGCAGTATGTCTATACAACGCTGATGTCTATTCCGGGCATTCTGCTGATGGTGGCCTTCATGCTGCTGTTCGGACGCGGCTTTACCCAGCTGTGTATCATCATGGGCATCACGACCTGGACCGGCCTGTGCCGGCTTGTGCGGGCCGAGTCGATCAAATTGCGCGAGCTCGAGTATATTGCCGCGTCCGAGGCTCTGGGCGTTGCCCGCCCTGTAATCTGTTACCGCCATATTCTGCCCAATGTCATGCATATCGTCATTATCTCGGCGGTCCTCAATTTCAGCTCCCTGGTTCTCTCCGAAGCGATTCTCAGCTATATCGGCATCGGGGTGGGGCCTGAAACCGGTTCATGGGGCAATATGATCAATAACGCGAGGCTTGAACTTGCACGCGCTCCGGTGGTATGGTGGAACCTGGCGGGTGCTTTTATCGGCATGCTTGGGCTGGTTCTGTCGGCAAACCTGTTCGGCGATGCGCTGCGCGATGCGCTTGACCCGCGGTTGAAAGAATAGCAGTTCGGGGTTGGGAGTTCGGAGTCAGGAGAAAAATAATGTTGATACATACTGCTTCGCGATGTTCATGTGCATCGAAAATGCGCTGGTACCGGCTGGTCAGGCCAAGAGGCCAATGGCTCTTTTGTCCTGATACGTATGCTCTCCCTGCGTCTTTCATTTTTTCAACTCCGAACTCCCAACACCGAACTCCCAGCTCAGAGGCATCATCATGACCTCCCACTCACCGGTACTTGAGATCAACGGGCTGAAGGTCTATTTCCAGACCTCCGAGGGCATTACCCGGGCGGTTGACGATGTGAGCTTCAGCATCAGCCGCGGTGAAACGTTTGCGCTTGTGGGAGAGTCCGGCAGCGGCAAATCAGTGACCGCGCTGGCGATCATGCGCCTGGTGCAGCAGCCGGCCGGAAAATATGCCGGCGGCTCGATCCGGTTGAACGGATGCGAGCTGCTCACGCTGCCGGAGAGCGGCATGCGCGCGGTGCGCGGCGCCCGGGCAGCAATGATCTTTCAGGAACCGATGAGCTGCCTGAACCCGGTCTTTACCATCGGTAACCAGATCATGGAGTCCGTTCTTACGCATCAGCGTGTCAGCCGCGCCCGGGCCCGCCGAATTGCCATCGACATGCTCGACCAGGTCAATATCGCTGAGCCTGAGCGGCGTTTTAACAGCTATCCGCATCAGCTCTCGGGCGGCATGAAGCAGCGCGCCATGATCGCCATGGCCCTGTGCTGTAATCCGGACCTGCTCATTGCCGATGAGCCCACGACCGCGCTTGACGTGACCGTCCAGGCCCAGATACTGGCCCTGCTCAAGGAACTGCAGCAGCAGCGCACCATGGCGATTCTGTTCATAACCCATGATCTGGGCATTGTCTTTGAGCAGGCCGACCGGGTAGCGGTCATGCAGAAGGGCTCGATTGTTGAAACCAACAGCGTGCGCGGCCTGTTCAAGGCCCCGCAGCACCACTATACGCGCCTGCTGCTTGACGCCGTGCCATGCCGTGCTCACCGGCGGCAGGAACGTGTTCTGTCTGAACCATCGGCCGCTGATATGAAGCTGCGTGTCCGCAATCTGAGCGTGCGCTTCCCCGTCAGGCAGGGTTTTTTCTCGCGAAAAAAAGAATGGTTCAGTGCGGTTGACAACGTTGATTTTGATATTCCATCCGGGAAAACCGTGGCCCTTGTGGGCGAATCGGGCTGCGGCAAAACAACGATCGGCAAATGCCTTGTGCAGCTGCTGAAACCCAGTGCCGGCAGCATCCTGTTTGACAACACCAGTATTTATGACAGCCCCGGCAGGCTGCTTAAAACCATGCGTAAAAAAATACAGATTGTTTTTCAGGACCCCTATGCATCGCTTAATCCGCGCATGCTTATCGGCGACATCATCGCCGAGGGCATGCTCACCCACGGCATCGGCCGCAGCCGCAGAGAGCGACTTGACATGGCCGCCGGTCTGCTTGAGCGGGTGGGGCTCAGCCCTGCATACATCAGCCGCTACCCGCATGAGTTTTCCGGCGGTCAGCGCCAGCGGATCTGCATTGCGCGCGCGCTTGCCGTTCAGCCCGAGCTGATAGTCTGCGACGAGGCCACAAGCGCGCTCGACGTTTCCATTCAGGCGCAGATCCTTGAGCTGCTGCAGCATTTGCAGCGCGAGTCCAATCTGACATACCTCTTTATAACTCACAATCTCGGGCTGGTTGACTATCTGGCTGACTATGTTCTGGTGATGTACCGCGGCGCAATTGTTGAGCGCGGTCTCACAGCACAGGTGTTCAGCAATCCCGCCCATCCCTACACCCGCAGCCTGCTGGCAGCGGTGCCGCAGATACGTGTCGGGTGAGTAGCACCGGCGTGTGTATTGTGTGAAATTCAAAGTTTTCATTTTATAAATAATAACAGTTTCTAATAAGCCAGAAAAACTATCCTAAAATGATGAGATAGGTGTTCCTTTTTGGAATAAATCTTTGAATATATAAGACTGTTCCATCCGGCCTGCACCCAATTTTTCATTGGTTTTTCTTTGTTTTTTTGTTTTTGAGGGGTTTTTTTTATTTGGCATGTTCATTGTATCTATATATTCAAAGACTAACATATTCGGGGCAAACGATATGGACAGCGAATACCTGGTGAAAATCGAAAGCGAAGAACTGGAGGATACCGGGCTGAGCCTGACATCGTTAGATGTTATCAACGAAGATGAGGACGAAGAGGATCCCAGCGAATCCCGGGAGGAAGCCGACAATGCAGGCTATAAAGCTACAGGCTGCAATGTTGTGTACGCATACCTCAATGAAGTTAAAAACTGGCCGATTTTGAGCCGCGAAGAAGAATACGGCTTCGCAAAGGCCTATTATGAGGCTGAATCCGCAAAAGCAGGTCTTCTGCGTCAGTGGAGTATGCTCCTTGCAGCCTGTATTGATCGCAGGCAGCTGAGCACAGACCGCACTGCAGCCTCCGGCGCCCCGGTGGATGGTTCACATGCGCTCATTGATATCATAGACAGAATCGCAGCGGCGTTACAAGAAATCGCTGATCTTGATGCGAGGGCCACGAAGGCCGGTATAAGCGCTTATATGAAAAAGAAACTCGCCGCCGAGAAGGAAGTGCACGTCACTGGGCTTGAGCAGCAGTGCCGGGCGGTTGACCTGGTAAAACTGTACCGAAGCGGTGCAGTGCGCGGCCTGTACCGCTGTATGAAACCGCGTGTTAAAAACAGTGTACGCTCCGCGCTTATCGCTTTTTTGAGAAGCTACCGCGCGGCCGGCCTATCATCCCAGCAGGCAAAAGAGCGGCTGATCAGCTCCAATCTGCGCCTTGTTGTGGGCATTGCAAAAAAATACGGCAATCGCGGCCTGTCGCTGCCTGATCTGATTCAGGAAGGCAATATCGGACTTATACGAGCGATTGAAAAATTCGACTACCGCCTGGGAAACCGGCTCAGCACCTACGCCAGCTGGTGGATCCGGCAGACTGTTATACGGGCCATTGAAGAAAAATCATCCACGATCCGCGTGCCAATTTACATCAATGAAAAGATTAAGAAACTTTTGCGCGGCAGTTCAGAGGAAGCCACGCAGGCTGATGTAGCAGAAGAGGCCCTGCATGATTCCGGCAACCTGTATTTCGCGCTGCAGCTGACCAGGGATCCCATTTCGCTTGAGACCCCGTTCAGCGATGACGGCAGCAACCTTCATGAGTGCATCCCTGACAGGGGGCCGGTTTCCGCACTTGATCAGATTGAAGACACCCAGCTCAGCGAGATAACCGACCGGATGCTCAAGGGCCTCTCTGACCGTGATGAGAGCATTCTGCGCATGCGCTTCGGGGTGGGCGGCGAGGCTGAGCATACGCTCGAGGAGATCGGAGAAAAATTTCAGCTCTCGCGCGAGCGCATCAGGCAGATTGAAACAAATGCGCTGCGCAGGATTCGACAGTCAGGGGAGGGCAGTGCACTGAGGGCGTTTCTGTACGAGGAAGCGGTATAGCCCACGCCTCCGGGCGATACGTGACGAATTGAAGTCTATGAGCCGGGTTCCGTACAGGAACACCGGCTCTTTTTTTTTACATCGGAATTTACGCTGATGGTCCGATCCCGGAGGAGCGCATTTCATTGTTGTGCAGCGCAGGAGCGGTCGTAAACCGCCCCTGAATGCGGCACATGCCGCAGTGGCAGGCCCCAGTGACTGTCGCGCCCCGGGACCCAAAAGCGCCTGTCAGCGCACAGGGGTCGGGGAGGTCTACACATGCAGCGCTTTTTCCTTTGGTATTCGTTCGTCAGTCGAAAACCTGACCGCTTGCGCTTTGGGCACACAACGTCCACAGAGCAGTCATGCCTTGTGCAGTCATTCCTTGTTGACCACCCGGGGAGAATTCGCTACTATCGTTCAAGCGTTCAGTTTTCGGCGCGGTCAAAGCCAAAAAAATAGATTCCAGTACACACGCAGCGCGGGGGTTGCTCTATGAGAAAAGTCAGGCTGGGAAGAACAAACCTTGAAGTCACCCGGTGGGCCCTGGGCGGTATCCCGCTCTCAACGATGATGGGCGGCAGGGATGAGGAAACCATACACAAGGTTTTTACTGCCGCGCTTGATTACGGCATCAACCTGGTTGACACATCCCGCGTGTACATGGATTCTGAAACCATGATCGGCCAGGTGCTGAAAACCCGGCGAAGCGATTGCATTATCGCCACCAAATCCCACAGCCGCACCTATGATGAAGTCATGGCGGATTTGGAAGATAGTCTCAAGGAACTGCAGACCGACAAAATCGATATCTACCAGGTGCATGAGCTCCTGGCTCACGAGGCACCCATCGTCATGGGAAAGGGCGGGGCACTGGAAGCCTATAAAAAAGCCCGCGATCAGGGCATGATCGATTTTATCGGCCTGACCAGCCATCATGTCGATCTTGCCATCGAGCTGATGAAAACCGGCGAGTTTGACACGGTCATGATCCCTTTTAATATTATTGAACGCGAGCCGGAAAAAGAATTGCTCGCCCTTGCGCGCTCCCTTGATATCGGCACGCTGATGATGAAACCGCTGGCTGGAGGAGCAATCAGGAACATTGCAATGGCATTCAGGTTTTTCAACGGCTACCCTGTTGACGTTATCCTGAACGGCGTTGCCAGTCTCGATGAGTTCTACGCAAATGTGCGCGAGGCTGAAAACACTGAACCCCTGAGCGAGCAGGAACTAAAAGATTTCGAGAAAGAGGTTGCCCCGCTGGGGCAGGATTTCTGCCGCCGCTGCAGCTACTGCCTGCCCTGTCCGAACGATATTCTTGTCCCGGTTTTTATTCATGTCATCTGGCAGAAGATGCAGGGGCGGCGCTATGAAGAGCTCTCAGAACTTGACCGGAGAATGGGGCGCAACATGCTGATGTGGTGGCAGGGGTGTGTGGAATGCGGCCAGTGTGAGCAAAAATGCCCCTATGACCTTCCAACCATCAAGCGCAAGAACGATTTGCTGGCGCTGTTTTCAGTTGAAGATGCAGGGTAGCAGGAGCGTCCTGCGGTCGAGTCACACAGTTGTTTAAACCCTGCAACCCGGAAACATCAACGCTTGTGCTGCATGCCGTCATGTTGGTCGTGCCGGGGAGGGACAGTCTCCGGCCGTAATCCGGCCACTGTCTTCTTCCTTTGAGGTGTAATGGCCATACCTCTTGGTTGCTCACTATAAAAGAATCGGTGCGGCTATGCATTGTATGCTATATGAGTTTTAAAAAAACGCTCTGCCACGCAGGAGGTCTTTGCCACGCACGATTCCACACAGGCAAATATTCACACACTGTTCACTCGCTTTGCAGATTCAAACAGGAGATGCTTCGCATATGGCCGCAAAGCCCTTGATGACGGCTGCCCCAATACGGCCCGTGTTTTTCATGCCCTTACGCGTTCATATAGTATCCAGGCGCCGAATATGCTGAAAAGTGCGGGTGCCATACAGTCGTCTGCTGAGAATCTTAAACAGATACTTATGGAGGAATGGGAAATGTGCCTGGAGGTTTTTTCTGATTATATCTCTCAGGCCGGAGCTGAAGACGATAATGCCCCCCGTATAGCGTTTGAGTGGTCGCAGGGCTCTGGAGAGTCCCTGTCGGATTTATTCGAGGAAGTTTTGCAGCAGCTTGCACACGACCACGACTCGATAGTAATGAGCTGCATGTGTGTGCCATCTGCGGTTGTCTTGTTAAAGGCGAAGCGCCGGATGTATGCCCCAATTGCGGGGTTAACAAAAAGTTGATCCCGGCAGTTGAATAATCTCCCCACAGAAGCACAGTGCCCGTCTCGGGAGCAGCAGGCCGCGTCGCCGGCTACGGCCCTGCCCGTTGAGAAAAGCCCTCCTTGGCACGAGCCCGCCCTGAGCGCAGGGCAGCAAGGGGTTGGGGAGGTCAATACAAACGCTCAAAGAAATACCTGCCGGGGAATATCTTTCAGTAGATACCTCTGCCTATTCAGTGGTATAACCATTACGTGAACGTGGTCAATGTGCACGTGGCGTGTCCAGTATGCAGTAACCTTATGCATACATGCAGTATCAACCGCATTTGAATCGGAGGAAAAAACTACTTATGGCAAAACCTAATTACTCGTTTGAAAAGCGGAAGAAAGAGCTTGAGAAAAAGAAAAAAAAGGAAGAAAAGCGCAAAAAAAAACTGGACAAAAAGGCTGCTCCCGGGGTGAGCACGGGTCAGCTGGGTGATCTCATATAAGTACATACCCCAGGCCAAAGCATGCGCCGCTGGATGCTGCCCGTCCGGAGTGCAGTGGTCTGAGAAAACCGCCTGTATGCCTCAGGCCTGTAATGACAAGCGGTTGTGCTTCTCCCTATTATGTCCCCCTGCCACATTGAAGGGGAAATTTTTCCAATTCGGTAGCGGTAAAGCGCGACCCTTCAGAACAGCGCTGGCAGAGCCGGTAGATTTCTCATCAGCTGTGCTTCATCGAAACCGCAGGTTCGGGCTTATATAAAAATTCCCATCATTTGCAGCACAGGGGCGGTTGGCGAACCGCCCTCGTGCAGCAGCGCGGAACAGACCGGGCACGCATGTGTCGCGCGGACCCCATATGGCCGCCCGGACAGGGGCGATCCCTCTACGCATGCAGGGTGACATTAACCGGATCGGGGTTCAGTCATCACAGGAGCGGACGCTCCCTCCCTCCTTAGTTCACCCTACCCTCAGGGCCGGGGCGCGGCAATCCCCTGAAATGGCTTGAAAATAAACGGATTGTCTGGTATAGCTTATTTTCTATAAGTATTAACTCAGTAGTGTCCCAACGTTAATCAAATAAAGACAGCTGTTTGCTGGCTTGTATGTTTTGAACAGGTATGTTTTTCAGGGATAATGCCTCATAAATGGGGGTTTTTTCAAGCAGCGAGACACTCATAATCTGTAAAATTGTGTAGAGGGACTGCTCAATCCTCAACTCTTTTTTGAGGATCGCAACAAGCAGATATGTTGAAATAGCTGACCATATTTGCACCTTGACGGCATTTGGGCTGGTCCCATAAAAAGACTTGATGCGCAAATTATTTTTAATCCATCTGAAAAACGTTTCAACGCCCCAGCGTGCTTTATATAGCTGGGCAATGATTTCAGAAGGCAGATGGAAATTATTCGTAAGAAACACAAGTCGCTTTTGCCGCTCGGCATCATAGAACCGAATGCGGCGTAGGGGTTCGGGATAGTGCTGAGCTGATGCATGGGTTGTTAACATGATTGTTTGATCGCACTGTATGCCGGTAGATTTGTCAACCTCATGTGAGTAGCGGCGTTTCGATTTAAGATTGCTCTTGGCTCTGGTGACAAAGAATGCCCGCTCTTGATGCAGGATGTAGAGCCGTCGAAAATCCAGATAGGCCCGATCCATGATATAGAACGCTCCAGGCACGGGAATGAGCATATCCAGAATCTTGACGTCGTGCAGCTTCCCATCTGATATGTAAATAAACTCCGGGATGCTGCCGCGCAGGTTCAAAAGCGTATGAACCTTGATGGCGCTTTTGGTCTTTCGGAACCGCGCCCACGGAAACATGTTCATGCACAGATCGATAGTGCTTGAGTCCAAGGCATACACGGTATCGGCAAGTTCCAGAGCAAAAGGTTCGTTGGCATAGAGTGCTTTGGCCCGTGCAATAAGGATCTGGGCAAAATCGGCATAGATACGCCAGTCTCTGGTTTCGTTGGCGTGGGAAAGATTGTTGCGTGATACGTTGCAGCGGATGCCCATGTGATAGCGCCGAGTGCCAATGGCTTTCAGGCAGGCCTCGATATCGCGCAGACTTTCGCGATATGTCAACTGGGCAAATGCCATCACGCGGAAGTGTTCCGCGCAGGAAAATTCTTTGACTTTGTAGTCGCCCAAGTAGCGTGTAACGCATGTTTCAAATCGTTTCCATGGAACAATGTCCATAAGTTGTGCGAAAATGGTTGAACCTGCATTCATGTGCCTCTCCTTGTGAATAGGTGAGGCGAAAGGGTATCCTGAAATTCAAATCGATGCAGGTCATATTTGCGTGTAACTCATTGATATAGTATTAGTTTTAGGCACTTTTATAAAAAACGTTGGGACACTACTGGTATTAACTATTTGCCCGCTAACTGTCGTTCGCCTGATCGGTTTGCCTTACATGCAGAGAAGACACCAGCCGCGCATAGCCGTATATACGGGTGAGGGCGCATCGCACTCGTGGACCTGGTTTGCCGATATATTTGACCGCGAATATAGCGGCCCGGTTTCGTTCGTAGATGAAGCGGCCATTTTCCGGGGCGCGCTTGACAGCGCGGATGTGCTGTTCGTGTCCGGCGGTGATACGTTTGCGATTGCCGCGGCCCTGGCTGAACAGGGTGCCCGTTTAATCGAGCAGTTTATCCGCGGCGGCGGCACCTACATCGGCGCCTGCGCCGGTGCGTACCTGCTGCTGAAGTCTTCGCTTGAGCCGCTGCATTATTTCAATTTTGTCGATGCAAAAATCGCAAATCTGACCCGCTGCCTGCCCCCGGCTCTGCAGCGCCCTGAAAAATTCTGCACGGCCTATGGCTGCCGCTACGTCTATCACCCGGTGCGCGGAGAGGTGATGATGCGCTACGGCACCGCTCCGCATGAACCGCGGGCCGTGCATGCGCCGCTCTACGGCGGATCAGCCATGATTGCCTCGGATGACATCGAGATCCTGGCAACCTACGCGGGGTTTACCGCCGAAAGCGAGTTTCTGGTCGATGAACCGGTTGCGAGCGAAACCCTGATCGGCAATGTGGCTGTGGCCCGCAAGCTTCTCGGCAGCGGCGTCATCTATCTGTTCGGCCCGCACTTTGAGCATCCTGACTATCCGGAGGCAAACCGGATTATTTTTGACTGCATAGCCGGTGCGCGCTCGGTAGAGCCTCAGGAGCACCAGAACGCCCCGGTCGTTGATCCGGCCGGCCGCGCTGCATTCCGCCGGTTTTTATCCGCTCTCAGCAATGCCCGCATCGTGGCGCTTGCCCTTGAGCGGTCACATTATCAGTGGCTGATCGGCGCCAAGGTTTATGACCCGGAAAAGATACGCGTTTTTCTTGAGGCGCTCTGGGCGCGGGCGTGTGTGCTTGAGCAGCGCGGCCTGCAGGGCTGCTGCAGCGCCGCGCAGATCGAGCGCCTGAACGCCGCTCTGGCGCGCTGCACAGCGAACCTGCACGCGTTGCGCCTTGATGCGCACTGCGGCTGTGCCGAAGAGCTGTTCCGGGATCTGCGCTGTTCGTCTGCAGCGTTTATGAATATGTATTTTGCCGCGCTGCACGCGCCTGATCATGACGCGCGCGCGGCCGCACAGCCCCAGCCGGGCAGGCGAGCCGCTCCTGCATGCCGCGTAGAAGCCTGTCATCAGTTATTATACTAACCGCATAAGGGAGTTGACACATGGAAGAAACGCGTATGTACCTGTATTTTGAAGCCACAGCGGCCCTGTATACGGCCACTGTGATCGCCGTGCTGCTGTGTTTTGCCGGCATTTTTACCACGCTGGCCCTGTGGCGCAAGGGCAAGGCTAAAAGCCTGCATCACAAACTCAACAGCGCGGCTGTTGCGCGCTCCTTCATTACCGACGTTGTGTTTCAGGCCCAGATCCTGAAAATCAGCTTTGTGCGCTGGCTCATGCATTTCTGTATTTTCATCGGATTCATGGGCCTGCTGGCGCAGACGTCGCTGATGGCCTTCATCAGCCACTTTACCTCGCCTGGATCGTTTCTGGCACAGTCGTTTTTCCACGGCGGCGGCGCGCGCGTGCTGGACGTCTGGGGCGACGTGTTCGGCCTGACCATGCTGTTCGGCCTTGCGATCGCCATCATCCGCCGCTATGTTGTCAAGGCAAAGCAGCTCGAAACCATCACAAAGGATACAACTTCGCTTGTGCTGTTGACCGCGATCGGTTTGACCGGATTTCTGTGCGAGGCATTCCGCCTGATGGATCCGCAGTATGCCGACGTGGCCTGGTATTCATTTGCCGGCATGGCGCTGTCGCAGCTGCTGCAGTCAGCCGGCATCACTTCAGCGAACTATATAGTCTGGGTATGGGTGCACGCAGTGATATCGTTTATATTTATTGCGCTTATACCGTCCAGCAAGGCCTGGCATATTTTTGTCAGCCCGATTGAAATTGTACTGGATGCTTCGGAACGAGCATAGGGAAGGAAGACCGCCATGGATAATGAAAATAAAGATACCATGAATGAAACCGAAGTTCGGCAGGAGTCCGCCGCATCAGCACCTGAAGCAGCACCGGCCCCGGCCGCGCAATCTGCAGGTTCTGCGCAGGGGCCGGCCCCGAAGCTGCCGATTGAAAAGCTCAGCGCCCGCCAGCTGCTTGAGCTTGACGCCTGCACGCGCTGCGGTGAGTGCTCAAACTGGTGCCCGGCCTATGATCAGGACGGGCGTGAACCGCTCACCCCGCGCGGCCGCGCCACGCAGTTTCGTGATATCATCCGCCGCCAGTACGGCGCTTTCAGCGCCGAGAGCTTCCTGGGCAGGCTGCTGGGCAAGAAACAGGTCACCTCACAGGAGCTCAGCGATTTCGCCAAAGATCTGTATGCCTGCTCAACCTGCATGCAATGCCATTTTGTGTGCCCGGTTGCAATTGACACGGTTGAGCTGTGGGAGCGCATTCGCGAGTGTATCGTCGACACAGGATTCGGCCCGCTGCCCACGCAGCAGGACCTGGTGCTGAAGACCAAGAATTATGATAATCCCTGGGGCCAGCCGCGCAGCTCGCGCGCCCGCTGGGGCAAGGTTGCCAAGAAGAAAAAGCGCATCAACGAAGTACCCAAGGACATCAGTAAAGACAAGGCCGAGGTGCTGTACTTTGTCGGTTGTACTGCCTCCTATGACACCAATGTCGAGGAGGTCGGCATCAACACCGTCAATATCTTCGAGGAGGCCGGAGTCGATTACGGCATTCTGGGAAACAAGGAAAAATGCTGCGGCAGTGTTTTGCTGCGTATGGGCGATGCCGCGAGCTTCAAGCGCATCTGCACGGAAAATATTGAGCAGTTCAATGCGCTCGGTATCAAAACGCTGGTTACCTCCTGTGCCGGATGTTTGAAGACCATCAAGGAGGATTATGCGCGCCACGGAAAGCTCAATTTTGAGATTAAGCATACGCTCGAGTATGTCATCGATCTGATCAAGGCCGGCCGGCTCAAGCTGACGCAGCCTCTGAACATGAAGGTCACCTATCATGATCCCTGCCATCTCGGACGGCATGCCGGTATTTTCGATGCGCCGCGCGAGCTGCTTGCCCTGATTCCGGGTATTGAATTCGTGGAAATGGAGCGCAACCGCGAAAATTCGCGCTGCTGCGGCGCAGGCGGCGGCCTGAAGTCCGGCTACCCCGATATGCAGAACCAGATATCCCAGAAGCGGGTTGCTGATGCACTCGCAACCGGCGCGACCGAGCTGGTATCGGCCTGCCCGTTCTGTTATCAGGGACTGCAGATCGGCATTCAGGCCATGGATGCACCGATCAAAATGCGCGATATTACCGAGCTCGTGTGCATGGCCATGGGGCTGGCTCCGGCGACCCATGACGACACCCAGGATACTGACGAATAACCTGCACCGCAGCAGCGTTTTACGGTGACACGCATGAAGATACCGCAACGCTTCGAACGTTTCGCATGCATCGCGCTGCTGCTTGGTCTGTGGGAACTGCTGTGCGCAGCCGGAGCTGTGAGCCCGGTCCTTATCCCACCGCCGCACCGCATCGTGCAGGCCATGCTCGAGCTGCTGCTCAATGGGCTGCCCGCCGGGCATCTCCTGCACCGTCACTGCCTTGAAAGCCTGCTGCGCGTCGCCGTCGGTTTTGCCGCTGCGCTTGCCGCAGGCCTGCCGCTCGGGCTGGTGCTGGGCCGCTCAGAGCGCCTGCGCAATCTGTGCACACCGGTGATTGAGCTGCTGCGGCCGATTCCGCCCCTTGCCTGGATTCCGCTGGCGATACTGTGGTTCGGCATCGGTCTGCAGTCGGCCGCATTTATTATTTTTCTGGGTTGTTTTTTCCCGATCGTACTCAATACGGTTTCAGGGGTCGTGACGGTTGACGGTATTTTGATCGATGCTGCCCGTGTATGCGGGGCTGATGACCGCCGCATATTCACCCGCGTGCTGCTGCCGGCTGCCTGGCCTTCGGTGTGCACGGGCATGCGCATCGGGCTGGGCATCGGCTGGATGACACTGGTGGCCGCCGAGTTTACCGGCGTTAAAAGCGGCTACGGCCTGGGCTATATGATCATGACGGCCCGCGACATACAGCGGCCTGATTATGTTCTTGCCGGCATGGCCCTGATCGGCGTGGTCGGCTTTTTTCTGGACGTGCTGCTGCAGCGGCTGCAGCAGCGTATCGTTGCAACGCGCACGCCGCGCTCGCATTGATTCATGCTGCTTTTTTAATATCTGTACCGCGTGGACTGTATGTCGCTTGAAATTGCCAGCCTCTGTAAATCGTTTCCCAAGGATGATCCCGCAGGCACGGTCGAGGTGCTCAGCGATATTTCGCTTACCATCGAGGCCGGTTCATTCGTATCGATTATCGGGCCGAGCGGCTGCGGCAAGTCAACGCTGCTGCGCCTGATTGCCGGGCTTGCGACCCCGACGAGCGGATCAATTGATCTTGACGGCGTGCGGATCAGCGGAGTGAGCGAAAAAACCGGGTTCGTGTTTCAGAGCTATGCCTTGTTCCCCTGGCTGAATGTTGCTGATAATATCGCGTTTCCGCTCGCCATGAAGAATGCGTCAAAACAGCAGCGTCGTGCCCGCGCGCTCGACTATGTCGAGCGCTTCGGTTTGCGCGGCTTTGAGGGGAGCTTTCCGGCCGAGCTTTCCGGTGGCATGCAGCAGCGGGTCGCCATTGCGCGCAGTTTGATCGACAATGCCGAAGTGCTGCTGATGGATGAACCGTTCGGCGCGCTTGATTCCCAGACGCGCAGCCGCATGCAGCAGTTCCTGCTTGAGGTCTGGCAGCAAACCCGCTGCACGGTTCTGCTGATAACCCATAATATCGACGAGGCTGTTTTCCTGGGGCAGCGCGTGGTGTGCCTGACGCAGCGGCCGGCCCGCGTGGGCGATGATATCCTGATTGAGTCCCCGTATCCGCGCGATGTGACCAGCGATGAGTTCAATGTCTACCGGCGCAGAGTGCTTAAGTTCCTCGACCGGGAGCATGCCGCCGGCCTGCGCGACAAACCGCCATGCTGAGCCGGGACGAATTGCGCCGCCTGTGCGTTGAGCTGCAAAGCGCCGGCATACGGTTTCCTGACAGCATGCCGGGCAGGGCAGGGGGCGCCGGCCCTGCGGACAGTCGTACCGTCATCCTTAACAATCATGTGCTGAGCGTACCGGCGTGCAGCTGGTTTGTAGCTGAATCACCATTTTGCGCAATGCCTGACGGACACGGCGGGCTTGTGCTCCAGTGCAGTGGAAAGCCGCGGGGCTGCCTGCAGGTTCCCGCACAGCCGGCGTTCTACCGGCATCAGACTGCTGCCGGGACTGCGTATCAGAAACTGGCGCTTTTGCACGGCCGCGACTGCCTTGCCTCAACGCTGTATCAGGATTGCAGCTATCGCGTGTCAGGTGACCAGTGCCATTTTTGCGGGATAGGGTTGTCGCTGTCCGGCGGCAGCACCGTGCTTTATAAAGACCCGGCTGAGCTGGCAGAGGTTGCGCGCCATGCTGCCCGGACCCTGCAGGCCGGCCATGTAACCCTGACCTGCGGCTGCCGTGAGGATGAGCGCTCGTCATCCGCGCATCTGGCTGAGTGCGTGCGCATGATCAAACAGCGATCGGGCCTGCCGGTTCACATCCAGATCTGCCCGCCTGAATCAGACGGGGTTCTTGAGGCGCTGCATGCAGCCGGGGCGGATACCATCGGCATACACATTGAGACGATGAACATGGATGTTCTCAGGCGCGTTGCTCCTGCCAAGTCGCGCTGCGGGTTGGAGCACTACAGAAAGGCCTGGCAACACGCAGTTGAGCTGTTCGGCAAAAACCAGGTCAGCAGCTTTCTTATTGCCGGGCTTGGAGAGTCAGCTGAAAGCCTGATAGCGGGTGCGCGCTCTCTTTGCGCTCTGGGAGTGTTTCCGTATGTTCTGCCGCTTCGGCCTGTTCCCGGCACGCGGCTTGAGCGCGAGCGTCCGCCCGCACCTGATTTCATGATTGCGGTCTACCGTGGGGTTGCTGCTGTGCTGAAAGATCACGGTTTGTCATCAAAAGCATCTAAAGCCGGCTGCGTGCGCTGCGGTGCGTGCTCATCCCTGAGCCTGTTTGAGGACGAAGGGCCATGAGCGCGCTGCTGTGCCGCGAGGCCGCAACTCCGCAGGAACTGGAGATATGCTACGCAATCCGCCGGCAGGTGTTCGTCGACGAACAGGGGCTTTTTGCAACCGATGACCGCGACGGTCATGACGAGCATGCGATTCACTATATGGCGCTTGCAGGAGACGTCATCATCGGCACCGTGCGTATCTATTGCGACAGCGACGGCCTGTGGTGGGGCGGGCGCCTGGCAGTTCTCAAGCGCCACCGCGGACGGGCCGGCCGCCTGCTTATACAGGCCTGCGTTGAGCGGGTGCGCCGTGAGGGTGCCCGGCAGTTCAGGGCCTGCGTTCAGCAGGACAATGTCGCCTTTTTTAAAACCCTGGGCTGGTTGCCAGTCGGGGAAACACTGTGTATCTGTAATCGGCCGCATCAGGTCATGCAGGCAACGCTGTAGTTGGAGCATCAGGGAGATTCCATGCTGAAAGACATCATTGCACAGATCCGCTCCTATCCGGGGCTTACACGCAAGCGCGACATTTACCGCATTACCAATATTTTGCAGACTGTTACCGATTTCGGCGATACGGTTGCCGATTTCGGCGAAGACGCTGCCGCCATTTATTATAATGGCGAATACCTGCTTCTTGCCGTTGACGGTATCTGGTCGGGCCTGCTTGATGCCAACCCCTACGGCGCCGGCAAAGCCGCTGTCATGGCAAGCGTGAACGACATCTATGCCATGGGCGGACGCCCGCTGGCCATGGTCAATGTCATCGGCGCTGCGCCTGACGGCAGCCTTGATGAAATCGTCCGGGGTATCCGCAAGGGTTGCGAGAAATTCCGGGTCCCGATGGTGGGCGGGCACCTGCATCCGGACACCGGCGAACAACAGCTCTCGGTGGCCATCATGGGCAGGGCAGCCCGGCTGCTGCGCAGCAATAATGCCGTTCCGGAGCAGGATATTATGTTTGCGGTCGATCTGGACGGCAAAGGCTATCAGTGCCGCCCGGTTCTGTCCTGGGATACCAATTCAGGCAAAAAAACCCCCCAGATTCTTGAGCGGCTGGAAGTGCTGCCGCAGCTGGCCGAATCGAAGCTGTGCTCCACGGCCAAGGATGTCAGCAATGCCGGCGTGCTGGGCACAATCGCGCTCATGATGGAGACCTCAGAAACAGGGGCCCATATCGACATAGACAGCATACCGAAGCCGGAATCGTTCAGCCTGATTGACTGGCTGAAAGCTTTTTTAAGTTATGGTTTTGTTCTGTGTGTCGATAAACAGAAAAGTGCCGAGGTGGCAGCGATGTTTACCGCCAAAAATATTACGGCTGCCGTGATCGGGACGGTTCTGGAGCAGCGTATATTCACGGTCGGCTATCAGGGCGCCTGTGAAACGCTCTTCGATTTTGAAAAGGAGGATGTTACCGGCATAGCGCGTGATTACGGGCTGCAGAACATGCCGGTCTGAGCGGGTGCATTGCGGGCTTTTCTTGCTGCTCAGGTAATGGCTCGTGGACAGATCTGATTTTTTATATGCTTTCAGTAGTGTCCAAAATAATTTAGAACAGGCCCCGGCCGGAGGGCTTCAGCAGCGATCGAATAATTTATTTTGGACAAATCTGATATACTTTAAAAAATATCATACAAGGAGAACCGCCATGTACTGTTCCACGTGTGAGCTTGAGATAAAGGGCGATGACAAGCAGGCATGTCCTATTTGCGGGGGAGCTCTGACGGCAGGTTTTGATACCGGCGTCCCTGCCGGCAGGAATCCGCAGGAGCAGTCAGCGTTTCAAGATGTTATTGAGGATATCAACAGTCTGATTGGCGGCCCTGCACCGGCTGCTTCCGGGGCTGAACAGGAAGCAGTCTTTGTGCTGCAGGACTACGAGGATGCTTCCCGGGAAGTCAGCGCACCTGCGGAGGAACAGGCGCCTGGAGAGTCGCAGCTGTTTGCGGCACCTTGTGAGGACGAACCGGAGCAGCAACCGACAACGGCCGGGGATGCTTTCCGTGATACGGATGTCTCGCTGCAGGACAAACTTGATTCCATACAACAGAGTTTGTTTTTGTCTGATAGCCCGGAAGTCGTCTCAAACGGTGCGGCCTTCGCGGGGCAGGAAGATAAAGAGGAGTTCAGCTTTCCTGATACATTTGAGCCCGATAGGGTTTTTCCTGATGACAGCGCTGAAGGTCCGGCTGATTTCATGAACGATTTTGACGGCGATGAATCAAAATTGATTTCTGCGTATCCTCCACAGAACAGGAAGAACCTGGCGTTGCTGATAGTGCTGCTGATCGTGCTGCTTGCGGGGGGCGGCTATTTTGCAACCAGATTCATTACATCCGGCAGCAGCGATGAACAGCCGTCAACAGTGCGGACCGTGATGCCGCTGTCAGCGATCAAGGCAGAGGAGAAGCAGCAGGCTGAGGCACAAAAACCCGATGCCAGTTCTGTTGTTCCCGAAAAACCCGCTCCGGCCGGCCAGGTGCCGTCTGCCGGTATTGCCGCTGCCGACGCACAGCCCCCGAGCGTTTCTGAAACCACGGCAGAGCCCCTGTCGAGCGCGGCGCCTGCTGAGATGATGTCCCCTGCAGTTTCCCGCGGGCCTGCTCCGGTAGCAGGCAAAGACATACCCGCCGTGCCGGCCATTGAAAAGCCGGTTGAGCCTTCTCAAGCCCAGATTGAAAATACGGATGTTCCATCTGCCGTACCTGTTCAGGACAGCATTGGCCTGCAGTCCGCCCCGGTTCAGCCTCCGGCTGCTGTTCAGTCGAAGAAACCCGTTGCTGAGGTGACGGCCCCGTTTTATACCGTGCATGTCGGCTCATACCGCAACCGGGACACCGCCGCATCCGAGTCGGCCCGCATCAGTGCCAAAGGCCATGACGCCTTTGTCGAGCGGGCAGATCTGGGCCCGCGCGGCATCTGGTTCCGCGTCAAGGTAGGCCGTTTCAAAACCAGGGCTGAAGCCGAATCGCTTAAAGCGAAAATTCACAAGGTGCTTGTGCCTGACAGCGTTGTCGTGATGAACAGCAATGACTGATGTCGATGTTGTTCCGGCCCGATGGCAGTTGCGCAGCGATAACCGGCCATCCATCTGCCGCAGCGCCGGCATGGATCGGCAGTGCCGAGCCTTCGTTCCCGGATTGAGAGCCCATAGCAGATTGACCGTATGAACCTTGTTGTTGTATGGCTGAAACGTCAGCTTACCAATCCGCAGGTGGTGATTTTAGGCGGCATTTTTCTGGCCTGTTTTCTTATCATCTATTTCCTGGGCCGGATGCTTATACCCCTGTTCGTGGCCCTGATTATAGCGTATATGCTTGAGGGGGTTATCCGGACGCTTGCGCGCAGCCGCCTGCCGCGCAGCGTGCTGGTTGCCATGGTTTTTTCAGTGTTCCTGGCCATGGTGCTGGTTGCCTTTTTTCTCCTGATCCCGCTACTGATCAAGCAGATAACGCAGCTTGTACAGCAGATTCCCAATATGGTCGATCAGGCCCAGATCATGCTCAAGCAGCTGCCTGAAAAATATCCCCGGTATGTATCCCACGAACAGATCGAAGCGCTGCTTGCACATTTGCAAACTGAGCTTGTTGTTTTCGGACAGAATATCCTGGCCGGAATTTTTGACTCGGTGATCGGTTTCATAACCCTTGTGGTGTATGTTTTTATCGTGCCCCTGCTGGTTTTTTTCTTTCTCAAGGATAAGGATAAAATGATCGGCTGGATTACCGGCTTTCTGCCGCGTGAGCGCAGCCTGAGCGTGCAGGTCTGGCTTGATGCCGACCGCCAGATCGGCAACTATATCCGCGGCAAGGCCTGGGAAATTCTTATTATCTGGTCAGCAGCCTATATTATTTTTACCGTGTTTAAACTGCCGTTTGCAATGCTGCTCAGCCTGCTGGTCGGGCTGTCGGTGATTGTTCCGTATGTGGGTGCCACTGTTGTTACGGTTCCGGTAGTGCTGGTGGCCTATTTCCATTTCGGCATCAGCCCCTCTTTTTTTTATGTATCCGGCGCGTATCTTGTCCTGCAGATTCTGGACGGCAACCTGCTTGTTCCGCTGCTGTTTGCCGAAGTTGTTGATCTGCATCCCGTAGCCACGATTTCGGCACTGTTTATTTTCGGCGGCCTGTGGGGTTTATGGGGTGTATTCTTCGCCATTCCCCTTGCAACCCTCATACAGGCTGTTTTGACAGCCTGGCCGCGTTCAAAACATCCTGATGATCATGCACCCGTTGCCCTGTGACCGTTCAGAATTACAGCTGTTTGCCATCCTGCACTGCTATGATTCCTGGATCCTTCAGGCTGCTAAGTACTTAGCAGGCTAAAGATTATCCTTGACTTTATTTCTAAATTTGTCTAATCTGCTACCTCTCAATGCGCTTTGCTGTAACTTGTATAAGCAAGGCGCATGTACAAACTAATTCAATCAGCCGGCGGCTCCAGCAGGCCGGTCTGTCGGGAAATACAAAGATACAACAGGCAAAAACCGGGAACCAATATTTCTTATTACATGTGGAGAAGAATATGAGTTCAGCAGCAGCAACAACCGTTCAGAGTATTGTAGAGGCCCTCGCAGGAGTGGTCGGGAGCGAAAATGTCCACACCGACATTGAGACCCTGAAGAAATACTCATGCGATACCAGCCTGATGCCCGCGCGTATGCCCGATTTTATTGTCAGGGTCATGACTCGCGATGAGATCATGGGCGTTATTAAATTCGCCAACGCCAACCGCATTCCGGTTGTGCCGCGCAGTTCCGGCACCGGCACCTACGGGACCGGCATACCGATGGAAGGCGGCATTATTCTTGACCTTTCCGGCATGAAGCGCATCCCCCGCACCGATACCCGCAACCGCTGGGTGCTGCTGGAAGCAGGTGTTACCTTTGGTGAAGTCAACGAAGAACTTGCCAAGCACGGCATGCAGTGCTTGAATCCTCTGCTGCCCCGCAAGGACAAGTCGGTTATAACCAGTGTGCTCGAGCGCGAACCGGTGCTCACCTGCAAGACCGAGTGCGATGAGCCCTTCCGCACGGCTGAGCTTGTCTGGGGAACCGGAGAGCTGATGCGCACCGGCGCCATGTCTGTTGATCATATGCCCCCTGAGGATATGCCCGACAAGACGCATTCCGACCTGTGCGGCTGCGGTGGCCCCGGCATTGACTGGTGGCGTTTATTGACCGGCTGCCAGGGAACCTTTGGCGTTGTGAATATCATGAACGTCAAAATTTTCCATAAACCGCTGAAGCAGAAAATCGTCTTTCTTCCGTTTGACAGGATCGAAGATGCCGTCATGCCGCTGTACACCATTCAGCGCCGCGAAATCGGCCACGAGTGCTTTTTGCTGAATGGGATGGATCTTGCGGCAATTCTGGCCGAAGACGGAGCCGACATTGCTGCTCTGGCTCAGAAGCTGCCCAACTTCGCGATCGTCTTGAACCTGTGGGGCGGTCAGTTTTTCCCTAATGACCGCATTGCCTACGAAGAAAAAGCAATCAAAGACATATGTGACCAGTTCCACTGCAGCGTTAGCGAAGGCCTCTCCGCGGTTCGGGATGCCAATGTGCAGCTGCAGGGCATGCTGAACAGCCCCTGGCAGGGTGATGTATACTGGAAAGATCGCGCAAAGGGCGCCTGCATTGAGATCGTTTTCCAGAACGGCCTTGATAAGGTGCCGGCCCTGTGGAACACCTTCACCAAACTGGCCGGTGACTACGGTCTCGATACCCGTGAGCTGGGTATGTATATTCAGCCGCGCCAGCGCTGCCGCGTGTGTCATGTTGAGTTCCATATACCCTGCGATCCTCAAGGGGCTGATCTTGCCAATGTGAAAGCCTTTCAGCGCAGAGCCGCTGAGACGCTGATCAATGAAGGCGCATTCTTCTATCGGCCCTACTATGACTGGGCTGACATGATTTATGCCCGTGCCGGGTACACGTTTGAGACCATTAAGAAGCTTAAAAACATCCTTGACCCGAACCATACGCTGAATCCGGGCAAGATTCTGTTATAAAAACGGTCTGGCTTATAGGACAACAACGGCTGATACACAGACAGCATGAAGGAGGAACAATGGCTTTTTCAGAAATAGCATTCAAGGCACTGCAGGATGTAGTGGGCGAAGGTAATGTGACGACCGACCCCGTGATCTGTCAGTCGTATTCGCGTGTTCAGTGGACTGCAGACGGCTGCGTGCAGCGCTCGCAGCTCGGCGTGGGCATGCGGCCCCAGTGCGTGGTGCTTCCGCGCTCAACCGAAGAGGTTCAGTCCATTATCAAGCTTGCCAACCGCTATGACTTTATTTTTATTCCGCGCGGCACCGGCATGATCAACAGCGCATTTCCCAATCCGGCCCAGGCCGCCATGGGCAAGGGTGTTGTGATCATCGATCCCAAGCACATGGACAAAATTATAAAGATTGACAAGAACAACATGTACATGGTCATCGAGCCCTATGTCAACTTTGCCGCCTGTCAGGCTGAGGCCATGAAGGTCGGCTGTTCGGTGGCAGTCGCCCCGGCTGGTGCGCAGATATCGGCCCTGGCCAACATTCAGTGGCACGGCGCCTACGGCAATTCCTGGATTTCAGGGCTTGGTTCCAATCAGCTGCTTTCCTTTGAAGTTGTCCTGCCCAGCGGCGAAATCCTGCGCAGCGGCAACATCGCCCAGGAAGGCGCCGAGGAAGACTGGGTCTGGAATGACGGTCCCGGACCCGACCTGCGCGGGTTTTTCCGCGGGGCCCAGTTCGGCCACGCCGGCGGTATGGGCATGGTGACCAAGATTTCCATGCGCCTGTTCCCGTGGCCCGGCCCGTCGGTGTTCCCGACCCAGGGCGACGGCATTTTGAAGGAATCGCATTTCCCGAAAGACAAAGTGCGCTGGTATATGATTGATTTCCCGGCCGACATGCAGGCATATCCCGAGAACGAAGAGCGCCAGCTGCGCTGGGCCTGCGATCTGCAGTATGAAATTGCCCGCGCTGAACTGGCGATCGTGGTCCAGCACAATGCCAAGCAGTTTATGTGGACCTGGGCTGCGCGCAGCAAGGAAGAGTTCCACAAGGGCGCCGAGGAAGACTTTTATCCGCATGGCTACACCATTGTCGGCACCGCCGCCATCACCAGCGTCGAGCAGCTTGACTATGAAGAGAAGGTGCTCAAGAGCATTGTCGAGAAAATGGGCGGTACGTTCCTGAGCGAGAATTCCCCTGACCCGCTTGACCGTGAGCGCTACATCAAGTGGATGCGCATTACAAACGACTGGATTCGCGTGGGGCATTCCATGCGCCTGTCGCGCCCGAGCGATTGCTTCCATCAGGGCACCGCGTGCGTTGACTCCATCGATACGGTTACCGATGAAATCCTGCGCGCCAATATTGCACAGCGCAAAATGCGCGAGCAGGGTCTTGGCAAGGACCTGCTGCCGATCAGCTTCCATGGCGGCTGGATCAGCCCCACGGAGAAGGGCTACGGCGCATTGATGACGACCGACCTGTGGCCTGAGCAGGAACCCGAGAAGGCAGCGCAGGCTATTCAGTTCCTGCTGAGCTCTCTGAAGGGCATGCTCGTCGACAAGAGCGCCGGTGCTGCTGTGTGTCTGCTCGGACCTGCGTATGATCTGCTGGGACCGGCGTTCTTCAACGTGCATCTGATTGTTAAGGATTTAAAGAAGCAGTTTGACCTAAAAAATATCTCCAATCCGCCGTATGCAACGACGCCCGATGTTATCGCGCCTGAGATGCTGGCTGAAATGACCAAGGTTTTGTAATATGTTACGATCGACAATGAAAGAAAAACATCATGGCTGAAAATAAAAAACCAGAGGAAAATGTGGAAGGCACCATCGAAAAGATGATGCAGTTCAAACCGTTCAAACATTTTGACAGCCACGGTCATGCCGGGCTTGAAAAAGCCGGTATTGCCGACCGTCCCGGATGCATGGATTTCTGGTGCGGCAACTCGGTTGTCGCCCGCACCATGATGGGCGCGCGCGCTGCGATGGGTGATCCAAATCCCTTTTCAATTATTGAGACCGCTGAGCAGTGCCCGCCCCTGACAGCTGAAGTGTTTGTGCAGAGCATGGATCAGGCCAATATCGAAGGCATGTGCCTGCAGAGCATTCACGGCGTGACCGACCCTTTTCCGGGCAATCCGGACGGATGGCGCTGGTATGTGCCGAATGAATATACGAAAAAAACCTTTATCGATGCCCATCCGGGCCGCTTCACCGCGGTCGGCGGCGTGCATACCCGCTACGGTGTCCAGGCCGCGCTTGAGATGGTTCAGTCGGCCTACGAGTGCGGATTTCCCGGGCTGAAGTTTCATACCGCCACGTCAGGCTATCCGAATCAGCCGGAGATGTATCCGGTCTATGAGAAGTGCGTTGAACTGGGTATGCATGTGCAGTTTCACACGGGTTGTGAAGAGCTGCCTGGCACGCGCACCAAGTATCAGTCGCCGCTGTACCTTGATGACGTGGGCATGGATTTCCCTGAGCTGAAGATTCTGCAGCTGCACTGCGGTATTTTCAACAACATTGAAATGGGCCTGTGGAACGTGATGAAGCATGAGAACATGTACACCGATATCGTTATTCCCATGCCGACCCTGATGCGCTTCCGCCAGTATTTCGACATGGATCATATCCGATTTCTCGAATTCTTCATGCCTGATAAGGTGTTCTACGGCACCGATTATCCCATGACCCTGCCGTTTTACAAGGCCATGCTGGACAACATTATGCTGATGCCGATATCGCAGGAATTCAAGCAGAAGCTGACCGGCGATAATTTCCGCAAATTCATCAACTGGGAAAGCAAATAGCCGCCTTCTTGAAAGGATTGCACCTGATCATGACCAACTGCGGTATCACGAAACGCACGACGTTGTAATACGATTAATGGGGAGTTCATCCTGCAGGGAAGAACCCCCCATTTTTTTTGGACTTTATAAGCAGTCTACGGTAACAGTGGCGAGAGATAAAGGTAATTCAACAAGGGGGTTTTTATGGAAGCTATTTTAAAGAAGTGGGAAGCTGCGATGCAGGCCGATCCAGCACTCAACGACCGGCTGCAGCGCCTGAATCCCGAAGGCTATCCGGCCACACAGAAAGGTGACCTTGTCTCCCTGGCGATCAAAGGCGAGAAAAAGCCTGTTGTGGTTACCTGGGACGGCAGTACCATCCGGGTGGAGCGCAAAGCGCCCAAAAAACCGTTTCTGGCATGGTCGATTGACGGTGCAATGTTCAAGGAGATTTTCCTCTCCGGGAAATTTCCGCCGGTGCTCGTGGCCATGAACAATGCCCAGAAAAACATCAAGGCTCAGAGCGACCATCATAACGGCGCGCTGTGCCTGAGCTTCCTGGTGATGCTGCAGGAAGTCACGGAAGGAGGTGGCAAGAGATGAAAAGCCTATTCACCGATTATGAACCGGTCAAAACCCTGAAGCCGGCCAGTGCCGCCGAAGTGCAGGAGATTATCCGCAAGGCCAACCGTGATAAGACTCCGCTCGCGCCGGTCAGCTCAGGTACCAATATGCAGGATACGCATCTGCCGTCGGTTAAGAATGCGATCGCGGTCGATCTGTCTGCACTGAAGGGTATCTACTACGACGACCTGAACCGCAACATTGTGGTAGAGCCCGGCGTGACGTTCGCTGACATCAAGAAGCAATGCGCTAAAACAGGGTTGCGGACCCTGACCGCGATCGATGTGCCTGAGAGCGCATCAATTCTGAGCACCTGTCTTGAAATGATGCCCCTGTATCAGTGGCCCAAGTACCATCCCTGGGAAATGCTGACTATGGAAGGCTTTCGGGCTGATGGTGAGCGTTTCGCAACAGGCCAGATGGCCATGAAGCAGGACCGTCCGGACAAATACTCATGGGGCGTATCCTTTGCGATGGTAGCGCGTCTGTACTGCATGGCCCAGGGCACGCTGGGCATTATCACCAAGGTAGCGGTCAGCCTGAAGACCGATATGCCCAAGGCTGAAGTGCTTTTCTATGAGTGCCGCAGCGCCAAGCAGGCCGCTGCTGCGCTGAAGGCCTTTCAGACGACTGAGGAGCCGCATGAAATTTTCGCCGCCAATAGAACCTACCTGAGTGAACTGCTCGGCGGCGTGGATGCCAAAGGCATGGCGGCCTGGACAGTCGTGATCGTCAACCGCGGTGCTGACAAGGCCGAGATCGATATGAAGCGCAAGGATGCCCAGATTATCGCAAAGGCGCTCGGCGGCAAACTGTCAGCTACGATCAAGGGCGCAAGCTCAGCGGTTGCGAAGATTCTGGCTGAAATCAAGGCGCCGACCGGTGCTGCGCTGCACGCGCAGGGCCGCGGCTGGTCGCCCATTGTAACCATAGCCACCGCGAAGCAGATTGATACGTGCGGTGGGCTGATCCCGAAGAGCGCCGGGCAGATTCTGATGCCCCTGCAGGCCGGCGGCTGTTTCTACTGGCAGCCAGATCTGCGCTACCGGGAAGGCGACATTGCCGCAACGCGCAAGACCTATGTTGATATCTGCGGCAAAATGCTGAAGGCCGGCGTGCTGTTCCCGCGTCCCTCAGCGCTGATCGCTGATGCGGTTGCGAAGAAGTATGCCGATAATTTTACCGTGCTTCGGTCCATCAAGAAGGCCGTTGATCCTAAAAACATCATGAACCCGGGTAAACTGGGTCTCTAAGAGGAGGTGATAGCCTTGACTAAAGACGAACTGCTCGAGAAAGCATTATGCTGTAACAGATGCGGGACTTGTCGCGGCGTGGTCCAGGACGAGGTCCCAGATGTAGCCTTTTCAACCCAGTGCCCGTGCAGTATGACCCTTTTCGGGGCCTATGAGCCTTCCGGGCTTATGTATCTGGCCCGCGCCATTGCCCAGGGTGATTTGAAGTGGAATGACGATCTGGCGAAGATTCTCTATTCCTGCACCATGTGCGGCTATTGCGATGATTTCTGCCAGCGCGGCTACCGCCATACGCCCTGCAAGGTGATTCTGGAAGAGCTGCGTGTGATCATTCCTGAAAAGCTGAAGCCGGCTGCAATCAAGAAACAGGCGGGATCACTTGATGTGCCGCGCGCGACAAAGCTTGGCGTACTGACAAAGTACGGTATCGTTGAGGCGAGCGCGGGCAAGAGCGCGGTTGTACTGTTCGGCGACAATACCATTATTTCCAATGCCGCCAAGCTGGAGGAAATCGGATTTATCATTCAGAAAAGCGGCAAAAAGGTCGGCTGTTTTATCAGCAAACCGCTGCCCCCGGTGAGTGCAGCTCTGTTGAGCGGCGGCTTCCGCAAAGAGCTTGAGGCCGCGATTGCGGCAATTGACACCCGGCTTGAAGCCGCTGGCGTCAAGACCGTGATCGTGTACAACCCTGAGAGCCTGTCGGTCCTGAAGCGTTTCAGCCGCAGCAATGTCGAGTTTATCTCGATCACCCGTTTTTGCGCTGATATGCTCAAGAGCAAGAAAATCAAAACCAAAAAGGTGAAGATCGGCAAAGTGACGTTTCAGGATCCCTGCCATCTGGGCCGCTATTCCAAAGAGTACGCTGCGCCGCGTGAGATCATGCAGCGGCTCGGGCTCGATGTGGTTGAAATGTGGCGCACGGGTTATAATTCACTGTGCTGCGGAGCCGGCGGCGGTGTCAATGTCAACCGCCCCGATCTGGCGAAGAAATATGCCGACAACCGCTGGCAGGAAATCAAGGCCAGCGGGGCGCAGACCCTGCTGACCGCCTGTGTGTTCTGTAATGCAAATCTGCGTCAGGCCAAGCCGAAAAACGTTGCCATGGTGGATATCACGTCCGTGGTTGCGCAGGCCCTTGGGTATACCGGAAAGGAGGCCCGCTCATGAAAAAAGAAGAAATCATAAAGAAACTCTCTAAAATTGTCGGTTCCGACTGGGTTCGGACCGATGATCTCAGCCGCTATCATTTCGGCACTGATGTGTTGACGCATTTCGGTCAGGGCGCCATCTATCCCGGCAATCAGCCGCTGGTGATCGTGTTTCCCGGCTCCACAAAGGATGTTCAGCAGGTCATTAAGCTTGCTCATCAGAACAAGATTGCGCTCTACGCAATCGGCGGCGGCACCGTTCTGCTGATCGGATCCATCCCCGGCAAGGCGAACTTCGGAATTACGTTTGACTTCCACCGCATGCAGGGTGTTCATATCGATGAAGACCGGCTCGTGGTGCGCTGTCAGCCGGGTTGCACCGGGTTGCAGGTCAGCCAGTTGATTCGCGATAAGAATATCGGCTACCGGCCGTATTTTGGCGGCAGCCCCGGAACATCGCTGTTCGTGCCCTACCAGGTATTCACCGGCCAGAACAAGATGGCCGGCTATCTTGACGGTATGGGTATCAACTGCGTAACGGGTATGGAAATGGTGCTGGCCAACGGTGAGATCGTGCGCACCGGCTCCATGGCACAGGATGGATCGCCTGCCTGGCCGCATGGTCCGGGCCCGGCCATGACCTATTTGCCGTTTTTCTCCAATGCAGGCTACGGTATTGTGACGCAGATGGAATTTCGTTTTTTCGCGACACCTCCGGCGGTCGGATCGCTGTGGGTCGGGTTCAAGACCCTGCGGGATGCCTGCGAGGCCATGAATGCCATTATTCGCAGCGAGTACGCCTGCGGCGCCACGGTCATGGGTCCGGGGTGCTGGACGCATGCGCTCTATTCCAGTCAGCACTGGCAGGAAGGCGCGCATTTCGTCAAAGCTACCCAGGACATCAACCTGATCGGTATGGGATTCCGCGGCACAAAAGCGCGCGTGGAGTATGAGCGCAACGCCTGCATCAAGATGCTGAAAAAATACGGCGGCGTACCGTTCCCCGACTGGATGGTCTCAATCCTGAACGGTCATGAGGCCAATGCGGCCGGCTGGCAGCAGTGCAACAGTCCCAAGATCTGCGGCACATTCAACGGCAAGCATGATTCCGGCGGTATTTTCGTGTCCGGCGGCGTGTTTGACACCATGGAGAAGCTCGAGCTGTTCATGAAAAACGGCATGGACGCCTACCAGAGCGTTTGCCGCGAGAACCCGGAATTCCTGAACCATCCGCATCCGATCATCCGCCTGTACGCCAGCTGCGGCCAGACCTATCTGTCCATGGGCGGCCACTGCAACGCGGCCGGTGAGGTTATCTTTGTGCTTGATTTTGCCAGCCGGCAGTTCCTGCCCATGATCGGCAAAATTAAAGCCATGTTCCAGCAGATGAACGAAGAGTACGGCATGGCGCCGCTGGGCGTGGGGCGAGATGTGCGCACCTGGACTGAGTGTCCCGATCACTTTTCGATGGCGAAGATCATTAAGAAGGCTGTCGATCCTACGGGGATCATGGCACCGGGAGTGGCAATGCCGATGGAGTAGTGCTGTGTAACGATGGTATTTCACTGATCCTTAAGCCCCAGGCACCTAAGCCTGGGGCTTTTTACTTGTAAGGAGTGGATGCTTGACAGGCGCATTTTATTGCAGTATGTGAACGGGTGAGTGCGCCACGATAGTTTTGCAAAGCAGATATGAGAGCAGTTTTCTTAATACTATAGCCGGAAAATACACCGTCCGTTCGCCCTGAGCCTGTCGCAGGGTGAACGGATCACACATAGTGCAGGTAAACCCGTTCATGGTTTGAAGGGCTTACCACGAGAGGATTTAGATTCTCTTTTTGAGAAGGTTACAGGAATAAGAAAAATACTCTAAATGCTTTATCGGAGTAACGTATGTCAGATGGATTAAGCTTCTCGCTTATGGTTGGTGCCGGCGGATTTGCCGGTTCGGTTGCACGCTACGGCCTGAGTCTGACCGCACAGCGCCTTTCAATTCAGTGGCCGGCCGGGACTCTTGCGGCCAACATACTGGGATGCCTGATAATCGGTGTCATCACTGGAATTTCGGCCCGGGGCGAAACCCTGTCGCCTGAAGCCCGCCTTGTTCTGGCAACCGGATTTTGCGGCGGGTTTACGACCATGTCATCCATGGTGTATGAAACCGCGGCCATGATACGTGCCAGCGAGTATCTGCACGCAGTGGCCTATGCTGCGGGAACTTTTTTTCTATCTCTGGCCGCATTTGGAGCCGGTATCGTCGGGTTGCGTATTATTGCGAGGATTGGAGGCGGATTATGGAGTTGAAAAACGATGCCAGACTTTTGCGGATTTTTTTAGGTGAATCAGACAAAGTGCATCACAGCGCCCTGTATGATGTCATCGTGCGTGAGGCGCACCGGCTTGGCCTTGCGGGGGCGACGGTGTGGAGAGGTATTATGGGGTTTGGCCCGACCAGCCACATCCGCACGGCGCGGATTTTGGATCTCTCCACGGACCTTCCCGTTATCGTCGAAATCGCAGACACCGAGGAGAAGATCAACGGTTTTCTGCCTGTATTGCATGAATTATTTGAATCAGCCGGATGCGGAGGACTGGTGACGGTTGAGAATGTTGAGGTTGTCAGGTATACGCATGGCAGGGGCTAACCGGTGAATTGGTGGTGTTTACCTTGTTCGGGCTATCTATCTGATAGACTGAGCTGCGCTTAAAAACTCGCTTTTTGTTATATCCTGAGCCATTTTCTTGAAAGTTTATTTCATTCCTTGAAATCCCTCGCCTCTAAGCAATGGATGTCTATTTTTTGTTTTTTTCACTTATTTTTATCCATTTTTTTCTTTTATAATCGGTATAAATTCTCTATGTCTAGGAACCGTGTTTGCATTTTAAGCGTATTTTTCTGGTGATCTGCGAAATTTATCTTGACATTAAAAATAGCTTTATACTATATTCTCCTTAAAAATAGTTTGCCTTCTGACCGTATGTGGTTAAAGTGTTGGCAAATTAATCAATTGTGCGTTAATTTTCGCCGCGATTTTTGGATAATGTCGCGAAATGGAATTTAAAACACTACAGCCCGTCTCCGATTTGCGGTTGAGACAGCCAGTACCTTCTACGTTGTTGGTGCTGGGCTGTCAAT
>Ga0194126_10000859_pt1 | contig 51367 bp, 55 predicted proteins | sample TA2KigC150mmetaG_FD_148641 | JGI IMG/M metagenome (GOLD analysis project Ga0194126, IMG submission 148641) | Freshwater microbial communities from Lake Tanganyika, Tanzania - TA2015035 Kigoma Deep Cast 150m | ecosystem: Environmental > Aquatic > Freshwater > Lake | place: Tanzania: Lake... | reverse complement strand
GCGTCGGTGGTTGTCATTCATGGTTCGCTCCTGGCTCTGTGGTAGGAGCTGAAGCTTACCAGATGTCAGCCACCATTTCATCAACTTCTATGCGCTTTTTGTCCGGTAGAGAATCCAGGGTTCAGAATTTATGCGGCGGTTGTCATGTTTGCTCCTATCCTGTGGTCATTGAGTGTTACAGTTGTTGCACTGGCTCAGTTGTATCGTATTACGCTGTTAAAATCGCTGCTGGTATTTCTCATCAGCGTGTTGCCGATTTTTGCCCTATTGATATTTGTGGTGATGTAATGTTGAAGGGTTATTCTCATTAACGGACTTGGACAAGTAGAATATGTCACCGTGCGGCAAACTGCCGCCCAACAAGGGGTTGCAACCGACGTTGCTCCGCTGCGCTCCGCAACGCGCCTGAACCCGACCGTTGGGCGGCAGCATCGTCTATCAAATTTTTCAGCATGAACGAAAACGTCAAAAAACTCCTCGCCATCCTTCTCTCCTGCTTTGTAACGGTCATTTTGACGGCTGGTTGTAATGGTACGCAGCCCGTGTCTGCCACGTCTCCGAACAGCAGATATAGCGTCTATGCCTTGCTCATCGCCGACTACCTCCTCAACCAGCAAAACGCCGACGGCGCGATTCCCGATGTTCCCAACGGCGAAAGCGTGAACATGGATTCCAACATGGAATACGCCCTGATGGGTCTGGCCGCCGCCTATCGGCAAAGCGGCGACTCACGTTACCTGTCCGGCTTGGAAAACGGCATCCGCTGGCTGGCCGCCCGCGAAGAAATGTCCGACGCGCAGTGGCGCGGTAGTTGGTTCTACGCCTATTCGTCCACGCCGCCCTATGCCCCCATTCCCACCTCGCCCGACGACCCCGCCATCCTTGACGTGCGCGGCGTGGACGCCACCAGCGCGCTGTTTGTCTATTTGCTCTATCTGCACTCCACGTTGAGCGGCTCGAATGCGCTGGCGTTGGAATATGAAGACAACGCCCGCGCCGCGTTGGATTTTGTTCTCACCCATAATCAGAGCGCGGATGGTTTCTTTTACAGTTCGTGGCAAAAATGGGCCAGCGACGGCGAGTGGCATTTGTGGCCGTTCCGCTATGCCGCCGACCAGAGTGACGTGTATCTTGGAATGCAAGCAGGTTGGTTACTTTACAACGACGCACTCTACCGTGATGTCGCCATTCATTTGCATAGCCAAACACCGGTCATATTTTTCGACACATCACAGGAAAGATATGCCATTGGCATCTACGAAGATGGCAGTTTTGAATCCGAGCTTGATGGTTTCGATGGTATCTTTCCACAAGGATACCTCCCCTGGGTGTTCGGAGACAATCAAAGCAATCACGCGGCGTTCGAGTGGTTGACTTCCTGTGTTCAAACAGACGGCAGCCTCGTATGTTATCCCGGCGACCCGCGTTTCAGTTTGAGCGCAGCCATCTACGCCATGGCGGCTGTTGCGCTGGGGGAATCGCTTCCGACGCAGCCATTAGACTGGCTCATCGCCAATACTTTCGATGATCAGGATGGCGGCGTTCGCGACACACTCGACCCGAACAGCGAAAAATATCCAAACGTAGCAGGATTCTGTGTGGCGGCATTTCTTGAATTTTCTGCCTTTCCCTCTGCTATCAAGGTTTATCTGCCATACGTATCGCGATAGCAATTAAGCCCGCCCAACTCTGTAAGGAAATGGACGAGCCTACCATCTCCATACTACACTCAACAAGGAGAAAACCATGAAGCAGCATTTTGCTTTGTTTTCAGCGTCATTGATTCTTTTGTTTGTGACCTTCTCGTGTGCGACTTCCCCGCAAACGCTTGCTTCCAGCGCCCCTTCGCCCATGGAGAGCCAGCCAGTTGAACTCTCCCGCTTCGGCTTGAACGCCGGCGTCGGCGCCATGGATTACGACCCGGCGGAAATGTTCGCCGACGTGATGAAGACCTTCCGCGAAGTGACCGCGCCCGACGGCGTCACCGCGGTGGCGAAGGACGCCAAAGGCTGGCCGCTGGCCGATTGCCGCTTCCTCGTCTGGCATGGAATCACGCGCCCGGTGGAGACGTATCGCCTGAAATTCACCGGCAGCGCCGCGTCCATCACCGCCATCGGCGCGGCCATCGCGAACATCCAATACGACGCCGGGACGAACACCACCACCGCCGACGTTTTGCTCGACGGCTCGAACGCGCTGTACCTCACCTTCACCGGCGCGAGCGGCGGCGTGAAGAACGTCCAGTTGATGATGCCCGGCCACAACTTCGGCGAGACGTGGAACCATGCCTTCCTGGCCGCGCTCGCGCCCGTCAAGGTCATCCGCCTGATGGACTTCACCGCGACGAACTGGAATCACGACGTGAACTGGTCGGAGCGCACCCAGCCCGACGCCGCCACGCAGCAAAGTTACCCGCCCGGCTACGGCTGGCAGGGCAAGGGCATCGCCTGGGAATACGCGATTGACCTGCTCAACGTCACGGACAAGGACGGCTGGATCAACATCCCCGCCGAAGCCAGCGACGCCTACGTGGCAAGCCTAATCAATCTCATCAAAAACGGCGGCAACGGCTTCGCCCCGCTCGAAGCCGAACGCAAACTCTACATCGAATACAGCAACGAAGTCTGGAACGGGATATTCGACCAGGCGCAGTTCAATCACGAGCGCGCCGTGGCCGAGGTCAACGCGGGCGGTTCGCCGCTCAACTTCGACGGCGAGACCAACGAGTGGTATTGGGCATGGCGGCGCGTCGGCAAGCGCATCGTCGAGATCAGCGACCAGTTCCGCGCCGCCTTCGGCGACGCGCAAATGATGACGCGCATCCGTCCCGTGCTGGCATGGCAGATGGACAACGGCCAGGCCACTGCTTCCCAGCAACTCGACTTCATCCAAAAATATTACGGCGCGAGCAAGTGGGGCTACGCCAACCCGCACCCGGTCGACTACTACTTGTGGTGCGGAGGCGGCGCGCTGTATTATCACAAAAAACCCGTCGCCGAAGACGCCGACTGGCAGAGCGCGGTCATCACCGATTCCAAATACGCCTCGGCCTACGGCATTCACTTCTGCAACTACGAAGGCGCGATGTACTTCGACAGCGACACCGACCCCGATTGGGACGCGCCCTGGGTCACGCAACGCATGTTGGATCGCCAGCGCTTCTACGAAGAACACGGCGGACATCTCTTCATGTTCTTCACCCTGGCCGCCACCTGGGAAAACGGCCTCGGCCACGTGCGAACCATCCGCAATTTGAACACGCCCAAATACAACGGCATCGTCCAACTCTCGCAGCAGGCGCAGGGCTGGTCGAACACGTACGGCGCGGTCCTGCCCATGCACAGCGACGGCGGGCAATTCAGCCTGATCGGGGGCGACTGGGAATCGCCTCACGCGGGCGCAACCACAATCTCACCCAATGCCTGGCGCGCCTACCACTTCGACGCGGACGTTGCGGGTTACTACAAAGTCTGGATCGAATACCGCTCCTCCGCGCCCATTGACCTCAACCTCTATGCCGGGAGTGAACACCTCGCCGTCATCACAACCAATACCAACGGAAGCGGCGCGACCTCCGCCGTCTACCCCTTTTATTCCGCCGACGGGCTGAAATCCATCCGCGTCGAAAACTGGGGCGCTTCCAACTTTGATATCGTCACTGTGAATGTTACGAGTACTCCTACCTATGAAGCATACTTACCGCTCCTTATGCGGAGTCGCTAATACCGCCCCCGGCCGCCCAACATCGTGTGGAGCCGACGCCCACCCTTGTCTTTAAACTACCGGGTCTTGCTCGCGGGGGCGGGTGGGCGCGGCTCACACCAACCGATAGAGATGGCTAACCAAGTGCATGAGCAAAACTTGCTATGGCGATGTCTCCTGACCCGCCCAATCCTGGTCACATAAGTGAATCCCGCTCTCGTCCGGCGAGGGTCTCCGACCCCGCCGGGTTTTGACCGAAGGTCTCTATTTTTCTTTCACTCCGTCTTCGCCAGCGGCAGGGAGACTTTGAAGCAGGCGCCCTTGCCCTGCCCCTCACTCTCGGCCCACATCTTGCCCCCGTGCGCCTCGGCCAGTCCCTGGGCGATGGCCAGCCCGATGCCAAGCCCGCCGTGGCGGCGGGTCATGTGCGGCTCGGCCTGGTGGAAGGGCTGGAAAATGCGCTTCAACTCGCCGGGCGGGATGCCGATCCCGTTATCCTCCACCCAGACCAGGACATTGCCCAACTGCTCCTGGGCGCCGACCATGATCCGTCCGCCCTCGGGGGTGAAGCGGATGGCGTTGTTCAACAGGTTGCTGAAGACGGTCGCCAGCCGCTCCGGGTCGGCCTGGACCGGGATGGATTTCTCCGGCAGGACGATCAACAACTCCTGGTTCTTGGCTTCCGCCAGGGGACGGATCTCGTCGCAGGCCGAACGCAACACCTTCTGGATGGGCATCACCAGCGTCCGCAGGACCAGTCCCTTGGCGCGCAGCATGTTGAGGTTGGTCATGGCGTCCACCAGGGAGCGCATCTGCATGGCGGCGTTCAACACATGCTCGGCATGTTCGGACAACTCCCCGTGGGATTCATCCTGCAGGAAGGAGGCATAACCGATGATGATGCCGAGCGGGGTCCGCAGTTCGTGGGAGGCCAGCGCCAGGAAATTCGTCTTCAACTTGTCGGCTTCATTCAGGTCATCGTAAGCGACCTGTAATGCCTGCAACAGGTGGGCGTTGTGGATGGCGACTGCCGCCTGGGAGGCGATCACCGCCAGCATGTCCTGGTCGGCTTCTGTGAATCCTCCCTCCTTCTTGTTGAGGGCCTCCAGCACGCCGGTCACCCGGTCGCGGATGCGCATCGGGACTCCCAGCAGGTTGCGCGGCTCGAAGTTGATGTATTTCGACACCTGCACATAATGGCGCGGGTCGCTCATGACATCGTTCAGGATGATGGGGCGGTTCTCGCGGAAGATGGTCCCGGCGATGCTGCCTTCGAGTGGGATGGAGAGTTTCGAGAGTTTCTCCTGGTCGGATCCGGCGGAATCGGCGAAGAACAGACGCCCGCTCTTCTCATCGTGCAGCAGAATGGATACCGCCTCGCACTCCAGCAATTCGAGGGCGGTGCGGATGATGAAGCGCAACAGTTCCTCCACGTTGAGGGTGGAGTTGAGGGTGATGCTGACTTCAACCAGCCGCGCCAGTTGTTCGGCCATCCGGCGCAATTCGGCGATGCGGTCCTGCGTTCGATGATCGTCCATAGCGCCTATAGTGTAGCCTCGATTCGACGCTTAATCAAGATAGAATATATGTTCTGTTCCCGGATAAAAAAGTGGAGCGCAACGGCTCGCGCTCCAGCCTGGAGGATGGGACTGGTTACACTTCCTGCCGGCGAAATACCAGCCAGGCCGCGGCCAGCGCGGCGAAGATCGAGCCGAGGCTGACCCACAACGCCGGCCAGGCCGGGTCGGCGTTCCCCAGCGCCAGCCCCGCCCCCCATGTGAACAGCCGCCCGGGGGAGTATTCCTCGAGGCGCGGCAGCGAGCCGACACCCGCCACCAGCAGCAGCCCGGCAAAGGCCAGCCCGGCCGCGGCGGCCTGCGTCCGCGCCAGCGTGCTGCACAGCAGTGTCACGGCAACGTAGACGAGGAAGGCAACCAGCATTAACCCGTTCAGCGCCAGGAACGGTCCCCACGCCAGCGGTTCGAACAACAACAGGGTGTAATACCAGCAACCGAGGGCGCCCAGCGCCAGGCTGGCCGTGAAGGTCAGCGCCAGCGCGGCGAACTTGGCAAGCAGGAATTCCAGCCGCGCCACCGGCCGCGCCAGTATCATCGCCGCCGTGCCGCGTTCCTTCTCCTGCGCCACCGCGCCCATGCTCATCAGCGCCGCCAACAAAATCCCGAACTGGCTCATGTTCTTCACGTACTGCGCCACCGCGTCGGCCAGGGTCGGCGCGGGGATCAGGTCGGCCAGGCCGGCGGGCAGGTCGGGGACCGATTTGAGCAGTTCCGGCGTGAACTTTGCCAAGAGCGGCGAGGCCAGGCCGAAGGCTGCCAGCGCCGCCGCCACGATCAACAGGCGCTTCGTCCACCACTGCTCGGTCAATTCCTTGCGAAGGACCACGAAGAAGTTCATTGCGCCGCCTCCTTCCCGGTCAATTGCAGGAACACATCCTCCAGCGAGGGACGCATCTCTTCAAACCGCCGCAGCACGATTTCTGCCGCGACGGCGGACGGCAGGATCTCGCGCCGGGCGCGGGCGATTTCGTTGACGGTAACGCGCACCCTCTCCCCCTCAACGCTGACGGCGGCGGCCCACGGCTGGACCTGGAGCCGGCCTGCCCAACGCTGGGCCGAGGCGGCATCTGCGGTCTCGGCCGTGAAGACCGGCTGCGCGTACCGCTCCAACAGCGCCTCGCGCCGCGCCTGGACGACCATCCGGCCCCTGGCGATAATCCCGACGGCGTTGCAGACGCGTTCCACGTCTGCCAGGATGTGGCTGGACATCAGCACGGTACACTGGCCGCGCAGGTTTTCGATCGTTTCGAGCATCTCCTTGCGCCCGATTGGGTCGAGGGCGCTGACGGGCTCGTCCAGCAGCAGAGCCTCCGGGTTGTGAACGAGGGCGGCGGCCAGCCCCAGCCGCTGGCGCATCCCACGCGAGAACCCGCCGATGCGGCGCTTCGCCGCTTCCGCGAGGTGAACCAGTTCGAGCAGTTCGCGGATCTGCGCAGCGCGTTCGGCGGCGGAAAGTCCGTGCAGCCGGCCAAGGTAGTCGAGGAATTCGCGCGGCGTCATCCAGGGATAGAAAGCCGGCTCCTCGGGCAGGTATCCGAGGCGGCGGGAGAGGGCGCGGCCGTCCGCGGCCAGGTCCACGCCCGCCACGCTTGCCCGTCCCGAGGCGGGACGCGCCAGCCCGGCCAGGATGCGCAGGGTTGTCGTCTTGCCGGCGCCGTTCGGTCCGAGGAAGCCGTAGATCGTCCCCTCCTCCACGGTCATGTCCAGTCCGTCGAGGGCGCGGACAACGCCGTAGTGTTTGTGAAGATTTTCGACCCGGATCATTCGTCCTTCCTTCCGACGACGAAGTAGAGGATGGGCCCGATGAAGTTGACCAGCACGATGACCAGCGCCCAGGCCCACTTGGGGCCGCGCGTGCGCTCTCGGCGGATGAGGTCCAAGAGGGCGGCGATCACCAGACCCAGTTGGATGATCACGACCGGGATGAGGAAGGGAATGTATTGCGTGAGTTCGGAAGCATTCATGGGCGGCTCCTGTTCGGTAAGACGAATGGATTACGGCATCGAGCGCCAGCGGCGGGCGGTGCGGTCGAGCGGACGTTTGGCGATCACCTGTCCCTGGTTGCTGTTCTCGATCATGCGGTAGGCAACGACCTCCCAGCCTTCTTCGCCCCACTGGTCGAGTTCGGCCTCCAGGTCAGCGTCTTTAACGCCTTTGAAGAACGATCCAAAGGTTTTTACCCGGTATTCCCATTGATTGAGTTCTGACATTCTTACCTCCAAAAATCGGGCGGGAAGAGGGCGCTATTTCCAGCCACGGCCTCTACAGCGGCTGTTCCACGTGAAACTTATGGGCGTGTTTCGCGGCGGTACAGCACGTACGAATAGGCCACGAGGAAAACGACCGAACCGAGCAACGGCGCGAGGAGCAGCCAGAAGGCGATGCTCCCGCCGAAGAAACCGCTGGCGATGGTCAGGAGGCCGCAGGCGAGGAACAGGATCGAGCCGAGGCGGTGGGTTTGGTCCCAGACGCGGTCGCTGCTCAAGGTCCAGGGCGTGCGGATGCCGATGAACCAGTTTCGTTTCGCCTTGCGGAGCAGATAGCCGATGAAGAGGAACAGCAGTCCCATGGCCGGGAGCATAGCCCTGCCCATCTCGAAGTCCTGAAATCCCAGGTTCCATGCCAGCGTCAGCGCATGGATGTAAACCATGAACGCGATGATCAGCGCGATGAACAGGTTGAAGGCCTCGCGGAATTGGGCAATGTTGGCCTTGAGCGGGTCAATGGACGGGATGACCAGGAAGAGCGCAAGCATCCCGATCGTGACGAGCGGCATCAGGAAGACGCCCCAGAATTTGGACATGTAGCCGTCCACCTGGTTGTGCTCGTTCCAGTGGGAAGCCACGAGGTCGGGCAGGCGGTCCCAGAGCAAGAGGCCGGCAAGGGAAGCCGCAAGGATCAGGATGAGAGAAATGGTGAGTGTTATGCGAGTGGACATGTTTTCTCCTTTATCGCAGCATGTGGAGCGAGATAGTATCTCGCTCCACAAGTTGCTACTTTCCTTTCGGCGTGTTCTGCTGCGCCATCGAAACGATGCCGCTGATGCCGCCGAGGTTCATCGTATCCACCGCGCTGGAGGGGACGATGACCAGCGCTCCCTTTTCCTTCAGCCCCTCGAAAAGCATGTTCATGGCGCGCAGGTGCAGGGCGGTGGGATTGTTGATGTAGGCCTTCGACGCTTCGGCAAACGAGTCGGCAATCTGTTTTTCGGATTCGCCCAGGATGACGCGCGCCTGGCGCTCGCGTTCGGCCTGCGCCTGGCGCGACATGGCGTCTTCCAGGTCGGGCGGGATGACCACGTCACGGATCTCGACCGACTGGACGGTGATGCCCCAGGGCGTGGTGCGCTCGTCGATGATCTTCTGTAGGTCGGCATCCATCCTGGCGCGGCCGACCAGGATATCGGCCAGCATGCTCTGACCGATGACTTCACGCAGGGCGGTCTGGGCGGCCCAGGCGATGGCGGCGCGGTAGTCGGCCACTTCGAGGGCGGCCTTCTCCGCGTCCCAGACGACCCAGAAAAGGACCGCGTCCACGTCCACGGGGACGGTATCCTTAGTGAGCGTCTTCTCGGCCGAGAAGGGCGTGACCATCACGCGGTGGTCGATCCAGTTCGGGATGTTGTCGATGATGGGGATGATCCAGAAGGCTCCCGGTCCGGCCAGTTTCCTGAAACGCCCCAGGCGCAGGACGACGGCTTTCTCCCACTGGGAGGCCACTTTCAGGCCGAACAGGAAGTACAATCCGACCAGCAGCCAGCCGAAGATCCAGGCCACGACCCAATAATCTCCCGCCACATCCACGAGTAATATTCCGCCGATGGCGCTGGCGAGGAGGAGGACCAGGAACAGGGTGCCGGCAATCCCCGGGATGTGGGGGTCTTGCGCCGGTTTGGTTGGGGTTGCGGTTTTCGAGACAGCAGGGGTGGGCATGGCATTCTCCTTTCGCTTACCGTTATTCCGAGGCGGCGCGCAGGTTGGGCGAGTCGAAGAACAGACCTTCGACCTGCGTCCCATCGATCTTGAAAACGATCGTCACCACCACATCTTCCAATTCGTAGGCGCAGATGATGCGGTAGATGGCGTAGCCCTGCTTGTTCGAAAGACTGGCCTCGCCGGATGCAACGAAGTTCCCGCTGGTCGAATGGAGCAGGTCGCCCAACTCCGTGAACTGGCTTTCGGTAAAAGCCGCCAGCATCTCGGCGCTGAAGTCGCGGGTGAAGGCCGGGTAATCACCGGCATCGATGGCGGCCAGCACATTCCTGGCGACTTCCAACACCTCCACATCGGTCAGGGCGGCCGGGCTGGCCGGACCGCACCCGGTTGCCAGGAGGGCTACGACGAGCAGCAAGCCCACCAGTGAAACAGATTGTTTTGTCGACATCATGAATCTCCTTTTTTCTTCAAATTCGAATGGCGGAGGATGATCTCCGGAATCTCCTTGAGCGGGATGCCAAGCCGGAGAGCGTCGGCCAGGTAACGGTCCGTGAGGGTCTCGAAAGCCGTGCGGCGCATCGCCTCCGATGTTTCGGGCGGAGGCTCATCCAGGATATAGGTGCCGCGTCCCTGCTGGGTGGAGATGACGCCGGCCTCGTCCAGGATGCGGTAGGCGCGGGCGACGGTGTTGAAGTTGACGCGCAGGTCGGCCGCCAGGGCGCGGACGGTGGGCAACTGGCCTCCAGGTTTGAGCCGTCCGTCGGCGATCATCTCCTTGATCCTGTCAACGACCTGGAGGTAGATGGGGATACCGGAGCGGAAGTCGAGTTCAAGGTTCATAGGTTCATATATTGCGTTTTGTTTGATTGTATAATTGTACTAATTGTATACATAATTCTGGTTTTGTCAAGCCCATAGCCTGCCCGACGGGCGTGGTAGAATACGCCTGCAAATCAACAGAAGGAGTTTCCTATGGAACAGCAAACCGGTACAATTGCCGTGAAAAAAGGCCTGGCGCAGATGCTCAAAGGCGGCGTCATCATGGACGTGGTGACCGCCGAACACGCCAAAATTGCGGAAGAGGCCGGCGCCTGCGCCGTCATGGCGCTGGAACGCGTCCCGGCCGACATCCGCGCCCAGGGCGGCGTGGCGCGCATGTCGGACCCGGAACTGATCCTCAAGATCATGGATTCGGTCTCCATCCCGGTCATGGCCAAGTGCCGCATCGGGCATTTCGTGGAAGCGCAGATTTTGGAGGCGCTTGGCGTGGATTACATTGACGAGTCCGAAGTTCTCACCCCCGCCGATGAGGAGCATCACATCCTGAAGCACAACTTCAAGGTCCCGTTCGTCTGCGGATGCCGGAACCTGGGCGAGGCGCTGCGGCGCATCGGCGAGGGCGCGGCGATGATCCGCACCAAGGGCGAGGCCGGCACCGGCGACGTGGTCGAGGCTGTCCGCCACGCCCGAACCGTGCTGGGCGAGATCCGCCGCCTGACCACCATGGCCGCCGAAGAGTTGATGGCTTACGCCAAGGAGGCCGGCGCGCCCTACGAACTGGTCAAGGAGACCAAGGAACTGGGCCGCATGCCGGTGGTCAACTTTGCCGCCGGCGGAATCGCCACCCCTGCGGACGCGGCCCTGATGATGCAACTGGGCGTGGACGGCGTGTTCGTCGGCTCCGGCATCTTCAAATCCGGCGACCCCGCCAAACGCGCCGCGGCCATCGTCAAGGCCACCACGCATTACCAGGACGCTGCCATCCTGGCCGAGGTCAGCAAGAACCTCGGCGATCCGATGGTCGGGCGCAACGTATCGCAGATGCCGGAAGACGAGAAGATCGCCGGGAGGGGATGGTAAAACACCGACCGTGGACGATGGACCGCAGACCGTGTGGCTTACCGTCCATCGTCCATGGTCAACGGTCTGATTATGAACATCGGAGTCCTCGCCATCCAGGGCGATTTTGCCGAACACCTCGCCATGCTCAAGGGGTTCGGTGTGCAGACCGCTGAGGTGCGCCTGCCCAACCACCTGGCCGGGTTGGACGGCCTGATCATCCCCGGCGGTGAATCGACCACCATTGGAAAACTGGCGGTGGATTTTGGCCTGCTGGAGCCGTTGCGTGAGTTCGGTAAAACATACGCCATCTGGGGTACCTGCGCCGGGGCCATCTTCCTCTCGAAGGACGCCCGCCGCAGCCAGCCCCTGCTCGGCCTGATGGATATCAGCGTGGAACGCAATGCATTCGGGCGGCAGGTCGAATCGTTCGAGGCCGAACTCGAAATCCCCGAACTTAGCGGAGGCGCGCCCTACCCTGCCGTCTTCATCCGCGCCCCGATCATCGAGGCGGTGAGCGGGGAGGCGCGCATCCTATCCACCCTGCCGGATGGACGCATCGTTGCCGCCCGGCAGGAAAAATTACTGGCCACCTCCTTCCACCCGGAACTGACGCAGGACACACGCTTCCACGAATATTTTCTCTCGTTGGCAAAGTAAGGGAGGGGCAACCCCGCCCAACCCGAAACCATGACCGTCCGCTCCCTCGACCTGCTCGACCTGCCCTTCCTCTCACGCTACCGCCATGATGTGCTCTGCCTCGACAGCGCCCGTCTCCTGACGCGCGGCAACCCACTCGGCGCGGCGGCCCTGCTCGCCTACCTCGACCCGCGCCGGAATATATACACCGCGGTTGCGGCTGCCAACGGCGATTCCCTGATGGGACAGGTCGTCCTGGGCGGGGACAACGCTCTGGCGCGCCTGACCTTCCTCGCCCCGGCCGCCAGCCTGGACGGCCAGACGCTCCCCTTGCTCGAACATCTCTCGTCCCAGGCCGGGGAGTGGGGGGCGTTGCACATCATCGCCGAGGTGGAGGAGGAGTCGCCGGTATTCAAGTCCCTGCGCCAGGCGGGTTTTGCCATTTATGCCTGGCAGCGGGTGTGGCAATTGCCCCGGGCGGTTCCCCGCCCGGCGGGGCAGGCCTGGCGCGACTCCGTGGACGGCGATTGGGCGGCAGTCCAATCGCTGCGCGGGCAGATCGTCCCGGCCTTGCTCCAGCCCATCGAGAACCTGCCGAAACAGGCCTCCGGGCTGGTCTGCCGCCTGCCCGCCGGGTCACACCAATCGACCCAGGGCGAGTTGCAGGCCTACATGGCGGTGACAAGCGGGGCGCTCGGCGTCTGGCTCCAGCCGCTTGTCCTGCCCGATTCCGGGTGCGGTCCCGCCCAACTGGCGGCGCTGCCCGGATGGGGCGCCCGCCCGGTCTACATCTGCGTCCGTTCCTACCAGGCCTGGCTGGAATCCGCCCTGGAAGAGTTGGGCGCAAAGGCGGGAGCGCGCCAGGCGGTGATGGTCAAACGGCTGGCAAAGGCCATCAAGGAGCCGCAGGCGGTCCCGGCGATGGAGAAGGCGCTGGCCAAGGCCAAGCCGGCCGCGCCGGCCAGCCGGGTCGAAAGTGAGAAGTGATACAATACCGGCATGGAAAGAAAAGCCTTCGTCCGCAAAGGTAAGATCCAGGAGCTGGACAGGTCGTTCGACCTGAAATACTGGCAGACGCAGCCGCCCGCGGTGCGCCTCGCCGCGCTGGAAGAGATACGCCGGGAATATCACCGCTGGAGATATGGTGCTGAACCAAGATTTCAAAGAGTTTATTCAATCGTTAAACGATAACGGCGTCCGGTATCTGGTTATCGGCGGCTTCGCGGTTGCGTTTCACGGCCATCCCCGCTACACCAAAGATATGGATGTTTGGGTTGCCATGGATGCTGAAAACGCGGCCAACATCATTAAGGCATTGGAGCAGTTCGGTTTTGCCTCGCTGGGACTCAAGGAATCAGATTTCACCACGCCAGATCAGATTATCCAGTTAGGTTATCCCCCCAACCGCATTGACATAATCACATCCACACCTGGCGTGGACTTCGATACCTGCTACACCGCCCGCGTCCAGGCGGAGGTTGACGGTACCCAGGTCAACTTCATTGACTTGGGGAATTTGATCCTCAACAAGAAGGCAGTCGGTCGGCATCAGGATTTGGCGGATATCGAAAGCCTCGAATAAGAAACCTCGAAGAAATACCAGAACATGACCCAACTACGAATTACAGACGACCTGGAAGCCCTGCTGAACGTCCTCCCGCCGGAGATCGCCAAGGCGGTGGTCAAGGCCAATGACAGCGACAACCTGCTCGAGATCATCCTCGACCTGGGGCGGGTGCCGACTGCCCGTTTCGTGGAACGCGAGATCGTCCTCAGCCAGAAGGAAGTGGCGCGCGTCGATATCGACTACGTTGTCGAGCGCATCGGCGAAGTTGACGCCGACAACCGCGCCGGCCTCGAACGCACCCTGCACCGCATCTCGGCCATCCGCAACCGGCGGACGCATATCGTTGGACTGACCTGCCGCGTCGGGCGCGCCGTCTACGGCACGGTGGACATCATCCAGGACATCATCGAATCCGGCAAATCGCTGCTCATCCTGGGACGCCCGGCGGTCGGCAAGACCACCCTGCTGCGCGAGGCCGCCCGGATGCTGGCCGAAGCGCGCCGGGTGATCATCGTGGATACCTCCAACGAGATCGGCGGCGACGGCGACGTGCCGCACCCCGCCGTGGGCAAGGCGCGCCGGATGCAGGTACGCGAACCGATGCTCCAGCACGAGGTGATGATCGAAGCGGTCGAGAACCACAACCCCGAAGTGATCGTCATCGACGAGATCGGGCGCGAACTGGAAGCCGCCGCCGCCCGCACCATTGCCGAGCGCGGCGTGCAGTTGATCGGCACGGCGCACGGCAATACGCTCGACAACCTGCTGCTCAACCCGACCCTCTCCGACCTGGTCGGCGGGATCGAGGCCGTGACCCTATCGGACGAGGAAGCCCGTCGGCGCGGCACGCAGAAGACGGTGCTCGAACGCCGCGCCCCGCCCACCTTCGACGTGCTGGTCGAGATCCAGCAGCGCGACCGGCTGGCCGTGCATATGGATATTTCCCAATCGGTGGATTCGCTCCTGCGCGGCTACCCGTTGCCGCCGGAGATCCGCAGCCGCGACGCCGAGGGACGGGTCCAGATCGAGAAAGCCGCCCCGCTCCCGACCACCCGCCCCGAAGCCGGGTTCCGGATCGAGAACGGACCGGTGAACGGTCCCCGCCGCCCAGGCCGGGAACCCGTCCCCGTTCCCGCGCCAGCAGTGGCCTCCCCGCCCCGGGAAGTAGTGCGCACCCCGATGCAGACCGTCCGCATCTATCCGTATGGAGTGGCGCAGAACCGCCTGGTGCAATCCGCCAAGCGGCTGGGCGTTCCGGCGATCGTGGTGAAGGACGTGGGACAGGCCAATGTGCTGGTGACCCTGCGCTCGTACTACCGCGACCGCCAGCAGACGGTGGTGGACGCCGAGCACCGCGGTATGCCGATCTACGTCCTGCGCGCCAACACCGTCAGCCAGATCGAGCAGTTCCTGAGCGACCTGTTCAACCTGTCCGAGATCCAGCCCCAGCCGGGCGAACTGGATACGATCAAGAACCAGACCCAGGCCGCCATCTCGGCCGTGTTGAACGGCGAGCGCTGGGTGGACCTGCCGCCGGCGGTGGCCGCCGTGCGCCGGGTGCAGCATGAGATGGCGCGCCAGTCGGAACTGGTCTCGCACTCCTACGGCAAGGAGCCGAGGAGGCACGTGAGGATCTTTAGGGAATAGACCGCGGACGATGGACGGCAGACCACGGTCAACCGTCCATCGTCATCTCCGATTGCATCCGTTGATGGAATAATCACACCGATGTTCATTACCTTCGAAGGCCCCGAAGGCTCCGGCAAGACCAGCCACATCCCCTCTCTCGTGGAATTCCTGCGCGAGAAGGGGTACACTGTTTTCCCGACCCGCGAACCGGGCGGCACGTCCATCGGCGAGCAGATCCGCGAGGTGCTGCACAGCCTGAAGAACACCGAGATGCACGCCCGCACCGAGACCCTGCTCTACCAGGCGGCGCGGGCGCAGTTCGTGGAGCAGGTCATCCGCCCGCGGCTGGCGCTGGGCGAGATCGTGCTGTCTGACCGTTACGCCGATTCCACCCTGGCCTACCAGGGTTACGGCCACCAGCAGGACCTGGAGCAGGTGCGCGCCCTGATCAAGTATGCTACCGGCAGCCTGGTCCCCAACCTGACGATATTGCTGGATGTGGATGTGGAGACCGGCCTGAAGCGTAAAAAGAAAGCCGACGAGTGGAACCGGCTGGATGCCTACACGGTGGAATTCCACCAGCGGGTGCGGAACGGATACCTGGAGATGGTCAAGCAGGAGCCGGGGAGGTGGGTACTGGTGGACGCGGGACGCAAATGGGAGGAAGTACAAAAAGAATTGGGATCACTCCTTCTGGAACATATCCCAAAACTGTAAACTCTCCCTGTATGCCATCTCAATGACTGTCCGATAATTTAGCTGGGCCCCATGCCCCGGCGGGACGGCGTGGGAGCCGTCCCTATTTCCTGGTGACGATGCTCCGCGTCCCGCTTCAGGCGCGGAGCGCCAGCGGGGCATTCCGACGCAGAGCGTCGGAACGAGAAAAATGGGCGCTTTCTATTTCATCCAATCGCGCATCAGGAGCGCCAGGAGCCGGCTGCGCTCAGCCAGACTTGCCGTGTGCCCGTATTCCTTTTCGAATTGATGGTATTCCCCGATGGGGTCAGGGCCACCCAGGACGGGTATGCCCAACGCCGCCACATAATTCCCAGCCGACCCTCCCCCCAAATCCGGCAACTCCTGCTCGATCTCGTCGAGAAATCGACTCTACTTCAGCAACAAAGACAACCTGTTGCCAATAGGCACACATTCGATTACAATCGGCGCATGAAACGCTTTTCCTGGAACGAAGAGAAAAACGAGGGTCTCAAGCAGGAAAGACAGTTTTCTTTCGATGACGTTGTCCTTTCCATCGGTGCGGGCGGCTTGCTGGATGTTCTGGAACATCCCAACCAGGAAAAGTACAAAGGCCAGCGTATTTTTGTCGTCCTCGCTGATGAGTATGTGTATCTCGTACCTTTTATCGAAAGCGAAGAGGAAATCTCCCTGAAGACCATCATCCCCAGCCGTAAAGCGACGCGCAAGTACCTGAAAGGAAACTGAAATGACCGGGATCAAATTCGACCAGGAGGAACTGGAACTGCTCGCCTCCTACGAGGCGGATGAGTGGGCCGCGGCCAGAAAGATCGCGGAAGAGAAGGCGCGCTACGGCGCCTATGCCCGCGCAGCATTCCGCAAGGACAGGCGGGTCAACATCCGCATCTCCGAAAAAGACCTGCTGAGCCTGCAAAAGCGCGCCCTCCGGGAAGGCCTCCCCTACCAGACATTGATCTCCAGCATCCTGCACAAATACACCACCGGAGCGCTGTCAGAGAAGTGATCCGCCTTGCCGAAGAACAGGCCTGGGCGCCGTTTGGTTTACAGACCTCTCACGCCTCTCCCACATCCCATCCCACATCAGCCATCCTCCCCCCGCTCAATCGCGCCACCGCTTCGCCATCCTTCTTTCTCATGGAAACCGTCCCTCTTGTAAAGAAGCCTTTATGGCTTGGCCTCCTGCTGGCGCTCCTGTTGTCTGCCTGCCAGCCGCCGACCCCGGCTGGCATTTCCGTCACAGAGACCGGCCCGGCAGTCGCTGCGCCCGCTACACTTTCGCCCACACCATCGCCCGCACCGTCGCCGGTTTATCCCCCGTTGAAAATTGCATACACTGACCAGGGTAAACTGTGGGTCTGGGAAAACGGCCTCCCGCAGGCCCTGACCCGGGCCAGCCCATCATCGCGCCTGACGTTTTCGAGCGACGGAGGGCAGATCGCTTTCCTGCGGGATGGCGAACTATGGGCCATCCACAGCGATGGGACGGACGAGCGCCTGCTGGTGGACGCGGCGCAGATGGCATCCATCGCCCCGCAAAATCCCGAGCGCCTGCTGGTATTCTCCTGGCTGCCCGGCAGGCCGCTGCTGATGTTGTCCACATTGGATGGCTCCGGCCTCGGATATCCGCCCCGGCAGGACCTGGCGCTTGTCGATGCCGGCAGCGGTGAGATGCAAATCATCTTTCCTCCCGGCGCGGGCGGCCTGGCACATCCCTCCCCCGACGGGGAATGGCTGGCGGTTGTCTCGCCGGAACGGACCCTGTTGATGAAGCCTGACGGCAGCGGGAGACAGGTGGCGCTGGAGTACCCGGAATATCGGGAAGGGCTGACCCCGTACTTCCCGGCCCTCTGGTGGGCGGACGATTCGCAGTCCCTCCTGGCCGAGTTGCGGACCGAAGAAGGCGGAAGCATCTGGCGCGTCGCCGTGGACGGCTCGTCCGCCCTGGAATTCCAGGCGCCTGCCAGCGGGCTGGTCTTCCCGCCCGACCTGTCCCATTATGCGTATTTCCTCGAGCAGGGGACCTTCGTGGACAGCCCGCTGGAACTGCACATCGCCAGCCGGGACGGTTCAGAAGATAAGGTTTATTATTCAGCAGTCCGGCCGGACTACGGCGGGGTTACCTTCCTGGGCTGGGGTCCCGACTCGGCCAGTTTTGTCTACCGGGATCTGCAAGGCCGTTTCGTCCGGCGGTCGTTGTTCAACGAGAACACCAGCGAACTGCCGGCCATCCCCCCAACTGCCCCTGTGGCGACCCGCCTGGCGTGGCTGGACGCGGAACACCCCATTCTCGTGCACCACACATTATCAGCCATCTGGCTGGCCGGGCCGGGAATGGAAGCCCGCCAGGTAGTGGCATTCCAGGATCCCGAACGCCCCGACCTGGATTTCAGCCGCCAGTTCGATGTGTTCGTGGGTCCATCCGGCGAGTAAGCGCCCCGTCCATGCCGGCTTCCGGCTACTCGCCTCCCATCCCGGTTTCATCCCCCAATCCCAGGTCCGGCAGGTCCTTCTCGATCTCCTCCGGGCTCTGGCCTTTTTCCAGCCGGTCCACCACCTCGCCGAACTCGGGCGGCATCTCCTCGCCCAGTTCGTTCCCCATTTTGCGCATCATGCGTCCCATCGCCCGTGGGTCGTTCTCCAGCCCCGCCAGGGCGGAGGGACCGGAGAAATCCCCGGCCAGCGATTCGATCCGGCTGTCCTCCGATTTCGCCAGGCGGACGCGGTTCAGGCGGCGGCGGACGTTGCGGCTGCCGCAATGGGAACAGGCCACGGGGCGCGTCCCGTATTCGGCATAGGTCAGGAAGATGTCGAAGCGCTGGCGGCATTCGAGGCAGGTATAGTCGTAGGATGGCATGGCGAAATTATAACCGCTCCCGGCATCGGGTAAAATAGGGACATGACTTCCGACCCCGATTTCGAATTCCATAAACCGCAGCCCTTGTTGATCGTCATCTCCGGACCATCCGGGGTGGGCAAGGATACGGTGCTGCAGCGCATGAAGGAACGCGGCCTGCCGTTCCACTTCGTGGTCACCGCCACCACCCGCGAGCGGCGCACCAACGAAATCCACGGCCAGGACTACTTCTTCGTCACCCATGATGAATTTGCCAGCCTGGTCGAGGGCAACGAACTGCTGGAATATGCCATCGTCTATAACGACTACAAGGGCATCCCGAAACAGCAGGTGCGCGAGGCGCTGGCCTCCGGCAAGGACGTGGTGATGCGGGTCGATGTCCAGGGCGCGTCCAGCATCCGCAAACTAGCGCCCGAAGCCCTGCTCATCTTCCTGACCACCCGCAACGAGAGCGAACTGGTGGAACGCCTGATGGGGCGCAAGACCGAAACCCCGGAGGGGCTGAAGTTGCGCATCGCCACCGCCCGCCAGGAATTGAAACGGATCGACGAGTTCGACTACGTGGTCATCAACAGCGACTGCCACCTGGACGAGACGGTGGACACGGTGATCGCCGTCATCCAGGCCGAGCACCACCGGGTGGTGCAGCGCAGGGTGGACCTCTAGCCCCCGTTCGAAACGGAAGCCCGGTTGGCGGACCGGGGATCATCATCCTGGGGGAATGCCCCGCCGGTGTCGGGAGGACGGCGGACCGTCCCGCCCCCCGGCCTGGGATTCACGGCCCGGGCGCGGCCTCCGGCTGGAGCGTCGCCACGAAGACGAAGCGCACCGCGTCCGCCCCCAGTTCGAGCGAGCGGACTGCGGCGGGCGGGTCCTGCGTCAGGTTCGAGAGGGAGATGTACTCCCCCCCATCCCCCGAAAAAACAAATTCCCCGATGTAGAGCCAGCCGCCCGGCAGGAAGGGTGAATCCTGGAAGGCTGCCTGGCTGACGATGAGCAGGGCGGCCTCCCCGTCATGGGCGACGGTGTAGCCGGCTGAGTCGCTGCTGGCATGGCGCGCCGGGATGCGCAGGTAGACGGCATAGACGCCCGGCGGCTCCCCGGCCGGGAAGTCCCAGCGCGCCGAACAGGTGGCAAGTCCGCTCGAAACCGGGCGGGTGAAGCGCATCCCGCCGCCCTGGCTTTGCCCGGCTTCGGTGGGGATGTCCATCCAGCAGCCGGGCGGGGACTCGCTGAAACCGGCGCTGTCGTCATCCACCACCAGCCCTTCACCGCCCTGTGCCGGGTAGGCCAGTTCGTCCCCGGAAGGCGCCAGCCGCACCTGCCCTCCGCCATAAGGAAGGACGGCGGGATAAGCCGCCCAGAGCGGGTGTCCCGGGTTGAACGGCCAGGGATCGGTAAATTCCCCGCTCCAGCCGTAGGGATCGACCGCCTGCCCGCCGGGGGCGGTGACTTCGAAATGCAGGTGCGGGGCGGCCGAGTTGCCGCTGTTGCCGCTGAATCCGATCACATCCCCGGCCTTCAAGGCGGCGCAGCCGGGCGCGTCGCAGGCCTGCACGAAAACGGCGCTCAAGTGGCCGTAGGTGGTCCGGTAGCCGTTGGCGTGGCGCAGGGTGATGGATAGTCCCAGCCCGGCGCGGTGGTCCTGCGGGTCATCCCAACCGGCGGCCAGCGCCTGGTCGCTGGCGGCGGCGGCGTAGACCGGGCGGTAGAAAATACCAAAATCGACCCCGCTATGCCCATCGGATGCCAGCCAGTCCCCGGCGCCCGCGCTCCAGTAGATGCCGGAACCGCCGTCGCATTGCCCTGCCAGCGGCGGCGGGGTGTATCCCGCCGGGAGCGGGGACGGACAGTCCGCCGCCGCCTCGTCGCCAGTGAAGACGACCAACCGCCGGTCGGAGGCCGGCTGGAACGGGCCGGCATGGTCGAAAAGCCCTTCGAGGCTGGCAGGGCCGGGATACGGCGGGAAGAGGAACGGCTGCACCAGCGCCGCCGGCCGGGCAGACGCCAGGCGCATGGGCGGCCAGAACGCCGCCAGCAGCAGCCCGGCGACCAGGAAAATCGAAAGGCGTTTCCAGGCAGATCGGTTCATGGTTGCCTCAGGGCACAGCGGGGTTCGAACGCAGGGTGGAGAGGATGGTCTCTGCCTCTCCGATGCAGGGTTCCACCTGTTCACCGAAGGAGACCCTGAAACCGGCCAGGATGACGCCGTCCCCGCCGATGTAGTTGACATAACGCAGCGCGCCTCCCTCGCTGACCCGGATGACCTCGAAACGGATCCCGCCCAGGTTGCGGAAGGATTGGGTGGCGCTCGCGCCCGCTGGCAGGCCGCGCCCGACCAGCGTCCCAAATTGGCAGGATGGGAGGTGGCGATGAGCGAGGGCCGGGAAACCGAAGGTGTCCGCCACCCGCCCCCAGCGGTTGGAGTCGAACTCGAGGCTGAAGCGCGCCCCGGGCTGCGATTCCACGAACACCGGCAGGCCGCTCCAGGTCTCGATCACCGGCGTGGCAGGCCGGGGCGTCCGGGTCGGCGGGAGCGGTGTCCCGGAGGCGGACGGGAGGGTCCCGGTCGGCAGGAGCGTGGGAGGCGGCGTGGGGCTGGGCGAAGCCGGCTGTATGGAAGCCGCCGGCGCGACACACCCGCAGCAAATGGATACGATCAACGAAGCGATCAGCAGTCTGGCGCACATGATATTCGGGCGTGATTCTACCATTGGCAGGCGCGCAAAGGCTGCCCGGGGACAGCGGGCAGCCTGCGCCCTGTTCCAAGGTGGCTCAGGGATATATGAACCCGGCGAGGTCCCCGTCGGCCAACAGGCGCGGGGTCGGACCGGACAGGTCGAGCATCCACAACTGGCGCGCCCCGTACTCATTGGACAGGCTGACCAGCAGGGTCTGGTCGTCCAGCCAGGCAACGGGCGACATATCGTTGACCACATATCCAGCCGCCTGCTCGAAGAAAGCCTCGGCAAAGTCGTGCACCGGCCCCTGGTCGATGACTCCTACCCGCAAGAGGGCGTAATAATCCGGCTCGCCGTCGGCGGCAAGGAATGAGCCGTGCGCCTCCTTCCAGGCGACATACTGGTTACCGGGCGCGATGGTCACATCCCCGCCGCCGCGATCGCTTTCCGGCAGTTGCGGGATGGAGAAGGTCGAGCCGTCCTGCAGGTTGAAGAATTCGATGCTGCCCATCGACACGTACGAGAGCCAGGAGCCATCCGGCGAGAACGCCGCCTGGTGGATGTCGCTGTCGGGGATGGTGAATTCGACCCCCAGCCCGGTCGCCAGGTCGAGGAAATACAGGCCGTTGGTCGGGTCGTAGATGATGTGGCCGCCGATGCCATACGCCCGCAGGGTATACCAGATGCCCACCGGCTGCCCGGCTTCGATCTCGATCCGCAGCGGACCGAACGCCCCGCCGAACGAGCCGGTGTGCTCGAATACCGGTTGCGCCCCGGCCAGCGTCTGCGGTGTGCCAAGATAGATCTGCGAGACCAGTTGACCGCCATCCGCGCTGGGATTGAGCAGCCCGAAGGCGACCAGCGGCTGGCCGGGAACGCCAACGACCCCGTTCAGGCTGCCCTCCAGCCGCAGGATCTCCGCCTGACCGGAGAAGATAGCGACCGCGTGGCCGTCCTGCACGAACCGCAGGACATCCAGCGCTTCCACACCGTCCGCCGCCGTCCCGGAAATGTGGAGACGGCTGGAGGAGCCGCCGGTGGGCGGGAGGGCGCGTGAACCGAGCAGGCCGCCTCGTAAATCATAGAAGGCCAGGGTTGTGCCCTTGTCCTGGACGACGGTCATCCCCGCCGGGTCGTCCCGTTCCGGGTAGGAGGGCGGGGCGCTGGTGGCCGTGGCGGTCGCCGCTTCGACCGGTGTGGCTGCGGCCGGCGGCGTTGCGGCCGACTCGGGGGGGACCGCCGGGGTTGCATCACCTGCCGGTGCACAGGAGACCAGCAGGCCGGCCAGGGTCAGTATGGAAATGGTGTGCAGGATGCGGTTCATATCAGCCTCCATTGGATTGAACTGATTATAACGGCGCGCCAGGCGCGATATAATCCGGCTAAACTTCCTATCGAGAGGCAACATGCACATCCTGGTAACGAACGACGACGGGGTCCAGGCGCCCGGCCTGCTGGCTCTGGCGCAGGCGGTGCGCGACCTTGGGACGGTGACCGTGTTCGCGCCGGACCGCAACTGGAGCGCCTCCGGACATGTCAAGACGATGGACCGCCCGCTGCGCGCCCGCCAGGTGACCCTGTCGGACGGCTCCCCCGCCCTGACCACCGACGGCGCCCCGTCCGACAGCGTGGCGCTGGCCTTGCTGGGCGTGGTGAAGGAAAAGATCGACCTGGTGCTCTCCGGCATCAACCCGCACGAGAACATCGGCCACGATGTCACCTATTCCGGGACGGTCACGGCGGCCATGGAGGCGGTCATCGGCGGCGTGCCGGGCATTGCCGTCTCGCTCAACTCGCCGGAGGAGCATCTCGACCCGCTCGATTACAGCACGGCGGCCCGTGTTGCCCGGCGCGTGGCGCAAAAAGCGCTGGCCGGTGGACTGCCGGAGGGGGTGCTGTTGAACGTCAATGTGCCGTACCTGAAAGATGATGAGATCAAGGGCTACGCGGTCACCCGCCAGGGACTGCGCCTCTACCGCGACGAACTGGACGCCCGCAAGGACCCGCGCGGCAAACCGTATTACTGGATCGGCGGCGACTTCCCGACCGGCGTCATCGAGGAAGGCACCGACTTCGGCGCGCTGAAGGCCGGGTACGTATCCATCACCCCGCTGCAACTGGACCTGACGGCGCGCGAGGCGATGGAGAGGTTGAGGAAGTGGGAGTGGTGAAAATAAAAACAGGAATGAAGAAGCCCACGGAATTAGCCACTCCCAAGCCGTGTGAATCAACTTTCGAAAACAGCAAATAGTATAATTGGGTTGTCGCTTTTTAATCTCAAGGTGTTGCTATGAGTGAACAAAGTCTACCCGACTTCAAAATTGAAAGATTACCAAAGGGATTACAGGATACTTTTCGCCTGCTTTATTCTGATGGAAACAAATGGACAAAGTATTTGAGTCCAGATGAGATTTATCAGGGTGACGCGCGCGAACTCCTGCCGCAGATCGAACCGAACAGTATTGCCTTAAGCGTTTGGTCGCCTCCTTATTTTGTTGGCAAAGATTACGAAGCCTATCTGACTTTCGATGCATGGCAGGTTTTGTTGGAGCAAGTTATCGGTTTACACTTTCCCTTAATCAAGCCCGGCGGCTTCCTCGTGGTGAACATCGCCGATATTTTGTGCTTCAAAGATACGGATATGCCTCGCATCCAGGCTGATGCGGTCAATAAAAAGCGTTCCCATGTAACAAGAGAGGACGTGCATCGAGCATTGACGGAACATCCCAATTACAACCGCTACCAACTGGCAAAATTACTGGGATGTAGCGAGCAAACCATTGACCGCAGGCTTCACGGTAATAACATACGCGGTGGAAAGCATGAGCCACAAACGCGAGTAAAGATTGTTGGCGGTTTGGTGGAAGAATGGGCCTTAAAAGCTGGCTTCTATCCCTACGACAGGCGGGTTTGGGTAAAGGATGCGGCTTGGGAGAATTCGCGCTGGGCCAGTTTGTCTTATCGCGCTATTGATGAATTCGAATATCTGTACTTTTTTTGGAAGCCGGGAATCACAAAGTTCGACCGGGGAAGATTATCCTCGGATGAATGGAAAGACTGGGGGTCGAGAGCCGTGTGGCGCTTCCCGTCGGTCCGGGCCAATGATGATCATGAGGCTAAGTTCCCCTTGGAATTACCCTCGCGAACCATTCGTCTGCTGACAGAACCAGGCGATGTTGTGCTCGATTGTTTTATGGGCAGTGGGACAACCGCTCTGGCTGCCATTCAAGAGGACCGTCGATACATTGGAATTGAACTCGAGAAAAAATACGTTCAATTGGCGCGCTCGAGGATTTCACCCGGAATACAAATCCGGCTGATACGTGATTCGGAAGAGTAGCCCCATGCTTATCAATCCCCAAGAACTCAGTCATAACCCTGATCGTTTGGAAGAAATCGAAAAAGTGTCCTTACGATTGGTCACGCAAGCGATTTACGATTACCGAGTCGCCGCCCAAGAAATCTTCCAGGAGGAAAGCGACCTGGTAGCAGACATCGGCGAGGATATCACGCGAGAAGCGATTGACTCATTGGGCATGTCAAAAATAGAGCAACGCTTGTTCGGCAAGGTTGATTACAAGCGTGCCTGTTATCTCTTTCATCCCGATTACGCAGTCAAGCAAGCGCTTTTCGTTGATTCCAAGGCTGAGAAGGTTAGCGGACAAGGTACAGCCACTTTACAGACATCGCAATTTTCTATGATTGTGAAGCAAGTTCGTTTTGGAAAGGAAGTAGAGGTACAGGGCAAGATTCCGACAATCATCAGACTCAAAGGCGTATCCTATCTGACAACGACTTTGTTCGTGAAATACAACTATGAAGAGAAGAATGGCATTAACATATTGCACATCATAACGGTTGCAGCTGTGCCGAATGGGATGTTACAGGAACAATATAATCCCAACGCACAGGATACGATCTGGATCGCGGGACGCAACGCGCCAACTTTGGGAGAGGAATTCCGCGTTCGCCTGAGTTTTCATCGGCTGAAAGAAAAGGCAAAATGGCGCGTTCAACGAATATCTCTCCTGCCAGACGAGTTTCATTGGGAACTATAGAATAACCAGTTTCCTTGTAAACGCCTGTTCTCCTTTTCTGACAGGGCGTTTTCTTGTCCGAAATGGATTAGCCCGTGCAATTTACATCCCCTCTCGATCCAAACGTCTGTGACCATAAGGTCTGGGTCCTCGTCCGCCAGATTCGTTCGGGTAAAGTTGCCATGTACGGACAGAGCGCGATAGTTAGGTGATAGTCAAATGCCAGCACAGATATTTGCCTTTGATCTTATCGGTGCAGGCGAAGGAAGCGTTGAAGGTATCCCTTTGGTATTGGAAACCATCGCTCTCAATTACTTTGGAGAGCCAACCAACCTGGTAACATTTTCCAACGTGAAATTGCCCGATTATGTAACAATTGATTTTGTACTTGCCAGGCACAAGCCTTTTACTCGGGAGATTGACGATTTCGTTCCGGTTGAGTTGAGAGCATTTCTACCCACTAAAGAGTCTATGACAGGTGGGAATACTTCCAAGCCAGCATCCCCGCATTCGGCGGATTATGAACGGAAACTCAGAGCATTTCTATGCCAATTACTTGACAGGGGAATTGTTTACGAGGCCTGGGGAGTGAAATCTTATTGGGTCATTCCAGAGCCGATCTATGCAAGCATGGTCAAACGTTTCGGCTTCAAACCAGATGGATTTTCGGCAGAACATGCCGTGAGATTTGCTCTCCAGGATGTTACCGCCGAGACCAACCGAGTCCCCATAAGAATCACGCGCTATGTTTCTGTCAGCGCAAACGAAATATATCGAGCATTGCGTAACGATTCTGGTTTTCCCGATAGAGCGGAGTTCATGGCTGCGTTGAGTAAAAGGTTAAGAAGGATGATGTTGTCTGGCCTCCGAAAGAGCCTGAACTGAAGTTCTGCTGGGGATTTTCATCCCCGCCCCTACCTCCGAGGATAATATGCCGCGAACCATTGGAACCCCAAAAATAAAAGACTCCCCTGCCAGGTTGGTGAGCAAAAAGAAGGACTCCGACCTCCGCCTGTGGGCCACGCATCGCGAGGAGTCCGTCTACTTCCAGCGCGAGGCGCAGGTCAACTTCTGGACCGTGCTGGGCGGGTTGGCCATGGCCGCCCTGCTGACCCAGTTGTCTCCGCTGCTGGCAGAAATCCAGGCAGGCCGCTGGCATCTCACGATGTTTCTCGTGACGTCCATTTTGATTCTGGCCAACTCCTGGGTGCAAACTACCTGGGGGAGCCTTGTCTTGAAATGGCCGATTTCTATTGTTTCCACTGTCATTGTGCTTTTTTCCATGCTAGTTGAGTCCATCCAATGCCTGCTGGTCACCAACCCGTCCGGCTGGCTGGCGGCAACGGCTGCGCTGATCCTGTGCGCCCTCCTGCTGCAGGTACATTTTGAACGCTCCGGGGCGTGGAAAATCTTCCCGCCGGAATTTACCAAAAGGTTCAAGGCGTCCAACCGCCTGTACGCATTCTTTGCCCTGCTTTGCCTGGGGGGGGCGCTGCAACTTTACATCTATCCCTCCAGGATTGCGGAAATGGTCTGGGGATGTGTGGCGCTTTTCTCCTCGATCCTGGCTCTCTACATGCAGCACCAGGGGATGCAACTGGAAAAAAAGGAACTGGGAATTCCCTGAGGCGATGAATGGCCGCATTTTCTTCCCCACCGAACCTGAAAGATTTCCACGCCCGGGTCTGGGATATCGTCCGCCGGGTCCCACCGGGCAGGGTGACGGCCTACGGGCGGATCGCACAAATGATCCCGCCACCGGGGGGCATGGACGCAAAATCCTATTTGGCCTTCGGGGCGCGCTGGGTGGGCGGGGCGATGGCGCAATGTCCCGCCGATGTGCCCTGGTGGCGGGTCATCAACGCCAAAGGGGAGATCAGCCTGCGCCCCGGGGCACAGGAGCAGCGCGCCCGTCTGGAAGCCGAAGGGGTGGAATTCGACGACCGCGGCCGGGTGGACTTGAAACATTTCGGTTGGGATGATGTTGAAGGCGGCCCGGAACAGCCGAAGTTGTTCTAACCCCCGCTCCTCTTCTTCCGCATTTCGGTGGCCTTGCTGCGCAGGTCCTAGAAGTATTCCGTTCCGGTGATCTCGGCCACCTGGTGGGCGCGTTTCACCTCGTCGATCTCGATCTGCAATTTCTCCAAATCCTGTTTCAATTTCTGTTCACGCGCCTGCACCTGGACGGCCATGTGGCTGAAGACCCGCGCCAGTTGCCCCAGCTCGTCCGCGCCGCGCGCCACGCGCGCCAGCCGTTCGGGTTCGAACGGTTCGCCCTCTTCGAGCGCCTGGGCCGCGCCGGTGATGGCGCGCAGCGAACGGGTGATGGCGCCGGAAAGCATGATCGCCGCAGCAAAAACGGCGGCGTAGGCGATCACGAACACCAGGATGCTCACGTTGCGCACCTGGGTCTGGACCAGGAGGACATCCTCCGCTTCCATATCCACGCCCACGATGGCCACCGCCTTCCCCTGGGAGTCGCGGATGGGTGCATAGCCTGAAAGCCAGACGCCATACTCATCCGCGCCCATCTCCACGTCCGCTGCCGGCCCGTCGAAACCCAGGATCATCTCCGGCGCATTGCTGGTATCGTACGGTTCGCGCAGGTGAGCCCGCTCCTCCGTGTCCTCCTCCGCGGTGACGACGAAGATCAACTCATTGGGATTGTCCGAGCGCACCATGGTGTAGATGGCCGCCACGCGTGGGTTTCCGTCACGCACCAGCCGCAGTTGTTGAGCGATCTGGGTGTACTGGGCATCGTTCTCCACCCCGCTGGTGTAGACCTGCGTGTGCAGGTCAGCATCCACCATGGAGGCGGCCGTCCCGGCGGAGGCCATCAGGCTCTGGCGCAGGTAGTTCGTCGCCATTTCCGTGGCAAACTGGTAGAACCAATAGAAAGACGTAGCAAAGGCGACGGTGAAGAGCAGCATGAAGACGATCAACAACTTGGCGCGGATGCTCAGGCGGGTCATTGAAGGCCTCCTCGGCGGCTGGATGCTTGCGGTGAAATAATAGCATGGCGGTCAAAGCCGGGACCGGCGGTTGCCCGCCTGGAAGGACGAGCATCGAGCATATGGCCGGTTCATACATCCGGCGGCCAGGAAATGATAGCAACTGACATCCGGAAGTGAGCCTTTGACAGCATCCCAGCCCGATAATGACTCACAAAAAGGAGTCTCATATGCGTGACCTGTATGGACGACTCGGCGGTGTTTCGCTCTATGCCATTGGCATGGCCTGGGTCGAATCGGCGGTGGTCTTCTACCTGCGGGTGATGATCGACCGGGTTGTGCCCTACCAGGCCGAGCCGCTGCCGGTCTCCGCCGGGTTGGGCTGGATCGAGGTGGGACGCGAGATCGCCACCCTGCTGATGCTGGCGGCGGTTGGCTGGCTGGCCGGGCAGACGTGGCGCGGCCGCGCCGGGTATGCCCTGCTGGCTTTCGGAATCTGGGACATCTTCTACTATGTATTCCTGGTCCTAATGAGCGGGTGGCCGCAGTCCCTGCTGGATTGGGACGTGCTATTCCTGATCCCCCTGCCGTGGTGGGGACCGGCGCTGGCCCCGGCGCTGATCTCCCTGCTGTTGATCCTGGGAGGCGTGCTGGCGGCTGTGAACGAACGGTCGGCGGAACCCTGTTGGCCCCGCTGGCGGACGTGGCTGCCAGCCCTGGCCGGGGCGGGACTGGCGCTCTATACTTTCATGGCCGATTCCCTGCACGCCCTGCCTGGTGGCGAGACCGCCGTGCGGCAGGCGCTGCCGGTAGCGTTCAACTGGCCGCTCTTCGGGCTGGCGCTGGCGTTGATGGCCGCGCCGGTGGCGGTCATGGGGTGGAGGATGGCATGGGCGCTCCAGCGCCTCAGTCGCCCATCTTGATGGTAACGGTCAGTTTCGGCGGGTTCAATCCTTCTCTGCTCGACCAGCCCTGGCTATGTCCCTGGTCCCCGGTGGGACTGATGGCGATCATAATGTCGAAGATAGGCATACCGGGGTATGCCTGTACGGTGGCTGTGTAGAGCGAGGCGACATCGAATGTATCCTTCGAGCCGGGACCGCTGTACTGCATCAACTGCTGTTCCAGGGGAGGGGCGCTGTCCATCATGCGCGGGGCAGTGTTGAAGGTCAGGGCGGACTCCGCCCAAGACATGGGCGCCGCAGGAATGCCCAGGGTCACGACCAACCCTCCAGCCGTCCCGCTGTCATCCGAAAAAAGGTCGAGGACAGCCGAGACCAGGGTGGCATTTTCCGGCAGGGGTTCGAGCGGGAAGCGCAGGAAGACGGCGCTGTAGGCGTCCACCCACAGGGCGGGGTCCTCGCCATAATTCACCGCGCTGCCCATGGAGGTGACCACCGTATCCTCCAGCGGGTCGTACTCGCTGCTCAGCAGGTCCTCGAGGCTTGGCTCGGTCGCCGTCGGCTCCTCGGCGGCCGTGGTTCCCGGGCGCGCAAGCCCCAGGTTGACCTCCTGGACCGGCTGTTCCGGCTCATCGCCCTGCGGTTCCGGGGCAATGTAGAAGTCCTCCGACCTGCCGTTCTGGTCCACCTGGTTGCTATACGGTCCAAATTCGGGGATCGCCTCGTGCCCCTCCGGCAGGATGAACTCCAGGTGGTACATTCCCTCGGGCAGGTCATCGGGGCGTTCGAAAGAATAGGCGCCGATGTTGGTGGTCGTGGAGTCGATCACCGTGCCGTCCTGGCTGACGAGATTGACCGTGACGCCGTTGGCGTTCTCCTCGTCGTCATCCCGCACCCCGTCGCGGTCGGCGTCGATCCAGACGGAGCCTGCTACGAACACGTCTTCATCGTCATACAGGCCACACAGAGTACAGCCAGTCAGGATGGAGGAGATGACCAGGATGGAGACGATGACAGGGGGATGGAAACTCCATTTCTTGCCCATTCTTGCCTCCTTGAGTCTTGTAAGCGGATCCAAGTATGGCTATATCATAGCATGGCGGGAGGGGAATTTCAACGCTTCGACAACTGCGCCGCGGGCATGCATCTTCTTCCGGCCGGCGCCTTGCGCGCCTGCCTGGAGATGGGTCTGCCGTGCGGCTGATCATTAGCGATTACATTTGCTACTACTACGAGAGGATACAATTGAAATCAAGACAGACACCCTTTGAAACCAGGTGTCTGTCCAAATAACTCATCGGGGTCTTTTTTTTGTCTCGTTTATTGGGTTCAGTTCAACCTGCGGGAGTTACTTTTCTAAATATCCAAATTCCTCACACTCCTGGCATGCGTCTGGATGAACCGCTTCCTCGGATCCACAGCGTCGCCCATGAGCATTGGGTAAAATCACTCTGGGAGAAGAGGGTGTAAACGCTCCAATAATGCCGGGACGCTCTTCGTGGCCGCGAGATAGACCTTGTCCATCTTTATTTCACCGTATTCGTGCGCCAGAATATTCCGCAAACCTATGATTTGCGCCCACTCGATCTCGGGGTGCGCAGCCTGGAATTCACTGGAAATGTGATTTGCCGCTTCGCCAACGATCAAAAGCAGGCGTTCGATGGCATAGCGAATCGTTTTGTTCTCGACAAACTTTGAATGCGATATGCCCTTGGCGATCTCCGTGATTTCCAGAGCGTATTTCCGCATGTCCCACAAATAGGACAGGTTCCTCTCGTCAGGCAGCATAGACCACCTGCGCGGTTCTGAGGATTTCCCGCTTGCGGAATGGGTTCTCCAGCGCGTCCTTCTCGATGATATCCACGGGGCGATGGAAGACTTCCTCCAGGTCCAGTTTCATTTGCACCAAATCGAACAGGCTGATCTGCGCCTCCTTGGAGAATGTGACCAGCACGTCCACATCGCTGTCGGGACGAAAATCAGCGCGCAAAACCGAGCCAAATAACGAGAGTTCCACCACTCCCCAGCGGCGGCAAAATTCGTTGATCTTCTTGCGCGGAATGCGGAACTTCTTCTTTTGCATTGCATTCACCGAATTTCCATTGCCAATCAATTATATATCCAAATTCCTCACGCTCCTGGCGTGGGTCTGGATGAACCGCTTCCTCGGGTCCACCGCGTCGCCCATCAGCATGTCGAAGGTGCGGTCGGCTTCGGCGGCGTCCTCGATGGCCACCAGCAGCAGGGTGCGGTTGGCAGGGTTCATGGTCGTGTCCCACAGTTGCTGCGGGTTCATTTCGCCCAGGCCTTTGTAGCGCTGGAGGTTGGTCTTCTCGCCGCCCAGGTCCTTCAGGATCTTGTCCTTGTCGCCGTCGCTGTAGGCGTAACGCACCTGGTTCTTCCAGGCCAGGCGGTAGAGCGGCGGCTGGGCAATATAGAGATGTCCCTCCTCGATCAGCGGCGCCATGTAGCGGAAGAAGAAAGTCAACAGCAGGGTGCGGATGTGGCTGCCGTCCACGTCGGCATCGGTCATGATGACCACCCGCCCGTAGCGCAGGCCTTCGAGGTCGAAGTTGTCGCCGATGCCGGTGCCGAGGGCCGAGATGAGCGCTTTGATCTCGTTGCTGGAGAGGATCTTGTCGAGCCGGGCGCGCTCGGTGTTCATGATCTTGCCGCGCAGCGGCAGGATGGCCTGGAAATGGCGGTCGCGTCCCTGTTTGGCCGAGCCGCCGGCCGAGTCGCCCTCGACGATGTAGAGTTCGGTCTTGGATGAGTCCCGCTCCGAGCAGTCGGCCAGTTTGCCGGGCAGGGTCAGGCTCTCCAGCGCAGATTTGCGGATGACCAGATCGCGCGCCTTGCGGGCGGCATCGCGGGCGCGGGCGGAGGTGAGACACTTGGCAATGATGGACTTGGCCGCCTGGGGGTTCTCGTCCAGGAAGGTGTAGAAGGCCTCGCCCGCCACCTGCTGGACGTAGGTCTGCACTTCGGGGTTCATCAACTTGACCTTGGTCTGCGATTCGAACTGCGGGTCGGGATGCTTGACGCTGACGATGGCGGTCAGCCCCTCGCGGGTGTCGTCGCCGGTGAAGTTCGGGTCGGCGTCCTTGAGCAGCCCGGCTTTGCGGGCGTAGTCGTTGACGACCCGCGTGATGGCCGAGCGCAGGCCGGTCAGGTGGGTGCCGCCGTCGACGGTGTTGATGGTGTTGGCAAACGAGTAGACCGACTCGGTATAGGCATCGGTGAACTGGATGGCGGCCTCGATGCCGATGTTCTCGACCTGCTTTTCGACATAGACCGCCGGGTGCAGGTTCTCGCGGTTGCGGTTCAGGTAACGCACGAAGGACAGGATGCCGCCTTCGAAATAGAAGGTCATCTGGCGGCTGGAACGTTCGTCCACGAAATGGATGGTCACGCCGCGCGTCACGAAAGCCATCTCGCGGAAGCGCTGGGTGAGGGTCTCGAATTTGAAATCCAGTTCGTTGAGGAAGATCAGCGGGTCGAACTTGAATGTGGTGCGGGTGCCGGACTGGCTTTCCTTCGCCTTGCCGACCACCTTGACCGGTTCCCTGGGGTAGCCGCGCTCGTAGCGCTGGAAATGGACCTGCCCGCCACGCCGCACCTCGACCTCGCACCATTCCGAGAGGGCGTTGACGGCGCTGACTCCGACCCCGTGCAGACCGCCCGATACCTTGTACCCGCCGCCGCCGAATTTGCCGCCGGCGTGCAACTTGGTCATCACCACTTCCAGGGCCGATTTCTTCTCGGTCGGGTGCATGTCGACCGGGATGCCGCGCCCATTGTCCTCGACCGTCACGCTGCTGTCGGGGTGGATGGCGACCTCGATCCGGCTGCAGGAGCCTGCCAGGGCTTCGTCGATGGAGTTATCCACCACCTCGTAGACCAGGTGGTGCAAGGCTTTCAGGTCCGTCCCGCCCACGTACATGCCGGGACGCCGCCGGACGGCCTCCAGTCCCTCCAGGACCTGGATATCTTTTGCTTCATAACTTCCATTGGTAACAGCCATTCTTCCTCCAGCGGGACCAGTCCCGCACAGATTTCGGTTGGGTTCCTAGTCGCCCGAAACAGGTATCATGGAAAGATCCAGCCATGCTCTTCCATCACAGCCATCATCGCCTGGATCATTGCCCAGGGGTCCGGCAGCCTGTCGCCCAGGGCCTCCACGCAAGGTTGAACTGTCCGGAATCCAAACCAACGGACCTGGTCGAGTTGGATCAGTCCCACTTTGGTCCTGCCGAGGTCATCATCAGGGTCTGTCCCGTTGAAGATTTTAATGATGACCGGCATGCCGCGTTCGTGGAAGGATTGCGAGTCGTGTACCACCATCCCCGGCTCAGTGAATTGGCCCAGGTCGGCATCGATAAAACCAGCCAGGAACAGGATCTCGTAACTCTCACAATAAGAGGTATCCTCGCTACGGCAGGGGATATCCGTGGGGAGATCGCATGGAGCAACAAATGAATAACGATAGAAATCCTCGGCAACATCCATCTCAGTGGCCGGATAGCCTATCCTTTCGAAAATTTCGGGTACCAGCGGAATGAGGAAATCGTGGACGGAAGCGAATGAAACGTCTGGGTTGTTCCCGGGAGTCGCAGTCGGTGTTGCCGCATCCCCGCCCGGGCTGCCCTGGGTTTGCGCAACCTGCTGGGGGAGAGAAACAGAGAGGCATGCCAGCGTCAGAAGGCCGGTTGTCAAGAATACACAAAACTGCAATTTGCTCCGCTCCATGGCGGTCTCCTTGTTTTTATTTCCGACTGAGCGCTGAATAATTGGGGCAGCCGGTTGGGGTCAGGCCCGCAGCGATTGCTTTTGGGTCTTCATTCGTTCCAGGACAACTTCCAGCCAGGCGGTGATGTCCCGGTAATAGATAAAACTGGCCGACAACAAGGCCGTGCTGATGAAGGCGTGCCCGGCGATGCCCACCAGGGTCAGCCAGGTATCCTGGCCCGGCAGCCGCCACAGCATGTCCAGGCCGATCCAGATCAGACCGAGCACGGTCACGAACCAGCCGCTGGTCGGCAGGGTATAGCGCGCCAGGCGCAGGCTGCTCCAGATGGCCGCCAGCGCATTCTGGCGGTGGGCATAGATGCCGTGCGGGGAGAAAAAGACCGGCAGGATGATCCACATCGAGGACATCGCCAGCAGGAACATGGCCGCCTGTCCCAGGAACGGGCTGATCATGGTCAAGAGTCCCAGGAAAACCAGCGCCGGCGGCGCCAGGCAGACCAGCAGCCCCAGCCAGAGCAGGGACAGGATGAAGCCCTGGAGCGAGGCGGCGCCAAACGGCAGTCTGGTCTCCGGCTTGAGGGTCACGGACGAGATCCAGTAGAAATACAACCCGCCCAGCAGCCAGCCGGCAGCGGCAACCAGCGCCAGCCAGCCCAGGACCCCCGCCAGCGAGCCCACTTCCAGCCGCATAGCCTCCCCGAAGGGGGTCACACCGGAAAGGGTGGCGCTCACCAGGCTGCTGACCCCCAGCGGGACGGTGCGCAGGAACGAGAAAAGGTTGAAGCCTTGCAGGATATCCGTCCAGGCCTGCTGGACAAGCGCCAGGTCGGGCAGGCCTTCTATCGCCAGTCCTTCGGGCAGGCTGTACCCGTCCACATAGGGCTGGAGGAGTTCCTGCACGCTCAGGCTCGGTCCCAGCCAGAGGAAGATGTCGAGCAGGAGCGGCAGGGAGATCAGGAGCAGGTGGTTGGCGGTGGTGTCGAAACCCGCGCCGAGCGCAGTCATCAGTCGCGGGGGCGGGGGGAATTTGGCGGTCTGGTTTTCCACGCTGCCAATTCTACCACAGGCACAAAATTGGCACATCTGTTCGATGATAAGCATCCTTTACAGGCTTGGCAGGCCCCATCCAAGCAGGTACAATCCCAACATGGCAACCATCCACAATTCCCTGCCGGAAGCCGGCCGGGTCAGCGTCCTGACCGCCTCCATCCTGCTCTCCTTTGCCCTGACACGCGTCATTGACGCCCCGCCCCGCCCGCTCGATTTCAACCTGGCAGGCGTGACCCTCTCGGTCAATGCAAACTTGAATACCGCCCTGGCGATCATTGCCGCCGGCCTGGCCGCCAGCGGTATGAACTGGCTGCTGCGCAACCGCCCGGAAGCCGCCGGCGCCCGGCGCTACGAATACCTGCTGCTGCCGACATTGACCGCCCTGGTGATCGGGATCGCCCTCTATTCCCTTCCGGCCACCGCCGTCTGGTGGGTCGGGTTTGGCGCCGGCGGCTTGATCCTGGCGGCGGTCTTCCTGGCCGAGTACATCGCCGTCGATCCCGCCGATGCCCGTTATGCGCCGGCTTCCGCCGCCCTGACCGCTCTCTCGTTCGCCATCTACCTGGTGCTGGCAGCGGCGCTCGAAGCGATGGGAGCGCGGCTCTACCTGCTGGTCCCGGCCATCTTCCTGGCCGGGGGGCTGGCCTCCCTGCGGACGCTGCACCTGCGCCTGCAGGGGCGCTGGGAGGCCGGCTGGGCGGCCGGCATCGGGCTGGCGGGAACGCAACTGGCGGCGGCGCTCCACTACTGGCCGCTGACGCCCGTCCAATTCGGCCTGGCGCTGCTCGGCCCGGTCTACGCCCTGACCGCCCTGGCCGCCAACCTCAAGGAACAGGTGCCGCTGCGGCGGGCGCTGGTCGAGCCGCTGGCGATGCTGGGGCTGATCTGGGGGCTGTTCATCTGGTTCCGCTAGCAACTTTCCCGTACTCCAACCATCCAATCCACCGGGCGCTATTCGCCGCCCGCCTTACAATCGCCCTGGCAGGCCTAATCCAGAGCAACTTGGTGCGAATATTTGTGTTTCCACATGTGCAATCGAGACTGTCCGGAGGAACCAAATGCAAATCCTTTCTGAAATCGGTATCCTGCTAGTGGCGTACCTTATCGGTTCGATCCCATTTGGCTTGCTGGTGGTGAAATGGAAGACCGGCAAGGATATCCGCCTGGTGGAGAGCGGCCGCACCGGGGGGACGAATGCCATGCGCGCCGCCGGGTTGGGCGCCGGGTTGTTGACCGCCGCCTTCGACATCCTGAAAGGCGCCGGTTCAGTCTGGCTGGCGCGCGCGGTGGGCGCCGGCGCCTGGATCGAAGCGCTCGCCCCGGTGGCCGCCATCCTCGGCCATAACTACTCGATCTTCCTGCCCGAGCGGAAGGAAGACGGGCGCTGGCGCCTGCGCGGCGGGGCCGGGGGGGCGCCGGCCCTGGGCGGGTCGATCGGCCTGTGGGCGCCGTCCAGCCTGGTCATCCTGCCGCTGGCAGCGCTGATTTACTTCGGGATCGGGTACGCTTCGGTCACAACCATGAGCGTCGCCGTCCTGTCGATTGCGGTCTTTACGGTCCGGGCGGCGTTGGGGCTTTCCCCCTGGCAGTACGTGCTCTACGGCGTTCTGGCCGAAGCGCTCCTGGTGTGGGCCCTGCGCCCGAACCTCCAGCGCCTGGCGGAAGGCACCGAGCGGCTGCACGGCTGGCGGGCGAAACGCCAGCAAAAGGGGACGCGCCCCTCCAGGAACAGCCGGGCGGCGCTGAGCCAGAACAGCGCCAAGTAGTTGTACCCGCCTATAATCCAATAAAAAACCCGGCCTTCGTGCGCCGGGTTTTTTGGTTCCTGCCGGGGGGGTTATTCCTCGCCGCCGGTATCCTGTCCGTTCTTGACCTGCTGGTAGACGGCGCGCAGGTTGCGGCGGTGCAGTTCCTCCGCCAGCCCGCCCAGGTAGACCCGGCTCTTGCCGCAGGCCTCGATGCTCATTTCCTCCAGGTACTCCTCCGGCGACCGACGCCGGACGGCGGTGCGGGCCGCCTTGCGGATATTTGCCAGGTAGTTGAGGTTTTCCTTCACCGCCGCGTCGATCTCCCCCCGCAAGATGATGTCGCCGTGACCCTGTATGATATTCTCCAACCCCATCTTTCCGATGCGCTTGATGGAGGCGGCGATATCGTCCAGGCTGCCATCCACCACGTAGGGCAGGGGCATGAAGGCGTCGCCGGCAAATAGCACCCGGTCCTCGTCCACCAGGACCGAGATGCCGTCGTTGCTGTGTCCGGTGGTGGGGGCGATGGTCAGGTTCTTCTTTCCCACCCGCAGCGTCATCGTCCCGCTCTCGAAGGTCAGGTGCGGCAGGACGATCTTGACCTGGCGGAAGGCTGCGCTCACGCGGCGGGCATTCTCCAGGGATGGCAGGCCGCGTTCTTTCAGCAGGCTGCGGCACATGGCATGCGAGATGATGGTCGCGCCGGTGAAGAAGCCGTTGCCCCAGGTATGGTCGGCGTGGTAGTGGGTGTTGATCACATAGCGGATGTCCATCCCCAGTTCGTGTTCGACGAACTCGCGGATCGCCAGGGTCTCTTCGGGCAGGGACAGGGTGTCGATCACCACCGCCCACTGCGGGCCTGCAACCACTCCCGCCGTGACCTGGGCATAGACTTCGCTTTGGAACCAGTAGACATTTTCAGATACGCGCTCTCGATGCATGAGTACCTCTTCCACAGAAAGTACTCCAAACATAGCAAAATCGGAGGCAAAAGTCAAGCGAATGAAAAAGATTATGGTATCCTTGACCCATCCTTTCCCCAGGGAGCGCGGACCATGTACATTGCGATTGAAGGTGTGATCGGGGTGGGCAAGACCACCCTGGCGCGCCTGCTCCAGCCGGCTTTCGACGCCGAACTGCTCCTGGAGGTCTTCGAGGAGAACCCCTTCCTCTCCGATTTCTACTCCGACCGCCAGCGCTACGCCTTCCAGACCCAGATCTTCTTCCTCCTCAGCCGCTACCACCAGCAGCGGCGCAGCGCGCCGGCCCTGCTCGAACAGGGGCGGCCGCTGATCTCGGACTACACTTTTGCCAAGGACTCGCTCTTCGCCGGCATCAACCTGCAGGGCGATGAACTCGAAATGTACCGCCGGGTGCACGAGGCGCTGGCCGAAAAGATCCCCCTGCCCAACCTGCTGGTCTACCTGAAAGCCGATACCGGGGCGCTCATGCAGCGCATCGCCATGCGCGACCGTCCCTACGAACGCAACATGGAACAGGGTTATATCGCCCAACTCAACCAGGCCTACGATGAATTCTTCTCGCGCCCCTACGACGACACCCCCGTGCTGGTGATCGATACCAACCCGCTGGACTTCGTCCGCAACCTGGAACACCGGCAGTGGATCGAGGGCCGCATCCGCTCCGCACTGGGCGGGAAGTAGGCTGCCGTGCGCATCACCCGCGAGACCCTGCTCCGCATCGCCCGCGAGACCACCGCCCAGCGCACGCACAGCGACAAGAGCATCCTGGCCGTCTACCTGACCGGGTCTTTGTTGACCGACGACCCCCTCCTGGGCGGGGTAGCCGATATCGACCTGGTCTTCATCCACGACCGGCAACCGCCTGCCCGGCGCGAGATCGTCCCGCTCACCCCCGAAGTCCATATAGACATCCAGCACAACCCGCGCAGCGATTACGAAAGCCCGCGCCGGGTGCGCTTCCATCCCTGGCTGGGACCGGAGATGTGGGACCCAATGTTGCTCCACGAGACCGGGTCCTTTTTCGAATTCGTCCAGGCCGGGGTGCGGGACAAGTTCAACGACCCGCTCAACCGCCTCCAGCGTTCCCGCACGGACCTGGAACATGCGCGCCAGATCTGGTCCGGCCTGCCCGCTGAAACAAACGAAGGTCCAGCCCGGTTGCTTGCCTTCTTCAAAGCCGTCAGCCATGCCGCCAATGCCGTCGCCATCCTGAACGGGACGGCGCTGGCCGAGCGGCGTTTCCTGCTCCAGTTCCCGGCCCGCGCTGAGGCCGCCGGCCGTCCCGGCCTGACCGGCCTCCTGTTCCGCATGCTGGGAGCGGAAACGGTCGACGACGGCGCCATGACCGGCTTCCTGGCTCAGTGGGAAAAAGCCTTCCTGTCTGCCGGCTCCCGGCGGGGCGCCGACGCCCGCCTGCACCCTTCCCGCCTGGGCTATTACCGGCAGGCCCTGCAAGCCCTGCTCGATGCCGGCCAGTCCCGTTCCAGCCTGTGGCCGCTGCTGCAAACCTGGACCTTGTCCGCCATGGCGCTGCCTGTGGCGAAACAGGGAGGGTGGCAGGCGGCCTGCAAGTTCTTCGCCCTGGACTCAGAAGGTCTGCCCCCCCGCCTGGCCGAACTGGATCAATTCATGGACGAAGTGGACCTCCTGCTCGAAGACCTGGCCGGCGCGCACGGGTTGGATGCCATATATAGGGATGGCAGGAAGGTCCCTTAATCCCTGCCTTCGACCCATAACTGTGGATAACTCGCAGATTCTTGTGGATAAACCCATCCTTCTGTGGATAAACTGCTCAATTGTTCGAAATATGGCGGAGAGTGGAACCCCCATATCTGGGGAGGGAACAAGCGTCCCGCCAATATATGGCAAAAGCGGATCCTCCGGGGTGGGGGACTGCTGCCAGCCGGATCCCGCCGCCCCGGTTCCAGGGATTTTATCCACAGGAAAGCCGCTCCGGTCCGCCGGCTGTATCCGCCAGATACGGGAGGCCTCCGGGACGCAGCCGCCGGATGTACGGCGAATCAACCCGCGCGACTGCTTTCTCCACACTATCCACAGCCCCTACTACGACTACTAAGATATCAATAAATATATACATACTTGATTCCTGTAGTACCATTTACGGCTTGAATCGCCTCTCGATATATTGTAAACTCTTGTATAGATAAGCAGCCCCGTTCCATTGGACCGTTTCTAACAAGGGAGACCAATATGGACACGATCAAGGTTTCTGCAACCTCCCGAACCTCCGCAGTGGCAGGGGCAATCGCGGGCGTAGTCCGTGAACACAAACGGGCGGACGTGCAAGCGATCGGGGCGGGAGCGGTCAACCAGGCGGTCAAAGCGCTGGTGCTGGCTACCGGCTACCTGAAGAACGACGGGATCGACGTGGTGGCCGTGCCTGAGTTCGTGGACGTGGAGATCGAAGGCAAGGTCAGGACCGCCATCAAACTGGTGGTTGCGCCCCGCTAACACCCCTGTTTTGCAAGTAAAATTGACGCTACGGACCTCAATCTGGTTTGGCGCGGCTATCCCTGCCCCGGGCTGACTGGATGAATTGAAAATATGCGTGGACGGAACCGAGTTTTGGCCCTTGTATTGATCCTGCTGCTCGCCGCCAGCCTGCTTGGCGATCTCCTGGGCGGGGCGGCGCTCGCCGCGCCACAGGGGCAGGCTGCGAATACACCCATTCCCCCTTACCATGTAGTCATTAGTGAATTCCGGGCTCGAGGAGTTGGGCTCGGGTCGGATGAATTCGTGGAAATATTCAACCCAACCGGGGAGGACCTGTCCGTTGGGGGAATGTTGATCCGGTCTGTCAGCAGCGCCGGCGGCATGACCACTCGCTACACCATCCCGCCTGGCGTGACCCTCCACCCGGGGCAACATTATCTCGCTGCCACCACCGTCAGCGGAATAACGCCACGGGATGGGGATCTATCGGCCGGGATCGCCGATAACGGCGGCGTCGCCCTGACGCTGGCGGATGGCGTCACGATCGTTGACAAAGTTGGTATGAGCAGTGGAGCGTCCGAAGGGATGCCTTTACCCGAACTCGGCGCTAACTTGAACCAGGGATACGAACGCCTGCCGGGCGGGATGGCAGGAAGTTGTTACGACACCCAGGATAATGCAGCGGATTTCGTTTTCGTTGCATCGAGCGCTCCGCAAAGTTCAGCGGCGCCCTACACACCTTGCTTTGGGGCGGCAACCGCCACCCCGACCGAAACGCCCACTGCGACCAACACCCCCACCGATACCGGCACGCCGACCGCCACCGGGACGGCGACCGATACGCCCACCGCCACATATACACCCACGTCCAGTCCCACCGCCAGCGCGACCGCCACCTCCACCGCCACCCTGATGCCGCCGGCGCATATCGTCATCAGCGAGTTCCGCACCTCCCTCCCGGATAATTCCAGCGACGAGTTCATCGAACTCTACAACCCCAGCGCGGCGGCGGTCAACATCGGCGGCTGGCAGGTCAAGAAGTCCAGCGGCTGCGGCTCGACGGTCTCCACCCTGTTGACGATTGCCACCGACACCATCCTCCAGCCGGGACAGCGCTTCCTGGCCGCCAACTCGTCTTCTGGCGTGACCGGGGCCGACCAGACGTTCTCCTCCACCATCTCCGACGACGGCGGGATCGCCATCCTTTCCGGTAGCGCGGTGGTGGACCAGGCCGGCATGTGCGCCGCGACCCTCTACCGGGAAGGGACAAACCTCCCGCCCCTCAGCGGCGTAGCCAACCAGAGTTACGAACGCCGGTCCGCGGGATGCCAGGACACGGGGGACAACAGAACCGATTTCAGCCAGATCGCACCGGCCAACCCGCAGAACCGCGCTGCCCCGGCGACGGTCTGCCCGGGCGCGGTCACACCCACCCCGTCCAGCACGCCGACCCGTACTGTCACTCCCACGCCCAGCCGGACGAAGACCCCCACCCAGGCCCCGACCCAGGTCACGGTGACGGTCATCATCAACGAGTTCCTGCCCCACCCGCGCAGCGACTGGAATGCCGACGGGCGCACCGGCGTGGGAGACGAGTTCATCGAGTTGATCAATGTCGGGTCGACGGCGGTCAGCCTGAAAGGCTGGAAACTCGACGACGATGAAGGCGGTTCGGCGGCCTTCAAACTGCCGGATATCACCCTCCAGCCGCGCCAGATTGCAGTCTTCTACGCATCCGAGACCAATCTCTCGTTGAGCGATGGCGGGGACACGGTGCGCCTGTTCGGGGTTGGTGGTTACACCGCCGACATTTTCACTTACCCGGTTGCAACCAGCGCCGATGTGTCCTGGTGCCGCCTGCCGGACGGCGGCGGCTGGATCTTCGACTGCCGCCCCAGCCCGGGACGTCCCAACTCCCGGCTGGAGACGGGCGGGGAAGCGGGGGATGGAAAGGGCCCCGGCGGGCAGGCTCCAGCGCCGGCCTGCCTCGCCCTGCCCTACCTGCCAGACCCCCTGGCTAAACTGGAGTGCGGCCAGGCTGACGCTCCCGGCTGGGGCGTCCGACCGGAAAACCCGGAACTCTGGTTGGAAGGGCGCTTCAAGTGGGGGGTGGTGTTCCGATAAGAAAACGGACGGCTTCAGCCGTCCGTCTGTTTGCTGTAAACCATTCTTATACCGTAGCGGCCAGGGCCACTTCCTCCGGGTAGAAGACGACCTCGTCCTTGCCGGTCAGTTTCTCTTCCGCCTTCGAGATGATCAGGTTCAGGTGGCCGGTGTGGGCAACATAGTCAATATCGTCCGCCGGGACGGTCAGCACCGGGCAGAGGGTGAAGTTCGAGATCCAGTTCTCATAGAGGGCATTCAGGCTGCTCAGGTAGTCGGGCGGGATGGAGCGTTCGTAATCCCGCCCGCGGCTGGCGATGCGCCGCAGCAGGGTCGGGACCGAGGCGTGCAGGTAGATCACCAGGTCGGGCGGCGGCAGGAAATCGATCAGGGTCAGGTAGAGTTCGCGGTAGGTATCGTAGTCGCGCGGGTGGATGTGTCCCTGCAGGAACAGGTTGTGGGCAAAGATCTCGGCGTCCTCGTACACGCTGCGGTCCTGGATGGCCGAGGTGGGGTGGAGCGCCAGTTGGTGGTGGGCGCGCAGGCGGTGGGTCAGGAAGAAGATCTGCGAGTGGAAGGCCCAGGCTTCCATGTCACGGTAGAAGTCCGACAGGTAGGGATTCTCGGCCACCGGTTCGAAGAAGGGCGTCCAGCCCAGCCGGGCGCATAACATTTCCACCAGCGTCGATTTCCCGACGCCGATGTTCCCGGCAACCGCAATGAATTTTTTCATGATCTCCTCCTGCGCGGCCGGAGCCGCGCCGATCAATCGAGATCCCCGGCCAGTTCCAGGTCGATGATCTGCTGGAAATATGCGAACGGATAAGCGCCCTCGACCGGGATGCCGTTGATGAAGAATGTGGGCGTAGCGCGCACACCGATCTGGGTGGCGTATTGCAGGTCGGCCATCACCTCGTCGTAATAGCGGTTCTCCTCGATGCACAGGCGGAAGGCTTCAGTATCCAGCCCCAGGTCGGCGGCGTACTGGTTGTAACCTTCGCTGCCCAATTCGTATTCGTATGTGAAGAGGGCGTTGTGGTATTCCCAGTATTGTCCCTGCTCGCCGGCGCAGTTGGCGGCCACCGCGGCCGGGATGGCCTCCGGGTGGCCGTTGAGCGGGAAGTCGCGATACACCAGGCGGATCTGCCCCGGGTAGTTTGCCATCAACTGCTCGAATGTTTCGACATGCCATTTCTGGCAGTAGGGGCACTGGTAATCGCTGAATTCGATGATGGTGATCGGGGCGTCCTCCGGCCCGATGGACGGGTCGTCATCCACCGGCACATCGTAACGGGTGGCCTGCTGCGGGACGGCCACGGTGGGCGTGACGGCAAGCGCGGTCGGGCCGGCCTGCGCCGCGGCTGGGGTATCCACATCCTTCCCCCAGATGAAATAGCCTGTCCCCATCCCCAGCCCGAAGAAGATGGGCATGGCGATCATGAGCAGGATGAAGTAGATCAGGGGTGAGTTGTTCTTGGTGATGGGCGGGGTTGTTTCGTTCATGGGCGGGATTATATCACGCAGGTCTGGACATCCCTGTGACAGCGGGCGACCTTTAAGGTTGATCCTCGATGAGCCGCATTAGGGACACGGCCAGCCGCTGTCCACGCCGGTCTCGGTGAAGTCCTGTTTCCCGTCACGGCATGTATTGCCATTGAACTGGACATGGCGCGGGTAATGGGCGGACAGCACGTGCTCGTACCAGGATATTTCGCCGCCCGTTTCGCCGGAGTGGCAGTCGATGGTGGCGGTGGCGCTGTTGCAGTCCAGCCAGTCGGGGTCCCACTCGCAGAAGTCGATGCTCGGGAACCAATCGAGGGGATTGGACGAACCCGTCCCGCAGGCCGGCCAGGAAGCGTGGTTCCAGTTGACCCAGTCGGGGCCGGTATCCTGGTAGAGGTCCGGGACGCCGTTGATGTAATACAGCGCCCAGTCTAGATTATGGATCCATTCGTGGATGAGCGGCTCGTAGACCGTCTCCCCGGCGATGGTGACCGAGGCGCAGACATCGTGGTTGTACTGGACATAGGAATAGCCCGCGCCGCGGATGCCCATTTCGCCGTAGGAACCGCCGCACCAGTAGGCCAGTTGCAGTCCCTGCGCCCGGTCGTAGACCCCGCTGACCACGTAGACGAAGTCCGTATCGGTGGCGACATAGGCATCGAGCAGGTCGTCGTCGATTTCGAAGGGACCGATGACGAAATCCGGCGCGGTGAACCCGGTGAAGGTGTGCGCCAGGACGGTGTATTCCATTTGCAAGTCGAGGGCGCCGCCGGTCCATTCATAGGCCTGTTCTTTCACCAGTTCCATGTCGGCGATGATGTCCTGGATTTCCTCATCGGTGAGGGTGACGTCAACACAGATTTTGTGAGCGTAGGCATTGTATTGTGGGTCATCCAACCGGTCGGGCGGGATGCCGACCTGCGGCGCAGGCGGGTCGTGGTCCTCCCAGGCGCAGTCGCAGTCGCCGCATTCCGTCCCGGCGCAGACGTTGCCGCTGGCGAACTCGTTGCCCACCAGGCAGGCGGTCAGCGGGCTGATGATGAAGACCTGGAAGCGGGGCGTGGAATGGACGAGCGGGAGGCCGGGCAGGGGCGCCGGGGTCGATGATGGCGCTGGTGTTGCGAAGGGGGACGGGGTCGATGGCGGGACGGGAAGGCAGGCCGCAAGCAAGAAAAGGGATGAAAGAGCCGCGACCAGGCTGTTGCGGAGCAGGGTGTTTTTCATGAGACTTTTCCCTTTCGGGATGGCAATCGAAATGCCAGCAAGAGGATACCGGACAGCGCCAGCGCCACGCTTGCCCCTGCCAGCAGCCACTTGATGACGTTCATCGCCACGGTCAACCCGGCCAGCCAGGTCAGTTGCTGCGGGTAGGTGGTGAGCAACCCGGCGATGCCCAGGTTTTCGAGGATATCGAAGGCCAGCACGGCAAAGGGCAGCCGGTTGAAGGCCTGCCACCTGCTTTGGGATGGTAATGCGCGGCGGAAGAAGTAGGTGATGGCCAGGGCCAGGCAGGTCGAGTAGACGATGGGATAGACCACATCCACGGTCAGGGACGAGAGGCGGTAGGCGGCGCGCCCTGCGTCTCCGTAGGATGCCACCATTTCGAAGATGACCGGCGGCGCGGCGGCGAAGGTCAGGTCGATCGGGCCGGCCTCCAGTTCCGCCCCGCCCAGCCAGGTCATGCCGGCGGGCAGGATGACGAGGTTGAAAAGGAGCGCCAGCCCCAGCAGGAGCAGGATCAGCCAGCCCCTGGCATTCCGGTCGAGCCAGGCGGAGATGGGGTCTCTTTTCATGGTTTCATCCCTGTCAGCAGCGTCCGGTCGTCGTCCATGGCGCAGCGGAAACCCACATCGATCCAGGCGCTGAACGGGACGTAGGCCTGGCGGTAGGTGAGGCGCAGGTCGATGGCGGGCGAGGTCCAACCGCCGCCGCGCATCACCCGGTAGGAGCCGTTGGCAGGGCCGGGCGGGTTGACCAGCGCCGGCTGGCTGTAGGTCGTTTTACTGTACCAGTCCGCCACCCATTCCCAGACATTCCCGGCCATATCCAGCGCGCCGTAGGGACTGGCGCCATCCGGGAAACTGCCCACCGCTGCCGGGCGGGAGAAATCGTCCAGCACATCCGGGTGGTCGGGATCGTAGATGCAGCCTTCGCAGTACCAGGCCTTGTGGAAGGCGTCCGGGTCATCGCCCCAGGGATAGATGCGCCCATCGCCGCCGCGGGCGGCCTTTTCCCATTCGGCTTCGGACGGCAGGCGGCGGCCGGCCCAGGCGCAGTATGCCTGAGCGTCGCTCCAGGTGACGTTGACCACCGGGCCATCCCTGATCTCGGCCGCGTACTCATACAGGAACCCGTTATCGTCCGCTTCAGCCGGCGGATTGCAAGCGCCGGCCTCGACGCACAGGGTATAGGCCTCATGGGTCACTTCGTACTGGTCGATCCAGAAGGCGTCCAGCAGGACCTCGTGCCGGGGATGTTCATCCGGGTCGGCATCCGGGTCGGTGGCGGCGGCGCCCATCAGGAAGGTCCCGCCTGGGACGTAGACCAGCGGGCGTTGGTCGAGCGTGGACCACATTACACTCCCGGCTGCGACCGGCGGCGGGGGCGTTGGCGTGCGCGCGGTTGTGGCGGTGGGCGTGGGGACGACCAGTAACTGCGCAACATTGGTTACATCCCAGAGCGTCACGACGCCGTCCTCCCAGCTGGCGGCCAGCAGGTCCCCGTCCGGCGACCATTCGAGGGCGTTGATGATCCCGAGATTGGTTTCCATTTCGAGCAGTTCATCGCCGCTATAGGCGTTCCAGAAATGGACCCCGTCGAAATAGACTGCGCCGGCCAGGATGGCGCTGTCCGGCGACCAGGCCAGGCCATTGATGCAATCCTTGGTGGCATCGATCTTGACCGTCACCGTCCAGGTGGAAGTGGACAGGAGGGAAATAGTACCGCTGCCGAGGCTGGCAGCCAGTGTCCCGCCATCCGGCGACCAGGCCAGGTCATCCACGGTTTCGCAGGAGCCGTTCTTCAGGCTTCTCACATCGTCCAGGAAGGCGCCGCTGGACGGGTTCCAGATGTCGATCATCCTGACCTTGTTGTCCCGGCTGGTTACTGCCAGCAGGCTTCCGCCGGGGGAGAAGGCCAGGCCGTAGGTTTGGGTGGCCCAATCGCTCGTCCCGTATAAGGTGGATTCATACCGCTCCAGGGTCCGGACGGCGCCGCCGTTGGCTGGGTTGAAGAGCGCAACCCCGTAACCGCCGAGCGCCAGGCTGCCGCCGTTCGGCGACCAGGCTGCGGCGCTGGCGTAACCGGTATCCTGGGAGAAGAGCATGTGGATGCGTTCGCCGCTGGCGGCATCGTAGAGGCTGCCGTTCCCGTCCAGGTAACCGGCGGCCAGGTACCTGCCGTCCGGCGACCAGGCCACACTGCTCAATGAATAACTTGCATCAATGGACAGCCCTTGTTCCCCGCTGGAGGCTTCCCAGACAAGGATCGTGCCATCGGCCAGCGCGCCGGCCAGCAGGCTGCCATCCGGCGACCAGGCCAGCCCGTTGACGGCCCGCCCGTCCGTCCGGATGGTGCGCAACAGGGGAACAGGGGATGGTTCAGGGGTCGAAGTGGCCGTCCCGGTTGGGGAACTGGAAGGGATGGTTGTGGTTGCGGAGCCGGGCGGGGAGGATTGCGTTCCGGCAGGGCTGTCCGGCGGGGCGCCGGGAGCGGAGCCGGATTCCCCAGTGGGGGGCGCCGGGCTGCCGCACGCCGGAAGGATGAATAGGAAGAGCAACAAAATGGACGGACTGCGATTGAACATACTGCCTCCTGGTTAAAAGCCAACAGTCAAGGATGCAGATCGAATTATGCCACGATTTCCTTCACCCGCCCGACCTGCCCGGTCACCAACTGAACCTTGATGCCGTGCCGGTGGGTTGGGGAGTTGGTCAGGATGCGCTGGACGATCCCCTCGGTCAATCTTCCGCTGGCCTGGTCCTGTTTCAGCACGATGCGGACGCGCAGCCCGGGTTTGATGTGGGAGCGAATAGTGCCGTTCATGGTTCCAACTCACTTCGTCAAGTCCAGCGCAGAGCGCCGGGTATGCGTTCCGCCGCAGAGCAGCGGAACGAGGGAGACATCCTTTTCTGGTGACAATGCTCTGCGTTGTCACTGCTTCAGACGCTCCGCGCCGATTTCCGGCTAATCCAGGTCGAGATCCAACACGGCTTCCAGATTTGCATAATTACGCGCGCTCGAATACCGCCAGTGTTCCGGCTCATCTACATAACCGCGTCGTACAGGATTGTAGTGGATGTACCGGATCTTCTGTTCATACATTTCTTGAGAGTGTATCTGTTCCGGGTGGACCCCTTCCTGCCAGAATTGGTAATCGCGGTCGGAGCGGTGAGCCAGTTTATGCAAGGCAAGTTGTTCGAGGATGAATTGGTTGCCGCGTTCTCTGTAAAAGTCGATGCTTCGCCGTGCGGTAAAGGACTTGAAATTTGCGACTTCCTTCGATAGGTTTTCCGAGGCTGCAACCAGGTGCAGGTGGTTTTCCATCAGCACGTAAGCGTGGATAATAATGCGCCTCTCCTTTTGCAGGAATGCAAGGGATTCAAAAATAATCCTGGCGATGTCCGGGTTGCCGAAAAGCGGCAGCCAGTTCACGGTTGTGGCAGTAATGAAGTAGGGCAAGGTGTCGCCGGGGAGGAATTTATAGCGGGAGCGGGCCATTTTCTCTTCTTGTGCATTTTGGGTGATCGGCGGATTCTTCGAGCGCCCAGGGCGGCGCAGGGCGCCGGGTATGCGTTCCGCCGCGAGCAGCGGAACGAGGATAGAGGGGTTCTACCCCAACAACCCCTCCGCGAACTTCAGCAGCGCCTGCACATCGTCGAAATTGCTCACCATCCCGACCGAGATGCGCACTGCGCCGGAGGCTTTGTCGTCGATGCACAGGCGGAAGTCGTCGTAGGTCAGGCGCTGGGCTTTCATCGGCTGCGAGAAGCAGGCCGCCAGTTCCATTTTCGATATTTGCAAGGCGATCTCGCCCGCTCCGGGGTTGCAGAAGCAGCCCGTCCTCAGGGAGATGTTGTGTCCGTTGGCGGCCTTTTCGATGGCGCGGATGTCGACCGGCTTCCCGTCCTTATCGAAGAAGTTGACCGTCGCCGCCCCGCCGCGCATCTCGGCCACCAGCGGCCCGTAGACGCGCACCAACGGCACGCCCGTGCTGTGCCGCAGGGCCGATAGTTTGTCCAGCAGCCAGCCGGTGAGACAGCGCACCCGTTCGTGGATGGTCTCGATGCCGACCGCTTCGAGGTGGCGCAGGCCGATCTCCACCGCCGGGATGTTGAGATAGTCCACTGTGCCGTCTTCGAAGGCAGCCGGGCCGTCGGCCAGGTAGTACTTGTCGCCCTGCACCGAGGCGACCGTGATCGTCCCGCCGGCGAACCAGGGGCGGTGCAGTTTTCCGAGCGCCGCCTTGCGCGCCAGCAGCGCCCCGACGCCGGTCGGGTAGCCGAACATCTTGTAGAAGGAGAGCGGCACGAAGTCCGGCCGGACCCGCCCGAGGTCGAGGCGGTTGGAGGGGGCGAAGGCGGCCGCGTCCAGCAGCACGTCCCAGCCCCTGGCGTGCGCCTTTTCGATCCAGTCCAGCGGGTGCTGTACGGAGGAGAAATTGGACTGGGCCGGGTATGCGAACAGGTCCGCGCAGCCGCCGGTCCCCTGGTCGAGGTACTCGTCCAGCATGGCATCATCCACCCGCAGGTCGGGCAGCATCAGCGGGATGTAGGTTACATCGGCGCCCTTGACGCGGGCAAACTCGCGGATGCCGTTGACCGAGTTGTGGTTGTCGAAGGTCAGCAGGTAGTGGCAGCCCTTGCCGAAGGGATAGGCCTCGCCGACCAGTTTGAGGGCCCCGCTGGCGTTCTGGGTGAAGATGCAGACGTATTCGTCCGGCGAGGCGTTGAAAAACTTGAGCACGTACTGGCGGGCGCCCTCCACAAGTTCAGTGGCGGCCAGGGAGGTCGGGTTGAGCGAATGCGGGTTGCCGAAGATGCCTCCAGTCAACAGGGCGTGGTGCTGTCGCAATTGCGAATCGGCGTACAGGCCGCCGCCGGTATAGTCGAGATAAATGTGGCTGAGTTCGTCGAGGCGGCTGTATTCGCGCCGGCGCAGGTCGTCCAGGTTATGGGTGCGGTCATAGGTGGGGTAGCGGGAGATGAAATCAGCGTAAGGATTATTGGGCATGGGGTAATTTTAACCGCAGAGACCGAAAAGTGCAGAGAGGTTTTAGTTCTCCCGTATTTGACGGGAAAGGACCTGACAGGTAATCTCCCTATCGAGAGCAGATCGCAATTTCTTGCCACGAATGACACAAATTTTCTCGAAAGGTAAGGGAAAATTTCGCGCCCATTCGTGAAATTCGTGGCCGGTTTTCGCAACTGCTCCCAACGGGGAGACCATCACCTAACACGACGGGCACAAAGTACACAAAGGGGGAAAAGAACCTTGATCGCGCGCGGATTTTTCCTTCGTGACCGTTGTGCCCTTTGTGTTTGAAAGGATCTCCCCGTTAAACCGGTAGAGCGGGATTTGTTTATTGTGCCGTATTGCCCCCGTCCACCAGCAACAGGTGGCCGGTCACGAAGGACGAGTCGTCGCAGGCCAGGAACAGCACGGCGCGGGCGATCTCCTCCGGCTGGGCGAACCGTCCCATCGGGATGTAGGCGCCGGCCTCGCGCTTGGCGTCTTCCAGGGTCGCTGGATCGGAGTATTCGAAATACCCCTTTTCAAGCCACCTGTCCACGAACGTGTCGCCGGGGCAAACAGCGTTGACCCGGATGTTGTCCCTGGCAAAATCGAGCGCCATGGCCTTCGTCATCATCCCGACCGCCCCCTTGCTGGCGATGTAGGGGAAGGCATCCCGCCCCGCCACCAGCGACCAATCGGAGCCGTTGTTGACGATCACACCGCGTCCCTGTCGCTTCATGTGAGGGATCACCAGTTTGCTCATCCGCCACACCGCCGTCACATTGATCTCCATCGTCTCGCGCCAAACGGATTCATCCGTCGTCTCCGCCGTCCCTTTGGTAACGATGCCGGCGTTGTTGAACAGGATGTCAATGCGACCGAATTCGCGCAAGGCGATCTCCACCACCTTCTGACAATCTTCCGCCCGCGCCTGATCGGCCTCGACGAATTCGCACCGGACTCCTTTTTGGCGGGCCTCCGCTGCGACGAGCGTTCCCAACCCCACGCGCCGCCCCGTGATGACCAGCCCCGCGCCTTCGTCCGCGAACAGGAGGGCGGTAGCCTTGCCAATTCCCGATGTCCCGCCGGTGATGAGGGCGACTTTGCCTGTAAGTTTTCCCATGGATGCCTTCGATAGTCTTCCGGATGGAAAGATTCAGGCCGCGATCAGGATGATGGCGACCAGGGCGGACAGTACCCCCGCCATTTGCGGGCGGGTCAGTTTTTCCTTCAACAACAGCCAGGCAAGCAGAACGGTCGTGCCGGGGTAGAGCGAGCCGAGTACGGCGGCCATATCCAGCCGCCCGGACTGGCCGGCAAGCACATACATGGCGTTGGCCGCAACATCCAGGATGCCGCCCAGCATGGCCAGCGGCCAGATGCGCGAGGGGGGCGCGGCGGGTTGTCGGGCGGCGAGCACGTAAGCCAGCATGACGGCCACCCCTGTCGTCCGGGCGGCGATCAGCGGCCAGAAGGTGGCCTCGCGGCTGGCGGCATGCATCAGGACGAAGTA
>Ga0194126_10000856_pt1 | contig 51437 bp, 34 predicted proteins | sample TA2KigC150mmetaG_FD_148641 | JGI IMG/M metagenome (GOLD analysis project Ga0194126, IMG submission 148641) | Freshwater microbial communities from Lake Tanganyika, Tanzania - TA2015035 Kigoma Deep Cast 150m | ecosystem: Environmental > Aquatic > Freshwater > Lake | place: Tanzania: Lake... | reverse complement strand
CCGTCACGGGCGACCGAGGTCGCTGCAACCCCTGCGAAGTCGCCCTGCGGCGACTGAATTCAGCCGACGAAGAGCCTGTCCTGAGCTTGTCGAAGGATCGGCTTTGCGCTGGTTGCAGCGGTTTCTAGCCGCCCGATAGCATTACTTGACCGACGTTCTAGATCTCAGCCAGCCGTTCCACGTGAGATGATGCATGGGTAAGCCCCGCAAGCCTCAGCTCCCCAAGACGTTGCGTTCGCAAGAGCGCACTCAACCTCAGCCCGCTGCCGCCGCGCCCGATCGCGCCGAACGCGTCCGCCGGCTGGTGGGCGAGGCGGCCGGTCTGTTGGCGGCCAAACGGCCGGGCGAAGCTGTCGCCCACCTTACGGAAGCTGTCGAGCTTGACCCCAACAACGTCGCCGCCGCGATCAACCTGGGCGGCGCGTACATCCTCCAGGGCCGGCACGGGCGCGCCACGCCGGTCCTCGAACGAGCCGCACAGTTGGAGCCGCACAACGCGCAGATCTGGGCGAACCTGGCGGCAGCCTACCTGGGCAAGCTGCCCTTTTCCACGGCCGAGCGCCAGGACAAGGCCATCCGGGCTTACGAGAAGGCGCTCGAGCTCGATCCGCGCGCGGCCAACGTCCACTACAACCTGGGGCTGATCTATCTGGAGCGCAACGACAAGCTGCGCGCCGCAGCCCATTTCTATGCCGCGTTGGAGACCGATCCGCATGATCGGGACGCGCGGCGCTTTCTGGATGAGCTGGACCGGGCCGAGGCAGCCGAGCCGGCCGCCCCCGTGGACGCCCCATCAGCGGAGTAGATCATGCACTGGCGTCAGAACCCGCAAGGCATCGCGTGGATCATCCTGATCGGCAACTTCATCGCGTGCTGTGTGCTGACTGTGGCCGTGCCGCTGGGTCTGCGCAGCTTCATCTTGCACAGCACCCGGCCCGAACAGACGTGGTTGGCCGCGACGGCCGGGACCGTGCAGTTGCAGGCGGCGGGAGCGCGCGAGCCGGCCGCCGTCACCGAACGCCGGCCGGTAACCGAGGGGAGCCTGATCGTCACCGACAACACCGCCCAGGCGCTGCTGACCATCGCGGCCGACGAGAGCGGCGTGCAAATCGTCGCCACGATCCAGATGCTGCAGGATACGACGCTGCGCCTGGAACGGGCGCGCACCCCCCGTTTCGGACTGAGCAGCGACCCGAATCGCATCGTTCTCGAATTGATGCGCGGCCGGGCCCTGATCCGCACGCAGAGCGCCGGCGGCCGCGGCATCCAGGCAGTGTTGAGCACGCCTCACGGCCGTATCTCGTTCGGCGTAGGCGCCTTCGACGTTCTCATCGAAGGCCAGGAGACGCAGGTGCGCGCTCGCGCCGGCGTGGCGCACGTGCTGGCGGCCAACACCGAGGTTACGGTCAACAGCGGCGAGCGATCCAGCATCATCGCAGGCCGGCCGCCCAGCCTGCCGGTGCCGGGCGCCCTGAACCTGGTGCTGAATGGCGAATTCGGCGGCAACCTGGCGCCCGCCTGGCGTCAGGTGATCGAGACCGAACCCGGCCGCGAGCCCGGCGAGATCACCACCGAGACAGACGGCGCGCGCCGCGCGGTGCGCTTCACGCGGCGCACCGAAGACGGCGCGCCCAACCGGGTCGGCGTCCAACAGATCCTCGATCGCGATGTGCAGGGCTACGAAAGCCTGGCGCTGCGGTTTGACCTGCTGTTGCGCTACCAGAGCGTTCCCGGCGGCGGCTACCTGGCCTCGGAATACCCCGTCATGGTGGACATCCAATATACCGATATCTACGGCAACAAGGACCTGCACTGGTATCAGGGCTTCTACTATCTCGATCTGCCAACCGGCAGTCCATGGAAGCTGCCGGCGGGGCACAAGATCCCTCTGGGCGTGTGGTACACCTTCGAGTCACCCAACCTGTTCGAACGGCTGCGCGACAACCGGCCCGCGCGCATCAACTCCATCACGATCTATGCGTCGGGCCACGACTACGAAAGCCTGATCGCAGATGTGGCGCTGCTGGCGCGTTGACGCCAGCCCTGCCAGGTCGGCGTGACGCGCACGGGGATACACGATGCACGATGAAGAGGACACGCAGAGACGCCGTTGCTCTCGCCGGGTCCGTGAACCGGCGGCGGGTCACGGACCCGCCCAGAGCAAGGAAGCCCAACGATTAGAAACCCACCAAGTGCCAGGCGCTTCGGAAGTGCCTGGCACTTGGTGGGCTATTCTCAGAACCGTCGTCGCCGATCTTCTCCCCCTCCTGATCGCGCTCGGCCTCTTCCTGGCCTGCGCATCCTACCAGCTTTCGCTGCCCGGCTTGCACTACGACGAAGCGAAGGAAGCAGGCCTGAACGCCGCCCAACTCCTGATCGGCCAGCCCGTCATAGCCTTCCGAGACGCCGCCATGCAGATCGGACCGTGGCGGCTGCCGCTGATGGTGCAGGACTACATCGGCGCGCTGAACGTGCTGCTGGCGCTCCCGTTCCTGGCGATGGGCGGGATCAACGTTGCGGCGCTGCGCTCGCTGCCGCTGCTTATCGCGGCCCTGACCCTGGCGGCGACCTGGCGCGTGGCGTGGCGGCTCGGCGGCCGCGGCGCCGCGATGGCGTCGGCCCTGCTATTGGCCGTCAATCCATCGTTCGTCTTCTGGAGCCGGCAGGGAATCTTCGTCACGAACCTCACCGCGCTGATCTTCATGCTCAGCCTGCTCACAGGGCTGCGCTGGTGGGCGCGCCGCCGGCCGGCCGACCTGTGGCTGACCGCCTTTCTGTGGGGGCTTGGTATTTATGTCAAACTACTCTTTGTGTGGGCGATCGGCGCGTTGGTGATCGTGGCCGCGGCGGCGTGGGCATGGGAAAGATGGCGGAAGACGGCTCACACAGAGCGCGACGAGGCACGCAGCGCAAATCCTCGCGCCCTGCGCACGATGCGGCGCGCCGGCCTGCTCTGGTTGATCGCCGCGCTTTGCTTTGTCATCCCGCTCATCCCGCTGGTGATCTTCAACCTGCACACCGGCGGGACAGTGGCCTCGATTTTCGGCAACCTGGGCCATTCCTACTATGGCGTGGACAATCGCGCCTATCTGCCGAATCTGCTCACGCGGTTGGGCCAGGTGCGCACGCTCTTGCGCGGGGATCACTTCTGGTATCTGGGGGGCGTCTACGCCAACGGGTGGGCGCCGTGGCTGGCGGCCGCGCTGACCGCCGGGGCAAGCGCCGCGTGGATCAGCAGATGGATCGGAGCGAGGAGCCGCTTGTTACTCGGCTGTCCGGCTTGCCTGCTGCCGATCGGCCTGCTGGCGCTGATCGTGGTGCAGAGCGCGTTCACGGTAAGCGACCTGTTCATCACACACTACGCGCTTCTCGCGCCGCTGCCGCCGCTGGCTGGCGGGCTGGCGGGGGGATGGTGGTGGGGCGAAGGGCGATGGAGATTGCTTCGCTCCCCTCGCAATGACCGGCGGGCGGTTGTGTTCAGGACAGTCGCTCATGCCGCGGCCGGCGCCACGGGGGATGAAAACATCCCTCGCTGCTCGGGCCCCGCTCCGCTGGCCGGCACAGATCAATGTAGAAAAGCCACGGGGGATGAAAACATCCCTCGCTGCTCGGGCCGGTCTCCTGACCGTGCCCGCTGTGGCATGGTACGAGGTGGCTCGGTCGCAGACCGGCCACAGCAGAAGATTCGCGGCTTTAGCCGGTTTGGTGGTCGGCGGCAGAAACCGGCTGATCCTGCAAGGGGGATTCGCACAGCGTCGAGACCTGAGCGGTGGACCATTTTCAGCACAGGCATACTAGCGATCGGCCTCATCCTGCTATGGGCTGGCGGCGATCTGTGGACGACGCTACGGTATCATCGCAGCCTGACCGCGTCCGGCGGGCTCGCATCGCACTCAGACGCGATCAATCGCCTGGCCGAGTACCTGGAGCGGGGCGGGCTGAGCGCGCCGCTGGCGTTGGATTGGGGCATGGATGCCCAGGTGCGTTTTCTGACGGCCGGCCGGGTCAACCCCATCGAGGCGTTCGGCTACGGCGCAGTGGACGCGGCCGACCCAGGCTTCGCCGGCCGCGTGCGGCCATTCCTCGACAATCCGGCCTATGTCTACCTGGCCCACGCACCCGAGGCGACCATCTTTCGCGGCCGGGTGGAGGCGCTGGCGGCCCTGGCGCGACAACAGGGGGCTGAGCTGCGCGAGGAAATCCGCTTCGCCGACCGGAGCGGCCAGCCACTGTTCGTGGTGTACCGCGCCGCTCGGCTGCGATAGAACTCCTTGCGTCTCGCCAACCATCGCAAATCCAAAATCAGAAATCAGAAATCCCTACGGCTCCACCGGCGTCAGCCAGCGATCGCCTTCCTCGCCCTCGGCGGCCCAACCCCTGACCTGCTCCCCTTCGAGCTGCCACCACAGATAGCCATCTTGACGCACCGGGCCGCCGCGCACGGTGAACTGGGTGCCAGGGACCGCGCGCGCCACTGCCAGCCCGTCTTTCCCCGCAGTCTCCCGCACGGTCAACACGCGATCATCGGTCGTCACCTGCACGCGGTCGCCCAGGCGCACCGACCGATTCACCAGCTTGCCGCCGCCCGCAGCCGCGCCGCTGCCGGTTTCGGGCTGCAACCACGGGTCATCCCTGGTGCCTGCTGCGACCCAACCCACCAGTCCCTTGCCATTGTCCACCTGCCACCATGTATAATCATCGGCCGTGGTCGGGCCGGCGCTGATGGTGACGATCACGCCCGGATCCAGCTTGCCCAACAACTTCGACGCAGTGGTGGCCTTTTCGCGCACGTTGACCCCGCCGCTGGCCGAGACGCGTGCACTCTTCCCGACGGCCAACCCGGGTTTGGCGGCTGTGGCAGTCGGACTGGGCGCGGTTGTCGGAATCGGCGTCAGCCGAACGGCCGTCGTGGTGGGCGCCGGAGTCGTTGCCACGGGCCCCGGCGTCGGCGGCGTAGTGGCAGTCGGCGGCGGCGTCAGGGTGGGCGTCACCCGCACCTGAAAGCCGCCGCAAGCGAGCATCGCCAAGAACAACATCCCCAGCGAAATCAGTATTGGCCTGCGCAAGAGTCTGTTTTGCATAAATCCCCCGTCAATCTACATGCTTTCAGGCGCGGCCACGCCCAGCAAGCCCAGCACGCGAGCAAACACAGCTTTGGTCGCCGCAGTCAGGCGCAGACGAGCACAACTCAGGTCCGCCTCGGCCTGATCCGAGGAGATCACCCGACAGTCCCGATAGAAGGCATGAAACACGGCCGCCAACTCCATCGCATAGAACGCCAGGTGGTGCGCCGCGCAGGTCAGAGCTGCCTTCTCGATGACCTCAGCCAGCTCCAGCATCTTGCGCAGCAGCGTCAGTTCGGCCGGATGGCCCAGCCGCGACAGGTCGGCGTGGGCCCAACGCGCCTGCGCAAAGCCGCGCTCGGCTGCCGTGCGCAGGATGCCGGCCATCCGCGCGTGCCCGTATTGGACATAGAAAACAGGGTTCTCGTCGTTCTGTTTGACGGCCAGGTTCAAGTCGAAATCCATCACCGCCTGGTTCGAGCGCGTCAGCAGCAGGAAGCGCACAGCATCCGCGCCCACCTCATCCACTACCTCGTCCACGGTGATGATATCGCCTGACCGCTTGGATAGCTTGACCTCCTGCCCATCGCGATAGAGCCGCACCAGGTCATAGAGCACGATAGTCAGCCGATCAGGATCGAGGCCCAATGCCTTCATCAGATGCGGCATCCGCCGCGCCTGGTTCTGATGATCCACTGCCCACACGTCAATCACCCGGTCGAAGCCGCGCACCACGAATTTGTCGTAGTGGTACGCGATGTCAGAGGCATAGTAGCCCGGCTGCCCGCTCGAACGGATCACCACCTCGTCGCGGTCCGAGCCGAAGTTGCTGGTCAGCAGCCATTCTGCGCCGTCCTTGATCGCGGTCACACCGGCCGCACGAAGCTGCGCCAACACGCTCTCGAACGTGCCGGTCGGCTCGTAGAGGCTGCGCTCGGAGAACCAGCGGTCGAAGTGGATGCGTAGCTTCTCGGCCGAAACGCGGATGCCGGCCAGAATCTTCGCCAGCCCGATCTCGCTGAGAGCGCCGATCGCCTCGTCTTCGGGCAGCGCCAGGAAGCGGTCGCCATGCTCGCCGGCGATCTCTTGCGCCAGGTCAATCATGTAGGCGCCCTGGTAGTGGTGGCTCTCCAGCGGCGCAGCACGGCCAAACGCCTGGCAATAGCGGCGATAGAGGGTCTCCGCAAAAGTGCGCATCTGTGTGCCGGCGTCGTTGACGTAGTACTCACGCTGCACGGCATAGCCGGCCGCAGCCATGATATTCGCCAGGCTGTCGCCCAACACGGCATTGCGCGCCGAGCCCATGTGCAGCGGACCGGTGGGGTTGGCGCTGATGAACTCCACCTGGCACGTCTTGGCCTGGCCGTCCGGCCCGGTTTCTGGCAGGTCAATGTCGCCATAGCGGCCGGCCGCGGTCTCGATGGCCGCCACCTGCCCGACCAGCCAGGCGTCGGCCAGGCGGATATTGATAAAGCCGGGCGCGGCGAGCTCGACCCCGCCGATGAAATCGGCCTGCGGCAGGCGCTTGACGATGGCCTGCCCGATGGCAAGCGGCGCCATCTTCGCAACCCTGGCGCACTGCATGGCGGCCGAAGTCGCGTAGTCGCCCCTGGTTGCATCTTTGGGCCGGCTCACCTCGATGGCCGGCGGGACGAAGTCCGGCAGGTCGCCGGCTGCCTGGGCGTCGCCGACGGCTGCGGCGACGAGCGCCGCGATGCGGTTACGTAAGAGCACAGAATATCTCCTGAGCCAGCAATCGTGCGCGCGGCGCACGCCTGGCAGTGTCAACGGATGAGCCTTCTGAACCTGAGCTCACTGTCAAATAGAAGTCCAGAGTTGATGTATCCGGGCGCGCACTTGCGCCCAATCTCTGGGTATCAACATCCCCAACCTGCGTTCTATCAGAGACTTTGCCAGGGTTGCCACTTTGTGGACCCATACGACGGACGGAAACAGCAAGCCTGCCTGCTGCCATTCAGCCAGCTCAACATCGAAAGCCGTCTGCGCTGCCTGGCTTGTCGCTCTAGCGACGATAACGTCTTCGTCTCCGGTATCCAGAATGATCAGCGCAGGACGCCGTTTCGCCTCTGTCGCATCAGCGAAGGGAAACGACAATAGGACGATTTCCCCTGAGCGATATGCTTTCATCACTCAAATCCTGTCGTAGATGGCATCTGTTTCGCTGTACCCGGCCAGGAACTGCTCTGCTGTCAGACGAGACCAGAACGCCTGTTCCGCTGCATCTGTTGGTTCGCTGACAAGAAGGATCACCCGCGCAACCTGGTTGATCGGCAAGAGTTCCGATAGGCTGTCAGGCAGCACCAATCTCCTGTCGGACGTTACTTTGACTGGGAATTCGTAAGCTTTCATCTTGTTCTCCTCACCCCCCCACCGCTTCCATCTCATACCAGTTCGGCCCGGCCTCCACATCCACCTTCAACGCCGCCTTGAGATCGTACGCGGCCTCCATCGTCTCCCTGACGAGACTGGCCGTTGCGGCCAGTTCCTGCTCTGGCGTTTCCAGGACCAATTCGTCGTGAACCTGGAGGATCATGCGAGCACGACTGCCGCGCTCGGCCAGCGCCCGGTGCAGCCGGATCATGGCGATCTTGATGATGTCTGCGGCCGTGCCCTGGATGGGATGGTTAATGGCCGCGCGCTCGGCCGCCATGCGGATGTTGTAGGCCTGCTGGGTATTGGCCGTGGTCCTGAGCACTGGAAAATAGCGTCGCCGGCCCAAGAGGGTCTCGACATAGCCCTGTTCACGCGCCGTCGCCTTGGTCTCCTCGATGTAACGCCGGACTCCTGGGTAGGTGGCGAAGTAACGCTGCAAGAAATCTTCGGCGTCGCTGCGGCTGAGGCCGGTGCGCTGCGCCAGTCCGTACGCGGTCACGCCATACGAGGTTGCGAAGTTCATCATCTTGGCGACCGCGCGCTGCTCTTTGGTCACCTGGCTGAGCGGCACGCCATAGACCTTCGCGGCCGCGCTGGCGTGGATGTCTTCGCCACGACCGAAGGCCGCCAGCAGATATTCATCGCCCGAGATGTGCGCCAGGATGCGCAGCTCCACCTGCGAGTAGTCGGCCGAAAGCAGCAGCCAGCCCGGCTCGGCCACGAACGCGCGGCGGATTTCCCGGCCGATGTCGGTGCGCACAGGGATGTTCTGCAGGTTGGGATTGGTCGAGCTGAGCCGGCCGGTCTCCGCGCCAGTCTGGTTGTAGGAGGTGTGCACGCGGCCGGTCCGGCTGTTGATCATGTTCGGCAGCGCATCCACATAGGTGCTGAGCAGCTTGCTGAGCTGGCGCTGCTCAAGGATCAGGTCAACGATCTCGTGCTTGCCCCGCAGCCCCTCCAGCACGTCGGCCGCGGTGGAGTAGGCCCCTGCCTGCGTCTTCTTCAGCCCCGCGGTGGGCAGCCCCAGCTTGCCGAACAACACATCGGAAAGCTGCTGCGTGGAATTGATGTTGAACGCATAGCCGGCGATCTCCTGGATCTCCCGCTCGGTCTGCCGTAGCCGCGCGGTCAACTCCACGGACATTTGTTTCAGGAAATCAGCATCCAGCTTGACCCCTGCGGCCTCCATCTCTGCCAGCACCGGCGCCAGGGGCATCTCGATGTCGCGAAACAGCGATGTCAGCCCCTTCTGGGCCAGTTCGGGCAGCAGCACAGCGGCCAGCCGCAGCGTCATAACGGCATCCGCGCCCGCGTAGGCCGCGGCCGTGGCCGCAGGCACCCGATCCATCGTGATCTGGCTCTTACCAGAGCCGATCAGATCGCTGATGGGAGTCATCTCGACGTTGAGCCGCGTCCACGCCTGATCCTTCAACCCCAAACCACGGCTGCCAGGATCAATGAGCCAGGCCGCGATCATCGTGTCCACCAGGTCGCCTTGTACCACCAGCCCACTGCGCGCCAACATCGTCAGATCGTAGCTGACGTTGTGCGCGGCCTTGGCGATCTGCGGATCGGCGAAGACCGGTTGCAGCGCGGCGGCGACCGTCTCCCATGGCAAGCCGGGCGTGTCGGCGTGGCGCAGCGGAATATAGGCGGCTTGATCGAGTTCTCGGCCCCACGCCGCCGCCACCCCCACCAGATCGGCCGACTGAGGATCAATGCCGGTGGTCTCCGTGTCGAACGCGATCATCGCCGCGCCGGCCAGACGGCCGGCGACTTCAGCCAGGACCGCAGGCGAAGTGACCACCACAGTCGTATCGGCCGCTGGCCGGCCAGACGCAATCAGCGACTGAGGCGTCTCGGACAGACCGGCTTCGGTCGCGAAGAGCGCCATCTGCTCCTCGCCGCCTCGTGCCTCCTCGGCGCTTTCGCCGCGCTGTTCCTCCGCGCCTCCGCCCCCCCTTTTCTCCTCCACGGCCGGCGCCGGCAGCTTCTCCACCAGCGAGCGGAATGCCAGCTCGCGGAAGAGCGCCACAGCCCGCTCCCGATCGTAGTCGCGCGTGCGACAGGCGGCCAGGTCGAGCTGGATGGGCGCGTCGGTCACGATCCGGCCCAACTTGCGACTGAGATCGGCGTCGGCCTGCCCCTCCGCAAGCGCCTTGCGCGTGCGCTCTGGCGTCACCTCGGCCAGCCGGTCATAGACAGCATCCAGCGTCTCGAATTTCTGCAAGAGCGTTGAGGCGCCTTTTTCACCCACCCCGCGCACACCAGGGATGTTGTCCGATTTATCGCCGACGAGCGCCTTGTAGTCCAGCAACTGGTTGGGCCGGAGGCCATAGCGTTCCTGCACGGCGGCCGGGTCATAGATGATCGTCTCTGAGAACTGCCGGCCCGAGGTGAGCACATGAATCTGGTCATCCACCACCTGCAGGATGTCGCGATCGCCGGTGACGATGAGGCTGTCCACCCCCTGGCCGCTCGCCTGGCGGGCCAGCGTGGCCAGCACATCGTCGGCCTCGAAGCCTTCGGCGGTGAAGACCGGGATGTTCAGCGCCTCGACCACCTCTTTGATGCGCTCGACCTGCGTCCGCAGCTCGTCGGGCATGCGCTCGCGGTGACCTTTGTAGTCGCTGTACATCTCATGCCGGAACGTCTTGCCCACATCGAACGCCACAGCCACGTATTCCGGCGTCTGGTCGCGCAGGACGGTCAACAGCATCGAGGTGAAGCCATACACCGCGTTGGTCAGCTCGCCGCTCGGCGCGGTCAGGGTCAGCGGCAGCGCATGAAACGCGCGAAACGCCAGGCTGTGGCCGTCAATCAGGATGAGCTTGAGAGTGGACACGTGGAATCGCTCCTTCACCGACGCGGTCGCGACGTTAGCTACCCAACCGTCTCAGGCCTAACAGCCGTTGCAACTTGAGGTCTATCTCTCGCATCCTGGCAGGTGAGACCTGACCAATCTGTCTGCTCAAGCGCACCTTTCGAAACGGTTGTGTCATCCCAAGCAACACCTTGGAATCCTGGAGCAGTCTGGCTTCACCAGCAGGCAACAAAACGTCCTGCTGATAAACGCGATCTGCCTTCTGTGTTGTCAGGGGCGCGGCCAGAACCAAGGGGTAGCGTTCATCAGCGTTTTCGGCATCGTCCTGGAGGATCAGAATCGGGCGTTCCTTCTCAATGCCGGACATACCTGATGTAATATCTCTTTCATGTGGGAAGACGTAGCTGGTTGTGAATACGTCACCGCGATGAATAACGGATTTGGCTTTCATACCTTACGCTTCCTCTCGGTTAAGGTACGCTTCCTCCCCTTCAATCCGATAAGGAGCTAATTCCTCATGTACAGCCATGAGAAACTGGGCGCCCTCCTCATCAATCGGCTCGCCCCATTCGATCGGCTCCGAGTCGCGTTTCCGAACAATCGGCCAAGCAGTACCCAGGCGATCATCGAAGAAGACCACCACGGCGAGTGCCTTGTTCATGGTCGGCGCCGGCTCCAGCAGCTTGATCTGTCCCTGTTCATAAATGGCTCTTACTGCAATCATAGAGGGCCTCCTGGAAGGAGATTCTCACTTGAGTCGGAAGGGATGCGCCTTGATTTTGCCAGCATTGATGAGCGCGGTCAACTGCGACACTTCCAACGCGCTGGCGGTCAGCCGCAGGGTGCGACCGGCATCCAGCCGCAGCCGTCCGCTGTCCAGCTCCAGCAGGACATTCTCGGCGCTGGTGTTGGTCACTTCGATGACCTCGGACGGGTTCCAGGTATAGGGTTGTTTGGGGGCCATTGAGTCAGTCTCCGCTGCAGGTCTGTCCGGTCTTGTCTTGAGGTTCGCGTCGTGCGCGCCTTTCTCGATACGGCCCCATTTTACCCTGCCAGGGCCGGAAAGTCAACGCGCCCGATTAACGCTCCGCGGCCTGTTCTGCTATAATCTGGGTGAGAGTCGAACTCTGCGTCCGAAACGAGGATGCCATTGTTGACGGTGACAGCATGTCAGACCCCTTCGTTCACCTCCACGTGCACTCCGAATACTCCCTGCTCGACGGCATGGGCCGCACGAGCGCGATGGCGAAGCGCGCGGCCGAGCTGGGCCAGCCTGCGCTTGCGCTGACCGATCATGGCGTCATGCACGGCGCCATCGAGTTCGCGCGCGCCTGCAAGAAAGAGGGCGTCAAACCGCTGATCGGCGTGGAGGCGTACATCACTCAGCATGGCCGGCCGATGGACGGCCGCGATGCCGAGCTGGACAAGAACCGCCACCACCTGCTCTTGCTGGCCGAGAACATGACTGGTTACCGCAACCTGCTGCAGATCTGTTCGGATGCGCAGATGAAGGGCCACTACTACCGGCCGCGCGTGGACGCCGACTACCTGGCAGCCCACGCCGCCGGCCTGATCTGCACATCGGGCTGCCTGGCGGCCGAGCTGCCCACCTTGTTGCGCAATGGCCAGACCGAGCTGGCCGTCGAACGGCTGCACTGGTATCGCGATGTCTTCGGCCTCGACCGCTGGTATGCGGAGTTCCAGGAGCACGACATCGCGGATCTGACCGCGGTCAATCGGCAGCTCTTCGAGTTCACTCGCAAGTACGACCTGCCGATGGTGGTCACCAACGACGTCCATTATGTGCGCGAGGAAGACGCCAACCCACACGACATCCTGCTCTGCGTGCAGACATCTTCGCTGGTGAGCGCGGCGGACCGGCTGCGCTATGGCGGCACCTATTTCCTGAAGAGCCTGGAACAGATGCGGCAGACCTTCCTGCCGTTGGCCGATCTGCCGCCAAGCGCCTTCACCAACACCGTCAAGATCGCGGAGATGTGCGATCTGAACCTGGAGGATGAAACCTATCATCTCCCAGACATCGCCATTCCCGCAGGCTTCACCTACCAGAGCTATCTGCGCCAACTGACCGAGGAGGGGCTGCGCTGGCGCTATCACGAGCGCGCGGACGATGCCGAGGTGCGCGGCCGCATGGAGCACGAGCTTCAGATCATCCACGACATGGGGTTCGACGTCTACTTCCTGATCGTATGGGATCTGTGCATGTACGCCCAGCGCCGCGGCATCTGGTGGAACGTGCGCGGGTCGGGCGCGGGCTCCATCGTGGCCTACGCGATCGGCGTGACGAATCTCGATCCGCTGCGCAACAAGCTGATCTTCGAGCGGTTCCTCAATCCGGGTCGCGTGACCATGCCCGACTTCGACCTGGATTTCCCGGACGATCAGCGCGAGGAGCTGATTCGCTACACGGTCGAGAAGTACGGCACAGACCGCGTCGCGCAGGTCGTCACCTTCGGCCGTATGAAGGCGCGCGCAGCCGTGCGCGATGTGGGTCGCGCGCTCGATGTGCCGCTGGGCGCAGTGAACATCCTCGCCAAGATGATCCCCGCCATCCCTGGCAAGCCCGTGACGATCCGCGACGTGCTCACCGAGGGCCAGGAGTTCTTCTCCGCGGAGCTCAAGCGGCGCTACGACGAAGAGGAGTACGTGCGCCGCCTGCTCGACAGCGCGTCGGACCTGGAAGGGGTGGCGCGGCACTCCTCCATCCATGCGGCCGCCGTCATCATCGCGGACAAGGAGCTGACGCACTACACGCCGTTGATGCGGCCGCCCCGCTCCGCCATCACCGAGACGGTCACGCAATACGAATTCCCGATCCTGGAATCCATCGGCCTGTTGAAGGTGGACTACCTGGGCCTGGCGACCCTGACGCTGATGCGCGAGTGCACGCGGCTGATCAAGGAGCGCCACGGCGTCGAATATACGCTGCACAGCCTGCCGATTGACGATCCGAAGATCTATGAGCTGCTGACGGCGGGGGATGTGATGGGCGTGTTCCAGGTGGAGGGCCAGGGAATGCGGCGCTGCCTGATGGACTTGCGGCCGACCGAGTTCGATCACATCACTGCCACCATCTCGCTCTATCGCCCCGGCCCGATGGAGTTCATCCCCGATTTCGTCGCCTGTCTGCACGGCGAGAAGCAGCCCCAGTACGTCCATCAGATCCTGGCGCCGATCCTTTCGGAGACGATGGGGGTGTGCGTTAGCGGCGATGCCCAGGTGATAGACGTTCGTACAGGACGGCGGTACCGGCTGGATCAGGTCGGAGAGATGGCTGATCTGGTTGTCCAGGGCGTTGATGAGGATTGGCGTCCTGCTGCCGGTCATGTAACCCACTGGATTGACAGCGGTTTCAAGCCGGTGTATCGAGTGAGGTTGCGCAACGGCGCCGAGATCAAAGTCACGATGGATCATCGCCTGCTGACCGAGGATGGCTGGCGGCCGCTGAGGGAGTTGCGGCCCGGCGATTACATCGCGACCCCCCCATACTTGTTTGGCCCCACAGAGAACGAAGTCCAGACCATTGACCGCCGTAGACTCCGCGTTTTGGCCTATCTGATCGCCGACGGCAGCCTGACCAGCGGAACTCTGGTTGATTGTGTCTCCAAGGAGCCCGCAATGCTGGCTGAGTATGAGCGCTGTCTGGCCGCGTTCGACAACGTCTCACCGACACACGTCACCCAGGTGCGAGAAGTCACCCGCATTGGCGTAGCCAAAGCCGGGAAAGAGGGATTGCACTATCACTCAGCTAACGGCTTGTTGGCATGGATGCGCGAACTAGGCTTGAAGTATCCACCCGGCGCCAGACCGGGCGGCGCTCACAGTCGCGACAAGTTCGTCCCAGAACTCGTCTTCGAGCTTGCCGAGCCTGATGTCGCGTTCTTTGTCGCCTCTCTCTGGGACGGCGACGGCTACATGGGCGGCCAGTTTTGCCATTACCGAACCGTGTCGCGTCGCCTGGCCGAAGATGTGCAAACGCTCTTGCTGCGACTCGGTATTAGCTCGACCATTCACGTCAGCTACTACTTTGTCCAGAGCACGGATGACAGCCCCTGCCGGCTGCCCAGCTACCAGGTAACTGTGTATGACGGTCTGCGCCTGGCTCAGTTGCTGCAGCCACACATGGCGTCGGCAAAGAGGACGGTGACTTGTCGCGGCCTGGCTACGCCTGATATTTCTCGTGGCCGCTTTATGATGGAACTGAGCCAGGCATGGTGTGGCACGCAAAAGGGACTTATGCGGGCCACTGGCTTTGATCGCCAGCACTTCAGGAGACAGAATCGCCAGCGCGAACGGATACCTGTCAAGGTCGTTGCTCCTGTAGTGGAACAGCTCGCTATGTCTGACACAGCCCGACGCATGAATACGGCCTGGCAGAAGATCATGACGATCGAGTCGGTTGGCGTTGAACACGTCTACGATCTCACGATCGCGGGTCTTCACAGCTTCGTCGCCAACGGTATCGTAGTCCACAACTGCGTCTATCAGGAACAGGTCATTCAGATCCTCGCCGACATCGCCGGCTACACTCCTGGCGAGGCTGATCTCGTCCGCCGCGGCATCGGCAAGAAGTCCGAGAAGACCCTCAAGGAACACCGCGAGCTCTTTGCGCGAGGCGCGGCCGAGAAGTCCAGGCTGAGCCGGCAAGAATCGGACGAGATTTGGGACGCGCTGATGGGGTTTGCGCGGTACGGCTTCAACAAGAGCCATGCAGCCAACTACGCGGTCATCGTGGCCCAGACCGCTTTTCTGAAGGCGTACTATCCGGCCGAGTACATGGCCGCGCTGCTGACGGTCGAGCGGCACAACACCGAGAAGGTCGGCGTGCTGATCGCCGAGTGCCGGCGGATGGGGCTTGAGGTGCTCCCGCCGGATGTCAGCGTGAGCGGCCACCAATTTACCATCGAGCGCCTGCCCGACGACCGCCCTGCGCCCCGTCAGACGACCGTCTTCCCCTTCCCCACGCCAGAGCGCACCGCGATCCGCATGGGGCTGGACGCGGTCAAGAACGTGGGCGAAGGGCCGATTGATCTGATCCTCGAGGCGCGCGGCGATCGGCCCTTCGTCTCGCTGGCCGATTTCGCCGATCGGGTTGATCTGCGCCAGGTGAATCGCCGCGGGTTGGAATGCCTGATCAAAGTCGGCGCGCTGGATGCTTTCGGCGAGCGCGGCCGGCTGCTGGCAGGCATCGAACGCATCATGGCGGCCAGCGAGGCCACGCACGAGGCGCGGCAGATCGGCCAGTTGACCCTGTTCGGCGGCGTGGACAACGCGAGCGCCGAGGAATTGCTGGCCTCGCTGCCGGCCGCGGCCAGGGCCAACCCGAAAGAGACCCTGGATTGGGAGAAGGAGCTGGTGGGCGTGTACGTATCGAGCCATCCATTGCAGAAAATGACCGTAGACCTGACGAACGTCATCACCCACTCCTCCGTCGAGATCACCGAGGAGCTGGCCGGCAGGAATGTGGTTGTGGCCGGCATCGTGGCCGACGTCCGCCAGATCACCACCAAGAAGGGGGACGCGATGGCATTCCTGCGGTTGGAGGATCTGCAAGGCGCAGCGGATGTGACCGTCTTCCCCAAGCTGTATACCGATCAGAGGCCGCTCTTCGCACTGGACAAGATCATCATCATCACCGGCAAGGCCGAGCTGCGGAATGGCCGCGTCAGCGTCATAGCTGATGCGGTGCGCGACTACGTGGAGGGCGCCAGGGTCATCGAAGACACCGCCTCTGTCGCCTATCGTTTCCGCAACGGCGCGGCCGCGCGTGCGCATGCCGCGGCAGGGTCGCATTCTGACGGCGACGAGGAAGAAGAGGGCTATCTGGGCGACGAAAACCCATTCGCCGCGGAGGAACCGGAATGGCTGGCCGAACCCCTCACCGATGACCCCAGACCGACAGCGTCCGCAGTCGCCGCGGTTCAGACAGATGAGCAACCCGAACCGGCCACGAGACAACCGCCGCAGGCCGCGGCGACTGAAGGCCAGACGCTTCTGATCTCACTCCCCGCGGCTGGCGCGCCGGCCGCCGCGCCTCAGCCGTCGCTCGCGGTTCAGGCCGAGCTCACCCCGCGACCCAAGTCCCAACCCGAGCCCACGTCGCGACCTGCGGCCGGCCAGCGCGCTCCTGCGCCCACCAGCGCGGCGTCTGCCCCCATTGCGAGCACCCCGCGGCCCACAACGCTGCCCGAGCGCGCGCCGCGCTCGGCGCCCGACCAGCGAGTCAACGCCGCGGCCGCCAGCGCGCCGGCTTCTGCGACAAGCGCGCCAGCGTGCGCGCCGCCGGTCGCCGCGCCCGCGGCCGCACGCGCCGCCCCGGCCGCCGGTCCGCGCACCGTCCACATCACCTTCCGCCGCAGCGCCAGCCTGAGCGGCGACCGCCAGCGGCTGGCCGAGATCGTAGAGGTGCTGACGAAATACGAAGGCGAAGACCGTTTCGAGATCGTCGTCGAAGCCAATGGAACCATGCGCTGGCAGCTCGACTTCCCGAACTACCACACCCGCATCTGCCGCGAGCTCCAGACCGAGTTGGCCAGGCGACTCGACGTGAGAAGTTGGCGCATCGAGCCATAGAGCCTATCCGCGAGATTGGCGACACCAGGAGCCAGAACGTGACCTTTCCAGCCTCTCGCCCGCGTCGTCTGCGCGCCACGCCGGCCTTGCGCCGTATGGCGCGCGAGACCGCGCTGGCGGCCGACGACCTCATCTACCCCTTGTTCGTAGTTCACGGACAAGGCGTGCGCCGGCCGATCAGCTCGATGCCCGGCATTTGCCAGCTTTCTGTGGATCAGGCCGTGGCCGAGGCCCAAGAGGCTGCCAGCCTGGGCATCCCGGCCGTGATCCTCTTCGGCGTGCCCGCGGTGAAGGACCCCCTGGGCAGCGAGAACTTCTCGGACCAGGGCATCATCCAGCAAGCCACCCGCGGCCTCAAGACGGCCCTGCCCGATCTCGTCGTGATCGTTGACCTGTGCCTGTGCGAATACACCGATCACGGGCACTGCGGCGTCCTGAAGGATGCTGGCGCAATGTTGAGAACCCCGGCCGCTGATCCTGAAGGATGCTGGCGCAATGGCGACTTCCAGATAGATAATGACGCTACTCTGGAAGTCCTGGCCCGCGCGGCCGTCACCTATGCCCGTGCGGGCGCAGACCTCATCGCGCCATCGGGCATGATGGATGGCATGGTGGGGACGATCCGCGCGGCGCTCGACGCGGCCGGCTGCCAGCATGTCGGCATCCTGAGCTATGCGATCAAGTACGCCAGCGCGTTCTACGGCCCCTTCCGAGAGGCGGCCGAGGGCGCGCCGAAATTCGGCGACCGCAAGACGCACCAGATGGATCCGGCCAACAGCCGCGAGGCGCTGCGCGAGCTGGCCCTGGATGTGGCCGAAGGCGCCGACATGATCATGGTCAAGCCGGCGCTGGCTTATCTGGATGTGATCCGCAGCGTGCGCGAGAGTTGTCACCTGCCGGTCGTTGCCTACAACGTCAGCGGCGAGTATTCGATGGTCAAGGCTGCGGCCAGTCACGGCTGGCTGGACGAACAGAAGATTGCGCTGGAGATATTGACCGCCATCAAACGCGCGGGCGCCGATCTAATCGTCACGTACCACGCCAGGGATGCAGCGAAATGGCTGTCAGCGGCAAGCCGGTAGGGGCGATCCCTGGCGGTCGTCCTCCGAGGTCCTCATGCCCAAGAAATCTTCCTCTATACGGCGGCCGGCGTCTACCGAGCCAGTCGCCCTTGCGCGCTGGCGACAGATCCTCTTGTTGCTCACGATCATCCCCATGCTGGCCGGGGTCATCCTGTTCGTGGCGGCCTGGGCCGATTGGGTGTTCATCGGCGCGCAGGCCGAACAGACCGTGACCGGCGCGTTGCTGGCGCTGTTGGGCTTCGCAGCGGCTAATCTGCTGCAAAGCAGATGGCTGCTGGCCTGCGGCTGGACATCGGCGGCCGCGGCGGTTTGGCTGGTAGTATCTCGGCCGGCGCCGTGGGCTGGAGCAGTCGGGGCCATCGCTGGCGCCACCGCACTGATCGCGGTCGTCATTGAGTTCGGCCGGCGCTTCCGCCGGCCGGCCGCCGGAGGTTGAAGCCCACCAGCATCGCCCGATCCTGGCGTTCAGTCGGAGGATACCATGCGACGGAGAATCACCCTTTGCAGCATCGCGATTCTGTTTGGCTGCGGGTTGGTCGCCTTGCTGTCCTTGACGACCGGCAGCCTGTTGGCGCGAGCCTGGGCCGGGCCGGTCGCGACCGTGCGCTACGTCGCGCCTGGCGCCGCGTGCGGCGGGGCTGCGCCCTGCTATGCCTCCATCCAGGCCGCGATAGACGCGGCCGCGGCCGGCGATGAAATTCGCGTGGCGGCCGGCGTCTACACCGGCATCAACACCCGCGGCGGCCTCAGACAGGTCGTGTTCCTGGACAAGGGCCTGATAGTGCGCGGGGGTTTCACCACCGCCAACTGGACCACGCCCAACCCCGCGGCCAACCCCACCACGGTGGACGCCCAAGGGCTGGGCCGCGGGCTGGTCATCACGGGCACGCAGTCGCTCGTCACGGTCGAGGGGCTGCGGGTTGCCGGCGGGAATGCGACCGGGTTGGCCGGCCGACCTGACGGCCGCGACGCGGGCGGCGGGGTCTACATCTACCTGTCGAATGCGGCCCTGCGCGGCTGCACGATCTTCAGCAACACCGCCAGCACATCCGTGACCGTGCGCGGCTACGGCGGCGGGCTGGCCGCCATCTACAGCACGCTGGCAGTGAGCAACTGCACCGTGGAAAACAACCGGGCCAGCACCGGCGCCCGCGGCTATGGCGGCGGGCTCTATGTCCTGAACGCGGCCGGTTGGGGCGGCCCTATCACGCTCGCGGGCAACACGATCCGCGGCAACATCGGCAGCACAGCCGGTTCCGGCTATGGCGGCGGCGTGTCGCTCGACGCCTGCACTGCCACGCTGACCGGCAACACCTTTCAGGAGAACACCGCTGCCAGCGCCGCGGGCGCTTCGGGCGCCGGCGGTGGGCTGGACGCCGGCGAGAGCGAGCTGACCCTGGCGAACAACACCTTCCAGGGCAACCGCGGCGGCTCCCTGGGCAGCGGCGGCGGCGTCTACCTCTATGACACGAACGCGACGCTGACCGGCGATCTGCTGGCCGGCAACACGGCCGGCACGGACCGGACCGGCGATGGCGGGGGCTTGTACGCCGCGTCCGATCTCTCCGAGCGCGTCGCGTCGCTGACGCTGACCGGCAACACCGTGCGAGACAACGTCGCCTGCCGCAACGCCGGCCCCACCACCGCGATCTGCCGCGGGGGCGGCCTGCGCCTCAGCCGCGTCAGCGCGACGTTGGCGAACAACACGATCCAGAACAACACGGCTGATGCCAGCGCGCTGATCAACGACAACGGCCGCGGGGCGGCATCTCGCTCAATGAGCCGTTCGACATCACGCTGGATCACAATACCCTCCAGGGCAACAGCGCCAGCACCGGCGGCTTCGGCTTCGGCGGCGGGTTGGAGGCGGCAGCCTCCACGCCCCGGCCGGGCCTGGTCATGCTGACCAACAACGTGGTGCAGAGCAACACGGCCACGTCTGGCGCGGCCACTGGCAATGGCGGCGGGCTGTACCTGAGCAACATCACCGCCACGCTGAGCAGCAACGTCATCGCGACCAATACGGCCGGCAAGGGCAAAGAAGGCTGCGGCGGCGGGGTCTACGCGGAGGGCGGCATCCTGACCGTGCACGACAACACGGTGGAGGGGAACGTCGCCAGTACGGCCGACCGCGGGGTCGGCGGCGGGCTGCGCTTCGGCGGCGTGACCTACACCCGCACGCTCGTGACGCTGACCGGCAACCGGATTCGCAGCAACATCGGGAGCGCCGCAGCGACCAACACCGCCGGCTTCCGCAGCGGCGCGGGCGGACTGGAGCTGTGGCTGACGAGCGGCACGGTGAACGGCAATACCATCACCGGGAACACGGGCGCGACCGCGCAGGCCGCCTATTGCGGCGGAGTCGCGATCCACACCGGCAGCAACGCGGCCGTAAACTTCAGCGGCAACACGGTGGCCGCCAACGTCGCCGGGCCGGATGGCAGCGCGGGCGGCGGCCTCTGTCTCAACGGCGCGACGACCGCCAGCGGCAACACGATCCGCGCCAACCGGGCGACGACGACCGGCGCGGGTCGCGGGGGCGGGGTGGCGCTCGGCCTCGGACCCCAGGGCACGGCGGTCGGCGGGCCGGTGACGCTGGATGGCAACACGATCCAGAGCAACACCGCAGGTGCGACGGGCGATGGCCGAGGGGGTGGGGTGTATATTTCTCGCCAGGTGGCCCCACCGACAGCTTCACCGTGAGCCGCAACCTGATCGCCGACAACGTGGCCAGCCAGAGCGGGCCAGGCCGTGGGGGCGGCATCTACCTGGGACCCAGCCAGGGGGCGCGGCTGGATGCCAACATGATACTGGGTAACCAGGCCAGCCCGGCGAGTCACGTGTCATTGCGAGGCCCGTCGTTTGGGCCGAAGCAATCTCCCTCATCGCCGCCAGAGATTGCTTCCCTGGCCTGGCCGCCAGGGCAGGCGGGGCGCACCCCGCCCCTCGCAATGACGATGGATCCGTGGACGATTCCGTTGAGCCTCACCACTAGCATGGGCGGCGGGGTGTACATCGTCAACAGCCATGAGTTCAGCCTGACAAACAACGTGGTGGCGCGCAACCAGGCTTCGGCGGGCAGCGGCATCTGGATGGGCGGCAACCTGGATATTCCCTACGACATCCACCAGAGCTGGGGCCGCTTCCTCCACACCACGCTGGCCGACAACCAGGACGGGGCCGGCGCATGGCTCGAATCGCCGCTGCGGGCCGGCAGCCTGACCGATCCCTACTCTAGCGGGGTGCAGGTGTTGGCCAACGTTTCCGGCTTCTACCGCGTGGGCGATAACCTGCTGTTCATCCACACCAACGGGACCACGCGCGCCTGGCGCCGGCTGGTCGCGCTCGAATACGTGGGCGGCAAGGCGCGGCTGACCCTCGACAGCGCCCTGCCCACGGCCTACCCGGTCGGCTCGCAGGTGCGAGACGCGTCGCCGATGTTCGTGAACACCATCGTGTCGGGCCAGACCATCGGCATCACCGCGAACGATCAGGCGCTGATGCTGGTGAACACCCTGTGGCATGGCAACGGGACCGACAAGGACGACGACCTGAACGCCATCTTGACGCAGGGGGACGTGACCGGCAGCCCGGCGTTCGTGGCCGCGGCCGGCGGCGACTATCACATCGCCGCGGCGTCGGCCGGCCGCGACCGGGGCGTTGATGCGGGCGTGCGGAACGACATGGACGGGGAGACGCGGCCGTTCGGCGCGAGCTACGACATCGGCGCGGACGAATACGTCGGGCAAGGCACGCGCACGCCGACGCCGACCGCCACTGCCACCCGCCGTGCTACAGCCTCCCCAACGGGAACTCCGACGCGCACGCCCACCGCCACACGTACGGTCGGGGCGACCCCGCCCCTACCCACCGGCACACCGACCATGACGCGCACGCCGTCGCCGACCATGACGCACACCCCGACCGCCACGCGCACCGGTACTGTCAGCCCGGTCGCGCGGCGGGTCTATCTGCCGCTAATCCGGAGGTAATCGAGGATGGCGCTGCCCATGAACAGAATGCAGCAGAGAGGAACCGAACGATGAAACGCCAGGCCATGCCCGTCCTGTTGCTGACAATGCTGCTCATCCTGCCGCGGATGACGGCGGCCAGCGTGCCCGACGCTGCACTTTCGCGGCCGGCGGGCTGGGTCACACTGGTAGCGGAGGATTTCGAGGGCCAGTTCCCGCGCGAGCTCTGGCACATCGGTCGGACCGGCGACCCCTACCTCTGGGGCCAGCGCGACTGCAATCCGCACAGGGGGGCCTACAGCATGTGGGGCGGCGGCGGCGGGACCCTGGGCGCTCAGATCCCTTGCACCGGTATGTACACCACCGGCTATGTCACGACGTTGTCCTACGGCCCCTTCGACCTGAGTGGCTGCACCGATCTCAGGCTCAACTTCGCCCATTGGACCTGGTTGGGCGCTGGCGACTCGCTCGGCGTCGGCTACTCGATTGACGGCGGCAAGGTCTGGCATCTCCTGACGATTGTCGGCAACGCCGTGGCGGTTTGCAGAGACTGGTGCGAGGAGTCCTTCTATCAGAATCGCTGGAGCATTCCCCTGTGCGGCCAGCCGAAGGTCTACCTGCTGTTTCGCTTTGCCTCGAACGCGTCGGACGTGAGCTACGGGACCTTCGTGGATGATGTCTCGCTGGAAGCTTACTACGAGGGCGCGCCCACGACCGTCACACCGACGCCGACAGCCACCGTCACGCCAACTTCGACAGCCACACGCACACCGACGCCGACAGCCACGCGCACCGGCAGCCCGGCCGCGCGGCGGGTCTATCTGCCGCTGGTGTGGCGACGATAGCGGCAAGGACCCAGTCCAGCGGCGGCCAAGATGCACCAGAGCGACCCAGGACGAGATCATACAATCATACTCAGTAAAACTCAATTACTCAATTGCTCAGGCCGGATCCGTGATCCAGCGGGCCATGGACCCGCTTGGAGCATGAATCTGTGATCTACTGATACTGTTTTGGAGGCGATGCTATGACCGTGAGCACACGCAGAGCGGGGTCCGGCGACGAAGGCCAGGCCGAGAGCCGGACGGAAGGCGACCTGTTGGGTCTACTGGGAGGCTTGATCCCGACCGGCGACCTCGGTTCTTTGGTAGAGAGCCTGTTGGACCAGTTGGACTCTGGCCAGGGCGCAGCTCTGTACCGCACCCCCCGGAGCGGCCGCGGATGACAAAAGAGCGATTCTGTGCTATCGTGTGCCCTGTGGGTGGCGCGACGGCTGTGTCGCGCCGGCAGACCCCTCGAAGTTCTAAAGTTCCCCCGACCCGCGTCCGGCCGTCGCTGAGCAGCCGGCATTCTGTTCCGATTCACCACCAGAAGGCGACCATCGTCCGATTCTCAAAAAGCGCATATCCCCGGAGGTACACGATGAGAGAGCGATCGCTGTGGGTTGTCTTGCTCGCTGCTGCATTCGGCCTGGTTCTGGCATTCGCCAGCCTGACCACAGGGCCGCCGATTCAGGTGGATGCAGCGATTCCCCCCCAGGCGCCGCCGCCCGTGCCCACCACTGTCACCCTCTACGCGGTGGCAGACAGCTACGTGGACGACGGCATGGCCAACACGAACTACGGCGGCTCGGCCAGCCTCTACGTCTCTTTCTACGGTGAATTCCTCAATCGGCAGTTCACGCTGGTCAAGTTCGACCTGTCGAGCATTCCAGCCGGCTCTGCCATTGACAGCGCCACGTTCCGGGCCTATCTCAACGCCGCTTCCGGCCTCTCCAGCGTGGATCTGACCATGTGCCGGCTCTCAGGAAGCTGGAGCGAGTACGGCGTCACCTGGAACAACCGGCCGATCTTCGTCTCCTGGAACACCGAGGCGGTGAGCAGCAGCACCGGGTGGCGCACGTGGGATGCCAAGGGCCTGGTCTCGGCGTGGCTGGCGGGCATCTATCCCAACCACGGGCTGGGGATCGCCGGTCCGAACGACGTGGGTTTGTACAGCCGGCGCTTTTCCAGCCGGGAAGGAGGTACAGCCCCCCGGCTCGTGATCAGCTACTTCCCGCCGACCCCCACCCCCACCCGCACCGCCACGGTCACGCGCACGCCGACGCGCACCCGCACGCCGACGATCACCCCGACCGGCACGCTGCCGCCCAGCCCGACCTTCACGCTCACGCCCACCCCGTCGCGCACCCCGACACGCACCCACACGCCGACGCGCACCCGCACCCCGACCCCGACCCCCACCCTGATCATCCCCGACCTGCGTCCTATGTACATCGAGGTCAACCAGGCGATCGAGGGGGATCCGTTCTTCTTCGACCCGATTTGGCACAAGCCGACCGTGGTGCGGGTCTACATAGATCCGGGTATTCCCTCAGGGTCGCCGTGCGTGCGCAACGTGACCGCGTGGCTGGACGTGTATCGGGACAGCACCAGCGGGATCCGATTGGCCACGCTGTTCCCCTACAATCCCGGCGCGACCATCTGCGCGCCCGCGTTGACCGATCCGGCCACGCCGCCGGACTGGCGCGTGCTGAACAACGCGCTCAACTTCGATCTGCCGGACTGGCTGCTGGAAGGCACGATCGCGCTGCGACCCCACGTGAATTGGGATCGCCGCGTGGCCGAGACGAACTACGGCAACAACCAGGGCATGATCCGGACGGTCCGCTTCCGGCAGTTGGCCCGCGAGCTGGCCATCGCCTACGTGCCGATCCACTATCACCCGGCCGGTTACGCCGGCGCGCAGGATCCTTCGGCTCGCATACATACGGCAGACTGGTTCCTGCAGGCGACCTGGCCGCTGCGACCCGACTTCATTGACTACTATCACGCGCCGATCCCGGATGTGGATTGGACGCAGAACGTGAACGCGGTGGACGCCGCGGGGGACAACATCGGCTGTCCGCAGCTCCTGCGCCACCTATCTGAACTGCGTGAGGATCTCGATCCGCGGCCCGATCACCTCTACGGCTGGCTGGCCGGCGGCATCTTCGGCAGCAACGGCTGCGCCTGGGTCGGCAGCAGCCTGACTAACCCGGAGCACGCGGCGTTCGGCAACGACACCGACGGCAGCGCGGCCACCTCTCGTTACCGTCGCACCCTGGCCCACGAGTTGGAGCACAACTACGGCCTGCAGCACGCCGAGTGCGACAGCGGGCTGGGCGGCCGGGGGTTCGACGTGGCCAACCGGGTGGTGAAGCCGGACACCATGCTGGAAGTGATGTGCGCGGCCCGCCTGGAACGCGAGGCGTGGGCCGACCTGGACATCTACTGGCGCAAATACCAGGCATGGGGCTACTACGTTTCACCTGTCAGCGCCAGCGAGGGGACAAGCGACCGGCTCCGCGAGCGGCCTTCCAGGCAGGCGGAGACCGCGATGATGGCGCCTGGCGCATACGTGATCGCGACCGGCTACATCACCAAGGACAAGCAGGGGGTCGGCGGCGAGCTGTTGCCGCTCCATCGCGTGACGCGGGCCCAGGCGATCGCGCCGCCCGACGGCAAGACCTACTGCCTGGAGTTCCGAGGCGCGGGGGGCGTCCTGCTGCAACGCAACTGCTTCGACCTGCTGATGGAAGGAGACGGCGCGGAGGAGGAACGCGGCATGACCCCCTTCGCCTTCACCCTGCCCTGGCCCGATGGCGCGACAGCGGTGCAGCTCACGCACGGCCAGACAGTGCTCGATCAGCGGGCGGCCAGCGCGCATCCACCGACCGTCACGCTGTTGGCCCCCAACGGCGGCGAAAACTGGAGCGGGACCCAGACGGCGCGATGGAAGGGAAACGATGACGACGGCGACCCGCTCACCTTCGCGCTGCTCTACAGCCGCGACGGCGGCGCGTCCTGGGTCCCGCTGACCACCGGTCTGACCGAGACCAGCTTCGGCCTGGACACGGCCGCGTTGGCCGGCGGCGACCGGTGTCTGGTGAAGGTGCGGGCCACCGACGGGTTCCACACGGCCGAGGATGTCTCGGACGGCTTTTTCAGCGTGCCGCTGCGTTCGCCGACCGCGATCATCACCCTGCCGGCGCCGGGCGTCACCTTCACAGTCAGCGACACGCTGACGCTGCTCGGCGCGGGCTACGACCCGGAGGATGGGCCGCTGCCGGATGCGGCGCTGGCGTGGTATGACGGCCCGGCCTTCCTGGGGAACGGCCGGCAGTTCAGCGTGGGGCCGCTGGCGTTGGGGCTGCACGCGCTCACGCTGCGCGCCGCCGACTCCGACGGCAACGTGGCCACCGACACCCGGACCGTGCAGGTGGGCTTGCCGGTCTACCTGCCGGTGGTGGTGCGCGGACATGGGGGGTCGTAGATCAAAAACCCTAAGGGTCTCCAAGACCCTTAGGGTTTGCAGGAAAAAGGGCTGGACAGAGCCGCCGCTCTCGGCCTCGCCGCCAGCCCGTTACGGCCACAGCATGGTCAATCTGAACGGCCAGATTCACGTTTTCGGTGGTCAGGGGGCCGCGCCGCTCACGTTCTTCGACGATCTATGGAGATTCAACGAGGAGCAAGCCACCTGGGAAGCGCGGCCGCGGCCCGAAAACTCGCCATCAGCCCGGCGGGGCCATGCCGCGGCGGTCTACAACGGCAAGATGTACGTGCTCTTCGGCCGGGATAGCCAGGGCTACTTGAACGATGTCTGGCAATACGATCCCGGCGCAGGCTCCTGGGCCTTGAAGACCGCTGCTGCGCCGGTCAGCCCGCGCGCCCGTCATGCGGTGACGACGGCCGACGGCCGGGTCTGGATCACTGGCGGCGAAACGGCCCAGGGCGATTCCAGCGAGGTCTGGACCTATCATCCAGGCTTGAATACGTGGCATCGGGAGCAGGATTTGCCGGCGGCCATGTCCGGCCACACCGCGGTCAACTATCAGGGCGAGGTGTACATCTACGGCAGCAGCGGCGTGCTGAAGCTCGGCGGCGCCCGGAATGCCTGGGCCAGTCAGAACCGCGCCCCGGCGACTCTTCAGATCAAGGGCCACGTCGCCGCAGTTGACTTTGATAGGGGGGTCATGGTCGTCTGCGGAGGTGAGCGCCCCACAACCGAGGTGGCGGTGGGCGAGTGCTATGAATACTGGTTTGAAAGCCAATACTGGTTCTACCTGGGGCTGATGCCCTATGAGCTGAACCAATCGGCCGGAGCGTGGGTGCATAGCAGCTTTGCGCGGGTCTCCCCAAGTTTAGCGCGCGGCAGGCTGGTGATGTTTGGCGGCCTTAGCAGCGACGGCGCACCGACAGACCACACTCTTCTATACACACGTACCTATCCTATCTACCTGCCGCTCGGGTTCAATGCCTACGCTTCCGCCCACGGCGACCCCTACACCGACCCGAACGCTGATCTGCACGCCGACGCCGACCGCAACGCCAACCGCCACACAGCCGCCGGTTCGCTTGCGCTACCTGCCGTTGATTCTGAAGTGACCGAGATACGGGGATCTGGCCGGCGGGGTACGTGCAATTAGAGGTCAGATCCCTCTGCGTGAGAGGAGACCACTATGACCAGGTCTGCGACTATGACAAGTCAGACAAAGATCCGGGATTCGCAATCCGGAACAGAGGCTTCAGCCGGTTATTCTGGGCAACGAGGGCAACCGGCTAAAGCCTCGAGTCCAGAAGACCACCTGAACATCTATAGCATGGCTGACAGGGCGACCCTGAAAGAGGGACGCGGACACCCGTCTACACCGTCGAGGGTGAGGTTCACCTTCGCCCTCCTCGGCGCGGCGCTCATCCTCGGCGCATTCACCGCCGCGGCGGTCGCCGGATCGGCCGGGGAGCGCCCCGCGCCTGCGGCTGCTCTCGCCGCGTTCGTCGTCAACTCCAGGGCCGATACATCTGACGCCAACCCGGGCAACGGCGTGTGCGCCGACGCCGCGGGCGCGTGCACCTTGCGCGCGGCGCTCGAAGAGGCGAATGCCCGCGTTGGCGCGGACACCATCACCTTCGCGCCCGCAGTGTTTCCGGCTGCGGCCCCCGCTGCCATCACACCGGCCAGCGACCTGCCGCCCCTCGCCGATCTCGCCGGGGGGACCACCATTGACGGCTCCGGGGCCGGCGTCATCGTGGACGGCCGGGACGATCCGGCCCTGCTGTTCGGGTTCACGCTGATCTCCAACAACAACGCGCTCCAGCGGGTGCAGATCCACAGGTTCCCGCAGGATGGCGTGTTCATCGGCGGCAGCGGCAACACCGTGGCGTATTGCTACATCGGCGTTGATGCGGCCGGCGCCGACCGGGGGAACGGCGGACACGGCGTGGACATGCAGATTTCCGCCCAGACCATCGTCTCGAACACGGTGGGGCCGGGCAACGTGATCGGCTTCAACGCTGGCGACGGGGTGTTCGTGCGCGGCAGCGGCAACGTTGTGAAGGAGAACTACATCGGCGCGGACGCGGCCGGCCGCAACGTGGGGAACGCTGGCGATGGCGTGCAGGTCCACGCGCTGCTGGCCGAGGAAGGCGCGAACACAGTGGGGCCGGGCAATGTCATCGGCTTCAACCGCGGCGACGGCGTGAAGATCTGGGGCCGCGGCAACGTCGTGCGCGACAATAAGATCGGCGCGGACGCGACGGGCAAGAACCTGGGCAACGACGGCAACGGCGTGGCCATCCAGGCCATGACCGGCGTCAGCGGCGCCAACAACACGATCGGGCCGGGCAACGTGATCGGCTTCAACAAGGCCGATGGGGTGATCATCTGGGGCAGCCGCAATGTGGTGGCGAACAACTACATCGGCGCCGATGCCGGAGGCAAGAACCTCGGGAACAGTTGGGCCGGCGTGCGCATCAACTCCTTCGCCGCGCCCGACGGTGCATCCAACCGGGTCGGGCCGGGCAACGTGATCGCGTTCAACGACGTGGGCGTCTACGTGGACGGCGACGCCGCGGACCGCAACACCATCACGCGGAACCCGATCTTCCAGAACACCAGCCTGGGCATTGATCTGCACGCCGCGGCGGACCTGTGGCCGGGCGTCACGCCCAACGACCCCAACGACGCCGACGCCGGCCCGAACGACCTGCTCAACTTCCCTGTCCTCGCCGCGGTCACCACTGCGACCGCCAGGGGCTCGGCCTGCGCGGGCTGCACGGTGGAGGTCTTCGTCGCGGCCGCGGATGCCAGCGGCCACGGTCAGGGCAGAACCTTCGCCGGCAGCGCCGCCGCCACGGGCGCCGGCCAGTTCAACGTGGCCCTCAGCGGCGTGCGCGTGGGCGACGACGTCACCGCCACGGCCACCGACGCACAGGGCAACACATCCGAATTCTCCGCCAACGTGCGGGCAGTGGCTGTGGGCGCAATCAAGCGGTACCTGCCGCTGATTCGGAGGTAGAGATACGTCCAAACCGATCAGGACTGAAAGGAGGCCCCAATGCAGTCCCAAATCGTCCGCCGCTGGCTATGGTTGCCGGTCGCGCTGGGCATGATGCTCCTGGCGCTGGCCAGCACAACCTTCTTCCGCACAGACAGCGCCGGCGCGCCCGCGTCTTCTGTAACTCTGGATGATCTGACCATCGAGCCGCTCGGCCACTTCGGCGGCTGGCTGGCCGCAATCGCTCCGCCCCTGGCCGGTGGTAACTACCTCTATCTCGGCGAAGGAAGTGGCCTGACCGTGCTGGACGTTTCTAACCCGGCCCAACCGCGACAGGTCGGGAGCCTGCCTCTGGACGGCTCCGACGTGGAAGGGGTCGCCTTCTCCGACACGAAAGCGTACCTGGTCAACGGCCGCGGCCTCCACACGGTAGATCTGTCCGATCCAGTCCGTCCGAAGCGGTTGGGCAGCCTGCCGACCGCCAAATGGGCCAACTCGCTCGCGTTGAGCGGGAACCTGGCCTACGTCGGCTACGGATACGATGGCGGGGTGGATGTCGTCAATGTGAGCGATCCCCGGAACCCTGCGTTGGTCGGGTCGTACGACGCTAAACGCGACGCCAGGGACATACAGATCGTGGGTCGCTACGCCTACCTGGCAAGCGGCGCCGATGGCCTGACGATCCTGGACTTGGGCGATCCGACTCATCCGACCTTCCTGGGCGCCTACGACACGCCGGATGTGGCGCTCAAGCTGACCGTGGTGGGCAGCCGGGCCTACGTGGCCGATCAACGCGGCGGCTTGCAGATTGTAGACGTCACCACGCCTACGCATCCCACCTTGCTCGGCGCCTACAATCCGGGCGGGGGGACCGCGGTTCGAGATGTCGCGGTGAGCGGCGCGACCGCTTACCTGGCTGATGCCGGCCGGGGACTGCGAATCGTCAATGTCAGCGATCCGGCGCATCCGGTTTTGCTGGCGACCTCGGACACAGGTTGGTCCCCTGTCCTGGTGAGCGTCGTGGGTCAACGCGCGTATGTTGGGGATGGGCTGCAGGGCGTGCGCATCCTGAACGTGAGCGCGCCGGCGGCGCCCATCATCCTGGGCGCATTCCAGCGGCCAAGTCTCGTCAGCGATTCGTGGGTGGATGAGCCCGTTCCACCGGGCCAGACCGGGGCGCCAGGCTCGGCCGCGCTCGGCTCGCCGTTCCGTTGGGGTGTGCAGGGCGTGGGACCGCTCGCCTACATCCCCAGCGCAGACAGGTTGTGGGTAGTGGACGAGAGTGACCCGGCCAACCCCCGGCCCTTGAGTTCGCAGGCTTTCGCGCAGCTATCCTGGGTGGATGCCCGCGTCTTTGTCGCCTCGCACCCCGTCACCGGCGCGCACCTGGCGTATGTGGCCCGGCAAGAACAGGGGGTCGAGATCATCAACGTGACTGACCCGTACCGGCCGGCCGCGGTCGGCCGCTATCCCGTGGGACAGGATGTCCGGGCGAACGACATCTTCGTGCTCGGGCAGACCGGATACGTCGCGGCCGAACACGGGACCGATGGCCGGTTGCATCTGCTGAACCTGAGCAACCCGATCAGCCCCACCGTGATCGCGATCTTCGACACGCCAGGGGACGCGCGGCGAGTCCTGGCGGCCCAGCATCCGGTTTCTGGAGCCAAGATCGCCTACGTTGCTGACGGCAAGGCTGGCCTGCGCGTGCTCAACGTGACCGACCCGGCCCATCCGGCGGCGTTGAGCCACGTCGCTCCGCCCGCCGCGAACGCAGCCACGCAGGTTGCAGTGATCGTCGGCCAACGCGTCTACGTGGGGAGCGACGACGACGCCAACTGGTGGATCCAGGCCTACGACATGACCGATCCAGCCCGCCCGGCGCTGGTGAAGTCGTATCAGGGCGCCGGCGCGCTCAGGGACTTCGAGGTGCGCGGCGAGGATGCCTACGTCGCTTCGATGGCTGGCGGCCCCGCGCAGGTCGCGAACGATCGACCCGCGGCCGCGATTCCCGCAGGCACGCAAAGCACCAGCCTGGGGGTGATCAGCTTTGCCGGTTCGCAGCCGACGCTGCTGGGTTCCTTCTTCCTTCCGTACGTCTGCAACGTCACGGTCTATCGCTCCGGCGACGACATCATCGTCAACGTGAGCCACTGTTCCTATGGCAAGACGACCATCAGGATCCGGTACGGGCCGGCCGCCACGCGGACGCCCACGGTGACTCCCGATGGCTGGGTGTGCTGCAACGTCACCAACGGCTGCGGCATGGCGACGCTGGATGGCTGTCTGCGCGCCGGCGGCGTGCCGTTCCAGGGCGCTTCGTGCCTGCCGGCCCAGCCCTACTGGCGCTGCCAGACCCCTGGGGGGACCTCGACTTCGACCGCCAGCCCGACCGCCACGGGCACACCGACTTCTACTGGCTCCCCCACCCCAACCGGCAGTCCGACGCCGACCGGCAGCCCCACGCCGACCGGCAGTCCGACCCCGACCGGCAGCCCTACCCCCACGGGCTCGCCCACGCCCACCGTACGCCCGCCCACCGTCAAACTGGTGAGCGAGTATGAGAGATACTTCTTGAAAGACGTCAAAGTGAAGAACTGCTACAAGGCGCTCGTGGAGTGGAACGGACCGCCGGGATACCTGGAGTGGACGCGCAACGATCGCCAGGTGCGAGAGGAGGATGAACCGTTCGAGTTCTGCTACGACATGGGCCGCGATTTCCACGCCGACATCTACGGCGGCCGCAACCTGCTGCAGGCGGTGGCCGTCAACGGCCACAACCTGCGCTCGGAGCCGGCGGTCCTGCACCCGATGGTCTTCCCGCTGCCCAGTTGGACCTTCTTGCTGCAGGGCCCCTGGGGGGTGTTGCCGATCGGGAAGTACATCCTCTATTCCCTGGAGATCCGCTATCCTTCACCGGCGTTCAAGGCCCAGGTCTCGCTGCCAGCCTGGCTGCCCTATGTAGGGGGGGAGTGGGGCATCCGGGAGACGCAAGCCAGGGTCGGCATGAAGGCGAAATCGGACGGCAGCGGCTCTGGCAAGCTGTATGGCCAGACCGGGATCGACGTGGGTTCCAAAGGCGGTCGCTCCAAGGCGGTCCTGGGCACTGCCGAAGGGGAGGTCAAGGTGCAGTTGCAGCCCGGGGTGGGTTTGGACATCCCGGAAGCCAGCTTCTCCCTGGGGATCAAGGGGATCATCAAGGACAAGGCCGGTCCCGCTGATCTGTTCCCCGGGCTCAAGGCGGCCGAGAACTGGTGGCTCGTGGGGTGGGTGATCAGAAAGTTCAACAGCCTGGTGACGCTGGAAAGCGCGTTCGAGCCGCAGGTGTTTTTCACCCTCTTCTGGAAGGCGGTCAACGAGCAGCTCGAGCTTGTCAGCGGTGAGGGCGCCGGCGCGGTCAAGATTGACGCCAGCCTGACGTTGTCTTTGTGGGAGAAGCTCCAGGCCGGCGTCTACGGCGGCGGTGTACCGCGGCTCGTGTTCCAGGCGCCGGCCGCGCCCTCCTACCTGAAAGAGATGGGGATCAAGCTCTACTTCGGCCTGAAGCTGGTGATCTGGAGGTGGGAGGAACGGTTCGAGCGGGGCATCAACTGCTGGTATCCACCGGGCAGTTGCAACTCCTTGTTGGCTCAGCTCGCGGCCGATCAGCTCGCAGGCTGGCAGTTGGCGCCGCGGGACTACGTCACCGCGGACTATGCGAGTTTCAGCGGAGCGCACGCCGCGGCGCGCCTGCGCCAACCGCTCGCCATGCCGCTGACCACCGAGGAAACAGAAATCGTTCGCAACGTCAATCCGCTGGCCGAGCCGGCGTTGGCGGTCGCGGCCGACGGACAGCAGCTCCTCCTTTGGGTCCACGACGATCCGGCCAGGCCTATCGGCCGGGGGGAGGAGATCTATTTCTCTCGCTGGAACGGCGCCGACTGGAGCGCGCCGGTCGGCATCACGCACGACAACCTGGAGGACTTCGCGCCGCAGGTGGCCTTCGACGGGAGCGGCCACGCCATCGCGGTGTGGGAGCGATCCAAGACGGTGCTGCCGATCTCGCCCACCCTGGACATCACCTTCACCCAGGGCATCGAGATTGCCTACAGCATCTGGAACGGCGCGAGCTGGAGCGCACCGCTCCTGCTGACCGACAACAACCGCATGGACTACGGCCCCAGGCTGGCTCGCGCCCCCGGCGGCCAGGTGATGGCGCTGTGGCGGACCAACAGCGGGCAGCTTTTCGGTGGAGACCAGGCCAACCCAGAGACCCTCACCTATGCCATCTGGAACGGCGCGAGCTGGAGCGCGCCGGCCGCAGCGATCAGCAACGTGACCGGCGTGATGGAAGCGAGCCTGGCCTACCGCGGCGCGGAGGGGGTCGTCGTTCTGAGCCGGGACACGGACGGCGACATGACGACCGTGAACGACGCCGAGTTGTTCTACACCACCTGGAACGGGACCGCCTGGGGCGCGCTGACACGGCTCACGAATGACCAGACGGCGGACGCCGCACCGCAGGCCGTCTACGACGCGGCCGGGCAGCTTCACGTGGTCTGGCTGCGCGGCGATCAACTGGTTACACTCTCCGGCGGCTGGGGCGGCGCGCCAGAACCATTGTGGCCGGCCGGCGCGGCGAGCTTCGCCAACTATCGCCTGGTGCAGGCGCCAAACGACAACCTGGCGCTTGTCTACCAGGGTCTTTCAACGGATGGCGGCGGGCTGGCCGACATCCACGTCACAGTCTTCGACAAGGCGAACGGCCTGTGGGGGCTGGCGGACCGGCTGACCACCGATCTGTCGCTGGAGGATTACCTGGCGCCGGCGTTCGGGTCGGACGGGACCCTCTGGATCGCCTACACCAAGGTGGAGACCCGCTTCGAGGACAAGCAGGTGGTGGTCGAGGGTGAAGAGATCACCGTGGAGGACGTGCCCGTGCCGGGGCGCAGCGACCTCTATCTGCTGCGGCACAGGCTGGCCCCGGACCTGACCGTCGCTGCGGGTGGGATCAGTATCTCGCCGTCCAACCCCGCGCCGGGCCAGCCGGCCACGATCAGCGCGGTCGTGCGCAACGCCGGCGACCTGGCCGTGAGCGGTGGCAAGGTGCAGTTCTGGGACGGGTTCCCCGGCCGCGGCGGCGTGCAGATCGGCGACACGGCGACATTGCGCTCGCCTCTGCGCGCTGGCATCACCGACACCGTGGCGATCGCCTGGACCGTGCCGCTGACGCCCGCGACCCACGCCATCTACGTGCTTCTCGACCCGTTCCTGGAGATTCCCGAGGGGAACGAGATGAACAACCTGACGCACGTGGATGCGGTGCTGCCCGACCTGACGATCGGCGGCATCAACGTCGAACACGCGGCCCCGGCGACGATTCGTATCACCACGACCGTGGCCAACGCTGGCGCGATCCCGGCCGACGGGGCAACCGTTGTGTGGCGACGGGATGCCATCACCGGCACGCTGCTCGGCGCGGCCGCGGCTGGCCCGATCGCGGCCGGCCGCAGCGCCACGGTTGCGCTGACCTGGAACGTGTCGCCGGCCGACGCCGGCGCGCACGTAGTCTACGCGGTGGTGGACCCCGGCGGCGTCGTTCAGGAGAGCGACGAAGCCAACAACCTTGACTTGGCCGCGGCCGACGTGTTGCCCGACCTGGCGGTGCGCGGTTCCTACTATGCGGTCCCGTTCGGAGGTCAGCCGCCAAACCCGCTGCCGATCACGTTGCAGGTGCGCAACCAGGGCGTGGCTGAGGCGCGCAACGTGCGGGTGAAAGTGGTCTCCAACGACCCCTTCACCCCAGAGCGGCCGGCCCTGTACGAGACGATCGTGCCGGCGCTGGCTGTGGGCGCTTCGCAAACATTGTCGGCGAACATCACGCTGCCCGGGTGGGGGGATGTCTACGCGGTGGTTGACCCCCTATGGGAACTGGCTGAGCTCAGCGAGAGCAACAACCTGGCGCTGCTGGTGGAGTTCCCGCCACGGCGCTATCTGCCGCTGATCCAAAAGGGACGCTGAGCATCGCTTGGGGCGCGCCAGATCGGATATACTGGCGTGTTCAGCGCACGGCGACTGTGCTCATCTCAGAGTCAACGGCAGGTACGCCTTGCGCATCTCGCCCAGCACGGCCCAGATGGAGAAACGGCTCGGCGTCGCTGTCATCCGGTTCTGAGCTACAGCCACCCGGCTGGTCGGCTCCCGGACCCACCGCGCACCGTCCCAGAAGTAGAGCGCCAGCGTGACCGGCATGATGGCGGCGACCTGGTTGGCGCTGTAGCCGATGGCGACGGTGTAGGGTCGGGCTGGCTGCACGAGCTGGTCCGTGCTGTCCCTGGCTTCTAGTACGTGCTGTCCGCCACTCCTCGTCGTGGACGAAGCCAAAGAAGCTGGGAAGGACTGGCCAGCCGCCCTCGATGGCGTAGATGGCGAGCTTCCCGTGGTCGGTCGCCAGCCAGAGGAAGTCGGCGTATACGCCGGGATAGCCGAGATAGGCGACCGTGTAGGAGCGGTTTTCCACGAAGAACTGCGGCGTGAGGATCACACCCGGCAGAATGGGCAGCAGCGCCTGCCAAGGAAGCAGTCCCCGGCGAGATTGCCAGAGCCAACAGGACGATGAGGAGCACCAGACGCTGCATCTCGGCCTCCTGAAGACTGCCCTTGAGCGCACTTGCGATGCACGCTCCCTGAGCGTGCGCATCTGTGGCCGGGATAGCCAACGGGACGCGGCGACGAGACCAGCAGCCGGGCAGCGGAGAAACGACGATGAGGGGTTGCGGCGGCATGGCAGGCCGCGCCCTATGGCTGTCGTAGCCAGGATTATACCAGCCCTGGCGGAAATAGAGAATCTCACAGAACTCGGCGTACACAGTTTGCCGGTTCGATGGTACAGATTCGAGCAGATCGGCGAGACAATCCTCCGATGGGGCTTGCTCACCTCCTGCAGGCGCAGCAACCGATTATGTGGTAAAATAGCGACGTGACGTGGAAGTCAGACGCAACATCGTGAAGTCCGCTGAGCTGGCAGGTTGCTGAGCCACAATGATCACCGTTGCCATCATAGACGATCATCCGGTTGTCCGCGCCGGGTTGCGGACCATCCTGGCGGCCGCGGCCGATATCGAAGTGGTGGCCGAAGGAGCCAACGGCGCCGACGCGCTGCGCCTGGTTGCGCGCTGTTCCCCCGATGTGCTGGTGCTGGATGTCAATCTGCCCGACCTCAGCGGTTTCGAGGTCACCAGGCGCTTGACTGCGCAGCCGCTCTCAACGGCTATCCTGATTCTGACGGTTCACGACGACCGCGAGACCGTGCTGGGGCTGCTCGATGCCGGCGCGTCCGGGTATGTGTTGAAGGACGATGCGCTGGAAACGTTGGTGGCCGCGGTGCACGCGGTTGCACGCGGGGAGTGCTGGCTGAGCCCGGCCGTCGCCGGCCAGGTCGTGCGCCGTACGGTTGGCGAGCTTCCATCTTCCCTCGCGCCGCGCGCTCTTCCCCTCACCCCGCGTGAACTCGAAGTGCTATGTCTGTTGGCCCAGGGCCTGGACAACGCGGCTATCGCCCGCGCGTTGTCGGTAACCACCCGCACGGTACAGAACCACGTCAGCAACATCTACGGCAAGCTGGCGGTCGCCTCGCGCACCGAGGCCGCGCTGTTGGCGATCCGGGTCGGACTGGTGGAGGTGGATCGCGAAGGTCCCCCATAGAGGGCGCCGCCGCTGTCCTGAAAATCAACGCAAAGACGCCAAGACGCCAGGAAAACCATATATCTTTGCGCCTCTGCGCCTTTGCGTTTTCATGGGCCGTCCCACAGGGAGGCTTCGCACTGGCGCCGGCCGCAGCATGAGCAACTGACCTGATTATACCAGCCGAATCTGCTTTCTGCAATGCAGGGCCAGGAGCGGCAGGGCTATCGGTCACACACCGCGATCCCTTGCGCGGCGGCAGCCTGCGCAAGGATCGCCATCTGCTCCTTTGTGGGCGCGACAAGATCGCGCGCGCGATAGACTAGCCCCAGGCTGGCGTATTTGTCGGACGCCAACCGATGAAACGCCAGCAGCTCCAGCGAGAGACTTCGACCATCGTTGCCACCGGCGGCCCGCAGACTGCCCAGCTCGCGCACGAAGCATGCGATCGCGGCGACCTCTTCCGGCGTGTCGTTCACCGTGGGCACGATCGGTATCCGAAAGATGAGCGGCTTGTCGCCGGCTGCAAGTCGCCGAGCGTTTTCCAGGAGGCGCTCGTTGGAGACCCCAGTGGCTGCGCGATGTTTTGCCGCATCCATGTGCTTCAGATCCATCATCACCAGATCAGTCGCCGGCAACAGCATCGCCAGGTCATCCCACGCGCAGTTGCCCGCGGTCTCGATGGCCGTGTGAATCCCCTCGGTCTGGCAGGTAACCAGGATGGCGCGGGAGAACTCGGGTTGTAGCGCGGGCTCTCCGCCCGATAGCGTGACCCCGCCGCCCGACGTTTCGTAGAAGATGCGATCGCGCAACGCCTCCTGCATCACTTCCTCGACAGTCATCGGCCGGCCTACGAGTCGCCGCCCCTCCGCGTAGCACGTCTCGACACACTGCCCACACGCCTCACACCGCTCGCGATGGTAGATGAGCACGCCATCCCGAAGCTCGTTCGCGGCCTGGGGACAGACGAGACACGCGCCACACGCGATACACCTGGCGGGCAGAAACTGGAGTTCGGCCGGCCGGCGCAACCCTTCCGGGTTGTGGCACCAGAAGCAGCGCAGCGAGCATCCTTTGAGGAAAACCGTCGTGCGAATTCCCGGTCCGTCATGAATCGAAAACCGCTGTATGTCGAAAACGTTGCCTATCATGATCTTCGTTCAGGCCTCTCGAGCAATGGGGTGGACTTTCGGCCCCACTGTACCACAGGTTGACCCGATCGGAAAAGCTACGCACAATGCCGTTGCAGTTGGAGAAACGTGCGGCCTGCACTATAATGCCGGCGTCGTGTCCAGAAGCAATCACGTCAGGCCGAAACTCGGTCTGAAAGGAGTCCATTTTGCCCAACCATCCGACTATCTACATCGGCGATGACACGCTCGCCGAACTGATCGGCTATTGCCAGACGCGTGATCTGCGCAGCTTCGTGCTGGTGGCCGACCGCAACACCCACGCCGTGCTCGGCGGCCGCGTCGAGCAAGCCCTGGCGAACCAAGGCTGGGATGTACTGACCGCGCTGCTGCAAGGCGAAGAGGTCGTGGCCGATGCGCGTTCCGTGATGCAGGTGATGTACGCGCTCGACCGCGCACCGCGCACCTTCCTGGCGGTCGGCTCCGGCACGATCACCGATATCGCACGCTTCGTCAGCCATCGCGCCGGCCGCGAGTTCATCTCGCTGCCCACTGCGCCATCGGTAGATGGTTACACCTCCATCGGCGCACCCATGGTGCTGGACGGCGCCAAGATCACCGTCTACTGCCACGCGCCGCTCGGCGTCTTTGCGGATTTGCCGACCCTGTGCGCCGCGCCGCGCGTCATGATCGCCGCGGGTTTCGGCGACATGCTGGCGAAGCTTACCTCGGTGGCCGACTGGGAGCTCGGCGCGTTGGTGTGGGATGAGCCGTTTGACCCCGAGATCGCCCGGCGCTCGCGTGACGCGGCCTGGGCCTGCGCTCACAGCATTGATGCAATTGCGGCGGCCGAGCCCGCCGGCGTGCGCGCCTTGATTGAGGGGTTGATCGAATCGGGGCTGTGCATCTTGGACTTCGGCGAGACGCGGCCAGCTTCAGGGGCTGAACATCACATGTCGCATTTGTGGGAGATGAAGCTCCTACGCGAGGGCCGCCCCGCGGTGCTCCACGGCGCCAAAGTCGGCATCGGGGTGGTGTTGAGCCTGCAACGCTTTGATGCCGTGCGCCGGATGAGCCGCGGCGAAGCAGAGACGCGGCTGGCGCGCTCGCGCCTGCCCGACCGCGAGGCCGAAATTCGCGGCATCGGCCGCGCCTTCGTCGGCATGGCCGACCAGTTAGCCGAGGTTCAGAAGCCGTTCCTGGACATGACCGAGGCTGAGCACATCGCCTTGAAAGATAGAGTGCTGGCGCATTGGGATGACATCGAGCGCATCTCGGCCGGCCTGCCCAGCGCCGCCGAGATGACAGGATGGCTCCGCAAGGTGGGTGGACCGGTTGCCGGCCGCGAGGTGGGCCTGAGCGATGAGGAAATCGCGCTCGGCGTGCGCTGGGGCCACTATTATCGCAACCGTTTCACCGTCGCCAAGCTATCCCAGATGCTGGGGATGCCTTGAGAGCAAGCAACAACTCGACCGCTTAAGAAGCGAAGACCCCTCACGTGCCAGGCGCTTCCGAAGCGCCTGGCACGTGAGGGGTGAGATTCAAGACAGAAGATCCAGCGGCAGCGCTTCGACGGTCCGGCCGCGATAGCCGCTCGTCGTCACGGCTGTGAAGAGCGAGTTGTAGATCGCCTCTTCGGTCGCCTCGATGGCGGCCAGGAACAACGGGGAGGCCAAGTCATTCGGCAGCTCGGTCCTGGTCGCCAGCCGGCTGCGGCGTTCGGGGGTGCGCTGCGTCAGCTCCGAAGTCGAAAAGGCGATGACGTAGTCGCCGGAACCATTGGACATCGCCGCGCCGGTGCGGGCCAGCCCTGCCAGCGCGCGGCGCGCCAGACGAGTCAGGTTGCGGTCCGCCAACGGCGCATCGGTGGCGACAACGATCATGATGGAACCATGACTGAGTTGTTCCTTGAGGTAGTAACGGCCCAGCTTTTGCCCCACCGCCGCGCCCATGATCTGCAGCGCGCCGCCGAAATTCGACTGCACTAGCGTGCCCACGGTCCAGCCGCCCAGGTTTGCCGGCAAGCGCCGCGAGCTGGAGCCGATGCCACCTTTCCAACCGAACGCCACCGTGCCGGTTCCCGCGCCAACGCATCCCTCGGCCACCATGCCGCCCTGAGCTGACGCGATCGCGGCCAGGACATGCGCCGGAGTAACCGCCCGGCGCCGAATATCGTTCAGATGGCTATCGTTCGTCTCGCCCACGAGGGGGTTGACCGAGACGACCTCCTCGTTGCCGGGCTGCGCCAACGTCCAATCCAGGATGGCATCGGCCGCCCGGGGGACAGCCAGAGTGTTCGTCAGCACGATGGGCGTCTCGATTTCACCCAGCTCGATCACCTGCGTCATACCGGTCAGCTTGCCGAAACCGTTGCCCACCGCCAGCCCGGCCGGGACTCTGTCCTGGAAGAGGTTGCCGGGGTGAGGCACGATGGCGGTGACGCCCGTGCGAATCTCCGCCCCCTCCCAGAGCGTCACATGTCCCACGCGCACGCCGGCGACATCGGTGATGGCGTTCAGCGGACCGGCTGGCAAGACGCCCGGCGCAATGCCGAGCTCGCGCGCGCGGCCGCGGCGAGAAGTCTGAACCTGACACCAGTCGCCTCCGATCAGCCGCCGGCGCATCTCGTTCGCCGCTCATGCGGCAAGCAGCAACAACGGCTCCTCGACCAGCTCCTTGATGTACTGCAAGAAGCGCGCGGCCGGCGCGCCGTCTACCACCCGATGGTCGAACACCAGGCTGAGGGTCATCATCTGGCGCAGGGCAGGCTTGTCCGGCGAGCTGGGATGATAGACCCATTTGGGGATGATCCGGCCCACGCCCAGGATGGCCGCCTCCGGCAGGTTGATCACCGGCGTGAAGCCCTCGATGCCGTACATGCCCAGGTTGGTGATCGTGAAGGTGCCGCCAGATAGATCGTCGGGCAACGATTTGCCCTTGCGCGCCCGATCCACCATCTCGCGGAACTCCTGCCCAAACTGCCGCAGCGACTTCTGGTCCGCGTCGCGGATCACGGGAACGAGCAGCCCGCGCTCGGTGTCCACAGCCATGCCCAGGTTGACGTGCGCCAACCGCTCGATTACATACAGTGCGCTTCCCTGGGCGTCGGACGCCAGCCGGGCATTCATGTAGGAGAATCGGCGCAGCCCGGCCGCCACGATCAACGCCAACAGGTCGTTGTAACCGGGTGCAAAGCCCCACTCCTTCTCCACCTTCGCCTTCAGCCGTTCGCGGACGGCCACGAATTCGGTGGCGTCCACCTCCATCATCAGCGTCACGCGCGCGCTCGTGTGGACGCTCGCAGCCATCCGGTCGGCGATGATGGCGCGCACGCCCTTGAGAGGAATGCGCTCGACGACTTCCGCTGAAGGCAGCGCCGCCGGCGCCGGTCGAGCGATGGGAGCTTCGGCCGCGACGGCCACAACCGGCGCGGCGGGAGGCGGGAGGCGGGAGGCGGCTTGCGCGATCGCCGCTTCCACGTCTTCCTTCGTGATCTTTCCGCCTGGCCCTGTGCCAGCCACCTTGCGCAGGTCAATGCCCGCCCCGGCCGCCAGTTTCGCAGCGAGCGGCGAAGCCTTGGGCGCTGAGGCAAGATACGCCAGAACGTCTCGCTCCACCACCCGGATGCCGCCGCCGCCGGTCGGCGTCACTTCGGCCAGTGGGACGCGCTCCTCGGCGGCGCGCTTGCGCGCCCGCGGAGAGGCCACGATACGCTCACTCGGCGATGCGGTGACAGGCTGATCGAGCGATGCGCCGCTCGGCTCTGCGACGCTCCTCGCCTCCGCGCCGTCCCCCGCCCCCGCGTCTCCGCGTCCCACTGTCCCTGCGTCAAAGACCTCGTCCCGCTTCCCGATGGTCGCCACGACAGTCAGCACCGGCACGACCTGGCCCTCTGCGAACGGGCCGCGGTGCAGATAGCCGGCTGCGGTCGCTTCTACAGCGAAGACCGCCTTGTCGGTTTCGACGTTCAGGATCTCCTGGCCTTCTGCGACCTTCGCGCCGTCGGCCGCCAGCCACTCGATGATCGTGACCTCTTCGACGGTCTGGCCCTGCTTGGGGATGTACAGCTCCGTGGCCATCAGCTCACCACCTTTCGACATGCCGCGACGATCCGATTGACGTTCGGGATAGCGAGGTCCTCCAGCACCTCGGCGCGCGGCACCGGCACGTTGAGCGCCGCCACGCGCACCATCGGCGCGTCCAGATAGTCGAAGGCCAGGTCGCTGATCTGCGCCATCACCTCGTTGATGAAGTTGGTATTCTCGTACCCTTCGGAGACGCCCACAAAGCGGCCGGTCTTCTTGATCGAGGCGACGATGGTATCAATGTCGAGCGGCTTGAGGGTGCGCAAATCCACCACCTCCACATCAATCCCCTCCTTGGCCAGGACTTCGGCGGCCTCGAGCGCGCGCCACACCATCCGCGAATAGGCGACCAGGGTGATGTCCTTGCCGGGTCGCTTGATGTCGGCCACGCCCAACGGGATGATGTAGTCTTCCTCTGGGACCGGTCCCTTGACGCCGTAGAGCATCTTGTGCTCGATGAACATGACCGGGTTGTCGCCCCGAATGGCTGCTTTGAGCAGACCCTTAGCGTCATATGGCGTGGAAGGCATGACAACGTAGATGCCCGGGAAGTGCGTCCAGAGCGATTCCAGGCTTTGCGAGTGGTGCGCGGCGATGGCGCGGCCTGCGCCGCCCTCGGTGCGGATCACCATCGGCACGGTGGTCTTGCCGCCGAACATGTAGCGGTTCTTCGCACCCTGGTTGGCGATCTGATCCATGGCCAGCGGCGTGAAGTCCACATACATGATCTCCGCGATGGGGCGCAGGCCAGCCATGGCTGCGCCGACGGCCGCGCCGCCGATGGTGGCCTCGGAGATCGGCGTATCGAGCACGCGCCACTGACCGAACTCCGCGAACAGGCCGCGGGTGGCGCCATACGCGCCGCCGTAGAACCCCACGTCCTCGCCCATGATGAAGACCTTGGGGTCGCGCAGCATCTCCTCGCGCGCGGCCTCGACCAACGCCTGGGCATAGGTGATCTGTCGCATGTTGGGATCGCTGCGCACGCGGTCACGCAGCGCCCGTTCCGCGGAGACGTCAGCCGCCGTGGTCTTCAGGGGCGCATAGACATCGGTCTCGACCTCCGCCGGGTCGGGCGCGGGAGAGTTCCTGGCGAACGCCATGGCCGCGGCGAGCTTGGCCTGCACCGCTTCCTGGAGGCTCTCGAACTCCACATCGTCGAGCATCCGCATCGTCTGCATTTCATCGCGCAGCAGGTTGATCGGATCGCGGCGGCGCCAGGACTGCTCCTCGTCCTTCGTGCGATAGGCGCGAGGATCGGAATGGGAATGCCCAAACCAGCGATAGGTCTTGGCCTCGATCAAAGTGGGGCCTTCCCCGCGCCGCGCGGCCTCGACAGCCTTGGCGACTGCACTGCGCACGGCCAGCGCGTCCATGCCATCCACCACGACGCCCGGAATCCCGTAGGCGCACGCGCGGGCCGCGATGTCCGGCAGCCTGGACACCTTCTCCCAGGGCACCGACATGCCGTACATGTTGTTCTCGGCCACGAAGACGACAGGCAAGTCCCAGATGGCAGCCATGTTCAGCCCTTCGTGGAAGTTGCCGGTGTTCGAGGCGCCATCGCCGAAGAAGCAGAGCACCACGCGATCGGTCTTGAGCAGCTTCTGCGCCAGCCCTGCGCCGACCGCCACCGGAATGTTGCCGCCGACGATGCCGGTGGCGCCCAGGTTGCCGTGCGCCACGTCCGCGATGTGCATCGAGCCGCCCTTGCCTTTGCAATAGCCGTCCGATTTCCCCAGCACCTCGGCCATCATCTTGTTGTAGTGCGTCTGCTTGTCGTCGGCTGTCGTGGCGGCCTTGTCGCCGTGCGCGTGGCCATGGCCATGCCCACGATGGGTGCTGGTGATCAGATCGTCATCGCGCAGCGCGGCGACCGCGCCGACGGCCGTCGCCTCCTGGCCGGCGTAGAGATGGGAAGCGCCCTTGAGCTCGGCCCGCCCCAACAGATCGGAAATCTGGTTCTCCAGGGCCCGGATTTCCATGATCTGGCGCAGCATCGTGAGCAATTGCTCCTTGGTCAGGGCTTGCTCCTCGATCAGAGCCGAAACAGTGGTGGCGTCCTGCGGATTGATAGGTTGCATGAAAGTGCTCCTTGTGCCGATTGCCGATTTGCGATTGCCGATTGCGGATTGCCGATTGCGGATTGCCGATTTGCGGATTGCCGATTGCGGATTGCCGATTTGCGATTGCCGATTTGCGATTGCCGATCTGCGATTGCCGATCTGCGATTGCCGATTTCGGATTTGCTCCAATCTGCCTCATGTGATCCAAAATCTAAAACCCAAAATCCGAAATCCCCCTCACACCAACACCACCTCGATCCCGGCCAATCGCGCCTGTTCGACAAGGTCGGCGGGGGCATGGGCGTCGGTGATGATGGCGTGAATCTGAGAGAGCGCGGCGAAGGAGACCAGGCCGGCGCGGCCCCATTTAGTCGCATCCAGGATCGCGATCACCCGCCGGCACATGCCGACCAGCGGCCGCTTCAGCTCACTCTCCTCGATGCTGACATCGGTGAGGCCTTCCGCCTGGGTGATGCCGTGCGCGCCGAAAAAGCCCTGCTGGATGTTGAACTTGCGCAACATCTCCAGGCCGTCGCCCCCTACCAGCGAAGCCGTCTCGCGGCGCAGCGTCCCGCCGACCAAGACGACCGTGACGCCCGGCGCGTCTAGCAACTCCTGGGCGATCATCAGACTGTTGGTGATCACCGTGAGATAGGAACGGCTCTTGAGAAACTGGGCGATCGCCAGCGCCGTGCTGCTGCTGTCCAGAAAGACCGCATCGCCATCACCGATCATGGCCGCGCCCGCCGCGCCGATGCGGCTCTTCTCCATGACCTGCTGCTGACGCCGGGCAGCCAGCGAAAGCTCATACGCGCCCCGCGCCGGGGGAATCGCTCCGCCATGCGTGCGCACCAGCAGATTCTGCTCCGCGAGGAGCTGGAGGTCAGCCCGAATCGTCACCTCGGAAACACCGAACCTCTGGCTGAGGTCGGCGACAGACGCGCGGCCGCCCTCGTTGACCAGACGAAGGATTTCCCACCGGCGCTCTTCGGGGTATAATTCCCTGGCTATCTCTGGCGTTGACATTTCTGCGCTTCTGTGTAATACTTACGAATGCTTTCATATTACTACACTTCACAAGAGCTGTCAAGAGATGACCGATCGGGTTGCCCGCCTTTTTGACGCCTACGTCTTTGACCTGGATGGCACCGTCTACCTGGGCGATGCGCTGCTGCCCACGGCCGGCGAGACGATTCGAACCCTACGCCGGCTGGGGCGGCGCACGGTGTTTCTCTCCAACAATCCCACGCACACCCGCGTCGCCTACGTCGCCAGGCTGACGCGCCTGGGCCTGAACGTCACGGCCGATGACATCATCCACTCGTCGCAGGTCATGGTGAACTTCTTGCTCCGTCAGATGCCGGCCGGCCGGCTCTTTGTGGTGGGCGAGGAGCCGCTGAAGGCCGAACTCCAGGCCGCCGGCTTCGAGCTGACCGAAGACCCCCAGCGCGTGGACGCGGTGATCGCCAGCTTCGACCGCACCTTCGTCTACCGCAAGCTGCAGATCGCGTTCGATGCGATCCGCGCGGGCGCGCACTTCTACGCGACCAATGCGGACCGCTATTGCCCCACCTCTGGCGGCGGCGAGCCGGACGCCGCCGCCATGATCGCGGCCATCGAAGCCTGTACGGCCAAGAAGGTCGAAGCCGTGGTGGGCAAGCCATCGCCGCACACCATCGCCGCCATCCTCGACCGCTTGGGCTTACCGGCCGATCGGTGTATCATGACCGGCGATCGGCTGGAGACCGACATCACGATGGCGTTGAACTCCGGCATGGCGGCCGCCCTCGTCTTGACCGGCGCGACTGACGAAGCGACTTTGGCCGCGTCGGCCATCCGGCCCACCTATGTTTTGCGTCAGTTGGGAGATCTGCTGCCAGCATGTGGAAGGGAGAAGTGAAATGTCCGACCTACTCGAGACCTATCGCAAGGCGACCCGGCCCTTGCCGCAGACGAACAAGCTCTGGCCCCTGTATGCCGCGGGCCTGGAGAACCTGGGGGTGGATGGCCGGCCCATCGCAACCCCGATGCCGACTCATGGGCCCGACGAGCTGCTGGTGCGCCACGACGCCTGTGGACTCTGTTTCTCCGACATCAAGGTCATCAAGCAGGGCCAGGAGCATCCACGCATCTTTCGCGATATCTGCAAGGAGCCGGTGGTGCTCGGCCACGAACTGAGCATGACGGTGGTGAGCGTCGGCGAGAAACTGCGCGGGCAATACCGCATCGGCGATCGCTTCATCATTCAGGCCGACATCTGGAAAGACGGCGTCAACTACGCCTACGGCTATATGATCCAGGGCGGGCTGTCGCAGTATGGCGTCATTGACCAGCGCATCCTCGATGGCGACCACGGCAATTACCTGATCCCGGTTCAGCCGGGCACTGGCTACGCCGAGAGCGCGCTTACCGAACCGTGGGCTTGCGTTACTGCGGCCTATCAGCTCCAGTATCGCACGGGGCTGAAAGCGGGCGGCGTGACCTGGATCATCGGTACCCCACCCCCTGCCCCCTCCCCTGGCGCGGGAGGGGATGAGGGGGCAAGGTACACCATCAGCGCGGGCTTCGATGCAACCTCGCACCCGGCCCGGCTGCTGCTGACGAATGTCCCGGCCGCCTTCGCAGCCTCTCTGCGCGAGCGGGCGGCCGGCCTGGGCATCGAGGTGCTCGACGCGCCGGATGTCGCGCACCCGCCGGTCGAGCAGGCCGATGACATCGTGTTGCTCGGCGCCGATCCTGACCTGGTGGAGGCCGCCAGCCCCTTCCTGGCCGATTTTGGCGTCTTCGCCATCATCGCCGATCGGCCGATGCCGCGCAAGATCAACGTGGACGTCGGCCGTGTGCACTACAATCGGTGGGTCTATGTGGGCGGCGCCGGCCCCGACATCGCGGCCGCATACAGCGCCATGCCTGTGCGCTCCACGTTGAGGCCGGCCGGTCGCGCCTGGTTCGTCGGCGCGGGCGGGCCGATGGGCCGGATGCACCTCCAACGCGCCATCCAGGTTCCCGATGGCCCGGCCACGATCGTCTGCACCGATGTGAGCGATCTGCGCCTGGACGATCTGCGCCGGTCGTTCGAGGGCGAAGCGGCCGCCGCGGGCATCGAGCTCATCTGCCTGAATCCGATGAACCGGGAGGCCTACGCCGCCGGCATGGCCCGCTTCCAAACCCCTCCGCCCTCGAAGGGGGGAGGCCGGGAGGGGGATGGCTCCTCGACTCGCTCGCAGGAGGGTGGCGGCTTCGACGACATCATCGTCCTGGCGCCGGTGCCTGCGGTGATCGCTGACGCCGGGACATGGCTGGCGCCGGCCGGCGTGATGAACGTCTTCGCGGGCGTTGGTCGGGGCACGATGGCCGGCCTGGATTTGGGCGACGCATACCTCAAACAGACGCGCGTCATCGGTCACTCCGCGTCGAGCATTGACGATCTGCGCCACATGTTGTTCCTGGCGGAGACAGGCACACTGTCGCCCAATCGAAGCGTCGCCGCGATTGGGTCGTTGACCGCGGTGCGCGACGGCCTGCAAGCGGTCATGGATACCTCTTTCCCCGGCAAGGTGGTCATCTATCCGCACATCAAGGAGATGCCGCTCACATCGCTGCCCGATCTCCAGGAGACCATGCCGACGGTCCACGCCAGGCTCAAGGATGGCCGCGAGTGGACCGTGGAGGCGGAAAACGAATTCCTGCGGCTGATGCTCGCATAGGGGCAGACTGCAAATTGCAAATGGCGAATTGCAGATTGCAGATACCGAATGGCAAAAGGGCAGAGGGCAAGAGGAGTAGGTCAGATGGAACGGCAATTCGAGGACAAGATCGCGCTGGTGACGGGCGGCGGGCAAGGACTGGGTCAGGCCATCTGCCTGCGCCTGGCGCAGGAGGGCTGCCACCTGGTCGTGGCCGACATCAAAGAGGCGACAGCACAGCACACCGCAGACCAGATCGTCGCCGAAACGGACCGGCGGGCCATCGCGGTCAAGACAGATGTGACCGACGAAGACCAGGTGGCTGCGCTGGTGGAACGCACGCTGCAAGAATTCGGCCGGTTGGACATCTGCGTATCCAATGCGGGCATCCTGGTTGCCGAAGAGGTCGCCGAGTTCCCGGCCGAAAAGTGGCGGGCCGTGATGAACGTCAATCTGTTCGGCTACTTTCTGATCGCCAAACATGCCGCGCGCGTGATGATGGCGCAGAAGAGCGGCGTCATCATCCAGGTCAACTCGAAATCGGGCAAGAAGGGCAGCTACAAGAACTCGGCGTATGCAGCGAGCAAGTTCGGCGGCATCGGCCTCACCCAGAGCATCGCGCTGGAGCTGGCCCCACATGGCGTGCGCGTGAATGCCATCTGCCCCGGCAACCTGCTCGAGGGCACCTTGTGGCAGGAGTCGCTGCTCGACCAATACTCGCGCACCCAGGGCCTGACCAAAGAGCAGGTCTATCGCAAATACCTGGAGCAGGTACCCCTGAAGCGCGCCTGCACCTATGACGACGTCTGCAACGTCCTCGTCTTCCTGGCATCGGACCAGGCCAGCTACATGACGGGGCAGGCCATCAACGTGACCGGCGGCCAGGAGATGCGGTAGCAGGACGCAGAAACCCGTTTTCTCGAAGAAAACGGGTTTCTGCGTCAGTTCTCCCTGAGAAAACGGGGGGCTGTTTCAGATCACCGGAATCCCCAGGTCGCTGGCCCCGCGGGGAGAGGTGCGCGCCTCTGGATAGTAGCGGCGAAGCAAATCCAGCGCCAGGGCCGCGCGGTGCACCCGCTCGCGCGCCAGCGCGATCGCGGTCGCTTCCAGGTGTGCGCCGCTGGGGTAGATGTTCGGCGCGTTGCGCAGACCCAGCTTGACGTAGACTGGCGCGGCGACTCGCACCATCTCGGGCGTCTCATAGTAGCGCACAAAGCCGCCGAAGTCGTCTGGCGCCTCGACGTAGATGTCCAGCGGCAGGCTCACTGCCCGGCGGATCGCGGCCAGTTGCGGCAGCGAGAGATCAGTCGGCGTATTGTAAGTGCCAGCGCCAAGCTGTTCCATCCAACGCACCGCGATGGGATTCGCTGCGCCCATCTGCACCGAGACCTTCAAGACCAGATCGCGGGGCAGCTTGCCGGCCCGCTTCATCTCGTTCGCCAGCCAGAGCAACCCCTCATCCGCGACGAGCACCGAGCGGATTCCCAGGGCGCAGCCGCGGCGGATTTCCTCGGCTGCGAAGACCACCTGCTCGACCCCGCGCAGGCGTGCGCCCAGGTTCTTGCCCGCGGCCGCCACGACCTGCGCGCCAGTATCCCACCCCGCACGCGGCCCCACGAAGAGACTGACCTCGATCCCGGCGTCATGTCCCAACCGGGCCATCTCGCGGATTTCCGCGTCCGTCAGCAGCATGATGCCGCTGCCCTGCGAGACGCGTTGGATCAGTACCGACTGTCGCTCAGCTTCCTCCAGCACGGCCGCCAGCGCCCGCGGGCCTTCCACGCTGGGAATCTCGACGCGATAGTGTGCGCCATCTGGAAAACGCGTCCCGGACGTAGGCAGGTCGAAGGCATCGCTGGTCGGCAGGCCGAGCGCGGCAAGAAAGTCACGAGTTTCGCGCATGGTAATAGCTCCTCGATGATGTGAGAGCTATTCTATCACGGATCCACAGCGGCGGAAAGAGCGTTGGATGGCGCCGGCGGGGTCATTTCACTGTCCGCTCCAGACGATTGCAGACCCCAGTACCCGACCCGAAGCGATCAGCCCTTCAGCCGGCTGACTGCATCATTCCCTGCGGACGTATCTTCGTCAGAGCACCAACTCTCATGGCATCCACGCTTTTCTTGCGTAAGCATACTGTAAGGCCAATTAGTACCCTGGTCCTGTACCGCCCCGTCTTGATTGGTGGTAAGAATGGATGCAGATGGACGGAGCAAGAACGACAACGCAGAAGACAATACGCAGCGACATCCAGCTATAAAAATCCTATCAACCACCCAAGAAAGAGGAGGATCCCATGTTCGTCTCACGTTTCTTCAACCTTCGCAGTCTGGCTCTGTTGGTCCTTGGCCTGATCCTGGCGGGCAGCGCCTACGCCTTCGCTGCCGCCAATGTGGTGCCCGAGAGCGGCGCCGGCGACGGGAACAACACCATCAGCGGTTACACCGTCAGCGCGGTCAGCTACACGCTGAACTCCACCAACCCGGCCAACCTCGACAGCGTCGCCTTCGATATCGTGGCCACGGCCGGCGCCTCGGCGCCCACCACCGTCAAGGCGCAGCTCGTCAGCGGCGGCTCCTGGTTCTCCTGCACGCAGGGCAGCGGCAATCGCTGGTCGTGCAGCGTCACCGGCGTGACGGCCCTGGCCGCCGACAACCTGCGGGTGGTGGCGGCTCAGTAGCACTCGACTGTACCGGACTTGACGCAAGAGGAGCGCGGGGACTTCGCAGGAACCGCGCTCTTCTCGCGTGAACGCCGCAGCACCATGAGTGAATCATGCGAACTCGTGCATCCTGGCTGACCTGGTTTTCCGCGCCGGTCGCGCTCGGTCTGGCGATCGTGCTCTGGATCCTCTTTGCCCCGATCCAGGCCGGCGGCCGGAGTGCGTATGTGATCGTGCGTGGAAACAGCATGGAGCCGGGGTTCCACCGCGGCGATCTCGTCGTGCTGCGGCGGGCGACCGAATACCAGGTCGGCGACATCGCCACCTATCAGCATCCCCAGATCGGACCCGTGATCCACCGAATCATTGGCCGCGAGGGGGATGCTTTCGTATTCAAGGGCGACAACAACGCCTGGCTGGATGCGTATCGGCCCACACAGGCCGAGCTGATCGGCAGGTTTTGGCTCTATCTGCCATCCGCGGGTAAAATAGTCGAGCGGTTGCGCACGCCGTGGGCCTTCGCGTTTCTCGTCGTCGCCATTGCACTGGGCGGTGGACTCAGCGTCACCTCGACGACGAGCCGCCGGCGGCGACGCCGACGCAGCCAGCCAGCGCGGAAGGAGAACAGCACGCTCTTGGGCTCGCTCCACACCAGCCGGGCGGATCTCTACTTCGTCGTGGCGCTACTGATCTTGGGTTCGGCTCTGCTGGCAATGCTCGCCTACAGCCAGCCGCTGACCCGCACGGTCACCGAGGACCTGGCTTTTCAGCACACGGGCGTCTTCGAGTACACGGCCGCGGCGCCGCCTGGCGTGTACGATGGCGACGCGGCGCGAACCGGGCAGCCCATCTATCGCCGCCTGATCAACCGGGTTGATGTGCGGTTCACCTATCGGCTCGCCA
>Ga0194126_10000855_pt1 | contig 51484 bp, 49 predicted proteins | sample TA2KigC150mmetaG_FD_148641 | JGI IMG/M metagenome (GOLD analysis project Ga0194126, IMG submission 148641) | Freshwater microbial communities from Lake Tanganyika, Tanzania - TA2015035 Kigoma Deep Cast 150m | ecosystem: Environmental > Aquatic > Freshwater > Lake | place: Tanzania: Lake... | reverse complement strand
TGTGCACCCATAGGGAAAAGAATTTGGCATAATTAATAAGTCATATTTTCCCCACTGATATGGACCAAACATTTTTTCTGTAATCTGCATCATTTTTGGCAAATCATCAAATTCGTGAGACGCTTGACTTAAAAATTCTGATTCAGAATAAATTCCGCATTTATCTGAAATTCTCTTGTAACTATAATTACCGACCGATAGTGCAACTAGATAACTTGGAATGGGTTTTTTCATAGAGAATTTATAGATCCCCTCGCTATTTCTTTTTACTTGATTCTCTGCACTCATCACAGCCATCAATTCTTTTGGTACTTTCACAGTGGCAGAATATGTAAATCTATTTGTTGGTGAATCCTGCAAGGGAATCCATGTTCTTGTTGAAGTAGGTGATCCAAGGGTGTATAATATTGGGTGAATGTTTCCTCGTGTTTGTAATGGCTCTAACCAGTCCAATGCGGCTGTTTTTGCCGTTGTCTGATAATATATGTTAATATACCTTTCTGATTTTTTCAAAGTAACGATAAGTGGTTGCCCGAGAATTGAATCCTTATCCCATGAACCAATAACAAATTCTAATTCTTTTTCTTTTCCTTTTTCCCCAGAAGTTATTTTTTGAATTTGTAGATATTTCGTATCAAAAATAACGGTATCCGAATTGTGTTTCCCCAAATCGTGCCTTGCCACACCGTAAATCGTTTTATTGTCAAAATTTACATCCAAATCTAAATGTAAATGCTTCGTTCTAACCTGATTAACATTGGCATAGCTATGATTATCCACTTCTCCATAAACCCAAGTAAAAGCCTTTTTCTTACTTTCAATGCTATCTGAACCGCAAGACAGACAAAATAAAATAATCAGTACGAAATTAAACAATCTACAAAAAAACATTACTTGCGAAATTAATCTAGTTCTAATATATCAAAAAAATCTATCTATTCCGAAATATTTCCGGGTGAATCGAGCCTAAATATTCCTGTTCCCATTGATTTGGACAAGGAATGAGATGAAAATCAGCAGTTAAATACATCGCATCCATCAACGTTGAATAACCCATGAATGAAAAGATCTCATTTGCAGATAGCAAAACCTCATCAACATCAAGCCAATTTTTAGATTCCATAAAAACGAAATCTTTTACTTTTGGTATCTTATCGAGAGCAGAGGTTTCTCCAACGATAACTTGCACAAATTGCTTATTAGAATGATTATTGTAGTAATTAAACAAATAATTTAGATGAACGTTTGGACCACTCAAAACCAATACGGAAACTCCGTTCTTTTCATTCATAATTGGCTTATTTTTGAGCTGAAACCTTGATAACAATCCAATAAATTCGTAATTATTTTTAATGAAATCAACTGAAGATAGTTTTCCTGCTAATTTTTTATCCGCATTATCCACAATCCATAACATGTCGAATTGCCGTAACCAATAGGAATGTATAAACTGAAAAATCTTATACAATCCTTTAAGGGGAAGTTTTACTTGATGCGTAATAAAAATTGAGTTGCACTTTTTACATCGAAAGCCGTATCTATGATCCGATAATACAAGGTCAATATCATATTTGATTACTTTTTCAGAGACCCACTTTTTTTCAATATTCATGAATCTATTTAACTTTTTTTTTTGCTTCCACAGAGCTTTATGAAATGACTTTGTTTCGCTAAAATCAAATGGATATCCCTCAAATTCAATTGTTTTAATTTCTGGAAAATATGTTCGAATGATTTTTAATTGTGTTGAATCTCCTACAATAATTAATCTATTATTTTGATGTTCAAGTGTGTTGATTAAACTAATTGATCGAGCCACGTGACCCATGCCCCAATTTAGACAGGAGTATAGTATTTTCATATTCTTTACACGAGAAATCTCCATTGCGATCCAAAGCTAATTAAAAGATAAATAGTGTGAAAAAAAACGTGAATTTTAATCAGATTGAAAGTTCATCAATTTCTTTGATTAACTTTAAGGCATTAATTGAAACAAAAAAGGCATGTCAGATTACAATGAATTTAAAAATTATGCAACCAAACATTTGGGAATAAATAGCATATCAATGCAACATTATATAGAGTCTTCGTTAACACCATACATTATTGAGGAGCGCCCTTTAAACATGACGCAAATGGATGTTTTTTCCAGATTAATGATGGATCGAATTATCTTTCTTGGAACCGGAATCAACGATCAGGTTGCAAATATTATAAACGCACAATTGCTTTTCCTTGAATCAGTAGATGCAAAAAAAGATATTCAAATTTATTTAAATTCTCCGGGCGGTTCTGTTTATGCAGGATTGGGAATCTATGATACAATGCAATATATCAGACCCGATGTAGCTACCATTTGCACAGGTATGGCGGCGTCAATGGGGGCAGTTTTGTTGTGCGCAGGTGCAGATGGAAAAAGATCAGCTCTAAAACATTCTCGTGTTATGATACATCAACCATTAGGAGGCGCCCAAGGTCAAGCCTCAGACATTGAAATTACGGCCCGTGAAATTCAAAAGTTAAAAAAAGAGCTTTACGAAATAATTGCTATACACAGCAAACAAGATTACGAAAAAGTTTGGGCTGATTCAGATCGTGACTATTGGATGACATCTGAAGAGGCAAAAGAATATGGAATGGTCGATGAGGTTTTATTGAGAAATCCAAAATAATTTCATAAGATTTAATTAAATGGCGAAAAAAGATACTAGCTGCTCATTTTGTGGATCTCATCGTTCTGAAGTAAATATGTTGATTGCAGGTATTTCAGGACATATTTGTGACTCTTGTGTAGTCCAAGCAGAGAAAATCGTTAGTGATGAACTAAAATTCAAAGCAGGAGGAGTAGTGAAGACAGAAGCAGTTACATCCGAAAAAATATATACCAATAAAAAACCTCAGGAAATTAAAAATTTCTTGGATGAATACGTTATTGGACAGGATGAGGCAAAAAAAGTATTATCCGTTGCGGTTTATAACCACTACAAAAGAATAAATAATCCTATTAAAACAGATGATATAGAAATTGAGAAATCAAACATTATGCTGGTTGGACGAACAGGTACTGGAAAAACTTTATTGGCAAAAACCATTGCTAAAATGTTAAATGTTCCGTTTTGTATGGCTGATGCAACGGTTTTAACGGAGGCGGGTTATGTCGGTGAGGATGTCGAAAGTATTTTATCTCGTTTATTACAAGCCTCCGACTACGATGTTGAAAGTGCTCAGCGAGGTATTATTTTCATTGATGAAGTAGATAAAATCGCACGGAAAGGAGATAACCCATCAATTACTCGTGATGTTTCAGGAGAGGGAGTACAACAAGCCTTACTCAAATTATTAGAAGGAACTGTTGCAAGCGTTCCACCTCAGGGTGGAAGAAAGCACCCAGAACAAAAAATGGTGCAAATCGATACGCGAAACATTTTATTCATTTGTGGAGGGGCATTTGATGGGATTGAAAAAATCATCGCGAATAGAGTTAATAAGCAAACCATTGGTTTTGCTTCTGATGTAAATCAAAAAATTGAGCAAGACTCTTTGTTGAAATATATAAATCCGACGGATATAAAAAGTTTTGGACTTATTCCCGAATTAATTGGTCGCTTTCCCATTTTAAGCTATCTTGAACCTTTAAATGAGGTAAGTTTACGAAGAATTCTTACGGAACCAAAAAATGCATTGACCAAGCAATATATTAAACTTTTTGAATTAGATAACGTAAAACTTTCCTTTGATAGCGAAGCCCTAAATTTTATTGTTAGAAAAGCAGTTGAATTCAACCTTGGTGCGCGAGGACTACGTTCAATTTGTGAGGTAATTTTAACTGATTCTATGTTTGATCTACCTTCATCAGACAAAAAATCGTACCGATTAACGAAAGAATTTGCTGAGTCTCAATTTGCAAAATCAAAATTTGCGGTGCTCAAAGTTGCCTCATAAAAATACTTGCTCATGAAAGTGAAAGTAATAAATCATTCTAAAAACGATTTACCAAAATACGAAACTTTGTTTTCTGCAGGAATGGATATTCGTGCCAACCTTGGTGAGTCAGTGCGCTTAAATCCACTCGAAAGAAGACTTATTCCGACAGGTATTTTCCTCGAAATTCCGCATGGATTCGAATGTCAAGTTCGACCTAGGAGCGGATTGGCATTAAAGAAAGGAATAACTGTTTTAAATTCACCTGGAACAATTGATGCTGATTATCGCGGCGAAATTGGAGTAATTTTAATCAATCTTTCTGACGAAGCTTTTGAGGTTGTAAATGGTGAACGCATAGCTCAATTAGTGTTTGCACGGGTTGAACAAATTGAATTCGAACGAACAGAAAATCTGTCAGAAACTGAGCGAGGAGCAGGTGCATTTGGTAGTACTGGTATAAAAAATTAAACGAAATTACAGATGAAAATAATAGTGCCAATGGCAGGTAGAGGAAGTAGATTACGTCCTCACACATTAACAATTCCAAAACCTTTATTACCGGTTGGAGGAAAACCAATTGTTCATCGGCTCGTAGAGGACATAGCTGAAGTTTGCAGCGAAACCATTGATGAAATTGCATTTATTATTGGTGATTTCGGCAACGAAGTCGAAGAAGAGTTAAAAAATGTTGCTGCCAAACTTGGAGCAAAAGGTAGCATACATTATCAATCAAATCCTTTGGGAACTGCCCATGCAGTTTTATGTGCGGAGTCAGCTTTAGAAGGTCCTGTTGTAGTGGCATTTGCAGATACTCTTTTCCGAGCTGATTTCAAACTAGACCCAAGTGCTGATGGAATTCTTTGGGTAAATAAAATTGAAGATCCTAGTTCATTTGGTGTGGTAAAACTAGATTCAGACGGAAAAATCATTGATTTTATTGAAAAGCCCAAGGAATTTGTTTCTGATTTAGCTATGATTGGCATTTACTATTTCAAACATGGAGAACGCCTAAAGCAGGAATTGAATTATTTGATTGATAATAATATCATGAAAGGAGGCGAATTCCAATTTCCTGATGCTCTCAGAAGACTAACAGAAGCCGGCTATAAATTAAAACCAGGAACGGTATCAGAATGGCTAGATTGCGGAAATAAGGACGTTACTCTTCACACAAACCAGAGAGTTTTAGAATTTGACTGGGAAAAAAATAAAAATTTAGTAAGCCACGACCTCAAGACATCAAATTCTGTGATTATCCCACCCTGTTTCATCGGAGACGGCGTCGTTATTGAAAACTCAATCATTGGGCCTCACGTTTCTTTGGGAAAAGGAACTACGGTTATAAACTCTAACATACGAAATACGATTATCCAAAATAATTCTCAACTAAACTCAGTCAATTTATCTGACTCGATGATAGGATCTTTTGCTAAAGTAAACGGAAAAAATAACGATTTGAGTGTAGGAGATTATTCAATTATGCAACTTTAACCCAATGAGGTGCCTTCTAATTTTACTATTTTTTTGCCCACTAATTGGATGTAAAACAATATCCATAAAACCAAAAAAAAAATCAAATGTCACAGAAATTAATAAAAACTACATTCAAAAATTTCACGAAGGATTAAGATTAAAAATGACTGGGCAAATAGATGGGGCGATTAAAAGTTTTGAGTCCGCTTCGGCATTTGCACCAGAAGAAGATGCCCCGCACTTTGCACTTGCTCAATGTTATTTGATAAAAAATGACCTTGGTAATGCATCAACGCAAACTAAAATCGCAGCGGATCTAGACCCAAATAACACGTGGTATTTACAGGAGCTAGCCTACATGTACAAGGAGTTAAACGATGTGGAAAATGGCGCCAAAATCTACAAAAAGTTACTAAAAATACAACCACACAAAGCTGAATGGCTTTTTGAATACGCTGCATTATTAGAGGCTACTGGCAAACTTCAAGAAGCAATTGCTATGTTGAATGAAACCGAAAAAGAAATTGGTGTAAACTCTGCCTTATCTATTCGGAAATATTATTTGTACCTCAAATTAAAAAATGAGAAACTAGCTTTAAAAGAATTAGAAATAGCCAAGCAAAAAAACCCAAAGGATGTTCAAATAATTTCAACGGAAATCGATTATTTCTTTGATACAAGACAAGATGATAAAGCATTCAAAATCATGGAGGAACTTGTAGAAGCTGATCCAGCAAATGGGAATGCCCGTAAACTTCTTGGGGATTATTACCTCAAAACTAACCAAGTCGAAAAGTGTATCGAGCAATACCAGCTTGCAGTAAAGTGTGATTTATCAATCGATGACAGAATGATGATGGCCATCAAGTTATTTGATCTTCAGGCTCCAAATTCAGTTATGGATGAACTTTCAAGTTACATTCTAGAAATTTTTCCGGAAAACATCAAGGCATACACGTTTCGCGGAGATTATTTGCAACGAACAAACCAACCCAGAAAAGCACTAGAAGTATATTTAAAAGGAATTGAATACGATAAATCGAAATACTTAATTTGGCAGGAAATATTATTAATTGAGTATGAACTTCAAGATTTTATTAATTTAAATAATGATGCAAAGCTCTGTTTGGAATTTTTTCCAGCTATCCCAAATGTTTATCTGCTGGCCGGATTATCTGCAAATCAACTTAAAAAATACGATGAGGCACTTGAACATTTAACAAGTGGAATAGACTTTGTAATGCAAGACGACCAACTTTTGGCAGAGTTTCACGGACAGTTTGGCGAAGCCTATTTTGGAAAAAAAGAAATACAAAAAGCTCAAGAATCTTATAAAAAAGCACTGAAATTGTCACCAACTAGTAGTATTATAAAAAACAACTTTGCATATCGACTTGCCTTGCATAAAGTAGATTTAAGTTACGCAAATCAATTAATTGATGAGGTAATTAGTATAGAAAGAAATACGAGATATTTTGATACGAAAGGTTTTATCCTTTTTCAATCTGGAAAATTCCAAGAAGCGCTTGTTGTTTATCTGAAAATCACCGATGAAGAGTCTGACAAAGTTGTTCTGGAACACATTGGCGATGCGTACTTTAGAACGGGAGATAAAACAAATGCGCTCATATACTGGAAAAAAGCCTTAGCTGCAGGTTCAACAAATAAGATTCTCAAGCAAAAAATTGAAAAAATTGAATATTATGAACCTGAATATTAAACTTTTGATCTTGTTTTTAGGGTTCATTGCTTCCTCAGAATTAAGAGCACAAGGTAATTCTTTGCCTGTTGAATTATCAAAGGTTGATTCAAAGATTAATCAACTGATAGTAAATCGCCCAGACTTTTTTTATTCAAAAATCCAAACGAGCATTATAGCCACGGAACCTGAATTTGGAGCAGATTTAAGACTATCTACTCGTGTAAAAAAGGACAGTTTAATTTTTGCGAATGTCAGTTATATGGGAATTCAAGCTGCTTCTGTTCATTTAACCAAAGATAAAGGTCATCTACTAAATAGACTTTCAAATTGCTACATGGAAGGTGATGCAAAGTTGGTTTCAAATTTTACGGGAGTTGATCTTGAATTGCTTGAACTCGAGGAATTGATACTTGGCTTACCTCTCTATTATACAAAACTTGACAAACAAAACATTCGAACTACCAAAGATTCCTTGCAAAATATCAAGGTAACTTATTTAGGAAATATTCGTAGTACTTCTTCTGAACAAAAATGGGTTGACATTACTTATTTATTCGATGATTCTTTGACTTACATGAAACAATTGAATTTATCTATCCCAAAAGATTCAACATCAATGATTTGGAAATGTGAAGAATTCCAAGACAATTCAGGATATCGGGTGCCAGCAAAAGTTTCAATTGTAATAAATAGATTAAAATCCATAATGGAAGTTGAACTTAAGTATAATTCAGTTGAAATTAATGTTCCCGAAAAAATTGAGTTTGATATACCTAAAAACTATGAAAAGTGTAATTAATTTATTAGGGCTTTTTTGTTTTCTACTTATTACAAGTTCATTTTATGCTCAATCAAAGAGTGAAAAACTTAAAAAGGAACAAGTAAAAATTGAAAAACGAATAAAAAATACCAAATCTCTTTTAGATAAAACTAAAACCAAAGCTCAATCTTCCCTTCGGGAATTAGAATTAGTAGATGCCCAAATTTCAACTCGAGAAACATTAGTTAAGAATTTTGATGAACAAGTTCGAGCTGCCGAATTTGAAATGATTGGCAAAGCAAATGATATTAAGCATATACGAGAAAGGCAAAAAAATCTAAAAAAGCAATTTAAACAGATGTTATTACATGCCTTTAAAAACAGAAATAAATTAGGTAAGTTAATGTTCGTTTTCTCTGCCCGATCCTACACAGAGGCTTTGCATCGAAATAATTACCTAGAAAAAATGAAGGAAATTGAAAAAACTCAATTTCAATTATTACGTAAAAACCAACAAATTGTAGAAGGAGAATATATTCAAATTAGTTCTGAAAAATCGACAAAGGAATCTGCATTAAACGAAAAAATTAAAGAAAAAGAATTAATTGAACAAGATAAAATACATAAAGAGGAACTATATCAAAAGTTAAAAAAGGAGGAGGAAACTCTTCGCAATAACTTAGCAAAAGACGAAAAGGAAAAGCAACTGCTAAAATCAAAAATTAACGCGGCAATCCAAGATGAATTGAAAAAAAGTAATAAATCGTCCACAAAAACAAAAAGTAAAAACAAAAATAAAGACACTCCCAAAGAAACCAATAAGAAAACGGATAACACAAAGAAAAAAGTAACTGCATCTTCTTCAAAAAAGACAGAGGATGTTGTTTATGTTGAAACACCTGAGTCAAGTACACTCGGATCTAATTTCTCTGGAAACAAAGGGAAACTGCCATTCCCGGTTAGTAGTGGGACAATAACCGAGAAATTTGGAACAAACCCCCACCCTACCATTAAAAATGTCTTTACGAATAACAATGGAGTAGATATTTCCACAACAAAAAATGCAACGGTTCGAAGTGTTTTTGAAGGCGAAGTCTCAAGTATTCTAACTATACCTGGCGCTGGAAAAGTGATAATTATAAAACACGGTAATTATAGAACCGTATACAGTAATCTACGTGATTGCTATGTTAGCATTGGTTCAAAAGTTTCTACGAAGCAGTCAATAGGATCATTACTTACCCAAGAGTCTGGATCCATATCAATTGCACATTTTGAAATTCATTTGGTTTCTGGAGGAAACATCCAGTGTTTAAATCCTTCTCTCTGGTTATCAAGATAAATTATCTTGGAAATTGATATCTCGGATTGTACAGAAATTCTTTATCCGTCAGGGTTAGTAAAAACGCAATGATATCCTTTTGATCATTGGAACTTAGCGGTTTAATTTTCCGTAATTCCTTGCTTAGATACGGTGTTTTAGGATTTAATTCAGCATAATGTTTTAGAACATCCTTCAGTTTTTTAAATCTACCGTCGTGCATATATGGAAAAGTAAACTCTATATTCCTCAAAGTTGGTACCTTAAATAAAAAAGAATCTTTGTAGTATTCTGAAATCGTATAATGACCATAATCTTTCAGCTCTAAATCTATTGGGAGGCCATTGCTCTTTAATTTATACGTTGAAAAAAGTGGTTCTTTGTGACAAGAGGCACAGTTCTTTTTAAATAAAATATACCCATTTTTCTCTTGATTTGTAAAAGCTACACCTCGCTCTTTTCTCATTATTTTATCGTATTTCGAATTACTAGAAACTAAATTTGACGTAAATATTGCCAAAGATTGTAACATTCTTCGAACAGTAATTTCAGAATCTCCCCAAGCCTTTTCAAATAAACCATTATAAAACTTATTTCTAAGCAATCGTGAAACGGCAGAGTCTAAATTAAAATCCATCTCGTTATGATTTCGAATTGGCTCCATGGATTGACGTTCAATATTACCTAACGACCCGTCCCAGTGAAAATATGGATTCCACGCCATGTTAATTAATGCCGGTGCATTTCTCCTACCAACCCTTCCGTCAATTCCATGACTTAACGCGTGATCTGTGTGTGCAAATGCAGAGAAAGAAACATGACACGAGGAGCAAGAAATTGAACTATCTCGTGATAAGATTGGGTCATAGAAAAGCTTTCTCCCCAATTGAAATTTATCCTCGGTAAATTCATTTCCCTTGAAATAATATAGTGGATCAGGCCAACCTTTCGGAATTTCAAAGCCCATATTAGGTTTACTCGATTTGAACGAGACCAATACGGCAATAAAAAGAAAAAGAAATAGAAATATACTCGATTTCATTGTTTAAATAACCTGTAATAATTATCGGCAGTAAAAACAGCTTCTTTTCCTGGATTCATAACTACAGGATTTACTCCCAAATTTACGCCATCTTTTATAAAATTTGCCAACTCAAGCTCAATAAACGCCAATTCATTGATTAGAATTATTCTTGATTGAAGCCATCTCTGGGTTGAATATTTACCAAAATAACCTCCAATATGATATAAAAACTCTTGATTTTTACTCGAACATAAATTTGATTTTCCTTCCAATTTAAAATGAATATAACCGGTATTCCAAGCCCAATACATCCCTAAGGCAGGATCCAAGGCCCCAGAAAACTTGGTGGATGACGTTGAAACACTATCCAACCCTATGGCAAAATCAAAATTTTTGGAATTTTTCATTCCTTCCTCTGTAAAAGGGAGAAAATAACTTAATGAATCAGAAAGGTCAACAAGGTGGATTACCAATGGATCAGTTCTATTTTCATCTGAAAAAACCGGTTTATAATTCACATAAAATTTTAATTCATCTACCTGAATCCATATTGAGTCTGAATTGATAAAGTATTTTTCTCCTCTCACCAGTGGTTTAGTATTGAATTTAAAGTTAATCTTCACCTGGCATAGAAAGGCGCCCCATACTGTCAAAAAAATAACTAGGAAATAAAATCTCATCTATTTAAAAATTTACTTTTTAGTGTAAACCATGAATTACCTAAATTTGAAGGTAGACATATATGAGGTGTCTGTGAGCGAAAATAAAAATGACTTGAGTTGCTGTTGTTCCTTATTTGATAATTCGAAAGGTTGAATCATTGAAGCCTGTAAATTATTCTTTTGACCACCCTTTTTGTAATGATTAATTACATCATCTATGTTTTTCAAGCTTCCATCGTGCATATATGGGTATGTCAACTCGATATTTCGAAGGGATGGTATTTTGAATTTGCCGATATCGTTTGAATCCAAAAATATTCTAAAGCGACCCTTGTCATCAAGTTGCTCGTAATTTTTGTATAGACCATTATTAGCAGCTTCAAATGTTGTGAAAAAGGGTGCAGGATGACATTGAATGCAATACAATTTCTCAGAAAAAAGTTTCCAACCAGCTTTTTCGTCCTGGGTTAAGGCTGATTTATTTCCATTCACAAATTGATCGAATCGCGAATTTAATGAAAGTAACGTCCGTTCAAATGCTGAAATGCTTCGTGTTAGAACATAGGCATCAAAGTCACGATTAAATATCCTCTTCGCTGCTTCTTGGTATTCCGGTATAGACCTCAATTTATTGATCAACTCTTTCATATTACTCCCCATTTCAGTATGTTCTTGAATTGGAACAATAACTTGAACCTCCAATGTTGCCAAATGAGCATCAAACATGGCTGTTTTTAAAAATGCTGAATTTAACAAAGAGGGAGAATTTCGTTCAGTTTTGCGCCCTTCTATACCCGTGCTTGTTGTCAATCGATCAGTGAATGCATATTCTGGAACATGACAAGTAGCGCATGAAACCGTTTTATTTAGTGATAGTCGCTTATCAAAAAATAATTTTCTTCCTAAAGCTACTTTTTCATCCGAAATTGGATTATCTTTTGGGCTTGGAATTTCACTAATGCTTGTCCAAGAAATCATTTTTCTTGAGCATGAAATAAATAAAGTTAAACCAATGATAAATAGTAAAAGTAATATCGAATTATTGGTTCTTTTCATAATTAATGAATGGCGTTCAGACTCCCAATCACAACAGAATTTTTGTTTAAAAACTGAATAATATAGTACCCTTTACTTAAATGGGGAACAGACAAGTGTCCTGACGGTTCAATTGAATAATACTCTCCGATCAATTTACCACTGAGGTCACGGACATGAATTTTATCTATCTCCGCCAATTCACTCCAATAAATATCCAAGGCGTTACTAACATTTTGAAAATAAATTTTTGAATTGTCACTATTATTGTCCACTCCGGCATTAGCTGGTTGAATGAATACATTTTCTGACAGGGTATTCCCCATAATTTGCGCATTGACTCCTGTTTCGCCGTGGAGAATACCAACCGTACTGATTGAAATATTATTTATCCATTGATCCACTTGGCAATTGATATTTACGTTAATTTGATCTTGTGAAACATTCGATTGAATAACATTATTCATCTGTATGAGTTGTTGATTTGTATTTCCTAAATTGTGAAGTTCAAACTGAGACTCTAAACTTCCATCACCGTTATGATCGGCATTCCCACCGATGATCATGTGCATGTATCCAAATTGCCAACCCCAGTACATCGATGGGCTTTGAAAACTCAAGGGATGATTTTCAGGATAAAGTGAAATATCCATCGCCTGGTCACCGGTCTGTGTATTTAAGGGTTTTGGGACGCCAACAAGAAACGAAATCTTTTCAATTTGTACGATGTTGAAGTAACCAAGATATAGCGTGTGGTTTTGAGGCTCGATAAGGAAAACACTATTAATTGCAGTAAGTTGCCCTCCATCGTGTTCGATTTGAATATTCGACAAATAATAATCAAAATGATCTAACGCAAATATTTTCCCGTTCCAGGCGGTGTAATTTTCATTCATTTCCAAATTGGAATTTTGAAACATTGGCGCAATGTCCAAGAAAACATTTTTTTGACCGAAGCAACTTATAAAAGAGATTAAAAATAAAATTGTGAAACAGAAATTTTTCATGATTTTTTTAACTATTAATTTTTATAGGCTATGTAAAGTAATTCATCCTTCATTAAACGAAATCTATCAACAACTTGTTTATCAAAATTCTTTTGCACATCAAAAATCTCAATGGTAAATCCTACTTTTTCTAACCAATTCGGGTAATCTTTACCAAACAAACGCAAATGATCTTTTTGCCAAAAATGCTTTTCCCGCTCTGCTGGGTCAATAATACTTCTATCCTCGTAGGTAGTCTCTCTCGACATATCCTGTGGCACTTGCATAATTGCCCATCCTCCTGGCCTCATAACTCGGAAAAGTTCCTTCATACATTGATTCGGGTCATCAACGTGCTCCATAACATGGTTACAAAATACCACATCAAAACGATTATCCTCGAGAGGTATTTGATGTAAATCGAAGTGTAAGTCTGCCAATGGAGAAACTAAATCTCCTGTTACGTAATTCAAGTTTTTTTGTGCTTTGAATTTGCTGTGAAAACACTGTTCTGGTGCAATATGCAGTACATCTAACTTTTCGGCCGAAAAAAAATTACTCTCATTTTTTAAATACAACCACATTAAACGATGTCGTTCCAATGTAAAGTCGTATGGACATAAGACGTTATCTCGATGAGCCACAGATGAACCATAGGATAAAAACTTTGAAAACTTTCTTTCACAAACAGGACATTCTACATTGCTTCCTTTATACAATAGCGGAGCAAAAATTTTAAAAATATAGCTCAATCTTATTAAAAGAGGTCTTGGAAGAGTATTTAACAAGAATTTATAAATTTTTTTCACAGGATAAAATTACGTAAAGTTGGCGGAACTTTGCAGGAATAAGAAGTTAAATAAAATGTACGAACTCAGGAATAATCTCCTTAAATTCGATCTAAAACATATTTGATAAGTTCACTCATTTGTACTGAGTACCCTTTAGAAAATTCCATCATTGGTCTATTGGCAACTCCCAAACATATCGTTGCACATTTATGCCCTAATGCCCTTCCAAGTGCAAAAAGAGCTGAACTTTCCATTTCAAAATTAGTCACCGTAACTCCATTGTGTTGAAAATCACCAAGAGCTAACTGTAAATTTTCCGTTCGTGTTTTTAATCTTAATTGTCTGCCCTGAGGTCCATAAAATCCAGAAGAGGTAATTGTAATTCCCGATATTGTATATTTCGATTTTAATTTATTTGTTAAGTGTTCTGATGGAAGAACAAAATAAGGTTTAATGGCTGAGGGAAGATTTAAAAATATCTTGAGTTTATCACAGATTTCAATTTCTTCTTTCGTGAAATTGGTTTGGTAAAAATGAGCGACGTTATCTAAACCAAGAGCATAATCACTAATGATCCAAGAATGAACTGGAATATCTCGCTGTAATATTCCACACGTTCCAATCCGGACAATTTCAAGCGTTGAAATTTCTTGTTTATCAGTGCGATTTTGTAAGTCTATGTTAACAAGTGCATCGAGTTCATTTAAAATTATATCAATATTATCGGTCCCGATTCCACTTGAGAGAGCTGTAATTCGCTGTCCTTTATATGAGCCTGTATGACAGACGAATTCACGGTGTTGGGATTTATGTTCGATTGAATCAAAAAAACGACTTACTAAAGAAACTCTGTCCTGATCCCCGACGAGTATTATTTTATTTGAAATATTCTCAGGTTTTACACCAAGATGGTAAACCGCACCATTCCCGTTAAGTACCAATTCTGATTGCGAGTAAGTCACTTATGAAATCAATTTGTTAAGCTTCCAAAAACTTTAATTAACAAATCTGTAACACGAGCAACGGGGTCTTTTCGTATTTTATTTTCTTCTTTCTCAACCATATAGAACAACCCATCTATCGCTTTTTGAGTAATATATGCATCAAGATCTGGATCTATTTTCTCCCCTCCGGTTAAGGTCATTGCACCGTTGTATTTTGTAATTATCGGACTCCAATATTTTGTTAACTCAACTTTTGAAGTCGCAGATTTAACCTTTGGAGAAAAAGCAGTCACCAGTTGAGTGGTTGTCTGCTCTTTGAGAAATTTTGTTGCGGCACCATCACCACCTTTCAATATTACGAAACCATCTTGAACAGACATATTTTTTATTGCATCAATAAAAATAGGCAATGCTTCTTTCGCTGCCTCTTCTGCAGCCCGATTTAGGGTAGTTTCAAATTTCTCAACCTGAGCATTCAGTTTCCATTCCAAAGCTTTATCCTTCACTTTTTGTGCACTTGGAGGAAAGGGCAGGCGAATTTCATTATTTTTAAGAAATCCATCTGTCACAGATGTTAAAGCAACAGAATTTTTAATACCAACATTAAGAGCTTCTCTAAGACCAGATATAACTTCTTCATTAGAAAGACTTGGTTTGGAAGAAACTTCTGATTGATTTAAAGAAACCGAATTTAGGGTCTCATTTAGAACTTCACACGAAAGAAGACCAAAAAGAATAAAGATCAATAAAAAATATTTTACCATATAACTTATTTTAAAACGCTTACAGTACCGGTGTAGAATTTCTTGCCATCATTATCCTTTTCCTTAAAAGAAATTTTCCAAATGTAAATACCATTTTGAACAATGCTTCCATTGTACGTTCCATCCCATAACTGGTTTGCATCTTTAGATTCCCAAATAAGCTCACCCCAACGGTTATATACAACCAATTGAAAATTTTCAAAATCAATACCATCAATATGAATTCCCCAAACTTGATTGTGTTCATCATCGTCAGGTGTGAAAGTATTTGGAACATAAAGTATAATATCTGGTACTATTTCGATTTCAAGTGTTATAGAATCGGAGCATCCTTCAGCAGTTGTTACTATTAAAGTAATTGGATAAGTACCTGTTTGACCCTCAGGATAAGTAATAATTGCTGATCCTCCATTGTTCTCTATCGAGGATGCCCCGGCACTTTGCCAGACCCAATTCACTATATCTCCTTCAGAAATATCTGCTGTTTGAATGGTTGTTTCAAACCAAGTAGCTGGGTTCTTGGAAACTGTAAAGTTAGCAGTTGGAACAGGCGTCACTTCAACAATACTAGGAATATTTGTTGTGTAAATACAGCCATAATTCGAAGTAACCGTCATTTGAACATCATACAATCCAACATTTGGAAAATCAGCCGTTAAGTCCTCTGATCCAACCAAATTGTATACTTGACCATTTGAAAAAGCATATTGAGTAAATGAAATATCCTGAGAATTTACCGACGTATTGGTAAATGTAAACTGCCCGGGAATACAATCTTTCGGTTTATCAGGATCAACATCAGGAGAAATTTCCGTAGGGAATGTAATAGTTAAACACTCTTGAGTTGTCGGTGAACCACATTGTTCTGATAGCGTCAGACAATATTGGGTTCCTGAGGACGCTGGCTCAGTAGTAAGCGAATTATTATTCCCCACCACATTCCCACCTTGAGTCCAAGTGTAGATGTATGGAGAAGAACCTCCAGCGGCCGTAGCATTGAGCGTAATAAGTGTCCCAGGACAAATCATAGAATCTGGGGTTAAGAAGATTATTGAAAGAGCATCAGGTTCACCAATAGTTATTTGGATTGTTTGAATACAGCCATTGGCATCGGTCACAGTGAGTGTATGAACCCCTGCATCAAGGTCATTTGCGCTACTTGTTGTTGATGAAGACTGATTCCAAGCATAGGAATAGGGAGTTGTTCCCTGCGTTGCTAAAACGGATGCTGTTCCATCCGAACCACTGTTACATGTTACATCGGTTTGGTTAACGATTGAAAGGGATAAGGGAGGAATTTCTGCTATATTCACATTTACTGAACCAGAGCATCCAATACTCGAGGTAACAATACACGTGTAGGTTCCGGCAGATAACCCAGTAGCTGTCTGAGAAGTTTGATTTTGCGGATCATTCCATTGATAAGTTAACGTTCCTAAGGGTGGAGTCATTATGGCAGTAGCCGTTCCATCAGAACCACCAGGACAAGATACCAGTGTTGTTGTTGCGGTAAATTGAGCAGGCGTATCTCCTACCGTTACCGTTGTATTTGCCGTACAACCGTTACCATCTGTCATAAATACTGTGTACGTACCTGCTGTAACATTATTAACAGTTTGTAATGAAGATGCTAAACCAGGCCAACTAAACGTGTAGGGTGGTGGTGAATTTGTTCCTGGAACAGCGGTGACTGATCCTAAACCTTGGGTACAAATATCGGGTGTAGACGTAGCAGAAAGGGTGGGATTTGCGACGGTAATCCAAGTTGTATCAGTCGTGATGGAACCAACCGAGACTCCACAGGCCGAACCTGATAAAAAGTAACCAGAAGTACCTGGGGGTATTGGATAATTAGGGTTTGATGATGGCAGGTTTAGAACACCATTGTTGTATGGAAATGTCGCGAGTACCGTACCTGCTGAATTACATGCATTCCAAACCAAGGTACTTCCTGGACTATTGACCATAACATAGGGTATTTGCGTAATGGTATAGGCATTCGTATTATTCGGGGCTGTTGGAGTGTACCTTCTGCCATCCTGATTTGCACCCCAAATCGTGTTATTCCGTCCCGGTGTTGTATGGGCTACAGTCATCTGATTGTTCTCGGTCCCTTGAATGGCAAGACCACTATTCCAGTTTGCACAAATAGGCTTATTTCCAATATGGTATTCAATTATATTTGATGTTTCTTCTAAAATAATTGCCATGTAATTACATTGTTGGGTGCAGCTAAACATGTAAATATTTTTATAAAGAACTACAAACTTTCTGTTCGGTGCATTTCCAATAGTTTGGTATTGAATTTGGCCTCCTAATGCTGGATTTATATCCTGGTATGTCAGCATCGCAGAATTTCTGGCGCCAACGAGGGTCATATTTGGTATGGGTCCTCCAACCAAAGACCATGGACAATATTGATTGGCTTGGTTGGTATTGAACGAAACTAGTCCATTTGATCCAATGACACATTGCGTGTAATTTTGTCCATAAAAATTGAAGGTAAATCCTATATTAGCTACTCCAGACCAAACGTCATCAGTGAGATTCACAGTTTGGGGACTGTTTAAATAGAGACCGGCAGAATTTGTTGGATTTGATCCAGAATTACAATTTGTTATGGTTACAGTTTGACCCGCACAAATAGTCGCATCTGCACCAAGACACAATTGAACATTTTGCTGAGAAAAAACACCAAAAGAAAACAGGATATTTAAAATCAGAATGTGTCGGAAAATAAACTTTTTCATTTATTGAATTTGATTGATCTTAAAACGATAAGTACTGAGTACAGTTGCTTTTTTTTCCAAATTTAGTGAAAAAAAAAACAACTTACCAAGCAAATTAAGTAATTAAATGGGCCAACAAATGTATCTTTACAATACAATTTACATTTTTACTTTATGAACGGCTTTTTAAACGAATTCAGAACTACTTTTCAAGAAATTTTAAATTCAACTAATATTGTTATTACATCACACAAGTCCCCAGATGGTGACTCACTCGGGAGCTCACTTAGCCTCTACCATTTTATTAAAAAATTTAACCCAAATGTGGCGATTTGTCATCCTGATGAGGCTCCTCATTATTTTGATTGGATAACTAATATTTCTAAAATCAAATTATTTGAAACAAATAAAGATGAGGTAATAAAAATAATACAAGAGGCCGACCTAATTTTCTGTTTAGATTTTAATGATTTCAAACGACTTGGGGACGACTTTGGGGATCTTGTTCAAAAATCGGATGCAAAGAAAGTAATGATTGACCATCACCAAAATCCATCAATCAATTCATTTATCTCCATTTCTGATACAACCATTGCCTCGACCTCTGAACTGATTTTCGAATTAATTTTTCAAACTGACAACCTTCTCGCAATGGATACTCCAATCGCCGAAATGCTTTACATGGGGATAATGACTGATACGGGTTCTTTTCGTTTTCCTTCTGTTTCCTCGAGGACCCACGAAATTATATCCATATTACTTAAGGTAAAAATAAATCACTCTAAAATTCATGAAAAAATATATGACTCTAATTCACTAGATAAAATAAGATTAAAATCATACGCTATTGTTGAAAAATTAGAAGTTCTTCCAAAATATTTAACCGGGATAATTTCACTTACTAAAAAAGAGTTGGAACGCTTCAATTATAAAAAAGGAGATACAGAAGGTCTCGTAAATTCAATCCTATCGATTGAAAATATTTTGGTTGCCGCTATTTTTATCGAACACAAAGATGGAATAAAAATATCTTTTAGGTCAAAGGGACGATTTTTTGTAAATGAACTGGCAAATAAACATTTTAATGGAGGAGGCCATAAGTACGCAGCTGGAGGATTTTCATCTGAAAAACTTGAACAAGCAGTAAATCGATTTAAAAAACTAATCGCCAAAAATGAAAAATAACTTATCTAAATTTTTGGTTTTAGGAGTGGCCATTCTTTGTCTTCTATCTTGTGAACAAGGCACAACTGATAGTACATCAAAAAATGTTTGGACTGATAGCACTTCGATTGACTTCAATACCGGTCGTGTCAAAGAGGAAGAACTTCAAATAAATCTCTACCTCGGTCACCACAAAGAGTTGAATTTAGCACCTACTGGGACTGGTTTACGATATGAAATTATAAGGAAAACAGAGGGAATTAAAGCTGAATCGGGAGATTCGGTTGATGTCATTATGAAAATTTATTTATTAAATGAGAAAATTTGTTATGAAACAGATTCTTCTGAGGTGGACCAATTTTTAATCGATAGAAGCCATGTTGAATCTGGAATTCAAGAAGGTATAAAACTAATGAAGCAGGGTGAAAAAGCAATTTTCATTTTACCAAGTAATCTGGCTCATGGACTACTTGGCGATTTTAAAACCATCCCCCCAATGTCACCGATTGTTGTAAATTTGGAGTTGAACAAAGTGATAAAAAATAAAATTAAAAATTTGTAGGCATGATAAATCGATTTTTTCACTTTTGGCAATATTTGCTGTTTGCATTTATTTTGCTCATTTTTAGTTCATGCTCAGGTGAAATTGAAAAAAAGGGGGTAGTTAAGGCGAGTGAAAATACAGGTAAGCCTTTCGTATTTCCAAAAAATGTAAAATATATCGATTCTCTTAAAGAACAAAATGGTTTAAATATTAAGTGGGTTAAAAAAGGCAAAGGTTCAAAATTAAAAGATGGAGATTTAGTATTGATTAATTACATGGTTACTCTACCAAACGGAAAGTTAGTTGATGGAAGTTCCAAAATCAGTAAGTCAGATTTACCTTTCCTTGTGGGATACAATATGCAGTCAAAAGGTTGGGATGAAGCAATGAGAAAGATGTCTGTTGGTGATATTGCAACAGTTATTCTTCCATCGGAACTTGCTTGGGCTGAGCATTCTATGGGCGAAACATTACCTGCGAATTCAGATTTGATTATTCAATTTCTCATTGTTGGTAAAGTGAAACCCGCAATTACAGTTAATGGAAGTAAAATCTGGCGGTGGAATTTATTTAAACCAAATAAAGATGATATTGGTTTTGGTCCAGGAAAAACGGTTAAATTCAATTTAATCGTTAATAGTATGAAAAACGTAAGTCTTATTAACACTTACACCAAGAAAACGCTCATTTCGAACAAATTTGAAGATAATTTTGAACCTCAATCACTCAAAAAAGCGTTAACAAATGCTAAAAAAAATCAGGGAATATTTCTTTTGGTATCTCCGCAGGAAGTTTCTCAAATAAAAGGAATTCAACAAAAATTCACTAAAGAAGAGTCATTATTTTACAATATTCAAATCGTCGAGGTTAGTGAAAAATAGGAGAAATAAGGTTAACTTTGTTTACATTCTCAATCTAAATGTGCAAAGTAATTCGAATATATTCATCTTTTTTTGTTCTATATTTCTGTAGTGCGTTTACTCTCTGTTTTTCCCAAAAAATACTTGATACTATCCAAACACCAGACGGAGAAATAATTTTATACTCAAATCGAACCTGGGAATATTTAAAAGATAAAGGTTTTAACGGCGTATTAAATCAAGATATGTACACAGGTTTAAAAAAGCTTACGGGAATAGATTTTTCGCAATCGTGGGATAGTCAACGATGTTTTACCTCCTCGAAATCGTCAGATCCAACAAAAATTGACGACACGCTGTGGTTAACGGTATCTAATGATGAGCATTTAAAATTTGTGATGCCTGTCAAAGGAATAAAAACGTCCCCATTTGGCCCCCGTTGGGGTAAAAACCACAATGGGGTTGATTTAGATTTAGAAACTGGAGATTCCGTTGTATCGGCGTGGGCAGGTAAAGTTCGTTATGCAAAATTTAATGAAGGGGGCTTCGGAAATTTGGTCATTGTTAGACACTATAATGGACTAGAAACTTTTTATGCGCACCTTAGCAAGTTACTCGTGCAGCCGAATGATGAGGTAAGTGCAGGAGACGTTATCGGCCTCGGAGGTAACACCGGTCATTCTTTTGGTGCCCATCTCCATTTTGAGGTTCGCTTTTTTGATGTACCACTAAACCCGGAGCTATTTGTTGATGTCATTAAAAAAGAGCAAAAAGTATCGAAACTATTTATTCATAAAACATTATTTGGAACTGGGTCAAAGCCTATTGAATATGTGCAAACCCAGCCTAAACAAGAAATTGCTAAAAAGACTCCCCCTGTAAAAGCTAAATCAACTACTAAAAAAGAATCCGTTGTTTATCATAAAATTAAAAGTGGTGATACATTGAGTAAAATTGCATCGAGATACGGCACAACTGTTCAAAATTTATGTAAATTAAATGGCATTAAATCTTCCTCTGTCCTGACTGTTGGTAAAAGTCTGCGCGTAAAATAATGATTAGAATGAAAACAATTTTCCTACTTTTTTTGATAATGATTGCTTTAAGCAGTTGTACTGATTTCAGGAAGATCGTTAATTCTGATGATTATGATTTAAAATTTAAGCTCGCTAACGAACTTTTTGATAAGAAAAAATACAACAAAAGCATTCTTTTATTTGAACAAATTTATCAGAATTCGCCAAAAACAGATCAAGGACAGGTTTCATATTATCGGCTCGCAAAATCATATTATAATCTCGGGGATTTTTACATGGCCGGTTATTACTTCAATTCGTTCAATCAGAGATATCCATACAGCGATAAAATAGAAGAAAGTTTATTTATGGTTGCTATGTGTAGTGTTAAAAATTCTCCTGAGTATCAACTTGATCAGGAAGAAACAAACATTGCAATAAATAAAGTACAACAATTTATTAATGAATATCCAGAGTCAAAATTAATTGATAGTTGTAATAAAATTATTGATAATCTCAGGTATAAAATTGAAATTAAAGAATTTGAAATAGTTAAGTTGTATAGCAAGACGGAAAGTTATAAGGCTGCCTCAGCTGCTGCTAAAATATTTTTAGAAGCTTATCCTCGCTCAAAATTTACAGAAGAGGCTTGGTATTTATTAATCAAAAACTCTTTTTATTTATCAAAAAATAGTGTAAACAGTAAAAAAAAGGAACGATTTGAACAAACTATCGAAAGATATCGTAACTTTGCATCCCTCTTTTCAAATTCATCGTATCTACTCGAGTTAGATTTTGTGGAAACCGAATCGCAAAAAGAGCTAAATTTATTAACAAAAAGTAAGTTGGAAAAATGAGCTATAAAAATTTAACTGCAGAAAAAACGACAGTGACGAGAGATACAATTCGTTTGGAAGAGAAAACTGGGAATATTTACCAGTCTATCGTTGTCGTATCAAAAAGAGCCAATCAGATTAGTGCAACATTGAAAGAGGAGTTAACTCAAAAATTGCAAGAGTTCAACACAACAACTGACAATTTAGAGGAAGTTTTTGAAAACAGAGAGCAGATCGAAATATCTCGTCATTACGAACGCATGGCAAAACCAACTGCAATAGCCACGCAAGAGCTTCTTGAAAATAAGCTTTTTATTAATAATCCAGAAGAATAATCTAGATGCGTTCGAGACGCATACTTATTGGAATCTCCGGAGGCATCGCAGCCTATAAAATTCCAGTTCTTGTTAGACTACTTGTAAAATCAGGTTTTGAAGTAAAGTGTATTTTAACACCCAATGCCTCTGAATTTGTCAGTCCACTTGTTCTGTCAACTCTTTCCTTGAATCCTGTTGAATCTAATTTGATTTCTGACGATAAGAGATGGATCAATCATGTTGAGTTGGCTGAGTGGTGCGATTTATTTTTAATTGCTCCATTAACTGCAAATACCTTGGCTAAAATGGCGAATGGAATTTGTGACAATCTTTTGTTGAGCACATACTTTTCAATGAAAGGAAAAGTAATGGTTTCACCAGCAATGGACTTGGACATGTACGCTCATCCAACAGTCATAAGAAATATTGAATTGATAAAAAATGATGGAGTTCTCGTTTTACCTGCTGAATTTGGAGAACTAGCAAGTGGTCTGTTGGGTTATGGACGAATGATGGAGCCGGAAAAAATTTTAGAGGAAGTTCAAAAAGAATTTGAAAAAAAAAACCTAAAACTCAAAGGCAAGAAAGTTTTAATAACGGCTGGCCCAACTTATGAAAATATTGATCCTGTTCGATTTATTGGGAATCACTCAAGTGGAAAAATGGGGTATGCCTTAACAAAGTCTTTTCTTTCTTCAGGATGCGAGGTCATTCTAATATCAGGACCTACTTCACTTTCAATAGAACACCCCAAATTAACGCGAATAAATGTTATTTCCGCCGAAGAAATGATGAAATCGGTTAAAAAATATTGGAAAAAACAATCAATTGGTGTCTTTGCTGCTGCCGTTTCAGACTACAGACCTGAAATTACAGAAATTCAAAAAATCAAAAAAAACAAGAATAATCGTGATCTCAAACTTGTAAAAAATCCAGACATACTTGAGTGGGCTGGATTAGAAAAGGATAACCAACTTTTGGTAGGTTTTGCATTAGAAACTGAAAATGGAATAGAACACGCTTCAGCTAAATTAAAGAATAAAAATTTGGATTATGTTGTTTTAAATTCGACAGAAGATACAGGGGCGGGATTTGGTCACGACACAAATAAAGTTACTATCTTAGATAAAAAAATGGCAAAAATTGAATTGTCTTTAAAGTCGAAATACGAAATTGCGGATGAGATCGTTGAAATAATAGCCCAGTCATTTTAAAAATATGAAGAAGCTCTGTTTATCATTAGTTCTAATCATATGGAACGTCAGTTTATTCTCACAAGAATTAAATTGCCAAATCACTGTGGTGGCCGATAATAAACTTGAGTTGACAACTGTTGATCAAGAGGTGGTTGCTCAATTAAAGCAAACCATGGAGGATATGATGAATAATACACAATGGACAAAAGATAAATTCAAAGTTGAAGAGAGAATTAATTGTGTAATTCAATTACAATTAAAAGAAAAGTCAGGAACAAACGGATTTTCCGGATCGCTTCAAGTTCAATCGAGTAGACCAGCATTTAATTCTTCATACAATACAACGATTTTAAATTTTTTGGATGAAAATATTGCATTCTCTTATTCAAGAAACGCATTACTGGTCTATGCCCCAAATCAATTCCGTGATAATTTGACTTCTATTTTAGCATTCTATGCCTATTTTATAATCGGAATGGATTATGACTCCTTTTCTCTCAAAGGAGGCACACCATACTTTAACGAGGCTCAACAAATTGTTTCTCTTGCCCAAAATTCAGGGGCTGCAGGTTGGAAATCCAACGAATCTTCTAAAAGAAATCGTTTTTGGTTAGTTGATAATGTGTTGCATCAGTTGTTTGAACCCTTACGAGAGTGTAATTATTTATATCACAGGAAGGGGATTGATAAATTGTATGAGAATAAAGTTGAGGCACGAAAGCAAATATTTGATGCTTTAAATAAATTGAATCCAGTAATTCAAACCAGACCCAACTCAATTAACCTAATCAATTTTGCTCAAGCCAAAAGATTAGAACTCAAAGAAATTTGTACTGATGCCGAGGTCAAACAAAAAACAGATTTAGTAAATCTAATGAAGAAAATTGATCCTTCAAATGCGACAAAATACGATGAAATTCTTCAATAATGCTTCGGATTCTTCGAATTTCTAATTTTGCACTGATTGATTTTTTAGAACTTGAAATAAAGCATGGTTTTTCGGTTTTTACCGGAGAAACAGGTTCGGGAAAATCGATTTTATTAAATGCTTTAAATTTAATTTTGGGAGATCGGGCTGATTTTACAGTGATTGGGCCTGAAAGTTCCAAATGTTTTGTAGAAGCAGAATTTCAAATTTCTGATTCGTTTTCTGATTTCTTTGAATCCAATAATTTAGATTTCTGTTCAAATACAATAGTTCGAAGAGAGATAAGTACACAAGGAAAATCGAGAGCTTTCATAAACGATACCCCCGTTTCACTTTCTATATTACGAGTATTTTCAACAAAATTAGTTGCTATTCATTCACAATACAATACTTTAGAACTCAAGGAAAAAGAATTTCAACTGGATATTTTAGACTGCCTTGCTGATCTTGAGTCAATTCGTAAAGATTACCAACAAAAATTTGATGAGTGGAAAAAAAATAGACTTGAGCTCGAAAAACTGAAAAGTGACTTTCTAAATCAATCTAAACTTTTGGATTATAATCAGTTTCAATTAAATGAATTATATCAATTAGACTTAAATCAGATTGATTATTCAAAATTGGAAAATCAATTAACAGAACTTGAAAACGCAGAAGAATTATTATCAACAATTCATTTGATATCTGAATCTCTCGGCTCAGAATCTGGCATTTATTCAAAAATTACCACCTTAAAATCCTCACTGGATCGAATTAGAATAACCTCCGAAAAATTAACTGAAATTAAAACAAGAATTAACTCCATTCTACCAGAGGTTAAAGATATTTTAGAGGATTCAGATCGCTACTTGGATGAACTAACCGTAAATCCTGAACTTCAGCAGGAGCTTACAGTTGCTATGGACCAATACAACCGAATTATCAGTAAGCATCAAAAAAGAACGCAAAAAGAATTGCTCGAATTTCAAATAGAACTTGAATGTCTTGTAAATCACTCTAGTAACCTTGGAGAAAAAATAGAAAAGCTCGAAGATACAGTTCAGAAAAATTTTGATAATGCGAAAATACTTGCAGGTATTCTTCATTCAAAACGAATGAATGCCATTTCCTCAATTTCGATATCAATTCAAACAATTTTGTGCGAACTAAATTTAAAAGACACACTGCTTATTTTCCAGTTAAAAGATTCAGGCCAACTTAACTCATATGGAACAACAGATATTGATTTGTTATTTTCGGCAAATAAAGGAATCGAACCAATATCGATTGAAAAAGCAGCGAGCGGCGGTGAATTATCTCGTGTTATGTTGGCGCTACAAAAATTAATTTCAGAAAAGCGTCATTTACCCTGCATGATTTTTGATGAGATTGATACCGGTGTTTCTGGTGAGGTTGCTCACAAAATGGCGTCACTACTTGGAAGTATGAGTAGCAAAACTCAATTGCTAACTATAACCCATTTACCCCAAGTTGCTGCGAAAGCAACACAGCACGCAAAAGTATTCAAAATTCAAAAAGAAAATCGGATTATATCAAAAGTGCAATGGTTATCCACAAATGAAAAAATTGAAGAAATTGCTCGTTTGATGAGTGGTGAAAAAATTACAGAGGCAGCCATTGCAAACGCAAAGAATTTAATCTTAAATTAAATGAGTGATTTTTTTCTTCGATTTGACATCCCAAAAAAAACAGAATTTTTAATTACTCATTCTCATAGACTTACTTTTCTGGGAAGTTGCTTTTCTAATGAAATTTCGAACTATGCCTCCCAAGCAGGTTTTCATGCGTTAAGCAATCCATTCGGGACAATTTACCATCCTTACCCAATTGCCAAAAATATTCTTGATGCCCTCAATGGAAATGCAGCTTTTACTTTTTTAAAAAGAGATGATTTGGTGTATTCATGGGACGCTTCTACAAAAGTAAATGGAAAGACCGAGGAAGAATTAAAAATAATAATTAATAGCCTGAATGAAGAACTCATTGAACAATTAATGCAACCAGGATTTTTATTTATCACATTCGGATCAGCATTTATTTACAAACTAAAGAGTGAAAATAGATATGTTGCAAACTGCCATAAACAACCGGGTATTTTATTCGATAAAGAAATTACATCTGAGGACAGCATTTATGCTCTCTGGAGAGAAACATTAACTAAACTTTGGCAATTAAATCCCAATTTAAAAGTTATTTTTACCGTAAGCCCTGTTCGACATATTCGGGATGGATTAATAGAAAATAATCATAGTAAAGCTCGTCTAATTCGAGTGATTGAGCAATTAGCAGCCACTCTGAAGGTTGATTATTTTCCATCTTATGAAATAATGATTGATGAATTAAGAGATTACCGATTCTACAAGGAAGATCGAGTTCATCCATCGGCAGAGGCAATTCAATACATTTGGAATCAATTTTCAGATTTATATTTTGATGGCCAAACAAAAAATAATATTCAAGAAATTTTAAAAATTAGAAAAAGATTAGGGCATCGTTCGAATACAGAATCAAGTTTGGATTTGAATTTAGTGAAGTCAATGGAGCAAATGAAAGAAAAATTTCCTTGGATAAATTGGTAGTCAAAAAAATAGTTAGTATCAAGATATAAAATTCTAAATCTGTCGCTCTGAAAATAATTGAAAATAGTATATTTGTTGGTGCAATTCTTCGAATATGGACATTAAACCAGGAGTCGTAACGGGTGATGGGGTTCAAAAAATCTTTGAACATGCCAAAAAGCATAAATATGCGCTTCCAGCCGTTAACGTAACAAGTTCGAGTACGGTTAATTCTGTAATGGAAACAGCTGCCAAATTAAATTCTCCAGTTATCATTCAATTTTCAAATGGAGGAGGATCATTCAATGCCGGAAAAGGGTTATCGAATACGAACGAACAATCTGCCATCTTAGGTGGAATAGCGGGTGCACTGCATATAAATACCTTGGCCGAGGCATATGGGTCAACGGTTATTCTTCATACTGATCATTGTGCAAAAAAACTCTTGCCATGGATAGATGGATTATTGATGGCTAGTGAAAAACATTTTATTCAAACAGGGAAACCTCTTTACAGTTCTCACATGATTGATTTATCAGAGGAACCTCTGACAGAAAATCTTGATATCTGTAAGCGATATTTAGAACGTATGACCAAAATGGGGATGACCTTAGAAATTGAACTTGGAATAACTGGCGGTGAGGAGGATGGGGTTGACAATTCAGACGTAGACTCCTCCAAACTTTATACCCAGCCAGAAGAAGTCGCATTTGCGTACGAGGAGTTAATGAAAATATCTTCACGATTTACCATCGCAGCTGCATTCGGTAACGTTCATGGAGTGTATAAACCAGGAAATGTAAAATTGACACCCATTATTCTTAAGAATTCTCAAGAGTATATTCAAAAAAAATTTAATACAAACGATAACCCCATCAATTTTGTTTTCCACGGAGGATCAGGATCAACAGTAGAAGAAATTCGCGAGGCAATATCTTATGGAGTCGTAAAAATGAATATCGATACTGATTTACAATTTGCATACACAGAGGGTGCTAGAGATTATATTTCATCAAAAATCGATTTCTTAAGAACACAAATAGGAAATCCAGAAGGGGAAGACTTACCGAATAAAAAGTACTATGACCCAAGAAAGTGGATTCGCGAGGCGGAATTAACCTTCATAAAGCGGTTGGAGCAAGCATTCTGTGATTTAAATAATGTGAACAGCCTGTCCAAATAATTGTTTTTAAAATATAATTAAAATTATGAGTTGGTTTAAGAGAAATAAAGAAGGGATTACTACAGCAACCAAAGATAAAAAAGAAACTCCGGAGGGTCTATGGGTAAAGTGTCCGAATTGTAAAACACTTTTTACCTCAGATGAGTTTGTCAAGAACAATTACGTTTGTAATCGGTGTTCACACCACGAAAAAATTGGTTCTGAGGAATATTTCCAACTCATATTTGATGAAGGAAAGTATACTGAACTTCACAAGGGTGTATTGGCTGGCGATCCTTTAAAATTTGAAGACACTAAAAAATATAGCGATCGTATTTCCTCTACTCAAAAAGCGACTGGTCTAAAAGATGCCATTCGGACTGCCCGTGGCAAATTAAACGATCAAAATTTCATTGTTGCAGCAATGGATTTTGCCTTTATTGGAGGGTCTATGGGTTCGGTTATGGGAGAAAAAATTAGCCGCGCAATCGATGATGCCATAAAATTGAAATGTCCTTTTATGATCATTTCTAAATCAGGGGGTGCTAGAATGATGGAGGCTGGATTTTCATTGATGCAAATGGCAAAAATTTCCGGTAAATTAGGTCAACTCGCTGAGCATAAACTTCCTTATATTTCCTACTTAACAGACCCTACAACAGGTGGTGTAACAGCGTCATTTGCCATGCTCGGTGATATAAATGTTGCTGAGCCTGGAGCACTCATTGCATTTGCTGGCCCACGGGTTGTAAAAGAAACAATTGGTAGAGATTTACCTGATGGCTTTCAAACCTCAGAGTTTCTGCTTGAGCACGGTTTCTTAGACTATATAATTGATCGAACGGAAATTAGAGATAAATTGAGCCTCTCACTAAAGTTATTTACCAACTAATGAAATTAAAAAAGGAAAATTGGGAGTTGACAAGAAAGAAGGGTTTTGTTCATTTTCTGTTGGTTAGAAGCTTTTTATTTTTTGGTTTACCTTTTACTTTCGTTCAATTTTTGTTTTTATCCTATGAGGGAAATGAACCTCAAATAGTTACGCTTTTATTATCTGGGGTGATTGCATCCTTAATTTATGGTTTCTCGATGTGGCATTTTGCGGAGCGAAAGTATAAAAAGGAAAATTCCAAAGAAAAGGCTTAATTTTTTTCTCAAAATATAAATCGGAACAATAAATTGAGCTAAAACCTTTGTCTTTTTTTAATTGTCAATTTTCAACATTCGAATATTCCCAGCATATTTTCTCTTAAATTGATTCAAAATTGGTGGTATTGTCGTAAATCAACCGAGCGAGGTGGCTTAAACATGCTAAAGAGTAAAAATTTCGACCGAATAATTTGATTGAAAGTAGAAATAGTAAAATTTAGAAACTTGATTATTTGATGATTTAGGAAAATCCATTAAATTATTCTGAAGTTAGATCTAGAAGAAAAACGTACTTTTTAAAACATTCTTATTCTTTAATCTGTTTGCATTATATGAAAACATTTTTATTTATCGGTTCTAATTCTGACGTTGCATTAGAGGCAAAAAAACAACTCGAAAGACAGGGAAATAAAATTATTTCAATTTCGAGAAATACATCGGAAGATGTTTCTAATTTCTTGAACGGCAATCCAGTGACAAATAATCTTCCTGAAATTGAAGACTCTATCGACGGATTGGTATATTTTCCCGGAAGTATACTTCTTAAACCGTTTAAAGCACTCAAGCAAGGAGATTTTCAGAATGAATACGAAATAAATGTTTTGGGTGCTATCAACTCCATTCAAAAGTATAGTTCCAAATTAACCGAGGGATCAAGCGTGATATTATTCAGTACTGTTGCTGTGCAGATAGGAATGCCATTTCATAGTGCTGTATCGGTGTCAAAGGGAGCTATTGAAGGTTTGACGCGAGCTCTTGCAGCTGAATTTGCTCCAAAAATTCGAGTAAATTGCATTGCCCCTTCCCTTACGAATACAAAAATGGCTGAAAAATTTTTAAGTACTCCGGAAAAAGTAGAAGCGGTTGGCCAAAGACATCCCTTGAAGAAAGTTGGAAAAAAAGAGGATATTGCAAATGCTGTACTATTTCTATTAAATGAATCTTCGGATTGGATGACTGGCCAAATTTTACATATAGACGGTGGTATGTCAACATTAAAAATATGAGTTTTAAGGGGAATAAAAGATACCTTCCTATTAAAATCTGCACAACATGTAATAAAGAATTTTCATGGCGTAAAAAGTGGGAAAAAAATTGGAATGAGGTGAAATTTTGCAGCCAGCGATGCCGAAAAAATAGAAATGAATAAAACATATATTTCTGCAAAACTAATTATGGGTGACCAGTTAAATTCTAGGCACCCTTGGTTTGACTCAGTCGACAATAACGTCTGCTTTGTATTCATGGAGGTACGGAGTGAAACGGATTATGTAAAACATCACATTCAAAAAGTAGTCGCTATTTTCGACAGTATGCGGAAGTTTGCTCAAGAAATAGAAAATAAAGGGCATCACGTTCATTATCTAAAAATCACAGACCCAGAAAATAAGCCAACGATAACAGAGAATTTAAAATCGATTTGTTCCAAATTTTCTGTTCAGGAACTTCATTACCAACTGCCAGATGAATATAGAGTCGACCAAGAGCTAAAACAACTTAAAAACAAGCTTGGAATTACTGTCTTTGAATCAGACACAAATCATTTTTTAACTTATAGAGAAGAGTTTGGCGAGTTTTTTAAGGGTAAAAAATCTTTTTTAATGGAAAATTTTTACCGCCACATGCGAGTTAAGCATGATATTCTCATGGACACATTCGGTAAACCGCTGGGCGGTAAATGGAATTTTGACCAAGAAAATAGAAAAAAAGTTCCTAAAAACCATCAAATTAAAACAGTTCCCCTTTCAAATAAAGATATTACAAAAGTACTTGAGGATATTAATCAATCTGGCATCAAGACGATCGGGGAAATTTCTCCTGGTCAATTTTCCTGGACTACAACCAGAAAAGAGGCGCTTGAATTATTGGAAAATTTTATCTCAATTGCCCTTCCTTTTTTCGGGACTCTCCAGGATGCGATGACTGAAAACCATTGGTACTTGTACCATTCTCGACTTTCTTTTGCGATGAATGTAAAATTGCTAAGTCCAATTGAAGTTATCAAACGAGTAGAGAAAGCATATCTTGAAAATCCAAACAAATATGAACTTAATCAAATTGAAGGTTTCATTCGTCAAATACTTGGTTGGCGTGAATATATGCGCGGAATCTATTGGTCTCAAATGCCTAATTATTCCAAACTCAATTTTTTTAAATACGAAAGACCACTTCCTGCTTGGTATTGGAACGGAAATACTAAAATGAATTGTTTGAAACATGCAATAGACCAATCACTTAAATTTTCCTATGCACATCACATACAACGCTTAATGGTCACAGGGAATTTTGCACTTCTCGCAGGAGTAAATCCGGATGAAGTGGACAATTGGTATTTAGGAATTTATATTGATGCATTTGAATGGGTTGAGATAACGAATACACGAGGCATGAGTCAATTTGCTGATGGAGGGATTGTGGGCTCGAAACCATACGTAAGTTCTGCTTCCTACATCAATAAAATGAGCGACTATTGTGGGAGCTGTCATTACTCATACGATAAAAAAGTTGGTCAAAATGCATGTCCTTTCAATTCCCTTTATTGGAATTTCTTTGATCAAAATTTTGATAAACTGCGCTCCAATCCAAGATTAGGGATGATGTTAAATGTTTGGAACAAAATGGCGCCACCTGATAGAACAGCTTTAATTTCACAAGCTCAATATTACTTAGAACGAATAGATACATTATGAAAAAAATAGGAATTATATTATTTACAAGTGATTTACGTCTTCACGACAATGCTCCTGTTCTACAAGCTATCAAAGAAAATGATGAAGTAATTCCACTTTATTGTTGGGATGAAAATTATATGAATAGTGAACAGTTTGGTTTTAAAAGAATGGGTGACATTCGAAGAGGATTTCTGCAAAAGGCATTAGAAGATCTCCACCAAGGTTTCAAATCTATTGGTGGTTATTTACTGGTTAAAAAAGGAAATCAATTTGAAGTAATACAGGAACTGCTGACACATTACTCAGTTTATAAAATTTATACGAAAAAGCAAGTTGGTATTGAAGAAAAGCGCGAAAATGAGCGCCTAAAAAAAATGCTTCTTACAAAAGGAGTAGATTTTGAGGAATACAGTACGAGTACGGTATATCACCCATCGGATTTACCGTTTTCAATGTCTTCTATACCCGAGATTTTTACTAAATTCAGAAAAATAGTCGAAAAAGAAGCATCGGTTCGTCAATCGTTACCTGTGCCTCAATCCATTTCGTGTCCCTTAATTCGTAATGATGTACAAGAACTGAATAGCCTCAATTACGTGCTTGCTGTGGACGAAAGAAATTCACTTCCGGCATTTGGAGGAGAATCAATGAGTCTTAAGCATTTAAATGCCTATTTATTTTTTGGAAAGCATATATTACACTACAAAGAAACACGCAATGAACTTTTAGGTAGTGCTTTTTCATCGAAACTATCACATTGGTTAGCTTTGGGTTGTATCTCCCCAAAATTTATTTATCACGAAGTAAAGCGATTTGAATATGAGGTTGAGTCAAATGACTCAACATATTGGCTCATATTTGAATTATTATGGCGTGACTTCTTTCGTTTTTCATTCAAAAAACATCCGATTGATTATTTTCAATTACACGGTATTCTTGGGAGGTCAGAGCGAAAAGAGACAAATGACCCGAAATTAATTGAATCGTGGATAAATGGAGAAACGCCAAATGCATTTGTAAATGCTGCCATGAAGGAATTAAAATTAACCGGCTGGACATCAAATAGAATGAGGCAAATAGTTGCGAGCTATTTCATTTATGATTTAGAACAGGATTGGAGAATCGGTGCAGCATATTTTGAATCGCAATTAATTGATTACGATGTGTCTTCAAATTGGGGTAATTGGGCATACATTGCAGGTGTTGGAAATGATCCCCGAGCAGGTAGGAAATTTAATACTGAAAAACAAGAGGAACAGTATGATAAAAATAAACGTTATCAAGTTTTATGGAACAAAGTTTAGTCTGTGAATACAGCAACTTACCCTCACCATTGGCGTATGCAGTAATACAGCCTGAGAAAGGTTCAAATCTATCTAATTCGGATATTGATCGAATCATTGAGATGGCATGGGAGGATCGCACTCCATTTGATGCTATAAAATGTCAATTTGGACTCAACGAGCAAGCGGTTCGCAATTTAATGCGCAAGGAACTGAAAGCTAAATCATATAGCCGCTGGAGAAAACGCGTTGAAGAATGTAAAACAAAACATAGTAAGACACGATCTGAGGAAATAAATCGCTTTAAATGTTCAAGGCAGCGAACTATAACTAAAAATAGAATCTCCAAAAGATGATTTGCATCGATAAAATTGAATTTCAGAAATTAGCAAAGGTTCCCCGATTACATCTAATCAATTCTTGTATGGGTTTTAAATCAGCTAATCTCATTGGTACTATTTCGAAAGATGGCATCACAAATCTCGCTGTATTCTCAAGTATTACTCATTTGGGAAGTGACCCGGCTTTACTAGGTTTTATACTTCGTCCTACTACGGTTCCTCGTCATACCTATACTAATCTTAAAGACATAGGCTTTTTTTCGGTTAATGCTATTTCAGAAAGTTTCATCAGGTCAGCACATCAAACTTCTGCCAATTATCCGAAAGAGGTGAGTGAATTCGAAGCGACGGGAATCGCTGTTGAATGGAAACAAACTATTAACGTTCCCTTTGTAAGAGACAGCGCAGTTCAATTACTCTGTAAATATGTAAATGAATACGAAATTAAAGAAAATGGAACCATCCATGTCATTGCATCTATTGAAAAAATCTTTGTAAAAGATGAATTGTTAGGTGAAGACTACTGGATTCAGTTGGATAAAGGAAATGTCGTGGCTATTAATGGTCTAGACGGATATTCAAAAACAGAACTTATCGAGCGTTTGCCATATGCACGCGCTCCAAAATGATTAATTATCCCCTTAAAAGAGGAAAGCAACAGGTAAATGTACTTCCTGAATTTGGTATACTTGAAACATAAATTTTCCCTTTGTGGGCCTCAATGATCGTCTTAACATAATTTAATCCAAGACCAAATCCCTTCACATTATGGATATTACCATTGGGAACACGGTAAAATTTCTCAAAAATTAGTTCAATATTATCTTTTGAAATTCCAATCCCATTATCAGAAATAGCAACTTTTAAAATTTTTTCATTCGAGCTTGTGTGAATTATGATCATGGGCTCTTTTTCACAATATTTTGTAGCATTATCTAAAAGATTAAAAAATAAATTGGTAATATGAACCAAATCCGCATGAATAAAATGATTTTCAGCCTCTGCCTCCAACGTAATTTGACCTCCTTTTATTTCTTGACTGAATTCATAATTTTCTTTTATATCCTTTAGTATTTCGTGAATATCAATTTTTTCATTTTTCATTGTAATTTCTTCGCGATCTAACTTCGCAAAATTCAATACTTTTTCAACTTGACTTTCTAATCTTTTATTTTCTTTAAATATGATTGAAGCATAGCGTTGAATTTTTTCAGTATCACTATGGTTAGTAGGTCTCATCATCATTTCGGCAGATAATCCAATTGTTGAAATGGGTGTTTTTAACTCATGTGTCATATTATTGATGAAATCATTTTTTATTTCTGACAGTTTTTTCTGCTTGACAATGACATTAATAGTAAAAACAAAAAATACGAGAATAAGAATGGCTATTAGAACCACATATATCCAAGGAGAAAAATTAGTTTTTAGTGGATTCATTTTTTTAAAGTCTGTACTAGGAAAATAGACTGTAAAATAATGTCCATCAAGCTTTTTTGATAATTTAGGTGAAATAATCTTTACTGTTTTTGGGGCATTTTGAAAAGACCCTTGTCCTTTGTATTGTATTAAGTCACTGTAAATCATTTTCTCAACGAAACAATCGTAAATTCCCACTTGAAAATCCTGATTTATCTTGTTATAATAAAATTCTCGTTTTAGAATGGTTTCTAAATAAAATAATTGAAGCTCATCACTTATTTCAACCAAAAAATAATTATCACTCAACAATTGAACAGCCCCATATTGATCCGTACTATCCGCAGTTTGTTTTGATATAATTCGTCTTATATTTTGAAGTGATGAGATCACCTGACTCTTAAAATAATTCTTATTTAATTCAACTTGTTTTTGTTGAATTTCAATATTTTCACCTTGTATGGATTGCGTATTTTTAATCCACATTATTTGAATCACTAAAATGCAGATCATTGAAATAATAGCAAAAAGAATAACTGTATTGATAGTTCGAACTTTCATTTTCTTACTAAAGAATTGAATTATCAAAGTTAAAAATTCAAGTTAGACTTCAATCATTAAAAAATCAGTAAGTTTAAGTTTAATTTATCAAATGGTAGAAAAAAAATCAATTTGGAGTATTATAACAGCATCCTCGCTCGGAACTGTAATCGAATGGTATGATTTTTATATCTTTGGAAGCTTAGCACCCATAATTGCCACGCAATTTTTCCCCAAAGAAAACCCGACGGCCGCGTTTTTAGCAACCCTTGCTGCTTTTGGTGTCGGATTCGTTATTCGTCCTTTTGGAGCAATAGTTTTTGGTAGACTTGGAGATTTAATGGGCCGAAAATCTACCTTTTTACTTACTTTGGTTCTAATGGGTATTTCAACATTTGCAATTGGTTTGATACCTTCCTATGAGTCTATTGGGATATTAGCGCCAATAATTGTCTTCATCCTACGAGCTATTCAGGGCTTAGCTTTGGGCGGAGAGTACGGTGGCGCTGCGATTTACGTGGCTGAACACGCACCGGAAGGGAAAAAAGGTTATTTCACAAGCTTTATTCAAACCACGGCAACTTTCGGATTACTTCTCTCACTTGCGGTTATTTTACTCTGTAAATATTTAGTTCCTGAGGGGCAATTTGAATTGTGGGGTTGGCGATTACCTTTTCTTATATCTATAATTTTAGTTATCGTTTCCTATTTTATCCGAATAAAAATGGATGAATCTCCCGTTTTTCAGCAAATGAAAGCAGCTGGTAAAACCGTCAAAAATCCATTAAAAGATAGTTTTACAAAATGGAAAAATCTTCGGTTGGTCCTTATTTCTTTATTTGGAGTGGTAGCAGGGCAAGGTGTAATATGGTATACAGGTCAATTTTACGCTATGAATTTTAGTATAAAAACACTGCACATTCAGGAGGATCAAATTCAATATATGTTGATTCCGGTTTTACTATTAGCAACCCCATTTTTTATCCTTTTTGCAAAGCTTTCAGACCGTATTGGTAGAAAAAAAGTAATGATGACCGGAGTACTATGCGCAAGTTTATTATACATACCCATTTACAAACAGATGACTATTTTGGCTGACTGGCGCTCATGGGAGCAAAATCCGGAAGATTATCATACACAATCTTTTTCTAAGAAAATAGAAAACAAGGAAGGAAATACAAGTGGCTCTGTCATTGTGACCAATAAAACTTCCTACACAAATGGTTGCAAACGCATTGAAAAAATGAAGTTAGAGAATTCTAGCAAAGGAAAAAATGCAGTAGAAACCAAGCAGCAAATTCAATTAAGCTCCTCAAAATTATTCTTCTTAGGTTTTCTTATTTTTATCCAATTGCTTTTTGTTTGTATGGTTTATGGACCAATTGCTGCATTTTTAGTCGAATTATTTCCTCCCGAAATTAGATATACTTCATTATCGCTACCTTATCACATAGGAAATGGCATTTTTGGTGGTTTAACACCCTTAATTGCTGAAGTTCTAGTTCTCAAATTTAATGATCCACTTGCAGGGCTATGGTACCCGGTTAGTATCGGAGTGATAACATTTATTGTTGGAATGCTATTTATAACTTCTCCAAAAAATAAGGTAACCATTGAATGATTCTACAATTACAAAACTTTAGTTCAATAGGAATTCTTACTTTTGTCTGCAGTTTAAATAATTATGGAAACTATTACAATCATATTTACAGCACTCATTTCTTCTGGAGGCGTTATTACAATGGCATATTACTTATTAAAGCGAGAAACCGATCGTGAAAAATTGAACTTACAGTTAGAATTACGCAAGAGCCGGCAGGAATATTTTTTACCTAGCAGAGTTGAATCCTATCAACGAGCAATTTTATTGCTAGAACGAATTCACCCAAATAGTTTAATTATGCGGATACATAATCCTGGACTTTCCGCACGAGCGATGCAAGCTGAACTCCTCAAGACAATTAGAGAAGAATACGACCACAACGTTGCTCAACAGTTATTTATCTCTCCAAAAGGTTGGAAAATGTTAAAAGATTCCAAAGATGAAACAATTAAAATTATCAATATCGCTGGAAATCAAATGATCGAAACAGCTGTAAGTACTGATTTAGCTACAAAAATCTTTGAATTAGTTAGCGAAATTGGAGAGTTGCCGACTGAAATAACTGTTGAATTCCTTAAACAAGAATTACAAGATTTATTTTAATCATTATCTATTCAACATTTTATTCTTAAATAACCGGGATTCTTTTCATACAGAAAAGTAATGAATTTCGGTGAAAATTACCTTTTATCCTTGAAAATATCGTTTTTTGAGAAGTTACCCCTACTTTTTGAACATATGTTAATATTTTTTATCATTTTTTTCATTTACCCCCCTTAAAATTTTATTAATTTCGTGAAAAATATAAAAATGGCAACAAAAAGACTTCGAGCGTACCAGGATGTATTAAATAGAAAACCAAACCCCATTGAATTTGGAGGAAAACTATCTGATATTTATGCAAAAAATGTTTTTCATATTGATGTAATGCGAGAGTATCTCCCTTCAGAGGCATTTAAATCCATGATGGCATCCGTAAATAGTGGTGCCCGCCTTGACCGTAAAAATGCAGATCAAGTTGCCTCCGCGATGAAGGATTGGGCGATTTCAAAAGGAGCAACTCATTACACCCATTGGTTTCAACCATTAACGGGTGCTACTGCTGAGAAACACGATGCCTTTTTTAAACCAACTGGTCCAGGTAGAGCAATTGAACGCTTTGATGGCGATTTGTTGGTTCAACAAGAACCGGATGCATCATCTTTCCCAAATGGAGGAATCAGGAATACTTTTGAAGCAAGAGGATATACCGCTTGGGATCCATCTTCTCCGGCTTTTGTTATCGGGAAAACACTTTGTATTCCAACTATTTTTATATCATATACCGGTGAATCTCTGGATGTTAAAATGCCTTTATTGAAAGCGCTTCATGCAGTTGATGAGGCTGCAGTTGCTATTTGTCAATATTTTGATAAGAACGTTACAAAAGTTAATGCTACATTGGGTTGGGAACAGGAATATTTCTTAATCGATAAAGCTCTTTTTAATGCTCGACCAGATTTAATTATGACTGGACGTGCTCTTTTTGGACATGCACCTGCCAAAGGACAACAATTAGAAGACCATTATTTTGGATCTATTCCGGAAAGAGTTACCGCCTTCATGCGAGAATTTGAAATGGAATCTCTGTTGTTGGGAATTCCTGTTACAACACGTCATAATGAAGTTGCGCCAAATCAATTTGAATGTGCGCCAATTTTCGAAGAATGTAATTTGGCAAATGATCATAACTTATTATTGATGGATTTATTAGAAAAAATTGCCATTAAACATGATTTTAGAGTTTTGTTGCACGAGAAGCCTTTTGCGGGAGTGAACGGATCAGGAAAACATAACAATTGGTCATTAAGTACAAATACAGGTGTGAATCTACTTGCTCCTGGAAAAAATCCAAAATCTAACTTACAATTTTTAACATTCTTTGTAAATACGATTAAGGCTATTCATGACAATGCTGATTTATTGAGAGCTTGTATCGCATCAGCGGGAAATGATCACAGACTTGGTGCAAACGAAGCTCCGCCTGCAATTATATCCGCATTTATCGGTTCGCAATTATCCGCTCTTTTAGATGATTTAGAAAAGAATATCAAAGCGGGTAAAATGACACCACAAGATAAGACAGAATTAAAGTTAAATATTGGTAAAATCCCTCAAATCTTGTTAGATAACACAGATCGAAATAGAACCTCTCCATTTGCTTTTACAGGAAATAAATTTGAATTCAGAGCGGTTGGTTCATCGGCAAACTGTGGTTCATCAATGATTGTTTTGAATACCATTATGGCAAATCAGTTGATTGAATTCAAAAAATTAGTAGATGCTCGTATCGACAAAGGAGAAGGAAAAGATGAAGCCATTTTAAAAGAATTACAATCCTTGATTAAACAATCAAAGAAAATTCGATTTGAAGGAAATGGATACGGCGATGAGTGGGTAAAAGAAGCTGAAAAACGCGGATTATCGAACTTGAAAGATACGCCAAGAGCCCTGAAAGTATTGCATGATAAAAATGTAGTTAAGTTATTCGACAAAATGAATGTACTTTCTCCTCGCGAACTTGAAGCAAGGCAAGAAATTGAGTTTGAAAACTATTGTTTAAAAATTCAAATTGAATCTCGTTTAATGGGCGATATCACGCAGAATTACTTCATTCCAGCAGCAGTCGAATATCAAAATAAATTAATTCAAAACGTACAAGGTTTGATGAATGTGTTAGGAGATAAAGCGGGCAGAGAGGCTTCAAAAGCTCAAATTTCTTTGATCGAACGCGTTTCAATTCACCTCAATGCTATGAAAACCGCTTCGGATACGATGCTTGATAATCGCAAGAAAGCAAACAAGATTGATAACGCTGAAAAGAAAGCATTGGCATATTGCGATACTGTAAAAATTCATTTTGACGAAATTCGCTATCACGCTGATAAACTCGAATTATTGGTTGAGGACGAATTATGGCCTTTGCCAAAATTTAGGGAAATGTTATTCACTAGATAAAATTAACTAAAGTTCGCTTTCTACTTGTTATTCCATTGTGTCATTGCTAAACTCAATCCGATGGTTACAAACGATTTTACTGCTTCCTTTGCAACATCAATTCTTTCTGAAAGAACTTCAAACTCATCTGAATCCCATGTTCCTAACACATAATTAGACTGTTGGCCCTTCAAGAAATCGTTTCCAACACCGAACCGTAAACGAGCATACTCTTTTGAATTCAGCGTGGATTGAATATCCTTTAAACCATTGTGTCCACCATCACTCCCCTTGCCTTTCATTCTAATTTTCCCAAAAGGAAGCGAAATATCGTCTGTAACAACTAAAATATTCTCAGGGTGAATTTTCTCGTGCTGCATCCAATAATTAAGTGCTTTACCACTTAAATTCATGAATGTTGTTGGTTTAATTACAACCAAAATTCTTCCTTTAAACTTAACCTCTGCTCGATCTGCCAACTTTGAGGATATGAATTTTCCATCTAAATCAGCAACTAGTTTTTCAGTAACAAGAAATCCAATATTATGTCTTGTTTGCTCATATTGAACACCCGGATTACCCAATCCTATAATTAAATACTTCATATTGATTGAATTGAAAATTCAGGAAATAATGAAAGAATTCCATTTTCATTCGCCTCACAAACCCCCCTTTCCGTTATGAGGCCCGAAACAAGTCGTGCTGGTGTAACATCAAATCCATAATTACGCGCTGAAGTAGTTTCTGGACAAATAAGAATAGAATCAATCTGCCCATCAGAACGTAAACCGGTTAAATATTTTACCTCATTTTGATCACGTTCTTCAATTGGAATTTCAGTCAATCCATCACGAATATTCATATCGAGTGATGTGGATGGAAGGGCAACATAAAACGGAATATTATTATCTTTCGCAGAAAGAGCTTTCAAATAAGTTCCAATTTTATTGGCTACATCTCCATTTCTCGTAGTTCGATCCGTTCCCACAATTACCATATCTACCATTCCATGTTGCATCAAGTGCCCACCAGTATTATCAACAATTAGAGTATGAGGGATTCCATGACGAGTTAATTCATACGCTGTTAAATTTGAACCTTGATTGCGTGGGCGAGTTTCATCTACCCAAACATGCACTTTAATTCCTTTTAAATGAGCTTGATAAATGGGTGAGGTAATTGTCCCCCATTGAATACATCCCAGCATTCCGGCGTTACAATGGGTTAATATATTGATTGTTTTTCCCTGTTTATGTAATGATATTTCTTCAAGTAATGGCAACCCATGAACACCAATCATTCGGCAAGTTTCAATATCATCTGATACAATGGAGTTTGCCTGACTTAAGGAGTCTGCCAAAAAATTATCTGATTTATCTAAACATTCGCGCATTTTATCCAATGCCCAAAAGAGATTTACGGCAGTTGGTCGTGATGCCTTAAGTTCTTCAAAAGCACTATCTAAAAAGTTACCATCAAATTCTTTTTCGATCATTTCTCTGACCGCAAGATAAACCCCATAGGCTGCAGTGGCTCCAATTAATGGAGCGCCACGAACGGTCATATTTTTAATCGCATCCACAGCATCCTTGTGGGTCCTTAATTGAATAATTTCTAATTTATGCGGTAAAATGCGTTGGTCAATGACTTCAACATAACCACTCTCATTTAGCCAAATTGTCCGAAAATCCTTCATTTTACCTTATTTTTTGACTAAAATACATAAAAAGCTCGATTAATTTTATTGGACGTAATTACTTTACGTTCTTCTATAATAATATTTGTATTCAAAATTATAAATATGAAAACACACTTTATTGAAAATATCGAATTTAATAGCCTTGACAACGATATTCGTGTTCAATGCTTGGTTGAAGATGGAAATTTTTCGCACCAAAGTACAATAATCCTCGCATCACGATGGATAAACAAATTATTAATGTATATTCAAAAATTAAATCCTGAGGAGCAAATTGACGAAAAAATTGAGCGAATATTTTTCCCGAATGGAACAATTTTGTACAAACTAAATACGCTGAGATTTGTAAAAAATCAAATAGCTTGGGAGGAATTTTTAGGCGAAGATGTTGAACTCAAAAAAATTCGGGCTTAAAGTTTACGTGCCACTTCCACTTCTTCAAATGCTTCAATTACGTCACCGATATTGATATCGTTAAACTTTTCAATATTCAAACCACATTCGTAATTATTTTTTACTTCTTTAACATCGTCTTTAAATCTCTTTAATGATCCTAAAATTCCGGTATGAACTACAATTCCATCTCGGATAATTCGGATTTTCGATGTTCTTTTGATAATTCCATCAATCACAAAGCAGCCTGCAATTGTGCCGACTTTAGTAATATTGAATGTTTCGCGTATTTCTGCCGTCCCCAAAATTTTCTCCTCAATATCGGGGGATAGCATTCCTTCCATGGCTGATTTAATTTCTTCAATCGCCTTGTAAATTATAGAATACAATCGTATATCAATTTGTTCATTTTCGGCAAGCTTACGCGCAGTTACAGTGGGTCTAACTTGGAATCCCAGAATGATTGCATCCGATGCTGAAGCCAAATTTACATCTGCTTCTGATATTGCTCCCACACCTTTGTGAATAATTTTAACTTGAATTTCCTCCGTTGATAATTTGAGTAAGGCATCTGATAAGGCCTCTATTGAACCATCAACATCTCCTTTTACGATAATATTTAATTCTTTGAAATCTCCAATAGCTAATCGTCGACCAATTTCATCAAGTGTAATGTGCTTGGTAGTTCTGAGACCTTGCTCTCGATATAATTGTTCTCTTTTTGTAGCGATATTCCGCGCTTCCTTTTCATCATCGAGAATGTTAAACTTATCGCCTGCACTTGGCGCTCCGCTAATACCAAGGATTGAAACGGGTTGTGATGGACCAGCTTCTTTAACAACTCTTCCATGTTCGTCATGCATGGCTCTTACCTTTCCATAATATCGTCCCACCAGAATAACATCACCAACTCGCATCGTTCCGGCCTCAACTAATAAATTTGTAACATAACCTTTCCCTTTATCAAGAGAAGACTCTATTACAGTTCCTACTGCATTTTTATCTGGATTTGCCTTCAGGTCAAGAATTTCTGCTTCAAGCAATACTTTATCAAGCAGAGCATCTATATTCAAGTTTTGTTTCGCTGAAATTTCTTGTACTTGGTATTTTCCACCCCAATCTTCGACTAAAATATTCATTCCTGAAAGTTGCTCACGAATTTTATCCGAATTGGCACCTGGTTTATCGATTTTGTTAATGGCAAAAACCATCGGTACTCCGGCAGCCTGAGCATGAGAGATGGCCTCTTTTGTCTGAGGCATCACATCGTCATCAGCTGCGACAATGATAATTGCAACATCAGTAACTTGAGCTCCGCGGGCACGCATCGCTGTAAAAGCCTCGTGACCTGGTGTATCTAAAAATGTCATTTTACGACCATCTTTCAAGGTAACAGAATATGCACCAATATGTTGTGTTATTCCTCCGGCCTCTCCTTCAGATACATTGGCATTACGTATTTTATCCAATAATGATGTTTTACCATGATCAACGTGCCCCATCACAGTGATAATTGGTGGACGAGAAAGAAGTTCATCTTCCGTATCTTCTTGAACAGTAATGGCCTCGGAAATTTCTGCGCTCACGAACTGTGTTTCGAATCCAAACTCATCTGCAATTATTTGAATGGTCTCAGCATCGATTCGTTGGTTAATGGAAGCAAAAATACCGAGTGACATACATGCAGAAATAACTTGTGTAGATTGAATATTCATCATAGATGCCAATTCTGACACTGTCACAAATTCGGTTAATTTTAAAATCTTTTCCTCAAGTTCAGCTTGTTCTAATTCTTCCTGGCGGCGCTGAGAAACAATTTCACGCTTCGCCCGTCTATTTTTTGATGCTTTTGATTTACCTCCTTGATTGGATAATCGAGCTAAAGTCTCTTTAATTTCTTTTTGAATATCAACCTCTCTTATTTCTTGCTTTTCAACTTTTTCTTTATTGGAATCTTTGCTGTACGTGCTCGATCGAGAATCAACGGAACCAGAATTTTCAACTTTTTTAATTCTTTTTCTTTTTTTCCGCTGATCTTCCACTGAATTTGCAGGGGTTGAAGGCTTCGGTTTTTCTATTGGCAAATCAATTTTTCCAAGTACAGTTGGTCCAGACAAAACTTTCCGCTCAATGCGAATGGTTTCGATATTCTCTCGATTTTCGGTTGAATCAGATTCTTTATTTTTATCCTCAGTCGGTGTATCGTGGATCTCATCAGCATCAATTCTGGGTGCCTCATCACTTTCGACTTTTGGTTCTACTTTATGACCAGCAGACTTCAAATCAATATTTCCAACAATATTTACTTTTGATTTCGGAGCAGGTGAGAAGGGTTCTAAAACGGAACGCTTTATCTCATCCAAGTTGATGGGCGTATCCTCTTCATCATCCGCCTCTTCTTGATAATTAACCTCATCTCGAGTTACCTTCACAATTACAGTGTCTTTAGTTTCTCTTGCTTCAATCACATTTTTTGACTGCTCATTTGATTCTACGTCCGAACCAAATTCTGCACGCAAAAGCAAAATTTGAGACTCTTCCAATTTAGTATTTGGATTGGAATCTATTTTTATCCCCTTAGACTCGAGAAATTCGACAAGCGTTGAAACCCCAATATTGAGTTCACTTGCCGCTTTTCCTAAACGAATTGGTTTTCCAGCCATAACTTTTCAATATTCTTTAAAACTAAACGTATATTACTCCAAAAATAATTATTCAAATTCTGCCATTAAAATTCGAAGCACCTCTTCAACGGTTTCATATTCTAAATCAGTTCGTTGTACCAAATCATCAATACCAATTTCAATTACTGCTTTGGCTGTATCACAGCCGATTGCTTTTAATTCGTCTAATATCCAACCATCAATTTCATCTGCAAATTCTTCCAAATCAACATCCTCAATGTCAACTTCACCATCCCGATAAACATCGAGTTCATATCCGCTCAATCTACCGGCTAATTTAATATTATTTCCCCCTTTTCCAATAGCTAAAGACACCTGGTCTGGCTTTAAAAAGATTTTTGCACGTTTATCACTTTCATTTAATTCAATGGATGTAATTTTTGCCGGTGATAAAGCTCTTTGGATAAGTAATTGAGCGTTTGAAGTATAGTTGATGACGTCAATATTTTCATTTTTCAGCTCTCTAACTATTCCATGAATTCTAGAACCCTTCATTCCGACACATGCTCCAACAGGATCAACACGATCATCGTAGGATTCAACAGCAACTTTTGCCCTTTCGCCAGGCTCGCGCACAATACGCTTAATTGTTATTAAGCCATCAAAAACCTCCGGGACTTCTAATTCAAACAATCTTTCTAAAAATTCAGGCGCTGTTCTTGACAAGATAATAACAGGTGTTGAATTACGCATATCAACTTTCGAAACGACCGACCGAACGCTCTCTCCTTTTTTGAAATAATCTGAAGGAATCTGTTCAGATTTTGGTAGAATTAATTCGTTCCCTTCATCATCTACCACCAAAATTTCTTTTTTCCATACCTGATAAACTTCCCCGGTTATTATTTCACCAACTCTTTCTTTATATGCTTTATATAGGCTATCTTTCTCCAACTCCATAATTCGGGAAATTAAGTTTTGTCGTAAAGAAAGAATATTTCGTCTGCCAAAATCGGCAAACTTGAACTCCTCCGTTACTTCCTCCCCAATTTCGAAATCAGGTTCAATTTTTACAGCATCTGAATAAGCTATCTCAATATTTGGATCCTCAACTTCCCCGTCATCAACAATTTCTTTGTTCAAAAAGATTTGTACATCACCTTTATCAATATTAACGATGATGTCAATATGCTTATCTGTATTAAATTTCTTTTTAAACATGGAACGAAAAACATCTTCTAAGACATGTTGCATTGTCTGTTTGTCAATATTTTTTAATTCTTTAAACTCTAAAAACGAGTCGGTTAATTCTACATTATTCATAGTTTGAATTTAATTAAATGAAATCACAATTTTTGTTTCTTTTATTTGTTTAAAGGGAAGAATTACTTCTTCGACTATTTTCTGTTTTTTCTTAGTGCCTTGAATTTTTTCTACTCTTTCATTTTGTAGTTTAATATAATCACCCTCTACTTCGACCAATTGACCTTCAACTTTTTTGCCTTCAATGGTAATTACTTTTACGCGTTTTCCTCTGTGCTTTCTGTACTGATTCCAATGAATTAAAGGCCGGTCAAGACCTGCAGAGGAAACATTTAATTCAAAATCTTCTCTTTCGCGATCTAAATTTTTCTCAATATTTCTCGAAACTGCAATACATTCCTCGATAGAAACCCTTCCTTCTGTTTTATCAATCGCCACATGAATTACATTGGATGAACTAATTGATAGGTCCACCAAATAGATTTTCTCATCCAACTCTTGCGTTCGCTCCTCAATCAATTTTATGACTTTTTTCTTATCGATCATATGGTAATAAAAGAGGGGACTTTCGTCCCCTCATTCTTAATTTCTATAAAAGTGACACAAAGATAAGGCAATCTTATTGATTTTCCAAAAGAAAATGGATTATTTTTGTTCAAAAATACGGAAAAGTGCTAATTGAACTTGATAACAAAATCATATCGACTCAAATCTTTGAAAAGAAATTTGTTTGTGACTTGAATCAATGCAAAGGCAATTGTTGTGTCGAAGGAGATGCCGGAGCTCCTCTCCGGTGGGATGAAGTTAATCAAATAGAAAAAGACATCGAATATATAAAACCTTTTATGAAAAAGGAAGGAATTGAAAAAGTTGAGGAAACAGATTTTTTTTATTTAGATCCTGAAAATGAACCGGTTTCGTCACTTGTAAACAACAAGGAATGTGTTTTTGTAGTTTTTGAAAACGGGATAGCTAAATGTTCTATAGAAAAAGCTTACAACCAGGGAGCGACAAAATTAAAAAAACCTCTTTCCTGCCACCTCTACCCCATTCGATTAAAAAAATTCAATGAATCAATAGCGATTAATTTTGAGGAATGGGGAATTTGTGCGCCTGCTTGCAGTTGTGGGGAGAAATTAAATGTCCCAGTATTTAAATTTCTCAAAGAACCTCTTATTCGTGCTTTTGGAGAGGATTTTTATAACGAATTGGAAATAATTAGTAAAGAAATTTAGTCTACGCAAGAGCCTTTTCCAAATCACTAATTAAATCCTCTGAATCTTCAATTCCAACGCTCAAACGAATTAAAGAATCAACTACCCCACTTTGTTCTCTTATTTCTTTTGGAATAGATGCGTGAGTCATTGTTGCGGGATGCCCAATTAGAGACTCAACACCACCCAACGATTCGGCGAGAGAAAATAGATGAACCTTTTTAACGACTTCAAGGGCATCTTCTAATTTATTTCCTTTTAAAGTGAATGAAATCATACCACCAAAACCACGCATTTGCTTTTTAGCAATGGTATGATTGGGATGAGATTCAAATCCGGGCCAGTATACCTTTTCAATTTTTGAATGTTGGTTGAGATAATTTGCAATTTTTTCCCCATTTTCGCAATGACGTTGAATTCTCAAGTGCAAGGTTTTTATCCCACGTAAAACGAGAAAAGAATCCATTGGTCCAGTTACAGCACCTGAGGAATTTTGAATTCGGTACATTTCTTTCGCAATTTCATCATTTGAAGTAACCAACGCTCCCATTATTACATCTGAGTGCCCACCTAAATACTTAGTTACTGAATGCATTACTATATCAGCCCCTAAATCAAGAGGTGTTTGTAAATAAGGAGTAGCAAATGTGTTATCAACACAAACCCATGCACCACAACTCTTAGCTATTTTGGACATTGCTTCAATATCTACAATATTCATCATGGGATTTGTTGGAGTTTCTACCCAAATCATTCTCGTTTTGCTATTCACGAGATTCCGAACTTCCTCAGGATTTTGCATATTTACGAAGTGGAATTTAATTCCATACTTTTGAAATATCGTTGTAAAAATTCGATATGAGCCCCCATATAAATCGTTGGTAGAAATGACCTCATCGCCAGGATTCAGCATTTTTATTACACAATCAATGGCAGCTAATCCTGAACCAAAACAAGCTCCATATTTTCCATTTTCAATGGCTGCGATATTTTGTTCCAAAGCATGTCTAGTAGGATTTAAAGTTCGTGAATATTCGTACCCCTTATGATTCCCTACTCCCTCTTGGACATAGGTTGAAGTTTGATAAATAGGTGTCATAATTGCTCCAGTTGCTGGATCTGGCTCAACACCTGCATGAATGGCTTTGGTTGCAAATTTCATCGACTAAGTTTTTGGTAAAATTAAAATATCTTTTGGTTGAATAATGAAAAATAATTCTTAAATTCAATAATATAACTAAAAATGAACAACGCAGATTTAGGAACATTCGGTGAGCAATTAGCTTGTGACTTCATTCGAAAAAAAAATTATCAAATTATTGATCGCAATTACCGATTCAAAAAAAATGAAATTGATATTGTTGCAAAAAAAGATAACAAATTAATCATTATTGAAGTTAAAACGAGACAGACATCAGAAATTGGAGAGCCCTGGCAAGCAGTGAGTAAACAAAAACAAAAACAAGTTATAAAAGTTGCCAATCATTACGTGCAGAATAATAATATTGAATTGGAAACTCGATTTGATATTATCTCAATTATTCACAACTCATTTAGAACAGAATTAATTCATATTGAGGAGGCATTTTACCCACGTTGGTAAGTTCAGCCTTTTGCCTATCTTTGCACGAAAAAAAATAAACAATTACAGATTGTAAGATTATCAGATAGTAACACAGAAAGTTAAAACAGAAATACAATTCAATGGTTAAATCCATTACATTGATAACCGTTAAACTTAAGCATGATTAAACGAACAAAATCGGAGACCTCTAGAAGAAATACAGAAAAAAACCCACTATCAAAATCTTCTTCGAATAAATCAAAATCAAAAAAAGATTCTGGAGAGGGAGTAAATTCGAGGGATAAGCGAAAATATATTGAGTTTAAACAACGAATGAAAAAAGGTGACCCGCTTCCTTCCTTTAATGAAGATGCCATTCGTCTTAATAAATATCTTTCAAATGCAGGAGTTTGCTCTCGGAGAGAGGCGGATGTATTAATTCAAACTGGCGTTATAACTGTGAATGGAGAAATAATTAATGAATTAGGCTATAAAATTAAGCCAAATGATGTTGTTCAATATGACGGTGAAACAATTAACGCAGAAAAAAAACGTTACGTTTTACTCAACAAACCCAAGGGATTCATCACAACTATGGATGATCCTAGAGGGAGAAAAACGGTAATGTCTTTGGTCAAGAAAGCATGTAGAGAACGAATTTATCCAGTTGGTCGTTTAGATCGAGAGACGACAGGACTCCTACTTTTTACAAATGATGGTGACATGGCTAAAAAGTTGACGCATCCACGCTATCAAGCACGAAAAATTTATCACGTAGAAACGGATAAACAGATTAAAAAAGAAGACTTAGAAAAATTGCTAAGTGGAGTAGTATTGGAGGACGGTAAAACCCAATGCGACAAGGCCAACTATGTCGAAGGTGGGACGGATCATGAGGTGGGAGTTGAACTACATTCGGGTAAAAATAGAATTGTACGAAGGTTGTTTGAGGCATTAGGATACAAAGTAGTGAGACTTGATCGTGTGCAATTTGCTAGTTTAACGAAAAAAGATTTGCCTCGGGGAATGTATCGTCACCTAACAGAGCATGAAATCGCATTTTTAAAAATGACAAAATGAAGTTTACTCTTTTCATTTACATAGTATTAATTCTGGCATCTTGTAATTTTGAAAAAAATGAGGGTGTGGGACCAAAATCAGCACATCCTCTAGTAAATTATTTTTACCCTTACGACAGTTCCGCGAGAATCTACTGTTATAGAAACGTTACCGATGGCATATCAGAAGAATTTCACCGTGTATACGGTTATAAAGATTCAAAAGGATATCATATCGGTGTTGATATATTATCACCCGATGGACAACGCTTAATCGAGGCATTTGTTTACAATTATGACTCATTAGATGTACACCTACAAATGGAAACAATTTCAACAGGTGTGCCGAAGCCCGCTCGTATCATTAAAAAAAATATATTTCCTTGGAACGAAAAATCTGTGGGAGTTTTTACGTCTGCGTATCCGAGTAGCCAAAAATCATTGGAAATAAGTCAAGAATTAAACAGAACTTTTCTTGAAAAAATTAACTCATTTCTTGTAATTAGTAATGAACAAAGAAAAGCAGTTTCTTTTAAGGAGGTGAGAAAAAAAAGAAAGTATTTTAAAGCAAGCAATAAAATTCAAAACAGCGATAGTCTGGAAACTATATCAATATTTGCCGAAGGGTTCGGGTTAGTTGAATTTTATGATAAAAATAAAAAGATACATTTTAAACTTGAAAAAGTAATCACTCAGTAAACAAAAAGTTTATGATTTCAAAAAATTACGTGAAATACTTATTCCTTTATTCGTTATCTGTTATCTGGATTAAAGATGCTTGTTATTCTCAATATTCTTCCTCTATCTCGTTAAGTAGCTTCCCAATAGAAAAAAGAAAAAAACCGAAAAATTCAATGGCAAAAGGAACTGGATTTATTTATTGGGGATACAACAGATCAGCATACTCCCGAAGTACCATAAATTTTGAAGGAGTAGGTTATAATTTTGCTTTGAAAGGAGTTCAAGCATCAGATAGACCTTCGAAAAAAA
>Ga0194126_10000851_pt1 | contig 51818 bp, 54 predicted proteins | sample TA2KigC150mmetaG_FD_148641 | JGI IMG/M metagenome (GOLD analysis project Ga0194126, IMG submission 148641) | Freshwater microbial communities from Lake Tanganyika, Tanzania - TA2015035 Kigoma Deep Cast 150m | ecosystem: Environmental > Aquatic > Freshwater > Lake | place: Tanzania: Lake... | reverse complement strand
ATCTGAGGCAATGTTGGGTTTAGTATCAGGCTACCATCGAGATAACCAATACGCACTGCACCCACGGGACCGCAAAATGGGATAGAAGAAAGGGTTAAAGCCGCTGAAGCCCCGTTGACAGCTAGTATATCTGGGTCATTTTCCTGATCGGTAGAAAGGACGGTGACTACAATTTGAATATCATTATGTAAATTTTTATCAAAAAGTGGGCGCAAACTACGGTCAGTTAACCGTCCAGCTAGAGTCGCCTCTTCACTAGGACGACTCTCCCGTCTAATGAAACTGCCCGGAATCTTACCAACAGCATAGAGTCTTTCCTCATAATCCACCGTCAAATGGACAAAATCGTCACCTTCGCGAGCCTCATCGCTAACACAGACGGTAACCAAAACCACAGTGTCGCCATAGCGAACGGTAACAGCGCTATCAGCTTGTTTGGCTAGCTTACCTGTTTCAACTGTAAGCAACCTACCCCCGATTGTGCATTGATTTGACTGAGACATAAAACCCGCCCCCAATAACTAATAACCTTACTTCCTCAAACCCAACCTGGTAATAAGACTGCGGTAACGTTTGACATCGCTCTTGGAAACATAAGCCAGCAAACGTCTTCGCTGTCCTATCAGCCTTAGAAGTCCACGACGAGTATGATGGTCATGAGGATGCGCCTTCAAATGCTCAGCCAGTTGGTTTATCCTCTGGGTGAGCAATGCTACCTGAACCTCGGCGGAGCCAGTATCACCTTCGTGAGTTTTGAATTCAGAAATGACAGCTCCCTTCTTCTCTTTGTCCAAAATTTATGCTCCTTACAATTATCTATAAGCCAAAATTATATCACAGCTTTAAAATCAATGCACAATTATTTTCAACCTATCCCCCACCCACTTTAAAGTGCGAGGCTTTAGCCTCACTGGAGAAAGGTGACTCTAAAGGGTCACACTACATTGGAAAGTAAATTTTTATAAACAACTTCTCTTTAACAATGCCCTAAACCCTTTAGCAATCAGAGAATTTTTTGTCACCCTGAACGAAGTGAAGGGTCTAGATTCTTCACCGAGTCTACTTTGAGCTGCGTGAGATTCTTCGCTTCGCTCAGAATGACATAAGGCGAAAGTCTCAGAAAGAAGACAGATCGGCATCTGTTAAATGACCCCTTTTAGCAATCGGCACACATGGAGTATAATAAAGACACAATGACCTCTCAAGTCTTTTACCGCAAATGGCGTCCCCAGACTCTATCTGAAGTGGTAGGTCAAGAGCATGTCACCCAAACACTGCGCCACTCCGTAGCCAGTGGACGAGTAGCCCACGCTTATCTTTTCTGTGGTCCACGAGGCACCGGAAAGACCAGCACCGGGCGTATTCTGGCTAAAGCGATAAATTGCCTGAACTCCGAGCAAGGCGAGCCATGCAATAAATGTCAGATGTGCCAAGCATTTAACGAAGGCAGTGCCTTAGACATAATAGAAATAGACGCAGCCAGCAACAGAGGCATTGACGAGATTCGCGACCTGAGAGAAAAGATTAACTATGCCCCAAACCTCACACGCTACAAAGTCTACATTATAGACGAAGTCCACATGATAACTAAGGAGGCTTCCAACGCCTTTCTTAAGACTTTGGAAGAACCGCCTCCGCACGCCATCTTCATCCTAGCAACCACAGAACCACATAAAGTCCTGGCAACTATTTTATCGCGCTGCCAGCGGTTTGATTTCCATCGCCTCTCTCAATCAGCGGTGATTGCCAAACTCAATCATGTCTGTGATAAGGAGGGCATTCAAATCGAGCCTGAAGCTTTAAGACTTATTGCCAAGGTGACCACCGGCAGCCTTCGTGATGCCGAAAATCTATTGGAACAGCTTGTAGCCTATTACGGCCACCAAATCGAGCTTCACCAAGTGCAGACGATGCTGGGCATCAGCGGAGACCTGCGCATTAGAGAGCTATCCAAACATATTGTCAATAAGGACATCACCGCTGGGCTTAAGACCATAAACAGCGTCAGCAACGACGGACTCGACCTTCGACAATTCAATCGCGAATTGATAGATTACCTCCGAGAACTGCTCCTGGTAAAGTCTGGCTCAGAAGAAGTGGTAGACGTTACCAGCGACGATTTAATTGAAATTAAAGAGCTGGCAGCCAGTGCCAGCCTTGACTATCTATTGACAGCAGTTAAGCGCTTCGGTGAGGTAGACCTCCGCCTGGATAACTATTCCCCACTGCCCCTAGAATTAGCTCTCGTTGATTGCATCTTGTCGGCAACCGGTGATAAGCAGCCGGTCAAAGCTAAACAGGTTGAGCCCGAAGAACCAGCCAAGGTGGCTAGCCGCCCTGCAAAATCAACAAAACAAGCTCCAGAGGATAAGGCTCCGGCGCCAACCGGAAGCGTTAAAACTGAAGCAGCACCAGGCAAAATCACAGAGGCTCCGGAAGTGATATCGTCTCCGGAAATCGAGCACCTGCGCAGCCGCTGGAAAGATTTTGTCAATGCCATGCGCGGCGAGGGCTCCAAAGGCAACCTGGATGCCTTCTTGCGAAGCGCCTGTGAACCTCTGGCTATCGAAGACAATACTTTAGTATTGGGCTTTTACCACGATTTTCAGAAAACGTATATCGAAAACCCAAAATATAAGCATCTGGTGGAAAAGAAGCTACGGGAGGTCTTTGGACAATCTTACCAGCTACGCTGTATCCTTACCCCCCGCGACGAGAAGGCTAAACCCAGCCCAAAAACGGAGATACCCTTGGTAAAAGCTGCTAAAGAGAAATACGGGGCCAAGGTCATCGACAAAAAGGTCAAAACGGAGGAGGAATGAATAAATTCGTTTTTCGCCAAGCGCAAGAACTACAGGCTAAACTTGCTAAGGCGCAGCAGGAGTTAGCCGATATGACCACTGAAGTAAGCTCAGGTGGTGGAGCCATCAAGATAGTGATTGATGGCCAGCAGAAAATCCACTCAGTCACCATCTCCCCAGAGGTAATAACCCCTGAAGACTCTGAACTCCTCGAGGATTTGGTTATGACAGCAGTGAATGAAGCTATCCAAAAGTCCCAAGAACTCGCTGCCACTCACCTGAGCAGTCTGACCGGAGGTCTTAAAATCCCCGGCTTATTTTAGGAGGTTAACCTTTGAACACCAGTTCTATGTCCACTGCTGAGCCGATAGCCAGGTTAATCGAAGAACTTAACAAGCTGCCGGGCATTGGACCGAAGAGCGCCCAACGGCTAACCTACTATTTGTTACGAGCACCTACAGAGGAAGCTCAGGCATTAGCTGAAGCTATCAGAGCTGTCAAGGAAAAACTGACCCTATGCTCTATTTGTCTTAACATCACTGATTCTGACCCCTGCACCATCTGCCGTAACGAAGAGCGCGACCACACCAAAATCTGTGTGGTTGAAGAGCCCATAGACATTCTCCCTTTAGAACGCACCAAAAAGTATAAAGGCCTATACCATGTGCTCCATGGTGTCATCGCTCCGACCGATGGAATAGGTCCCGACGACTTAAAAGTCAAAGAGCTGCTGTCACGTCTTAATGATGGTCTGGTGACCGAGGTGATATTGGCAACCAATCCCAATCTAGAAGGGGAAGCCACTGCCATGTACCTACAGCGCCTTATTGCCCCACTAGATATTCGAGTCACCCGGCTGGCTCGCGGTTTGCCCTATGGTGGTGACTTGGAATATGCTGATGATGTTACCCTCAGCCGCGCATTAGAAGGAAGACAAGAAATGTGACCCGCACCCCATGAAAAATTCACCTCGCTCTTTTCTCAGTGGCAAAGAACATGACAGCGTCTCGGGTTTACCAAACAGAAGCCATAATTCTTAAACGAACCAAATTGGGCGAAGCTGATAGAATCCTTACCTTCTACACACCCGAACTGGGTAAACTGAAAGCAGTTGCCAAAGGAACACGCCGTCCACAAAGCAAGTTGGGCGGCCATGTAGAACTTCTAACCCATAGTAGGCTAATGCTGGCCCGAGGCCGCAACCTTGACATCATCACCCAAGCCCAGACCATAAATAATTTTTTGCCCATAAAGGATGACCTGAAGCTTATCTCTCGTGGCCTCTACATTGCAGAGCTCGTTGACTCCTTCACCGGTGAACACATTGAAGACCGTGAGCTCTTCAACTTATTGCTTAAGACCTTGCACCAGTTGTCACAAATGAAGGGTGGCGAGCTAGTCCTGCGATACTTCGAGTTGCATCTCCTCGACCATCTCGGCTATCGTCCTCAGCTACAGCGGTGCACGGAATGCAATTCACCTCTGAAGCCGGAGACCAATTTCTTCAGCTCCAGCCAGGGTGGTGCCCTGTGCTATGAGTGTGGGTACCATGAGCCGATGGCTCGTCCCCTTTCCCTGAACGCCTTAAAGGTGCTGCGTCTGTGGCAGAACTGCGACTACGTCACCGCCATGAGGGTAAGAATCAACCCGGGATTGGCCACAGAGCTGGAACAGTTACTGCGTGAATACATCAGGTACCTACTGGAGAGACAACTGAAATCAACAGCCTGGCTGGATAAACTTAAACGGGAAACCCACCCCATGTAGTCGCGACCTTTAAATGCCTTGGTTAGATTGGAGCATCGGCTCCAATCACGCCTAGAGCAGACGCTCCAGATTATTCCACGGGAAATTTTGATATTGTTTAGGATTTAGAGTTTAGTATTTGGGATTTCTATCCTATGGGCGAGGCTTTTGTCCCCCCGATTTCATCGGGGTGGAAAAGCCTCATACTACATGCCCTCGGTCAGCACACGGTTTATCTCCGTCCTTAGCCGTTTAGCATCAAATGGCTTCATAATTCGAGGCACTCTAGTTTTAGCAAGAAAAGCCATGGTACGTGCCCCCACAACATCACCGGTGACAAAGACCACCCTCTGCAGCAGCGATGGAGCTATTTTTTGAAGATGCTCATACAATTCAATACCGCTCATGCCCGGCATCTTGATATCTAGCAAGATAAGTCTGTACCTCTTGCTTTTAACCATCTCCAAGGCATCTTCGGCATTATCTACGGTTTCCACCTCATGCCCTTCAGTAGTCAGCACTTTGCTTATAAATTCCTGTATCACCGGCTCATCATCCACCACCAGTATCTTAGCATTAGCTACCTTATCATGTTCTTCAATTTCCGGCTCGGGCAATTCCAATTGCTCAGTGACTATAGGCAACTCCACAACGAAAGTAGCCCCTTTGCCCGGCTTGCTTTCGGCATATATCCTGCCATTATGCCCAGTTATTATCCCGTGACAGACACTTAAGCCAAGCCCTGTCCCCTGTCCCACCTCCTTGGTGGTGAAGAAGGGGTCAAATATCCTCTCCAGGTTCTCCTTAGCTATTCCCGAGCCGTCATCTTTAAAGGATATGCGAATGGTGTCATTCATCTGCTCTGTCTTAACTAACAACTTGCCCTTGCCGTGGGCTGATTTCATCTCCGTCTCGGCGTTGATGATTAAATTAAGGAACACTTGCTGGAGTTGACCGGGGTCGGCGATAGTCATGGGCAAATCAGGGTCAAGGCGAGTGGTAACCTTGATATTGCTGTTCTTCAGATGATAGGCTCGCAGGTCAAGGGTGTTGTCCACGATTTCGTTGATATTAACACGCTTTCGCTCTGGTTTGGTCTGGCGAGCAAAAGTAAGCATTCGCTTCACAATACCAGCCACTCGTTGAGCACCTTCGTTTATAACCTCAACATCATGCTTGATATCATCCGATATATCCCTTCTCGCTAGTAACAAATGGGCATACCCGATAACACCGGTCAAGGGATTATTTATCTCGTGAGCGATGCCTGAAGCCATCTCGCCAACAGAGGCCAATCGGCTAGCAAGATGCGCCTTCTGCTCCAGTTGCCTTTTCTCATCTTCTATCCGCTTGCGTTCGGTGACATCGCGGCCAACCCCACGAAATCCGATAATCTCGTCATTTTCGTTTCGTAAGGGAAAAACAGTAGCTTCTGTAAATCCCACCGTCCCATCTTTCCGAACAACCCTATAAAACAAGTTTCTGACCGGTTCGCCTGTCCGGTAGACCTTATTGAATGCCTTATACACAATGTCAACGTCCTCTTCATCTGCATACTCTCGCGCGTTCGTTCCTATCAACTCTTCCCTCAAATATCGAAGGTGGCGAGCCACTGAGTCATTGATAAAAGTGAAATTACCGGCGAGGTCCAACTCAAAATAACCTTCCTCCATCTCCTCCAAAATAGTTCGATATCTCTCCTCCGACTGCCTAAGTGTATCTTCAGCCTTTTTGCGTTCGGTGATGTCAACCCAGGTTGCTAGATAGTAACGAACCACACCGTCCCTTTTCACCGGCACGGAAGTTATCTCCGCCCAGAATGACTCACCATTCATCCTTTTAAACATTTCCTCAATTTTTCTTGCCCCTCCAGCCATAGCTTCCTCGAAGTCCCTTCTGGTTTTATGAATTGTTGCTTCTGTCCACCAGGGATATGGAGCTTGCTTGCCAATCAGTTCCGCAGAAACAAAACCAGTTAGCTGCTCAAACGCTGGATTTACATATCTAATGGAAGTATCGGTATCCAGAACCAATATGGGGCTAGGAGAATTGACCAGCAGGGTGGTACTGAATTCCTTCGAACTCTGCAGTTTCTTATCAATTTGCTTGCGTTCAGTAACGTCTATAACAATTTCGATTGCTTTGTCAATAGTTCCATCCGAATTCGGCAATGGAGCTGAAAGCAGTTGGTAGTTTCTTCCATCGGCACCTGTTAATTCCACCATCTCCACCTTATTGCTCTTTATCGCTTTTATCGCAGGACAGAAGTCACAAGGTTCTTTCAACCCCATATAGGTTTCATAGCACAATTTCCCGGCCAAATCGCCAAAGCGCTGCCTCAAGCTTTCATTCTGAAACACGACCTTGTAGTCAAGCTTCACAATATCAATGCCAATTTCTGCAAATGCTAATCCATTCATGAGAGCTTGCAATTTGTCTCCTTCTGAGTCCATCGCAGCAACCCGCTGGCGCAACTCCGCCAATTCCTGCACAAGTTGCTCTTTTGTCTTACTGGAGTCCTTCATACCTTACCTCCTACAAGTGTACAGGTACTATTGCCCCCATTTTAGGTGCTTTTTCATTTGACTTATTTCTACTACGTTTAATCGCATATGTCAAGTCATCAAAGCATTGCTAGGTAGACAGTTTAGTATTATAATGACTTTTTGGAGCGCAAGGGACAGACTCTCAAACTAAAGATAGAAGGAGCCAAAATGGAATCAAAATACAGGTTTGAGGAAAAGAAAATGGGCAAGGCTACGATTAATGTCTATGCCAGCCGACCGAGAACCATGTATGAGATGTTCAGCAAAACAGTAGCGGGATACCCTACCCGCGAAGCAATTAAGTATGGGGGTATTTGCCTAACTTACTCCGAGCTTAGCAGAAGGGTAGATGCTTTATCTGCCGCTCTTCGGGAAGATTACCATGTGAGTAAAGGAGACAGGGTGACAGTATTCTTGAAAAATGACGATGCTTTCCCTCCAGTGTTCTTGGCTATCTCCAAAATCGGAGCTATATCGGTGGTACTCAATACCCGACTCAAGAAGCCGGAACTGGAATATCAACTGGAACTAACCAAACCGGTGGTAGCTATCGTTGATGGCGAAATATGGGATAAGGGGCTGGATAGTATGATAAAATCCAAAATAGAAAAAGACACTCTAAGCCAGATTTGGAACAAAGATGGTATCTGCCCTCAGGGAGCCTGCAATGAGGACGATGTCCATACTATCCTCTTCACTTCGGGCACAACGGGGAAGCCGAAGGGAGTTAGAATCGTCCACCGAAACTTTATACATAGCGCCATAAGGCTGGAACAGTACATGGAGATGCTGGGACTAATCCGTCCCGAAGGAGGAAAAACGCTAATCGCCGCTCCTCTATTCCATGTGATGGCTCTTCAAGAGCAACTGGTTCCGAGTTTGAGGATGGGCAACACAGCCATCTTGCTTGCTGCACTTAGCATCCAAGCCTTCCTGGAACTTGTTGAGAAGGAGAAGATTGATTTCCTGGTCGGCTCGCCGGCGATATACAGGATATTGTTGAGCTCCGAAGACGTTACAAAATATGACTTAAGCTCCATCAAAGTAGCTGCCTTTGGCGCAGCCCCGATGTCCCCAGACCTGATGGCAGAAATGAAGAAGGCGTTTGTAAATGCCAAGCTCTTCAACGGCTTCGGACTTACAGAGGCGTCGGTATCACTTGTCGCTATCGACAAGGAATGCATGGAAAGGCCCACCTCTATAGGACATCCCAGCCTCGGCTGCGAGGCAAAGATAGTTGATGAGAATATGCGTGAAGTGCCAACAGGAGTTGTTGGTGAAATTACGGTCAAGGGTCCAAATGTAGCCGACGGCTATTACAATGACCCCGAAGGTACCAAGAAAGCATTTAGGGACGGCTGGTTTTTAACCGGTGACCTGGGAAAAGTGGATGAGGATGGATTCTTTTATGTAGTCAGCAGAAAGAAAGACATGATAAACAGAGGCGGGGAGAATGTATATCCAGTTGAAGTCGAAAATGCCATTTCTCTCCATCCAAAAGTCCTTGAGGTCTCTGTCTACGGCGTGCCAGATAAGGTTATGGGAGAAAAAGTGGCTGCATCCATAGTTGTCATCCCCGGGACAACCCTCACACCGGAGGAAATAAAGGAATTCTGCAGCGATAAACTGGCCAAATATAAAATACCAGAATATGTCTTATTTATCACGGCATTGCCCAAGAACCCCGGTGGCAAGGTAATCAAAGAACAGCTAACACAGGAACTATCCCAACAAATCACAGATTAGACCTAGTAGCTGATACCATTTAGGGGCGACTTCCATTGTTAGAGGAGGGAGTATGAAAGCCTTATATTTTGAAAACAAGCTGGGCAATATAGTTGCCCTGAAGATTGCCTCTCGATTTACCAAGAACGCCGCTTTTGCACCGTTTTCCCCTTTCAAATATGCCGAGGTGAAAGAACCGGAGATACCGAATCCACGCTGGCTGAAGGTCAAGAACAGAGCTTGCGGCATCTGCGGCTCAGATATACATTTCATCTTTATGGATATGGATACGAAATGCTTTCCCGCAGCAACCCCAGGGATATCTAGAAAATACCTCGGTCATGAAATGGTCGGGGAGATTATTGAACTGGGAACAGGAGTAGCGGGATTTGCAGTTGGCGACCGTGTGAGCCTTCGAATAGAGTGGCCATCCTGTTTTCAGATGGAAATTAATCCCCCCTGCAGACAATGTGCTGTAGGAAACTACATGCTGTGCGAAAACCTGGGAAGGAAACAATTGCCGACTATGGACACAGGAGGCGGATTTTCTCCTTACATGGTTATGCATATGTCACAACCATACAAGGTACCAAATTCGCTCAGCGATGGCGAAGCTGTTCTCCTCGAACCCACTGCCTGTGTTGTTCACGCGGTAATGAAACAATTACCAAAGCCAGGTGATAAAGTGCTGGTAATAGGTGCCGGCACCATAGGGCTATTAACCGTAGCTGTGGCAAGAGCACTTCAACCCAATGCGGAAATTTATTGCTTGGCAAGATACCCGTTTCAAGCGGAGATGGCAACCAAATTCGGGGCAAGGGATGTGATATTCGACAACGAAAACGCTTATCAGCGGGCAGCAGAGATAACTAACGCCAAGTATTTTGCGGGCTATTTTAAGAACCGTATTTTACTTGGCGGATTCGACATCATCTATGATGCGGTAGGAAGCGACAGGACTATACAGAACGCGCTTCGGTGGGTTAGAGGCAAAGGTACGGTGGTTATTTTGGGCATAAATTTTCAGCCTGGCAGGATAGACTATACCCCCGTGTGGCATCAGGAGATAAAGGTAACCGGTATAAATTGCCATGCCACCGAATACAACGGGAAGACATCCTTTGACCTGGCCGCCAGGCTACTCGCAGACAAAAAAGTAAACATAGAGGAAATGATTACCCACAGATTCCCGCTGGAGAAATACAGGGAAGCAATAAAGACATTTTTGTCAAAAGGGAAAAATAAGGCAATTAAAATCGTCATTCAGCACTCCTAATGTAGTGCGAGGCTTCAGCCTCGCTGGCATGACCCTGAAGGGGCGAGGCTATGCTTAGTAATTTAATGTTTATAATCATTCTAAAGGAGATATTTTCATGGCTAAAGTAGAAACTGAACGCAAAGGCCGCTCGATTGTAGTAACCATTAATCGTCCGGAGGTGCGCAACTGCGTGGATGGTGAGACGGCACAACTGCTCTTTGAGGCCATCCAGTCATTCCGCAAAGACCAAAGCCTTGATGTCCTTATCCTGACTGGCGGAGGTAACGTTTCTTTCTGCTCAGGAGCAGACCTGAAGAACACTGAAAGCCTCATAGCGCGTCCCGGCGCTGATGAGACCGGTCCCATGGGCGTCAGTCGCATCACAGACCTAGAAAAACCGACTATAGCTGCCATCAATGGATACTGCTTGGCCGGTGGTTTGGAACTAGCCTGCTGGTGCGATTTCCGCATCGCCTCCCGCAACGCCACTTTTGGCGCTCCCGAGCGTCGCTGGGGGATCCCGCTCATAGATGGCGGCACCCAACGCCTGCCCAGAATTGTGGGGCTAGGCAATGCACTTTATCTCATAGAGACGGGCATCGTAATCGACGTCGACCATGCGTTCCACATAGGGCTGGTACAAGAGGTCGTCCCGAAGGGGCAGGCTCTACCGCGGGCTTTGGAGCTGGCTGAAGCTATGTCAAAATACCCCCAGACCTGCCTGTACAACGACCGTCGAGCCACTTATGAAGGCTTATCGCTGCCGCTGCCAGAGGGAATCAGGTTGGAGGCAAAGATTCACCAGAGCAGCTTGGCCGACCCCGAGATAGTCGAAAGGCTTCGCCAGTACACTGCTGGCCAGCGCCCACCTTTCCCCCACCCACCAGCTTACTCTTAGACCCAATCGCACTTCCCAAGGTACCTGACTTATAGCCTGACGGCAGTATAGACAAGCATTTATTAGTTCTGTTTTCCGTAGAGCCGGAGCTAAACAAAACCTCAATTCTTGAATCCGCCTATCTCTTGTTAACAAAAAGGTGAAACATGGTTTTCTTCTAAGACTTCTATGTTGTTGGTGCTTCCATTCTCATTCACAAACTCACACTTTGCCAAATTAAAAGTTAAGGTATCGGATACCTTGACCGTGGAATAAAGTGAAAGTGGCTTGGAGTCTGCGCCTTTATAAGCTATAATTTTGCCGGACATGAAATTTATTGACAAGCTTCTGGTGGCTAGCCGTCGAAATAAGAGTCTGCTGTGTGTTGGGCTTGACCCTGACCCGGAACTAATGCCAAAGGTGAGCCTTCTGGAGTTTAACAAAGCCATTGTTGATGCCACTGCCGACCTAGTATGCGCCTATAAGCCCAATCTGGCCTTCTATGAAGTTTTAGGTATAGATGGGCTGAAAGTTCTGCAGAAGACCATCGAGCATATACCTGGCCATATCCCTGTAATCGGCGACGGCAAACGAGGTGACATCAGCAACACGGCTAAAGCCTATGCCAAGGCCCTTTTTGTCACCTTTGGCTTTGATGCAGCTACTGTCAGTCCTTACCTCGGCTTCGACTCTATTGAGCCCTTTATCGGGTATAAAGATAAAGGGGTCTTTATCCTGTGCCGGACATCTAACCTTGGGGCATTGGATTTCCAGAATTTACTTGATACCCAAGGTATACCACTATATGAAACAGTAGCTCGGAAGGCCAAGGAGTGGAATGTTCATGATAATGTCGGCTTGGTGGTCGGAGCTACATATCCCGACGAGTTAAAAACGATTCGGCAGTTATGTCCTGATATGCCACTCCTAATCCCGGGCATTGGAGCCCAAGGCGGTGATTTAGCCTCGGCGGTTAAATTTGGGGTTGATGCTCGTGCTGAGAAGGCAATTATCGTGGCTGCCCGGCAAATCCTTTATGCCGCTCGGGAAAAGGACTTCGCTGAAGCTGCCAGGCATAGCGCCCGGGAATTGCGGGATAGCATTAATCAGCTGGTTAATCAGGTTGGTCATTAGCCAATATGGAAATAAAACCTGGCGATGTAGTCCGCCTACGAAAGAGACATCCGTGCGGTGGTGATGAATGGCAGGTGGTGAGGTTAAGTGCTGATGTCAGGATAAAATGTCTTAAATGCCAGAGGCAGGTTCTTCTGGAGCGTGGAACCTTCGAATACAGGGTGAAAGCTTTAGTCTCCAAGACTGAATCAGAGACCTGACATTTACTTCTACTTCTGGGTTTTGCTCGAGTGCCCATAATGGCTGTTGGTTGATATTGTTTTTGGTAACTACTGTTGCTATAATGGTGTTCTACTGAGGCAGGTTTTAGATTTCAGGGAGGAAATATTATGCCAGAAATATCAGAAGCAGACAAGCACTATAATTTGTGGGCACTGCTGCATCAGGTCAGCGACATAATATTCAGCGCCAGAGAGACGGAACTCCTGCAACATGGCATTCCGGGTATGCAAGCTGAGGTTCTATTTGTTATTAAGGCTATCGGTAAGGATGTAACACCGGCCCAGATATCACGGTTGATATTCCGCCGGCCTCACTCAGTTTCCGGAATTCTGAACAGGATGGAAAAGGCTGGGCTGGTGAAAAAGACCAAAGACCTACATAGGAAGAATTTAGTAAGGGTCACCATAACGGCGAAGGGTGAGCAGGCCTATAAACAAGCCCTAAAAAGAAAGTCTGTTCAACGGATAATGTCTGCCTTATCTGAAGGCGAGCAGCAAAAATTGAAGTCGCTCTTGGAAACATTGCGGAATAAAGGGCTTAAAGAACTTGGAATGGACTCCAAGAAAGTGCCATTCCCAAAGTTTATGTAGTCGATATATTTAATCGGGTCGTAAGAATGCGGTGCGAGGCTTAAGCCTCGACTAATTTCTAACTTCAAAGCTTCCTTGTAAGCTTTCTACCTCTAGTCTATAATCGTATTCGTACCGTGATTCGTTGCATCTTTCATATTGACCTAGACGCCTTCTTTGTTTCGGTAGAGCAGACACTTGCTCCGGAGCTATGCGGTAAGCCGGTAATAGTTGGTGGCAGACCTGACCACCGCGGAGTAGTGGCTTCAGCTTCCTATGAAGCCCGTATTTTTGGTATTCGGGCTGGTATGTCTTTGGTCCAAGCTTACCGTCTCTGCCCCCAAGCAATTTTTCTCGAAGGTAGTTTCCCCCGCTATCGAGATGCCTCAGCTGGATTCATGACAATACTAGCTGATTTCTCACCTTGTTTAGAGCCGGCAGGGCTGGATGAGGCTTATCTTGATGTCACCGGCTGTGAGTTTTATGGCTCACCCCGTCAACTGGCTTTAAAAATAAAAGAGCGTATTAGAAAAGAACTCAAGTTGGTTGCCTCGGTGGGCATTGCTAATTGTAAGGCGGTGGCTAAAATTGCCTCTGATTTGGGCAAGCCAGATGGTCTGGTTGAAGTGGCTTTGGGGCAAGAAAAGGACTTTCTATCACCCTTGCCTGTAGGTAGCTTGCCTGGCGTTGGTAGAAAAACGGAACAGACATTAAAAGCGATGGGAATTACTACTATTGGCCAACTGGCAGTTTTGCCGCTTGAATTGGTTAGGAATCGACTTGGTGTCATGGGGGCGATGATTCATCACTATGCTAATAGTATAGATGACCGGGAAGTAGAGCCGCCTGGCGAGGCTAAATCTATTAGCCGTGAGACCACTCTTGCCCAGGATACTTTGGACCGCACCTTTCTTCAGGCCATCTTGCGTTATCTCTGTGAACGAGTAGGCGCTGAATTGCGTGACCAGAACAAGCAGGCCAGAAGTATAATCCTGAAATTGAGATATGCCGATTTTGAAACCATTACCCGCCGCATCAGTTCGAAAGAAGCCACAGACACTGATGAAGTTATCTCTGATGGGGCTGTTAAACTGCTTGCTCGGGCTCTGGCAGGTAGACGGAAACCAGTGCGCCTCATTGGTGTCGGAGTGTCAAACCTGGTTGGTTCTGGCAGGCAGCTCCGTCTGTTTGATTCTAAGCCGCAGCGACTGGGGTATCTAGATAAAGCTATCGACCGAATACGTAGAAAATACGGTTTTACCTCGATTCAAACTGGGCGTACATTAGCTCTTAAAGATATATTTGCTAGCCGTGAAGGTGACTACATATTAGAAACACCATCGCTCTCGCGGTAAGCTTGTAATTTGTTAAGGTGCAAGGATATAATTGAATCCAACTTTTTCCATACTATAATTTTTAGAAGAGGAGAGTAAAAAGATGCCTCCATATGCTTTTTTCCGTAAGCAATTTATGCCCCTTGCCGAAGCAAAAATTGGGATTTTAACTCATGCGCTGCACTATGGCACCGCTTGTTTTGAGGGCATTCGCGGCAACTGGAATGATGAACAGGAACAACTGTTTTTGTTCCGGGTCAAAGACCATTATGAGCGTATGCATAAAGGCTGTCGCATCTTAAAAATAAAGCTCCCTCACTCAGTTGATGAACTGTGTCAATTGACTGTGAAGGTGGTGGAGAAGAGCGGCTACCATGAAGATGTCTATATCCGTCCCATGGCATACAAAAGCGCCGAGGCCATTGGAGTTCGTCTACATAATTTAGAAGATGATTTCTTTATCATCGTTGCCACTTTGCCCGCTTATCTCGATATTGATAAAGGGGTCCGCTGCTGTACCTCTTCGTGGCGGCGCGTTGATGATACTATGATTCCAGCCAGGGGCAAGATTACTGGTATCTATGTGAACAGTGCGTTGGCTAAGACTGAAGCCAATGAACTGGGTTTCGATGAGGCTATTTTACTGAACCACGATGGCCATGTCTCTGAGGGAAGCGGCGAGAACATCTTCTTTGTCCTAGAAGGTAAACTGGTAACACCACCAAGCTCTGATAATATCTTGATGGGCGTTACTAGAGACACGGTAATGCAGCTAGCTCGAAACGAGCTAGGCATAGAGACTGTAGAAATGTCAGTAGATCGCACTGAGCTTTATCTCGCCGATGAGGTATTTTTTACCGGCACTGCTGCTCATATCACTCCCATACTTGAAATTGACCACCGCCCAATAGGCAACGGGGACATAGGGAAAGTGACCAAAGAGTTACAGCGCCTCTATTTTGAGGTGATAAAAGGTAAAAATTCCAAATATCTCCACTGGTGCACCCCGGCATATTCTAAACTGGCGAAGACAAGACACGGTTAGCCTTGAAGACAAGCCAAGAATATTCAAGGGATTTTGGCTTGTTAGTCAACTGTTTTCCTGGCCTTTTATTCAACTTGCATTGCTCAATGGCCAAGAAAGCTAACGGAGTTCTATTTGCAGTGTCTTGAGTAAGTAGAGTAGACGGCAGCTCTCTTCCAGAGTTGTAGTATAGTAGTAAGCCTCTTCGAGCAATTGGCCAGCAGCGAAGCTTCCGTGACAGCGTACTAATACAATTTTGTGTACTGTAAGTGCCTCAGCTATCTCGTCGGCAAGTTCTCCTGGCTTGACATTCGTTCCCCACCCCAGAACAGGCACTTTTGACAATAATAGCTTGCCTTCGACATCACAAGGTACGATTTCTTGTTCGGAAAAAGATAAGGCAACTGCGCAAGCGGGATGAGCATGTACTATGGCGGAAGCCGCCGTCTGTTTATAAATGGCGCGATGAACTGCCAGTTCTGTTGAAGCTAGAGGTGTAGACCTGTCGTTTCTATTGATGCCGGTTTCTATCAGGTCTTGTTCTGCGAGGCAGCCAAGCATGCTGCCTCGATGTGTGATGCATAATCGTTCTCCCAGTCTAATGCTGAGATTGCCGCTGTGAGAGGATACCAACCCTCGGGCACAGAGGTCACGTCCGACAGCCTGAAACTGAGAAACCAGCATCTGTCTCCTTAAACTAATACACTAATTTTATGCTGAAAGTCAAATCGGAAAAGATTCCATTAGGCTAGTTGGCGAATTACGGTTATAACCTTACCTTGAATTTCCACATTTTCCGAACTGGTATAAATAGGTTGCATCTGAGTATTTGCCGGTTCCAGGCGAATGCGGTCATTTTCCCGGAACATCCTCTTAAGGGTAACTTCTTTTTCTGCTTTGAGCCAGGCAGCTACCATATCGCCATTTTCAGCATTGCTCACGTATTCCATCAAAACAATATCGCCGTCCTTTATCAGGGCATCAATCATTGAATCCCCTTTTACTCTAAGGCCATAAACTCCATGTTTACCTCGTATTAACTCCGCAGTAATCTCCAATTCCTCGGAAGCAACTGTGTCCCAGGTCTCCGAATAGGGAACTGGAATAGGTTCGCCCGCAGCTATTTCGCCTATTATCGGCACAGAGACAATATGTTGGTGGCTTCGCTGGTTCATCAGAAGTTCAATGCCACGTGATATATCACCATGGCGACGAATATAGCCTGCCGCTTCCAGTTTAGCCAGGTTATAAGCGACTACCGAGGTGGAGCTTATTTTGCAGCCGCTGACGATGTCTCTGATCGTAGGTGGATAACCTCTGGAACTAAGAAACCTCTGAATAAACTTAAGGATGCGGTTTTGTTTTGGTGATAACACGTTGTGAGTCATGGTAAATGTTGGAGACACTTGATACCCTTAGGCCGCGCCAGTATCGGTTGTTTCCTTTTCAGCAATGCTGGCAAGTTTGGCTTGATTAAACTTTTTCATTAAGCGTGACTTACTCCTGGCAGCTGTATTGGGGTGAATGGCTCCTTTTTTGGCAGCTTTGTCGAGGGCACTTATGGCAGCTACCACGGCCACATGCGCCGACTCAAGACCTCTGTTGGAAATGAGCTTCTCTGCCCGTGTCACATAAGTCTTGGTAGCACTTTTGACCGACTTATTTCGTTGCTGCTTTCTTTCTGCCGCTCGTGCTGCTTTTTCTGCTGATGTACTTTTGGGCAATCTTGCCTCCTCCTTTCTCAAGAACTAAGACTGACTTTGGCTTGGCTGCTTCTTGTGGCGCTTATGACACCACGCACACTCTGGATTTTGGATAGCAACTGCGTTAATTGGGGTATGTTCATGATTTCAACGGTAGCAAATACCGTTGTAACTTCATTCTGGTATGCAGTGCTCATGCTGGCTATATTTACTTTGGCTTCAGCGATAATGGTGGTGATGTCTCGAAGCAAGCCTACTCTGTCCCAGGCATGTATCTCAATATCGACAGGGTAAACATCTTGTATCTCCCCCCAACTTACCTCAATAAGCCGCCTCTTATCTTCCACGTTCATAGCATTGATGCAATCCTTGCGATGTACTGTAATCCCTTGGCTGCGAGTAATGTAACCGATAATGTGGTCACCTGGCAAAGGATGGCAGCAACTGGCTAGATGTGTAAGTAAATCACCAACACCTAGAACTTGAATTCCTGCTGATGTTGTCTTTTTGGCTCTTAGCGTTTTGGCTACGATTGGAGTTTCTTCTGGCTCTATGGCTAACTTTACTGCCAATTGATGAGGAGTAATACCTCCGTAGCCTATAGCTGCCAAGAAATCATCAGGGCTTTCGCAGTTGAACAGGTGTGCCGTTTCCTCGATATTACTTAGAGTTATGCCCAGACGCTTGAGTTCTCTGTCTAGAATCTGTCTACCACGTTCTATATTCTGTGTTCGCTCTTGTTTCTTAAACCACTGCCGAATTTTTTCTCGAGCATGAGAAGTCTTAACAAAGCCCAAGTCAGGATTGAGCCAGTCAAGGCTCGGTCCCTTACCGGCTTTCGCTGTCATGACCTCCACGATGTCGCTGTTCTTGAGTTCATAGTTTAATGGCACAAGTCTGCCGTTGACTTTGGCGCCTATGCAACGATGTCCCAACTCAGTATGGATGCGATAAGCGAAATCCAGAGGCGTGGCACCTTTAGGCAGAGCTTTTATTTCACCCGTGGGCGTGTAGACGAAGACCTGGTCAATAAAAACCTCTGTTTTCAATGATTCGAGGAATTCCTCACTGCCGAGCTCGCTTTGCCATTCAATGAGCTGGCGTAGCCAGGCTATCTTGTCCTCAAAGTGCGTATCCTGGCTGGTGCCCTCCTTGTAGCGCCAGTGGGAAGCTACTCCCAAATCGGCGGTTCGGTGCATATCATATGTTCGGATTTGTATTTCTAATGGGGTTGTGCCCTGGCATAGAACGGTGGTGTGTAATGATTGATATCCGTTATCTTTAGGGTTAGCGATAAAGTCGTTAAACTCTTCGGGAAGAGGATGCCACAGGTTATGGATAACACCCAGCACTTTATAACAATCTGGGATAGTGTCTACCAGTACCCGAATAGCGAACAGGTCGTGGATGTCGTCAAAATCCTTGCCTTGAGCTGCATATCGATTCATTTTGTTGTAAATGCTGTAGATGTGCTTTGGCCTACCTGCGATTTCAGCCTTTATCTCAGCCTTATCCAACTCTTGCCTTAACACTTGGGTAACCTTAGCCATAAAGGCCTCGCGTTGTGTTCGTCGAGTGGCTATCAGGCGAGCTACCTTATGATATTGTCGTGGTTCCAGATAACGAAAAGCCAAATCCTCCAGTTGCCATTTCAATTGCCAGATACCCAAGCGATGGGCCAAGGGGGCATATATTTCCAATGTCTCTTGGGCGATGCTACGCCGTTTCTCAGATGACAGAGCTCCTAAAGTGTGCATATTGTGTAGCCTGTCGGCTAGCTTTATGAATACCACCCTCAAATCCTCAGCTATGGCGATCAGCATCTTTCGTAGGTTCTGAGCCTGGGATTCCCGTTTGTTGGCTTCACCTCTCCGCCAGGATAATTTGCTCAATTTTGTGGTGCCGTCAACAAGCCTGCTTACTTCAGGGCCAAATTTAGCCTCAATCTCGGTTAAAGGCACTCCGCAATCTTCAGTTACATCGTGGAGTAAAGCTGCGGCTAAGGTAGCAGCATCCAACTGAAGACCAGCCAGCATCACAGCTGTCTGTAATGGATGGTCTAGATAAGGATCGCCAGACTTCCGCACCTGCCCTTGATGTGCAGTTAAGGCAAAGTCATACGCTGCTTTAACTAAAGCCACTTTCTTTGGAGGCAGATATTCCTTTGCTTTTTTTATGAGGGAATCAGAATCCATTCCAGCCCCGCTTCGCTAGTATGATAATGCAAACAAAGTAGCAGATGCAAATGCCAGTTTCTGGACCAGCGTGGACAGTTCCCGAATTCGTGTTTGAGAAGAGAAGCCTCATTCTGACACTGCAAAGTTGTTGATTCAAACCAACAACGACTTGCAGTTCAAAGTATCTTAAAATTGAGTATGGTCACTTCATATTAACAAGACGTTGCCACAATATCCTGCAAAGATCCGTCATGGTTAATTTATTAAGTAAAATAAATAAACACAGAATATAGTTAATGGCGATATTAGTAATACTCAGAACTGTTGATATATTACTTGACAAAACTGTTAGATATGTTATAATAGTTATGAGAATGCTGGTTGTGAGATAGGTGGCGAATTCTGTGTCAGATGAGAAACAGGTAAAGAATAGAAAGGGTCGCCGAGGTGGCAGCAACTATACTATGGCTAATGCGGTTAAGCTTACAGGTGTTGAAGCTCACCGTATTCGGAGGTATGAAGAAGGTGGTTTGCTGACCCCCGAAAGAACAGGAGGGCATCAGCGACTTTTTTCAGATGACGATATCGAACTGATAATAGAGATTGCCAAACTTGAGGATGTGGGTATCAATGTCGAGGGAATAAAGGCGATTCTGGCTATGAGAAAAGGAGAACGAAAGTAATTAAAGGATATACAGAGAAAAGGTGGCTTTTGTGAGGCTCGAGCTGTCTAATGCTGGGTTTTATAAAGGTTACTTAAAATTAAGTGGACTGCTGCGGGCTCACGTTATGACTGAGTCCGCAATTGTTTCATAAAAAGAAAATTGCGTTAAGGGAGGTGGTGTTATGTCCTGATAGTCATATTGAGATTGATTTGCCGATGGTCGACATTACCAAGAGAAAAAAAGAGTAGCAGAACAAAAGTCAGTGTGAATACAGGCCAGAAGACGATAGCAACTTCAAAGAAACAAAACTGATTGCGGCCAAGCATTGAATACGGCTGTGCCTGTGGCGAAAGATTATGCTGTCATACGTAATTGGTTGAAAATCGTTATTAAAAATGGAGGTGTTTTAAATTATGAAAAAACCTTGGGGCATGATTAGTTATATCCTGTTTTTCATAGGTCTAGCCCTTGCTGTCATCTGTGGGTTGGTGTTTCCCGGTAACGCCATGGTCGCCTGGGTATTAGTAGTTATTGGGCTTATAATCGGCTTAATGCATCTATGGTCCAAAGACATTAATAAACTACTCCTGGCTACCATAGCTTTACTGGCGATGACAGCTGCTTTCGCGCCTATTACACTGCTAGGGATAGGTAAAATGATTGGCTCTGTCTTAGTAAACTTCGCCGCGTTAATGGCACCAGTGGCACTTATCGCTGCAGTAAAGGCGCTTATAGAAGTAGGAATGCAAAAGGAATAAAGGCAGACAGTCGTCAAACATTAGGCCAAATGATTAATGTGCCGCAGGCTTCAGCCTTCTGTTTCTGATATTCAGCCTAAGAGGTTTTGCTGGGGGCACGATAAAGACCATTTGTCTATATCGTGCGATGGGAGAGACAAGAAATAGGGTAGGTATTCGAATACCTACCCTATTTAGTTATTGCCAAGGCTCGGTCTGCTAGAAATGGAACAATGTCAAAATTGATCGTGAGATTAGCTAATGACATTACCTGAATGGGAGGTAGAGACTTGACAAGCTCTCCCGGCCCATTGTATACTTTGTTGACCATATTAATCAACAATCTGAGGTGCGATAATGAAGCTTTCTACTAGAGGGCGATATGGAACCAGAGTACTTTTGGATTTAGCTCTCCGCTGGGGAGAGGGACCGGTTCAATTAAAGGATATAGCTCGAAACCAGCAGGTTTCGGTTATGTATCTGGAGCACTTGATAAGACCCCTCTTGGCTGCGGGGATAGTAAAGAGCATGCGTGGTGCCCGGGGTGGCATCTGGTTGGTCAAGCCTCCTCAGGAAATAAGACTTAGTGAGGTGATTGGGCTACTGGAAGGTTCTACTGACCCCGTTGGTTGTCTTGATGACCCTGGTATTTGTTCTCGCACTGACTCTTGTGTGACTCGAGATATTTGGGCTGAACTGAAAAAGGCGATGGATGGGGTTTTGGAGTCTACAACATTGCAGGACTTGGTAGAGCGCCAAAAAAGAAAGGAGCCCCCTGATGAGAAAATGTACTACATTTAAGCTGCGGATGATGGCCTGAACAAGGCGTGTAAGTAAGAAAGAGGATGGCTTCTATGACTGACAGGTATGCAAGACAAACGCTTTTCACTGATATAGGCAAAGAAGGGCAGAAGAGATTGGGCGATAGTTGCGTGATGTTCATCGGCTGTGGGGCAGTAGGTACAGTTGTTGCCACTTCTCTAGTTCGTGCTGGTGTGGGCAAGGTGAAGATTATAGATAGAGATTTTATAGAGTACCACAATTTGCAGAACCACGTCCTTTTTGATGAAGACGACATAAATAACCAATTGCCAAAGGCTGTGGCTGCAAAGCGGCATTTGAAGAAGGTGAATTCGTCAGTGGAAGTCGAGGGAATAGTCGCCAATGTAAACTACACTAATATTGAAAGTTTCGTCAGCGGTGCGAACTTGATTCTCGACGGGGTAGATAACATTGAAACCCGTTTTCTCATTAACGATGTCTCGCTAAAACATAAAATTCCGTGGATTTACGGGGAAGCTGTTGCTTCACGGGGAATGACTTTTGACATAATTCCCGGTGAAACTCCGTGCTTCCAATGCATCTTTGCCAGCCCGTTCAGCCATGGGACGGTTTACACTGCCGACACTGTTGGTGTGATTAGCCCTGCTTCGCTTGTCGTTGGCTCACTTGAGTCCGTGGAGGCCTTGAAGGTACTGGTTGGCGCCAGAGAGATTAATCGAGACCACATAGTTGTTGATGTTTGGAAAGGGACCTTTCATCGCTTAAAAATCAGCCCTCGCAGTGGTTGCCCCGCCTGCCAAGGTAAATACGAATTCTTGGAGGGCAAGTTTGGTATGAAGGTCACTTCGCTTTGTGGCCAGAATGCCGTTCAGGTTATAAATCCTAAAATGGAAAGCATCTCCTTGGAAAATTTGGCAGCACGTCTAAACTCGATAGGGCAGGTTTTCTACAACGAGTTTATGTTGCGATTTGCCGGTGATTCTCATGAGATGGTTGTTTTCCCCGACGGTCGCGCGATTGTTAAGAACACCAATGATGAGTCGTTAGCTCTAGGGCTTTATAACAAATATATTGGAGGCTAAAGGGTAAAAGCTATGATATACCTGGATAATGCGGCTACTTCCTGGCCTAAGCCAGAAAGCGTTTATCTGGCCATGGACGAGTTCTTGAGAAAGAATGCTGGCAGTCCGGGTCGTGGTAGTCACAGCATGTCTCTAGCGGCTGCGGAGATGGTTGAAGAAACGAGGATGCTTATTGCCCGCTTCATAAATGCCCCAGAGAAGGAGCGGATTATATTTACGCTCAATTGCACAGACGCCCTAAACCTGGGGCTTAAGGGGCTGATTAGACCAGGAGACCACGTTATCACTAGCTGTATCGAACATAATTCCGTAGTTCGTCCTCTGAGAAAACTTGAGCGGCAAGGGGTCAAGGTTGTCAGAATACCAACTTCGGTTGAGACAGGTGTCGTGTCGCCCAGGGATATCGAGGGAGCGATAACTGGAGAGACCAAGCTGATAGTGGTTATCCATGCCTCTAATGTAACCGGTGTTATCCAACCTATTGAGGAATATGGAATGGTTGCTAGGCAGCATAACCTAATCTTAATGGTGGACGCGGCTCAATCGGCTGGCAAGTATCCTATTGATGTCCAGGCGAGTAACATCGATTTGCTTGCCTTCGCCGGGCACAAGGGGTTATTTGGCCCTCCAGGTACCGGAGGGCTTTATGTGGGCAGCCGTGTTGACCTGGATTCGCTGCGCGAGGGTGGCACTGGCGTATTTTCTGAGCAAGAAGAACAGCCAACTGTCCTACCGTATAGATATGAAAGCGGTACCCTAAATAGCGTTGGCATCAGCGGGCTCGGTGCTGGGCTGAAATATATCTTCAGTGAAGGTTTAGAGAAAATTAGCGCCCATGAGCAATACTTGACAGGTAGACTGTTCGAAGGGTTATCCAACATACCCGGCTTAACTCTTTACCGGACCAAAGACGGGTCTAATCAGGCGTCAGTTATCTCGTTCAATATCGAGGGATACGAGCCAGCGGAGGTAGGTATCATTCTTGACCAGGCTTTTGATATCAAAGTGAGAGCGGGGCTTCATTGCTCCCCGTCGGCTCATAAGACACTAGGTACTTATCCACTGGGCACCGTACGCCTAAGCCCAGGGTACTTCAATACTGATGATGAGATTTCCTTTACACTTCAAGCTTTAGAAAAGATTGCAAGAGCAAAGATTCCATGAAAGTTTGCCGGAAACTAAAAAGCAAAGGAGATAGGAACATGATACGCATAAGTCAATATTTAGCGGTGATGGTGCTGGTTCTGGCAGCGGTATCCGTTGCCCTGGGTGCGACATTCATTTATCAGGGAATTGAAAAGGAAACATGGGTGCGAGAGGCGATGCGTGTGGAGAAGATAACTTTAGGCCTCCCTGAAAATGCAGTAGAAGCTGGTGAGGTGATTGATTCTCCAGAGGAAGCACAAGCTATTGCCGATATGATAAGAGAGCACCGCCGGGCGATAGCTCCTAGTTATCAAGAATTGCTGGGCGAGGACCGCTTTGACCCAACGAACCCTAAACAATTGACCTATGCACAGGCTTTGAACATGGAGAACTATTTGTATCTTGCCGTTCTGGGTTTTGGTGTTACCACCGTAGTTATCGCTGTTGGTGCCTTTATGGTCATCGTGGGGATTAGCCTTGGTGCTGTTGGGGTAACACTACTTAAGCTAACAAGAAGAATATCCCAACGCCGGTTTTCATAAAAACTTCAAATGATTTTCACGATATCTTCACAAATGCCTGTTATCATTCGGTCAATACCCCACTGAATAATGGGATAGCTCGGGCAGCAAATAAATATAGTTAAGGAGGTTAATGTGTTAGCGAGTCGAAAAAGTCCGATACTGGCTTTGGTTTTTGTATTGGTGTTAAGTCTGGTGCTGGTTTTGGTGGGTTGCAGTGAATCAAAAGCCGCTGTTGGTACTTCAGCAGAGAATAAGAGTGTCACACTGGATGATACTTCTGCTGAGCAGGGGTCGAATTTATCTCAAATTGAGACATCCCAGCCACCAAAACAGGAGGAAAGCACCAACATAGTGAGGATAAGCGATATATTGACCAACCCCGACGTTTATAAGGGTCAAGCGGTTGTGGTGAAGGGGAAAATTATTTCTGAGTGTCCCGCCGGTTGCTGGTTCACCTTGAACGACGGCACAGGAACTATATATGTTGACCTGAATCCGAGTAACTTGGTGATACCACAAAAAAGAGGAGCTACTGCAACAGTGTACGGAGAAGTAATCCGTGCCAGTGGCCATACATATATTATTGGCAAGAAGGTCGAATTTTAGGGGGTATTATTATGAACTTTGTCACTCTGGCGATAAAGAATCTGTTACGGCGACGTGGCAGGACAATCTTGACCGTACTCGGTGTGGCTATTGCCATCGCTGTGCTGTTCAGCCTTTTGTCTTTTAATTCTGGTTACGAGAAACAATTAAGCGGTGAGCTTGACAGCCTGGGCATCCACATCCTGGCAGTGCCCAAGGGGTGCCCATACGAAGCCGCTTCGCTTATTATCCACGGTGGCGTTATACCGAAATATCTGTCGAATTCAGACGTTGAGGAGGCGAAGAAGATCGCTGGAATTGAAATTGCCACTCCCATGCTCCTTCACCAGTTTTACAAGGATGAGAAACCACATATTGTCTATGGCATCAATGTAGATGACATGCTCCGCCTTAAGTCATGGTGGAAGGTAGAGGGCAGGTATTTCTCTCAGGTTGAAGACAATGTGATGGTCGTTGGCAGAAGCCTGGCAGATAAAGAAAAATTAGATGTAGGTGATGTGGTGCCCTTCGGACCAGATAAAATACCATTTACTATTGTTGGCATCTTGGAAAGGACAGGCACACAGGATGATGAGTTCCACTTCTTGCCTCTTCAGGTCGCACAAAGGGTCTTTGACAAACCTGACCAAGTGACAACAATAGCTATCAGGGTGAGCGATATTTCCAGGATATCTGAGATTTCCAGCCAACTAGAGGAGATTCCTGACATCCAGGTTGTGACGATGACCCAGGTGATGGGCACCATTATGAATTTGGTAGGTTCGGCACGAACGCTCCTGATGTCAGTCATCGCTGTAGCTATCATTATAAGTGCCGTAGGCATAATGAATACGCTGCTCATGTCTGTTAACGAAAGGACGAGGGAATTCGGGATGATGAAAGCCATAGGAGCTTCTGGGACGGATATTGGCAAGCTGATACTTATTGAAACGCTGTTCATTACCATCATTGGCGGAATAATTGGTCTACTGCTCTCAACGTTGGGCTCCACTTTAATAGAGGGTTTTGTCAAGGGAATAATCCCTTATTCGCCGGCTGGCAAACTCATGGCGCCTGAGCCAGGGTTAATTGGCCTGTGTTTATTGTTCTCTGTAATTATCGGATTTGTCTGCGGGATATACCCGGCAGTTAAGTCATCTCGTCTAACGCCGATGGAAGCTATACGGAGTAATCTGGAATGAAAGAAGAAATTATTTTAGCAAAAGGGTTAACTAAGATATATCATCGCGGTAGCGAGGAAATACACGCTCTTAAGGAGGTCAGTTTTGCTGTCGCAAAGGGTGAATTTGTGGCTATTGTAGGCCCTTCTGGTTCAGGAAAGACAACATTATTGAATCTTCTAGGCTGTCTTGATACGCCATCGCAGGGCAGCTTAAGGTTGGATGGTACGGAAGTCAGTGGTCTTAAAGAGAAAGATTTAGTTAAGTTGCGCCGCAAAAACATAGGTTTTGTTTTTCAGCAGTTCTATCTCTTGCCCACTCTGACAGTGCGTGAGAACATTGAATTGCCGCTCCTTTTCAACAAGAGAAATAGTTATCAGAGTAAAATCGACGAAGTTATCGAACTTGTAGGATTGAGTGCCAGAGCTGGCCATTTGCCCAGTCAACTCAGCGGTGGTGAGATGCAACGAGTAGCTATCGGCAGGGCCCTTGTCAACGAGCCGAAAATTATCCTGGCAGATGAGCCCACCGGGAACCTGGATTCAGCCACTTCTCTTAAAATTTTCGACCTTTTTCAGAATCTGAATAGTCAAGGGCTTACTTTGATTATTGTCACTCATAATGTGGAAATAGCGAAATTGGCTCATAGGGTAATCCATTTGAGAGACGGTGAGATAGCTCAAGAAGCTTCGAGCGTGGGGTTATCGAGAAAAATCAGGAGGTAAATAAATGGAAAGGATAGCCAAGGACATTACTGAACTTATTGGCAACACTCCTCTGGTCAGATTAAACAAGATAACGGAAGGTGCCAAGGCGGAGGTCATAGCCAAGCTTGAATCTTTTAATCCTTGCAGTAGCGTGAAAGATAGAATTGGTATGTCCATGATTCAAGCGGCCGAAGAGGCAGGTTTAATAAAAAAAGACACAGTAATCGTTGAACCTACCAGTGGTAATACCGGGATTGCTCTAGCGTTTGTATGCGCTTCCCGTGGCTATCGTTTGATACTTACCATGCCTGATACCATGTCAGTTGAGCGCAGACAGCTTTTGGCTGTTTTTGGTGCTGAGTTGGTACTTACTCCTGGTGCTGAAGGTATGCCTGGTGCTGTCAGAAAAGCCGAGCAGATAGTAGCGGAAAACCCCAATTACTTTATGCCTCAGCAATTCAAGAATCTGGCTAATCCTAAAATTCATCGTGAGACTACTGCCGAGGAGATTTGGAGGGATACCAACGGCAGAGTGGACATACTAATCGCTGGCGTTGGCACTGGAGGAACAATCACAGGTGTAGCCGAAGCGATAAAGAAAAGAAAGCCTGAGTTTAAAGCCATTGCTGTTGAGCCTGTTGCTTCTCCTGTCCTTTCCGGTGGAAAGCCAGGGCCACATAAGATTCAAGGTATCGGTGCTGGTTTTATCCCTGAGGTTATGAGGCTGGACTTGGTTGATGAGGTTATCAAAGTTGCCCATGAGGATGCTGGCCTTATATCACGAAGGTTGGCTAAGGAGGAGGGGATATTGGTGGGTATTTCGGCAGGTGCGGCAGCCTGGGCAGCGCTGGAAGTTGCTCGCAGGCAGGAGAATCAAGGCAAGCTAATAGTGGTTATTTTACCTGATACCGGTGAACGATACTTGAGCACCTGGCTCTTTCAGGAGCAACTTCCTCCGACACCTGGCATTTAAAAAGGAGTGGCTGCCTTGTTTAATACTTTGAGAGAAGACATCAAAACTGTCAGAGCCAAGGACCCGGCAGCGCGAAGCTTGCTAGAGGTGGTCTTCTGTTACCCAGGGCTACATGCGTTATGGTTTCATCGCCTGGCTCATTTCCTATGGCAACACAGGTTTCGCTTTTTGGCGCGTTTTATCTCCCATATCGGCCGTTTCCTGACCGGAATCGAAATCCATCCCGGGGCTAAAATCGGCAGACGCTTTTTCATCGACCACGGGGCAGGAGTGGTCATTGGAGAGACAGCTGAAATCGGAGATGATGTACTTATGTATCAGGGGACAGTTCTGGGAGGGACGAGCTTAAAGAAAGAGAAACGCCATCCTACTGTGGGCAGCCATGTGGTAATCGGTACTGGGGCGGTTGCCTTGGGTGCTATCAGCATAGGTGATGGGGCTAGAGTCGGCGCAGGTTCGGTAGTGATTAAGTCGGTTCCGCCGGGGGCTACAGTAGTAGGGATACCCGGGAGAGTGGTCGAAGATGGGCAAAGTCCACTTATGGAATTGGAGCATGGTAAGTTGCCTGACCCTGTGGCAGAAGCTATCAGGCTGGTATTGCAGAGACAGAATAAGTTGGAAGAACGCCTGAGGCGGTTAGAGAATTCCAGCAGTGTATTGACTGAGGATGAGTTGAGTATGATAAGCGGGAAAATAGTCAGGTATTTCAGTGAAGGAGAAGGGATATGAGATTTGAAACGCTAGCTATCCATGCCGGTGAGAGACCAGATAAGACATTTGGTGCCATATCAGTACCTATATACCAGACATCGAATTTTGCCTTTGAGGATGTGGGTAAAACACGGGGTTATGATTATTCTCGCACAGCAAATCCAACAAGGAAGGTGCTGGAAGATACTATTGCTCGGCTTGAGGAAGGTAAAGCCGGCTTCGCTTTTGCTACCGGCATGGCTGCAGAGGCAACAGTGATACATCTTTTGAAAGCCGGTGACCACGTGATTTCGGGTGATGATGTCTATGGCGGGACCTACAGGCTGTTTCAAAATGTGATGTGTGACTTCGGGCTGGAGTTTACCTTCTTGAGAATGAATAGCAGAGAAGCTATCAAGCGGGCGATAAAGCCCAACACTAAAATGCTCTGGATTGAAACACCTTCCAATCCGCTGCTGAACATCGTTGATATAGAGATGGTAACAGAAGTAGCTAAGAAGCGTGGAATATTAACAGTAATAGATAATACCTTTGCCACGCCATATTTTCTGAAACCCATTAAGTACGGCATTGACTTAGTTGTCCATTCCACGACTAAGTATCTTAACGGACATTGCGATGTTGTCGGTGGTGCGGTGGTAACTTCGACTGATGAGTTAACCCAGAGAGTTCAATTTCTTCTCAATGCAATGGGGACATGTGCATCACCCTTTGACTGCTGGCTGGTGCTCAGAGGAATTGAGACCTTACCAGTGAGAATGAAGCAGCATGAGGAGAACGCTATGGCTATAGCCAATTACCTTAAGAAACATTCTAAAGTAAAGAAAGTGTTCTATCCTGGACTTGATACCCACCCGGGACACGACATCGCCAAAAAACAAATGAAGGGGTTTGGTGGGGTGGTGTCTTTTGAGATAAAAGGTAGCATCGAGAATGCTAACACCTTTCTAAGAAGGCTCGCGGTCTTTTCACTGGCAGAATCGCTTGGGGGTGTTGCTTCCCTTGCTGAGCATCCAGCTACCATGAGCCATGCCTCGATGCCACAGGATTATAGGGCAAAAATAGGAATTACTGATGAGCTAATTAGGTTATCGGTAGGTCTGGAAAATATTGATGATTTGATTGCCGATTTGGAGAAGGCACTGAAACACTGTTGAGGAATCAGGATATGCCGTTTGCTACAAGTTTGCGTTGTCGAAAATGCGGGCAGGAATACTCGCTGCAGTCCATAAAAGTGTGTGATTTCTGTCTCAGTCCGGTGGAGGTCAATTATGACTACAAGGCTATGGCCAAGGTGGTCAGTCGTGAGAGGGTCGCTGATGGACCATTCACGATGTGGCGATATCGGGATATGCTTCCAATCCAAGGCGAAGAGGTAGATATTGGCACTGGCTTTACACCTCTACTCAAAGCAGATAACCTGGGACGTGAATTAGGATTGGACCGACTCTATATCAAGAACGACTGTCTGAATCCCACCTATTCGTTCAAGGATAGGGCTGTTTCAGTTGCAGTGACCAAGGCGCGCGAATTAGGGTTTGACACTATTGCCTGCGCTTCTACTGGTAATCTCGCTGCTAGCGTTGCTGCTCATGCTTCGAAGGCAAAAGTGGACGCCTATGTCTTTGTTCCCGCCAGTGTGGAACCGGGTAAGCTAGTTGGAGTAGCAATCTATAACCCCAAATTAGTGACCGTTGACGGCAGCTATGACGACGTCAATAAGCTATGTGCTGAAATAGCACAAAAATATCATTGGGGGTTCATCAACATTAACCTCAGACCTTATTACGCAGAGGGGAGCAAGACTCTGGGATTTGAGGTGGCTGAGCAACTGGAATGGCAGTCACCAGATTGCGTGGTTGCTCCTGCTGCCTCGGGGCTCCTTTTTACCCGAATTTGGAAGGGGCTGCAGGAGTTATCTATGCTTAAGTTGATTGGACCAGTCAATACTCATATGTACGTAACACAGGCTGCTGGCAGTTCACCTATAGTACATGCTTTTGAGGCAGGTAGCCTGCACGTGCATCCGGTGATACCGAATACCATGGTTACCTCCATTGCAATTGGAAATCCTGCCGATGGTTACTATGCTTTGATGGTTGCCAGGCAATCAGGGGGTGGAGCTCAAGATGTTACTGACGAGAAAGCTATTGAAGGCATGCAACTCTTAGCGCAGACCGAGGGCATTTTTGCTGAGGCTGCCGGTGGAGTGGCAATTGCTGGACTAAAGAAGCTGGTGGATGCTGGAGTAATTAAGAGGGACCAACTCACAGTGGTTTTTATCACTGGAGCCGGGCCGAGGACGCAAGAGATTGTGGCTAATGTTGTAAGACCGCTTAAGATTCAGCCTAATCTGGAGTCATTCAGTGAAGCGCTCAGTATATCAGCTTGAAAACATTGTACCATTCAGGTTAACTTTAGCCAGAAAAAGAGGAGGCTATGATGGCTAAGAAACAAGTGATGTTTACTTTTCCCCAGGAACTAATCAAGGAACCTATAATCTATAACCTCGGCCACAAGTTTAAGGTAGTGACCAATATCCGCCGTGCTGATGTATCGGAGAATAAAGGTTGGGTCGTGCTCGAATTGGAAGGAGAAGATAAGGAAATTGAAGCTGGCATTGCCTGGGTGACAGATAAAGGAGTCAGGGTTGACCCGGTGGTCGGGGATGTAGTGGAGGGTTGACAGGTGAAGCGGATATACCTCGATTATGCAGCTACCACACCAACTCACCCTGAGGTGGTAGAGGCTATGCTACCTTATTTTGGTGAGGTTTTTGGTAACCCTTCTGCTATCCATTCCTTTGGGCAGGAAGCGAAGGCGGCTGTTGAGGAAGCGAGGAATAAGGTTGCTGACCTCATCGGTGCTCAGGCTGAGGAAATTGTCTTTACTAGCAGCGCAACAGAGGCAGACAATTTTGCCGTCAAGGGCGTAGCTTTTGCTAACGAACACAAGGGGAATCACATTATTACCAGCTCCATCGAGCATCCTGCAGTGATAGAGACATGTAAATTCTTAGAGAGAAGGGGCTTTTTGGTAACTTACCTCTCTGTAGATGAGTATGGTCTGGTTGCTCCTGATGATGTTAAAAAGGCTATTACTGACAAGACTATTTTGATATCGGTGATGCACGCCAATAATGAGGTAGGTACGATAGAGCCTGTAGCGGAGATAGGAAAATTTGCCAAAGAGGCAGGGATTTACTTTCACACTGATGCTGTCCAGACTGTGGGACATATTCCCGTCGATGTGAATGAGTTAGGTGTTAATCTTTTATCTGTCTCGGCACACAAATTCTATGGTCCAAAGGGAGTCGGAGCGCTGTATATTAGGAAGGGTACAAAACTGGCCTCTTTCATGCACGGAGGCGGGCAGGAGAACAGACGACGAGCCAGTACCGAGAATGTCCCGGACATAGTTGGTCTTGGCAAAGCCGTGGAAATTAGCCGGAGGGAAATGAAAGAAGAAGCGGAGCGGCTTACAGTTTTGCGTGACAAACTTATTGCTGGCCTTCAAGAGAGGATTGACAGAGTCCATTTGAACGGACATTCCGTTTTTAGGCTCCCAAATAATGTCAATATAAGTGTTGATTTTATAGAGGGGGAGTCCATGCTTCTAAATCTTGATTTAGAAGGCATTTGTGTCTCTACGGGCTCTGCTTGTAGCTCATCAAGTCTTGAGCCGTCTCATGTACTCCGAGCAATGGGATGTTCTCATGAGCGGGCTCATGGTTCCCTGAGATTTACTTTGGGTAAGTGGACAACAGAGGAAGATATAGGCCGTGTTTTGGAAGTTTTACCTAAAATCGTGGCTAGACTCCGAGCTATGTCACCGCTCTTTAAGAGCCACGTATAGGAGACGGGAGAGATGAATGAACTGCCGGAAATCGGCAAAATCTCCCCTAAAATCTTTGCTGAGTTGATATTTCCCCGCCTGGGAGTTAAGAGCGAGAAGGTGCTGGTGGGACCTCAGCATGGGGTGGATGTGGGAATAGTGGAAATCGGCAATAAAGCAGCATCGTTTACTTGCGACCCAGTATTTATTGTTCCAGAGTACGGATGGGAAAGGGCTGCCTGGTTTGCCATTCACATCATTGCATCCGATTCCGTGACTTGTGGGCTAAAGCCTAAATTTCTATCCATAGACTTGAATCTACCTATGGAGATGACAAGAGAGCAACTGATGACAATGTGGGACACCATGCACCGGGAATGTGAAAGTTTAGGTGTTTCCATTATCTGTGGCCATACTGCTAGATATGAGAACTGCCATTATCCTATGGTCGGCGGAGCTACCCTGGTTGGCATAGGTGAAAAGGATGAATATGTTACTCCTAAGATTGCCAGAGCTGGAGATAAGATAATCATCACCAAGGGGCCGGCTATTGAAGCCACGGGGATTTTCGCCACCATGTTTCCAAAGCTCATAGAAGCAGAATTTGGGCGAGAGTTTAGCCAGAGGGCGCAGCAGATATTTTACCAGATGTCAGTGGTAGAGGATGCTATGACGGCGGTAAGCGTCGGGGTGAGAAATAATGGAGTTACTGCTATGCATGATGCCACCGAATGTGGAATATGGGGTGGTTTATATGAAATTGCACAAGCTGCTAACCTCGGAGTCGAGGTGGAAATGGAGAGTATTGTAGTAGAGGATTGCGCAAAAGAAATATGTAGTTATTTTGGTATCGACCCCTATGCCTCAATAAGTGAGGGCACGCTAATCATATCCTGCAAGGAACACAAGGCGCAGGATATATTGAAAGCGTTACGTCAGAAGGGTATTAAATCTTCGATTGTCGGGGAATTCACAGAGCCAGAGAAAGGAATGGTGCTCATAAGAGAGGGGAGGGAGGGGAAGCTTGAGCATCCCGTGGTTGACCCGTTTTGGAGAGCTTTCTACACTGCTCTCAAGAAATATGCTACACTGAAAGCGTCGAGATAAGTTAAATAAACAGGTAAGCGTTCCAACGTGGCTAATGTAATCGCGGTTTGCAGAAGTGACAAAAAGGGAACCAAGAAGCAGGACGTAAAAGAAGGGCTTCTTAAGGATGACTTCGGCCTTGTCGGCGATGCCCATGCCGATTGCTGCACCCACCGGCAGGTGAGCTTGCTTGCCGTGGAAAGCATTGACAAGATGCGGGCTCTGGGCCTGGAGCTCAGCCCCGGGGATTTCGCCGAGAATTTGACCACCGAGGGAATAGAACTGATATCTTTACCTGTCGGCACGAGGATGTCGGTCGGTGAACAGATTATCCTGGAAGTCACTCAAATCGGTAAGGAGTGCCATGCTGGGTGCGCTATCTTCCAGCAGGTGGGCAAGTGCATAATGCCTGATGAGGGAGTGTTTACCAAGGTGATTCGAGGCGGAACCGTCAAGGTCGGAGACAAGATAAAGGTGGGATAACATGGTAAGCGAGATGGAGAAAGTTCCTATATCGCGGCTCACCGAAGCAGGTAAGAGCAGCGCCAATGATGTAGTTGTCAGGGAATTTCCTCTCACCATCGTAGTAAACAATCAAGAGCTGGTTACTCTGCTCTGTTCCCCAAAAAATCTCGATTATCTGGCTGTCGGCTTCCTTTCCTCCGAGGGGTTGCTCAAAAACAAGGACGATATAAAAAAGATAACGATTGACGACCGGCGAGGTGCAGTCCGCGTGGAGACAGAAGCGGAGAATAAACAGGCTGGCGAACTCCTGTTCAAGCGGCTTATTACATCGGGCTGCGGCCGAGGCGCTTCTTTTTACAGCGCTGCTGACGTCGGCAGACAGGTGAAAGTAGAGTCTCAGGTTAGAATCTCGCCTCTTGAGGTCTTTGAGCTGGTAAGTGAATTTCAGCACCGGTCGCAGATTTTCCGGACGACCGGCGGTGTTCACAGTGCCGCCTTATGCGATGCCAAAAATATTCTGGTTTTCAGCGAAGACATAGGCAGGCATAATGCCATTGATAAAATCTTTGGGGAATGCATTTTGAACGACATACCGACGGGCGACCGTATAATAGTCACCAGCGGCAGGGTTTCCTCGGAGATACTGCTTAAAGCGGCTAATCGAAATATTCCGCTGCTTATCTCCAAATCAGCGCCCACTGACCTGGGAGTGAGGTTAGCCAATGATTTAGGCGTCACCCTTATCGGCTTTGTCAGAGGAAAAAGGATGAACGTTTACTCTAACGACTGGAGGGTGGTTGACCATGGATAGAGAGCCAGAGCTGGTCGAGAAAATCCTTGGGTTAAAGGAAAAAAGAAACGCCGTTATCCTCGTCCACAACTATCAATTGGGCGAGGTTCAAGACATAGCTGACTTTGTTGGCGATTCCCTTGACCTCAGCCAGAGAGCGGCTAAGACCGATGCCAGTGTCATAGTCTTCTGCGGTGTCCATTTCATGGCGGAGACAGCCTCGATTCTCTGCCCGGACAAGACGGTTTTGCTCCCAGATATGCATGCCGGCTGTCCCATGGCTAACATGATTACTGCCCCACAGCTACGTGCCAGGAAGAAAGAGCATCCGAAGGCTACGGTAGTCTGCTACATCAACTCTTCGGCTGCGGTTAAGGCTGAATCGGATGTTTGCTGCACTTCCGCTAATGCGGTTGGTGTCATAGAAAGCCTGGCTGCGGACGAAATACTGTTTGTCCCCGACCAGTACCTGGGGCACTATGTCTCCTCAAAAACCAGTAAAAAGATGATTCTCTGGCCTGGCTTTTGTCCCACCCATGCCCGGATACTGCCTGAGCATATTATCAAACTCAAACACGAATATCCTGAAGCTAAAGTAGTAGTTCACCCAGAATGCAAACCGGGGGTGATAGCCTTGGCTGATGAAGTGTTGAGCACTAGCGGCATGATAAAGTTTGCCGGAAGGGAAGATGTTCGGCAAATAATAGTGGGAACGGAGATAGGCATAATCTACCGGCTCAGAAAAGAGAATCCGGGCAAGCACTTCATCCCTGTCTCGGAGCAGGCTGTGTGCCCCAACATGAAGCTAATCACCCTGGAGAAAGTCCTGTGGTCTCTTGAAGAGATGGCGCCGGTGGTTAAGGTTCCAGAGAGGATACGCCTTAAGGCAAAGAAGGCTGTTGACAGGATGCTGGCAGTGGGCAGGAGCGCATGAAAGAGACCGGCAAGGTAGTCATTTTTGTTACCACCAGCTCCGAGGAGGAAGCTCGCAAAGTAGCTGAGCTGCTGCTTGGTCAGAGGAAGGCTGCCTGCATAAATATCGTGCCCAGGGTAGACTCGTCGTTCTGGTGGCAGGGCAAGCTTGATTCAGACCGAGAAAGCCTTCTCATCATCAAGACCAAAGCCTCGCTACTCCAAAAGGTCATTGCCCTGGTCAAAGAGGTTCACAGCTATTCAGTGCCCGAGATAATCGCCCTGCCCGTCATCGACGGCAACCAAGACTACCTCAAATGGATTGACGACGAGGTTGAAGAGAGCTGAACAGTTCGTCAGAATGCAATCAAGGGGCACTATCAAAAATTGACTATTCTGGATTCAGGCGATAGGATATGTTCAGGCAGGGGACTCTGCAACGGACCGCTATCAATTAGACTATAGCTATTGAGTGAGAACACTGGCAGGAGAATCTATTGAAGGAAATTAGACAGACCGTCTTGGAAGTAATTCAAGCAGTTCTGCCGATAACCCTGACAGTTGTGGTTTTACAGTTGTTTATTATCAGGATGCCTGCTAATCTTGTCTTCCAGCTATTAATTGGCGCCGGAATGGCTATCGTGGGCATGGTGTTTTTCCTCCTTGGTGTCAAAATCGGGCTCTTGCCTATGGGTGAAGCCATTGGTGCCGAGCTTCCTAAACGGGGGTCTTTACTCTACGTGATTGCTATCGTCTTCCTTGTAGGTTTCGCCGTAACCGTTGCTGAACCAGATGTCATCGTGCTGACTAACCAGATTGATGTTGTTTCTCAGGGAAGCATCTCGGGGAGCCTTTTGATTTATGTCATCGCCATCGGCATTGGCTTTTTCGTAGCCATGGCTATAGTGCGTATTATCTTTGGTTTTCCCATCACTTACCTGCTTGCCGCTGGTTACGTGACTGTCCTCGTCTTGTCTTTCTTTACGCCGGCTAATTTTGTCCCCGTTGCCTTTGATGCCGGAGGTGTTACTACCGGTCCTATGGCGGTGCCGATTATCTTGGCACTGGGAATCGGTTTCAGTTCAGTTCTGGCAGGAAAATCAGCGCTGTCAGATGGTTTTGGTCTAATTGGCCTGGCTTCTATCGGACCCGTAATAGGGGTAATGCTCATGGGGGTAATTCTGGGATGACTGAGATTGTAGTGCTAGAAGGAGTAGGGCAGACTTTCCTGAACGTCATGAAAGCACTGCTACCTTTGCTATTGCTCTTCCTCATACTTCAGTTCCTGTTTCTAAAATTGCCTGCCGGGCATGTGTTCAACCTGCTGAAAGGAATATTGCTTGCACTGATTGGGCTGGCTCTTTTCCTGCAGGGGGTACACATAGGCTTTATGCCGGTGGGCCGGGCAATGGGAGAGATACTGGGAACGATTGAGCATAAATGGCTTCTGATTCCGCTCGGTTTTTGCATGGGGTTTCTGGCAACCTTCAGCGGACCAGCGGTGCGGATACTAAGTAATCAGGTTGAAGAGTCTTCAAGCGGTTTCATTCGCAAGTGGTTAGTCCTTGTCACAATATCGGTCGGCGTCGGTGTTCTGGTAGCTCTGGGAGTGGTGAAAATACTCTGTGGAATCCCTTTCCTCTACATAATCGTCCCGGCTTATGTAGTGGCATTGGTGCTAATCTGGTTTTGCGATAGAACCTTTGTCTCTATTGCCTTTGATGCTGGAGGTGTTGCCACCGGGCCCATGGCAGTAACCTTTCTACTGTCAATAGCGGTAGGAGTTACTTCGGTTATGGAGGGTAGAAATCCTGTTGCCGACGGTTTCGGACTCATCGCGCTGATAGCTTTAGCCCCTATATTGTCAGTCATGTTACTGGGGTTGATTTTTCGTACAAAACTCAAGAAGATGGAGGTGAATAAACAATGCCCAAGGAAAATAGAGCTCTTATTGTGACCATCGTAAAAAAAGGTTGGGGTGACCGTGTGGTCGAAGCTTCAATGAAGGCGGGGGCAGAAGGAGGGACAGTTATGTTCGGCAGAGGCACGGGGATTCACGAGCACCAGAAAATCCTGGGGATTTGCATCGAACCTGAGAAGGAAATCGTACTCTCGGTTATCCCAAGAGATAAAGTGGATTCGGTTCTGGCAGAGATTGTGAAGGCCACAGAGCTAGATAAACCCGGTACCGGCATCAGCTTTGTTCTTCCTGTTGAGAAAGTAACGGGGATAGTTCATGCCTTAACTTAAACCTGCTATGGTGAATAGCCAGCGTGAAATGGCATGCGTTGCTGTGTAGAAAATTGAAGAATATTTCAATACAAAATCTCGTCTGACCTGTCTGTAAGAAAACCAAGAGTTGTGAAGGATGCTGGGATGAAGATAATTCGGGTGGCAGAAGTTTATCGTTTGTACGGTGTGGCTTGCGCATCGATTCCTGAGGATACTTCTTTAGCTGATGTTATCTCCAGATTTGCTCTCGAGCCAGGTCTCCGCGGGGTTTTTCTTGTTGATTCCCGCCAGAGGTTCTCTAGCATGATATCGCGCATCGACCTGATGAGGTGGGCACACCTTCAGCTTTCGAGAGGTAAAGGAATGCGTAAAATAGCTGTTTCTGAATTCTTCCGTATTGTAGACGCCAAGAAGGCAAAAGACTTGGCGCGTCGCGGTATGCGCTCGTTCAGCGTAAGAGAAAATGATACACTTCAGACAGCCTTGGAACGGATGCTTGATTATGAAGAGGATATCATCCCGGTGCTTGATGAAGATGGCAAAATCATCGGCGACTTGCGGCTGTCAGAAGTGCTTTTGAAGGTACTTGAAATGGGTAAACATCGGGAGGAAACATGAGAGAACGAACAATATCAGCTTTAGAATGGTCCTGTTCTATTTTATCGTACTGGGCACACAATTACCGTCAATGCGGAATCAGGCCTTGCTTCTCAGTGAGAGTTCTGGAGCTGCCCTGATGAGCCCGTCTGCCTAGATTCTCACCCGTTCGGATTATACTCTTCATCGTTACTTCGTGAGCTTGACGTAGTTAACAGTAGTTGTATCGCCGGAATTGGCTGGCACCTATCCCGTCTGTTTGATGTCTAACAAATTCAGCAATGCGTTGCTTCTTTTGTCTCGCTACTCGAGCTTGAACCCTTTCTCGTAGAAGAGAGTTACTCAAGCTTCAACGACATCAGCCACACCTAAAATCTTCGCCTCTATAAGAATGTTTTCACCGTTGAGGCAAAGGTTGTTTGCACCAAACCTCCATGTTATAATACCGCAAATTTGATAGCATGCTTTCCGAGCCTGTTGCCCTAAAGGGACATTCCCCAGGGGCATTGGCCGATAGGGTGCCATTGGAAACGGTGACGCCTCCCATGTTTGGAAAGGAGAGTCGGTATGCACATAATTGTGTCATCCAGGGCACCTCCTTTCGAGGTGCATTTCTATTTTTAGGGGTATCTTTCAGCAGAATTTCGGAGGAGATAAAACAATGAAAAAAATAATCCACTGCCTATCATTTGTAATCGCACTTTTAATCTTGGTGATGGGCGTTGTCGGATGTAGACCTCAGGCAGAGACGCCAGGTCTTGGCAAAGATATTGCTGGTACTACAGCATTTCCAGTAGTAACCGCCAAAGAAAGGTTCAAAATCGCCACCACCACCAGTCTTTACGATACCGGTCTGTGGTATTATTTAGAGCCTATGTTTGAGAAGAAATACAATGTGGAGATGGATATCGTATATGCTGGCACGGGCATAGCACTGGAGTACGGCAGAAGAGGAGACGTACACGCTGTTGTCGTCCATGACCGGGCGGCCGAGGACAAATTTATAGCCGATGGATACGGCATAAACCGCAGGTATTTTGCCTATAACTTTTTCATAATTGCCGGCCCGCTGAGTGACCCCGCCGGTATCAAAGACATGCCACCTGAAGATGCCTTTAAGAGACTTGCTGAGAAAGGCAATAAGAACCCCGAAAAGGTTAAATTTATTTCCCGAGGCGACAATTCGGGAACACACACCAAAGAGAAGCTGATTTGGTCAAAGGCAGGCTTCAAGTACGAGGATATCCAGAAGGCAGGCCCATGGTATGTGGAAGCCGGGAAGGGCATGGGGCCATGTTTGCTTATGGCTAATGAACAAGGGGCCTATGTTCTCGCCGATATATCCACTTTTTTAGCTTATAAGGGTAAACTAAATCTGGTACCTTTGGTGGAAAAGGGGGAGATATTCCTGAACGTCTATGCTGCAATAGCTATAAACCCGGATAAAATCCCGACAGCGAAGCTACAGATGGCTAACAATTTCATAAACTGGCTTATTTCCGATGAAATCCAGAAGGTAATCGGAACGTATGGCGTCGCCGAATACGGTCGGTCACTTTTTTATCCCACCGCCGGAGGTGGGTGTAACCTGCCTAACTGCCCAACCGTAGATGAATATTCCAAGCCGGTCCAATAAGGTAAGAGATGACTGAACTCTGGGATGCCTTTCTGCAAGCAATCCAGCTTATTGTCAGTCTGGATAAGGAGGTTGTAGAAATTGCACTGCGGTCGTTGGCTATTTCAACGACCGCAGTTATCCTGGCATCCCTCGTTTGCATCCCTATCGGTGGACTGATTCATTTCCGCAACTTCCGAGGCAAGCGCCCCTTAATTAACATTATACAGACTTTTTACAGCGTGCCCACTGTTTGTGTCGGCCTCTTCGTCTTTCTTTTCATATCCCGTGCCGGTCCATTGGGAGGACTTGGCCTGCTGTTTACACCAGCCGCTGTGGTGATGGGACAGATGGTGCTTATCACACCGGTACTTATGGGGCTTACTATCTCGGCATTAAGCGGTGTAGACAAAGCAATCAAGGATTCTGCACTATCCTCAGGTGCTACTGAATTTCAGGCTATATCGACTATAATCAAAGAGGCGAGATTTGCCGTTGTGGCAGCCTTTATCATGGGATTCGGTCGTGCCATATCTGAAGTCGGTGCTGCCATGATGCTCGGCGGAAACATACGGGGATACACACGCGTGCTTACCACAGCAATATCGCTGGAGACACAAAAAGGAGAGCTGGTGCTGGCCCTGGCACTGGGCATCATCCTCATCGCCCTGGCCTTAATAGTGAACATCATAGTCAACCTGGCACTACAGAGGTACTAATGCCTATATTGAGAACCATTCAATTAGGTTACAGTTGCGATTCCAAAATACTACTAAGAAACGTGACCTTAGACGTAGAAAAAGGCGAGGTCTTTGCGCTCATTGGCCCCACCGGTGCTGGAAAAACCACCTTGCTGCGGCTGCTTAACCTTCTGGATATGCCGACTTCGGGCAGAATATATTTCGATGAGCAGGACGCAGCAAAATCAACACGGCTGAGGTTAGAAATGCGCCGCAGGATGGGTATGGTGTTCCAGAAACCTGCCGTATTCAATAGCAGAGTCTACGAGAACATTGCATACCCACTTAAAGTGAGGAGTTGTAGTAGAAAGGAAATACAAACCAGGGTTGAAGAGATGCTGGAGATTACAGACTTGAAGGGATATGAGAAAAGGAAGGCTCAGACGCTATCTGGCGGCGAGGCTCAAAGAGTGGCTCTAGCACGAGCCATAATAGCTCAACCTGAGCTGGTACTGCTCGATGAACCGACAGCCAATCTGGACCCTGTCTCGGTTTCCAAAATAGAAGAGGTTCTGACACGCATTATCCACGAACAAAAAACAACAGTCATAATGGCTACTCACGACATGTCACAAGGACAACGCATGGCTGACAGAATCGGGGTGCTGATGAATGGTGAGCTATTGCAGATAGGTAGCCCCAACGATATATTCTGTGCGCCCAGAAATAGAGAGGTGGCTGAGTTCGTCGGGGTGGAAAACATCTTAAGTGGCACAGTGGTAGATAAAGAGGCTGCCCTAGCTACTATAAATATTGAAGGCGGTGTGATAGAAGCAATCTCCGAATTCACTGTGGGTGACGAAATTTATGCCATCATCAGGCCAGAAGACATTACTTTCAGGTTAACTAAAGATACAAGCAGTGCTAGAAACGTATTTGAGGGCAAGATAACCAGAATAACCACGGTGGGACCGCTTGTGAGAATTGAGTTAGATTGCGGCTTTTCTCTGCTGGGGGTTGTAACGAGGAAATCAGCCGATGAGCTGAACCTCAGTCTTGGACAGAGGATTTACGCCAGCTTTAAAGCCACCGCGGTACATACGGTCAAAAGCTGGAGCTAGCCACTTATTTGCTTTCAATATACTGGTTGACCTAGCTGCGAAAGTGAGCGTTTTCCCGACTAAACGGAAGGACTTAAGAAACAGGTCGTAGAAAAAGGAGCGGTTCGGCTGAACTTATCTTGCAGATTGCCCTGCTCCCTGATGACGCAGATACGTCTCTATAACGCCAAGACACTTGCTGGTTCCAGTGCGCTGAACTATGTCTTTCTTCTCACCAGCCCAGCAAATATCGCCGCATGTCTCCATAACTTCAATATGAGCTCGGATTTCGTTCTCTGCCATCGGCTTGCCTATGCCGACAAGCTGTGAAGGTGTGAAATGCTGAACGACTATATCCGCTATCCCAGCCGGTTTGTTGTCTATTATTTTCAAGATATCACGGCAGCGGTCAATGTGGAACTGGATGATTTCCCTGGCCCGCTCAGATGAATTTAAGAGATTAAACCGGCCGTTATAAAACAGGCGATGGGCAGGGAAAGTAGCTTTGAGCGATTGAGAGGGAAGATAGGCTATCTTGTTTAAAGACTTGATATAGCTCATCAGACCATAGACATCGTTTTTTTGTTGGTATCCTTCTGGCAAAATACGACGATTGATTTTGAAGGCAAGCTCTAAAGACGGGTGAGAGGTGATGTCAGGCAGCAGCGTGTCACCGGTGAATATAGTCTCGTCCTCCAAGACAATACATATTGAGTCAGGGTTATGCCCCGGCGTAAATACAAAGCTAAGGTCATCGCCTCCCAGCTTTCGGTCGTCTTTTATAAGGAAGTCAACTTTTAGCGCGCTCCTTGCCTTATGATATGGCAGACAGTTCTTATAGAAGATTTCAGGCATTCTACAGAGACGGCAAGAACCAGGCAATTCGGGATGCAGAGCACCATCTTTTACGTCAGGATGGTAAGAAATCATCTGACGGTAGATTGTATGTGCCCATAACTCAGCCTTTGCCTCGGAGAGTATCTCAGCCAGATTCCCGTCGTGGTCTTCGTGACTATGGGTGACAACAATTCTATCAACATCTGAAAATCCCTTGTCAATTGACTTTAACAGAGCCCCAAGAACCTGGAAATTTCCCGGTCGTCCAGTATCGATTAGAGTGGTCTTCTGACCAAGAATCAGATAGCACCAAGTAGGGCCAAGGTCCCAGTCAGTACCACCATATGTGTTGGGTACACCCAAGCCAAAGACATCGGTTCCCTTGGTCGTCCGGTAACGGATGACCATACCCTCCCCATTATCCTTCCCTCGAACGATTACATCTGGTGTCTTCATGTCTGCCTTAAGACTTACAAACCCTTTTCGCTTCGGTCAATATCCAGCCACACCATGCATCTATGCCTGCTCCCGTTTTGCAGGAGACCTCAAAGACCTTCACCTTTGGGTTCAGCCCTTTGACCGCCTTACGGAAACGCACTAAATCGAATTCAAAATGGGGCAAAAGGTCAACCTTGTTAATTACCAAGGCATCGGCCTCAGTAAACATCAGGGGATACTTCATAGGTTTATCATCGCCTTCGGGTATGCTGGAGATTACCACCTTTTTGTGTTCCCCAAGGGCAAATTCAGCAGGGCAGATGAGATTGCCCACATTCTCAATGAAGAGCAGGTCCATGTTCTCCAGCGGCAGCTTATCCAAGGCTGATGTAATCATGTGAGCTTCCAGAGAACAACTGCCGCCGGTGTTTATTTGAACAACCGGGATTCCCTGTTTGTCTATCTTATCAGCATCTATTTTGGAGGCCACATCACCTTCGATAACAGCTAATTTCAATTCACTCCTCAGACCTTCGATCGTCTTCAAGATTAGGCTAGTTTTACCTGCCCCCGGCGATGACATAAGGTTAATAGCCAGAATTCTATGCTTATCCAGAATCTGCCTATTCTGAGCAGCTATGGCATCATTGGCACTGGTAACACTCTTCAAAACCTCTACGCGTCTCATCATTTTCTCCTAGAAATTCGCTCTGCTCATCTTTTCAGGAGCAAATGTTATTCAACCTCAATACTCTCTATATAGCAGTTTCTTCCGCTAATCACCTCGAGACGGGTGCTCTGGCAATGGGGACAAATCCAAGCGGAATCTTGTGGGTTAAAGTTAGTCTGGCAATCGCGGCATCTCAACTCTGCAGGCACTAGTCTAAAATCAATGGTGGCTCCCTCAGCAGGATTGCCCTTCTTCAGAAAATCAAAGTAGAATTGCACGCAATTGCTGACGACTCCGGATAGCTCACCGATTACCAGATTTATCTTAGTGATTTTATCTGATTGAGCTGCTTTCGCCTCGCTTAGGACGATATCAAGTATATTCTGGGTTATGGCTAATTCATGCACTGTTATTAGCTAGGATGCCTCCGTAACCTCAACCTGTGAATTATAAACTTTTGCCTTTAGCTTTTCAAAAGTGTAAGATAACGAAATCAGGGGACAGGAGCCTCACTACGGAAAAGCGACCCTAAAGGGTCGCACTACATCAAATAAATTATTCATAAACACTCTCTAAGATAACCGTCCTTGACAAAATATGGTGAACTCGCTAAAGTCTCTACTCATTCAGTAAGGTGCTCACATTTATTGAGAAAGGTTTTGAGTATGTTGAAGATTTTTGACGGAGCGGCTTAGATGTTAATTGCCGTAGATGCTGCTGGCGGCGACTATGCCCCACGAGAAGTAGTGAAAGGGGCTATCGAGGCGGTCAAGGACTATCCGATAGATATTGCCCTCGTGGGCAATAAGGCCGTGCTCGAGATGCTGCTCAGGCGCGCCGCTCGAAAATCTAAAATCACCATTGTCCCAGCCAGCCAGGTTGTTATGGATGGTGAAGAGCCGATACAGGCAGTCCAGAATAAACCTGACTCGTCAGTTGTGGTTGGTGTCAATCTGATGCGAGACGGCACTGCTGATGGCTTTGTTTCCATCGGTAGTACCGGGGCAACAGTTGTCGCCTCTTTCCTCAATTTGAACATTGTACAGGGTTTAGAGCGTCTGGCAATCTGCGCCGTATTCGACGCCAACCAACCTCAGCCGACTTTCCTTATTGATGCCGGGGTTAGTGTCAACTGCCGACCTATCTTTCTGGTGCAATTCGCCCAACTCGCCAACATCCTGGCACAGCGGGTCTTTGGCATAAGCTCACCACGGATTGGACTGCTGAACAATGGCACAGAGGAAAGCAAGGGGAACACTCTAGTTAGGGAGACCTACCAACTTCTAAAAAAGACCGATTTGAACTTCATCGGGAACGTAGAGGGTTATGACGTCCTGAAAGGGAAAGCCGATGTCATTGTCATGGATGGCTTCACCGGTAACATACTGGTTAAGACTATTGAAGGATACTCCGAAGTTGTCCAGAACTTACTGGAGCTGCAGGAAGCTTCCAAGCTTGACCAACAGCTCACGGGTACTGCCTTGGCTCGGTATGTGCAAATGACCTCCGTTATCAAGAAGCTGGACTACAAAGAATATGGCGGGGCATGTCTGCTTGGGGTGAATGGGAATGTTGTTATAGGTCATGGTCGCAGTCGGGCCAGAGCCATAAAGAGTGCCATTTATTTAGCTTATCTGGCTGCGAGACAAGGGGTAGTCGAAGCCATCAAGAACGCCCGCTATGCAACAGAATAGCACAGAAGACGCTGATTTGGCTTACGCCTCACCAACTATTTTTTGCTCAATGCACTTGTTTCAAGTAAAATTCATTTAGCAGCTTCTGTATGCCACCCTGACCCTGAGTCCTGAACGAAGTGAAGGAAGTGAAGAAGAAGAGTCTCGAGGAGTCACCCTTCGCTTTTTGTGTCATTCTGATTCCGATTCATCCCGATAAAATCGGGACTTATCGGGAGAAGAATCTATCAAATGTTCAGGGCAGGCTCGGCGACCAAAGAATGAGGTTAGGGTGAGCAATTATTAAATTTGTTTAAGTTTTATGGTTAAAGTTGGCACCGTAGAATTAGCCCGAATTAGTGCCAGAGGCATAGTCCAAGGAGTTGGCTTCAGGCCTTTCGTTTATCAGCTATCCACAAAATACAACTTGAAAGGCTGGGTGTGCAATACCTCCGAGGATGTCAAAATTGAGGTTCAGGGGAAAAACAAAGACCTCAGGCGTTTCCTGTCTGAGCTTCAAGATAATGCACCACCATTAGCACGCATAGAAAGCATTTCTGTCACTTATCATCCGCCGGCAAACTATACAAAGTTTGAAATCCGCCACAGCATTGCTGAGGCGGGCAAATATCAGCTAGTGTCGCCGGATATCGCCACCTGCCAGGCTTGCATCAGGGAAATCTTCAATTCCGAAGACAGTCGCTATCACTACCCCTTCACCAACTGCACCAACTGTGGTCCCCGCTTCACCATAATAGAAGATATACCCTACGACCGCCCCAATACCACCATGCGTTCCTTCACAATGTGCCTCGAGTGTCAAAGAGAGTACGATAACCCGCTAGACCGCCGTTTTCATGCTCAGCCTAACGCCTGCTCCAAATGCGGACCGAGCCTGGAATTGCTTGACGCTAAGGGAACTCGTGTTGAGACACCAGACGTTATTGTCACTGCCAGCCAGCTTTTGAAAGAGGGGAAAATTCTGGGCATCAAAGGTCTGGGCGGTTTCCTCCTGGCCTGTGATGCTACCAGTGAAAAGGCGGTTGAGCTACTGCGACAGAGAAAGAGACGCCCTTTCAAACCGCTGGCGATAATGGTCGCTGACATAGGTGAAACCAAAAGGCATTGCTGCATATCTGATGCGGAAGAACGACTGCTCACCTCAACACAGAGTCCAATTGTGTTAATGACATGGAAGCCAGAATCTGTGGTATGCAAAGCAGTAGCCCCAAATCTAAAATATCTCGGGGTGATGCTCCCTTACACCCCGATGCACCATCTCTTGCTCAGAGAGTCAGGGCTACCGCTGGTAATGACCAGTGGCAATATTAGCGAGGAGCCAATTTGTAAGGATAACGATGAAGCCATCCGGCGGCTATCAGGGATTGCTGATTACTTTCTTGTTCATAACCGAGACATCTATGCCAGGTATGACGACAGCGTAACTTTTGTGGAAAACGGCGTTGTTCAGCTTACCCGGCGGGCGCGCAGCTACGCCCCTTATCCGATTCGCCTGAATTTCCAAGCCAAGCAAGTGCTCGGCTGCGGTGCTGAGGAAAAAAATACTTTCTGCCTGACCAAAGACAACTATGCCTTCATAAGCCAACATATCGGCGACATGGAGAATCTGGAAACTCTGGAACATTTTGAAAATACCTTGGCTCTCTATGAGAAACTCTTTCGCATTGAGCCTGAAGTCGTTGCCTACGACCTGCATCCAGAATATCTTTCCACCAAATATGCGCTGGAGCTAGGCAGCCAGTTTAGCCACCTTAAACTCATCCCGGTCCAGCACCATCATGCCCATATCGTTAGCTGTATGGTGGACAACGGAGTTGAGTCTCCCATCATCGGTGTGGCTCTGGATGGCACAGGTTACGGCAGTGATGGTCGTATTTGGGGTGGTGAGTTTCTGGTCGCCGACTACAAGGGTTTTCAGAGAATGGGTCATCTTGAGTATCTTCCTCTTCCTGGAGGAGTTGCCGCTATTAAAAGGCCATACCGAACTGCCATCGGTTATCTTCTCAAATTGCTCGGAGACGAGATAATATTCGGCAACATTACCTGTCATTCTGATGCCTCCGCTTCCTGTCATTCTGAGCGGAGCGAAGAATCTGGAGACCCTTCGCCATTGCCCAGGCTGACAAATGAAAAAACACCAGAGGACTCAACTAACCCCGGTCTGGCTTTCTTAAAACAGGTTGACCCTCTGGAAATTGAGCTTATAAAGCGGCAGATTCAGGCCGGACTTAACTCACCGTTGTGCTCGAGTATGGGACGTCTCTTCGATGCCGTGTCAGCCTTGATAGGCGTCAGAGGCGAAATAGATTACGAGGGTCAGGCAGCGGTTGAGCTTGAAATGATAGCCTATGAGGATAATGATAAGGCTGGTACCAAAGGTTACCCATATTCCATAGTCGAAAATGATGGAGTAAACATTATCCAGCTTAAAGAGCTGCTTTCAGCAATAGTAGAAGATTTGTATCAAGGTGTGTCTAAAGCTACAATATCAGCCAGGTTCCACAATACCGTAGCTCAGATAATTTGCGACATGTGCCAACGGATAGCCAAAAGAACAGGAATAAGTAAAGTAGCTTTGAGTGGTGGTGTCTTTCAGAATCGGCTGCTGCTGAAAAAGGTCATACCTTTGCTTCAATCTGCAGATTTCTCAGTGCTGACTCACAAGCAGGCGCCCTGCAATGATGGCGGCATTTCCTTAGGTCAGGCCGTCATCGCCAACTTCACAAGCTGGTGAACTTTCACCGCCCGGGCCTCCAGCACCAGACTCCTAAGTTATTTGTTCGTGAGTCGCCATTTAAGGTATACTTATATTAGGTAATAATGCTATGAAAGACAAAAGAAATCCCGAAATTGTACTGAGAGATAGCAAGCCAACGGCGGTCATCATTGATATAGATGCATATCAAGAGATGCTGGAACGCCTAGCGGATACAGAAGACCTGAGATTACTCGAAGAAATGAGGAGGAAGCCACTCAAGTTTAGAAAACTTGAGGATTTCCTTAATGAGTACGCTCGAAAGATATGAAGTCTACCTAGAGCGAGCGGCAGAACAAGACCTCAAACGGTTATCGGTCAAGAATTTTCAGCGCATTATCACAAACATCAAAGCACTATCACAGAATCCAAGACCCGCAGGCTGCCGAAAGCTTTTTGGCTCAAAGAACGACTGGCACATCAGAGTGGGCAGCTACCGAATCATAATCGACGACGAAGAAAAGGCGGTTAGGGTCATGCGACTGAGACATCGTCGAGAAGCTTATAAACCATAATGCTGAAAGGAAAACTATGTGTCTAGCTGTTCCTGTGCAAGTTGTTTCAATAGAAGGTAATGAAGCCGAGGTAGAAATCGGCGGCGTAAGACGCCGCGTCAGCATCATGCTTACCCCAGAAGCAAAAGTCGGCGATTATGTCCTGCTCCACACTGGCTACGCCATAAACGTCATCGACGAAGCCGAAGCCCAAGAGACACTAAAGATACTAAGTGAGATGGTGAGACTAGGTGATGAAGCGGAATAGGTACATACTGTATGCCGTTTTGGTCGCTGGGATAGCACTTTTGCTCGCTGGCCTGGCTTTGGCCCTTGTTCCCAAAGGTCTCATCCGAATTGAGGAGCGCAAGCCCGTCGACCCCTACGATGCCATGAAGTCTTATATCAAAGAGGCGCGTGGCATAGCCCTGGAGCTCAAGGATTTCACGTGGGATGATTTTGCTGTTATTGGACTGGAAGCGCCGCCGAGTGAGGTATGTAAGCTAGGTGACCGTGTGACTACAAAAGAGTCATTCGATGAAAGCAGCGGCTGCAAGTGGTTCCCCCTGCCTGAGATGCTGCCGCGCCCGGAATCGGCAGGGCCTCTGGTATTTTACTGCGATACCTGTTTGAAAATGGCAGAACGAATTCGGCTGGAGAGACCATCGAATGATTCCACTATGCTCCAATGGCTGGAGCTGTGCAGTCAGCTTCAGTCTACGTTGAATGGTGCCGGGCACCTCGCCACAAACTATAAAAATACTAACGAGTACGTGCTCACTAACATTGGTAACAGTATAGATAACTCAGACCCGGGGATAAAGCAGAGGTACCTGGAGAAATTTAAAAACAAGTCTGCCAAATATCTAAGCCTTCTTGAAGATTTGGCAAATAATCTGGAGCAAGCCGAGCAGGCGTTGTTACAGCTAACCAACGGCAAACTCGCTGGTGAGACTACCCCGGAAGAAAGTGCAGAGTAGTGAGATTTATCGACGAGTATAGGGATACTGAGCTGGCTAAAAAGCTGGTAGCCAGGATAGAGCAGCTATCGAAAAGGCCAGCCAGGTTAATGGAGTTCTGCGGCGGGCATACCGTAGCTATCATGAGGAACGGCATCCGCCAACTCCTGCCCCCCACCGTAGAGATGCTCTCTGGTCCCGGCTGCCCGGTATGTGTTACGGCTAATGCTGATATAGATAAAGCCATCGCCCTGGCCCGCTTGCCGGATGTCATCATCACCACCTTCGGCGATATGATGAAAGTCCCCGGCAGCTATTCCAGTCTGCAAAAAGCTCGAGCAGAAGAGGCCGATATACGCGTCGTCTATTCCACCCAAGATGCTCTTCAAATCGCCAGAGACAACCCAACACAGGCAATCATCTTCATCGGCATTGGCTTTGAGACCACCGCTCCAACCATCGCTGCCTCTATTCTTCAGACTGAAAAGGAAGGAATCAAAAATTTTTATGTCCTCTGCCTGTTGAAGTTATGTCCCCAAATAACGAAAGCACTCCTTGACCTGGGTGAACTTAAGCTGGATGGTATCGTCTGTCCTGGACATGTCAGCGCCATAATTGGCTCCCGTCCCTACGAATTTATCCCTCGCGACTACGGCGTTGCCTGTGTTGTCTCCGGCTTCGAGCTGCTGGACATTCTACAGTCAGTAGCCATGCTGGTGGAGCAAATCGAAAACGGCAAGCCGACGGTTGAAATAGCCTATCGTCGTGGAGTTAAACCTGAAGGCAACCAGAAAGCCCTAGAGCTAATGCACAGTGTTTTTGAGGTCGGTAGTGCCGATTGGCGCGGCATAGGCATTGTTCCAGCGAGCGGGTTAAAGCTAAGAAAAAATTATGAGCGTTTTGACGCCGAGCAAGCCTTCTCGATAACCCTGGAGCCGGTTCGAGAGGCGAAGGGTTGCATCTGCGGCGACATCCTCCGTGGTGTAAAAACCCCCACCGACTGCAAGCTATTTCGCAAAGTCTGCTTTCCTGAACATCCTGTAGGGTCATGTATGGTATCTTCAGAAGGCGCCTGCGCCGCTTATTACCAGTATGAAATTGTTTAGCAACCTCACCCCCTTAATCCCCCCTCTCCTTTGTAAGGAGAGGGGGAAGAGATTTAAGAGAGGGGTTTCACCCCTCTCCATCAACACTCCCCATTCCATTAATAAGGGATAGGGCAGGTGGATAGATTACAGACGACCTTTCAATATGGAGTTGACTATGAATGATGAAACCATCTTGCTGGCTCATGGCAGTGGCAGCCGGCTCAGCCATGAGCTGATTGAGAAGAATTTCCTGCCGCCTCTGGACAATCCGCTGCTGGCTAAACTGGATGATTCAGCAGTTTTCGACCTCATCGGTCGCCTTGCCTTCACCACCGACAGCTATGTAGTCAACCCTATCTTTTTCCCCGGTGGCGATATCGGCAAACTGGCCATCTGCGGCACCGTCAACGACCTGGCTATGAGCGGAGCCAAGCCACTATACCTGAGCCTGTCATTCATAATAGAAGAAGGTTTGACTCTTAGCGAATTAACCAAGATAGTTAAATCAATAAAAGCTGCTGCTGAAGAAGCTGAGGTGAAGATAGTCACCGGCGATACCAAGGTGGTGAATCGAGGCGGTGCTGACAAATTATTCATCAATACCTCAGGCATAGGCATAATTCCGGACGGTATAGACATCTCCGGTGCTAATGCCATAGTCGGTGACAAGATTATCCTGAGTGGCACTATCGGCGACCACGGCATCGCTGTAATGAGCCAGCGCGAAGGACTAAAGTTCTCAGTGCCGGTTCAGAGTGATTGCGCTCCCTTGAATAAGCTGGTTTCGCAGATGCTTGAAGCCTCGTCGCAAATCCATTGCCTCCGTGACCCAACACGAGGCGGCTTGGCTACCACGCTCAACGAATTTGCCCGGCAGTCCAACGTGGGCATCAGGGTAGAGGAGACGAAGATACCGGTGCACGACGGGGTACGGGCTGCCTGTGAGCTTCTCGGTTTTGACCCGCTCTACGTTGCCAATGAAGGTAAGCTGATAGCCATAGTCGCTCCACATGATGCCGAGAAAGTTCTGACCAAGATGAAGCGGAACCACTACGGTACTGACGCCTCAATCATCGGTGAGGTAACCAATGAGCATAAAGGCAAAGTAGTCATGAAGACCCGTCTGGGAGCATCTCGCATTGTTGACATGCTCAGCGGGGAACTACTACCCAGAATTTGCTGACCCTAGAGAGCATTTAACGACTCCTGTCTCGCAATGACCCTAACCAACAGACCAGCTTGTTGATGCTTTGCCTGAAAAAGAATACACTTTCACAATGGAAAGTACGCTTATGAAAGGGGAGGCATGTTATCAAACATAAAAGCACAAGTAGTGGCCGCTTGTTCCGCGTTAATAGTGGT